>SAMEA5043665__coassemble_371_pt1 | contig 9045 bp, 6 predicted proteins | sample SAMEA5043665__metabat2_low_PE_004 | metagenome-assembled genome bin SAMEA5043665 (sample SAMEA5043665) | Gadus morhua | reverse complement strand
AGACCTTGCACTGATAGGGCTTCTCTTTAGTGTGGATGCGGATGTGTGTTTTCAGGCTGCTCGAATGCGAGAAGCGCTTCTGGCAATACTCGCACTGATAGGGCTTCTCTTTAGTGTGGAAGCGGATGTGTTTTGTCAGGTCACCACTCTGTGCAAAGCACTTCTGGCAGAACTCGCACTGATAGGGCTTCTCGTTGGTGTGGAAGCGGATGTGTGTTGTCAGGTTGCCCTTCGTTGTGAAGCCCTTCTGGCAGAACTTGCACTGATAGGACTTCTCTTTAGTGTGGATGCGGATGTGTGCTGTCAGGTTGCCCTTCGTTGTGAAGCCCTTCTGGCAGTCCTCGCACCGATAGGGTTTCTCTTTGGTGTGGAAGCGGATGTGTGTTGTCAGGTCACCACTCTGTGCAAAGCACTTCTGGCAGAACTCGCACTGATAGGGTTTCTCTTTGGTGTGGATGCGGATGTGTGTTTTCAGATGATACTTATGTGCAAAGCACTTCTGGCAGAACTCGCACTGATAGGGCCTCTCTTTGGTGTGGGTGCGGATGTGTTTTTTCAGGTCACCACTCTGTGTAAAGAACTTCTGGCAGTACTCGCACTGATAGGGTTTCTCTTTGGTGTGGATGCGGATGTGTACTTTCAGGTTACTACTCTGTGTGAAGATCTTCTGGCAATACTTGCACTGATAGGGCTTCTCTTTGGTGTGGATGCGGATGTGTGTTCTCAGGTTACTACTCTGTGCAAAGCGCTTCGGGCAGAACTTGCACTGATAGGATTTCTCTGCAACAATTCCCGCTCCTTTCTGGATCTGTTTTTTCTCCTCCGTATTAAACCTCGACATGGGGGCACTACAGATGAGCTTATCAGTGTAATAAGATTGTATTCTCATCATCTTGCCCCCAAGATGATATTTAAGTCTGCGTCCACCCTTAAAAGGTCTAAGCAAGAGATTATCCCCGATACGGGGCTCAATCTTATAGGTCATATTTATTTCTCCAAAAGTTGTAGGAGAACTATGACAAACAACCGATATCATTAGCAGTAACAAACTGGTTAACGTACCTAACACTTTTCCCACCTAAACAAACCTGTCAGTTTGCTCATCTTTCGTTACGCATGGGTTTGACAGCCATTATTTTGTGGCTGTTGTGATACGGACAATATATCCCACGACTACAAAGACGCTACCTCGGGCATGGAGATGGAAATTTCAATTTTCAAAGCTTTTACCCTGCATAAAAAGCTCAGTACAAAAATTCGAAAAACCTTAAAATCACTGCCTGTGGAACATTTTTAATTGCATCTGTTCTAACCCTTTGCTGACGCTGTCAGTTTTATTAATCCGCAGACTTTAGTACAACACCAAGCTGCCTTATACTTTCCGGTCTTGAGATATATCCCATCAGCAGGATTGAGCCGTGAGCCAGTTTTTTCAGATTCACCCGGATAATCCGCAGCCGCGATTGATTCGTCAGGCGGTTGCCATTCTGGAGAAAGGCGGTGTGATTGCCTATCCCACAGACTCCGCCTATGCGCTGGGTTGTCGCATTGGGGATAAAAAAGCGGTAGAGCGAATGCGACGGATTCGACGATTGGATGAGAGCCATAACCTGACCCTGGTTTGCCGGGATCTCTCCGAACTGGCCATTTATGCGAAAGTGGATAACACCAGCTATCGGCTGCTCAAAGTTGCTACGCCGGGCTCCTACACCTTTATCCTGCCGGCAACCTCCTTGGTGCCCCGGTTATTAATGCATCCGAAACGCCGTACCATTGGTATCCGAGTGCCGGAACACCCCATCGTCAGCGCCCTGCTGGCAGAGCTGGGTGAGCCGCTGTTAAGCACAACCTTGCAGCTGCCGGGTGATGAATTCCCGATGATTGACCCTTACGATATCCGCGAAGCGCTGGAGAGCAGCGTTGATCTGATCATTGATGGTGGTTTTTGCGGTCTGGAGCCGACGACTGTTGTTAGTCTGATGGATGATGTTCCGGAAGTATTGCGCGAAGGAAAAGGGAACCCGGAGCTGTTCTGCACGGCGTAGATGTCGCCGGCTCTTACAGCTCCGGGGTAAATCACTAACTATTGACCGCACCGATCTCCACGCGATCCGCAATCAGCCGCTCAACCACATCAGGGTCGGCCAGCGTTGAGATATCTCCCAGATTGTCACACTCACCGGCAGCAATCTTGCGCAGTATGCGACGCATGATTTTGCCGGAGCGGGTCTTGGGCAGACCCGGCGCATGCTGGATAATATCGGGTGTTGCGATGGGGCCAATCTCCTGACGTACCCATGCGGTTAACTCTGCGGCCAGCGGGTAAGAGTACGCGATCCCCTCATTCAAGGTGACGTAAATATAGATACCCTGCCCCTTGATATCGTGGGGATAACCGACCACCGCTGCCTCCGCCACCAGAGGGTGCGCGACCATGGCGCTCTCGATCTCTGCCGTTCCCATGCGGTGACCGGAAACGATGATAACGTCGTCAACACGGCCGGTGATCCAGTAGTAACCATCTTCATCACGGCGGGCACCATCGCCGGTGGTGTACATGCCCTCGAAAGCGGTGAAGTAGGTCTGAACGAAGCGCTCATGGTCGCCATAGACTGTTCGAGCCTGACCAGGCCAGCTGTCGAGAATCACCAGATTGCCTTCGGCCTCTCCTTCCAGAATATTGCCCATATTGTCGACCAGTGCCGGCAGTATGCCAAAGAAGGGTCGTGTCGCTGAACCGGGCTTCAGGGCGGTGGCACCGGGCAGAGGCGCGATCATGGCTGCGCCGGTTTCGGTCTGCCACCAGGTATCAATAACCGGACAGCGCCCTTCACCAACAGTCTGGTGATACCAGAACCAGGCTCCGGGGTTGATCGGTTCACCCACGGTGCCCAGCAGCCGCAGGCTTTCACGACTAGTGCCTTCTACTGCCTGAGTGCCGTAGGCCATCAGGGCCCGAATAGCGGTGGGGGCCGTATAGAGAATATTGACCTTGTACTTGTCGACGATCTGAGAGAGGCGGTTGATCTGCGGGTAGTTGGGCACACCTTCATGCATAACAATGGTGGCACCATTGCAGAGTGGACCATAAACGACATAGGTGTGCCCGGTAATCCAACCCACATCGGCATTACACCAGAACACTTCACCTTCACGATAATCAAACAGATACTGGTGGGTCATGGAGGCGTAGACCAGATAGCCTCCTGTCGTATGTAAAATGCCCTTTGGTTTACCGGTCGAGCCGGAGGTATACAGAACAAACAGCGGGTCTTCCGCGCCCATCTCCCGTGGTTGGCAGTGGGGTGAAGCAATTTTCTGCAGATCATGCCACCAGACGTCCCGGCGGGCGTGCCAGGCAATGGTGGTGCCAGTACGGCGATAGACAATCACCTTCTCGACACTGCGAATGCCGGGATGGGTGAGGGCTTCATCGACATTGGCTTTCAGGGGGGTGATCTTCCCGGCCCGAACCCCTTCATCAGCCGTTATCACCACCTTGGCACTGCTATCTATTATACGACCAGCTAACGCTTCCGGAGAGAAGCCGCCAAACACCACCGAGTGGATGGCACCGATGCGGGTACAGGCGAGCATGGCAACCGCTGCTTCAATCACCATCGGCATATAGATCACCACCACATCGCCCTGACGTACGCCCTGGGATTTCAGGGCATTGGCGAAACGGCACACATCCTCGTGCAGTTCACGGTAGGTGACCTGTCGCTGTTCGCCGGGCTCATCGCCTTCCCAGTAAATCGCGACCTGATCGCCACGGCTCTCCAGGTGGCGATCAAGACAGTTATGGGAAACATTGGTGGTGCCATCCTCAAACCATTTAATCTCGACACGGTGATCATCGAAGGAGACATTTTTCACCTTGGTAAAGGGCGTAAACCAGTCGATGCGCTGGCTATGCTCGCGCCAGAACCCTTGTGGATTAACGACAGATTGCTGGTACATCGTCCGGTACTGCTCATCATTAACCAGAGCTTCGGCGGCTAGCTTGGGACTAACGGGAAATAACATAGAGGGAGCCTGCTCACTGTTTTTTTCGGTGTTCAAATCCGTAGCAATCATAGACACTCCTGAACTTATTATTTTTATTTATGCGGATCATCGAGGAGATTTTTACTGTATCGCCGTCTCAGGCTACCAGACCTTGGTGCAAGTGGCACTCAGATTGAGAGGATTGTTTTTTGTGGCAAAATCCGTGACTATCTGAACGAATAAAGGCCGCAATAACAAGAATAAAAAATTATGAATAGCTGGCTGACCATTCTCGTTTATCTTCTGTTTACCCTGAGTCTGTATCTTATCATCAGGCATGGGGATTCTTGTTTGCGCTTTTTGAAAGAGCGCTGGCGAAAACGTTGAAGTTTTTCTTATTCACTGCCATACCTGCTATCCGCTGTTTCCTCGCGTAGGAGGTGCTTTGTGGTAAAGCTGCATTCTCTGGCGTCATGCTGTTGTGCGTTGCTTTTTCTGTGGTTGAGTGTATTGAGCTCAGGACTACTGGCTGTAGGTCTTTCCTCTTTAAGTGGGCAAGATTTACAGACTGAATATTGGGATAAATCTCCGAAAGCCATCCCTGATGAGAGCCATGCCGAGAAAGAAGAGAAAAAAGGTTTGTTTCTGGCTGCCTGTGAAACGGGGAATGTGGCAAACGTCAAAAATCTGATTGGGCAGGGGATTGACCCTCTCGATAGATATTGGGGTCTTTCAGGACTGGAGGTTGCCATCATCTACGGTCATGGCGATGTGGCGATGGTTCTGATAGAGGAACAAGCACTGGAGGACGACTCACTGAATCACGAATTTCTCCTTAAAGTCGCGGCCGAGAAAGGGCTCAAGGGTGTGGTGAAAAGCTTGTTAGATAGGGGCACAGCCAAGCCTGCTGAACGGCAACAGCAAGAACAATCCCCCCTGTATCTGGCAGCCATGGGAGGCCATAGTGAGATTGTGGATATGCTGTTAGGTGCCGGGGTGGATCCTAATAAAGTCGATGGGTGCGGGTGGCCACCGCTTTATATAGCCATAAAAAATGCCCATGTTGAGGTGGTTAGATCTCTTCTTTCAGGGGGTGCCCATGTGCCATCAACACCGGTATGTATATGGACACGACCATGGGTAAGGATGTATGAAGAATTCCTTGTCCCTCCCATAAAAAAAGATCCACTGAACATCGCACTGGATACAAAAGCCGAGTGTAAGGTTGAGAAGAAACGGCAAGCCTATGATGCAATAATAGAATTACTGATTAATGCAAAAGGAAAGCCTAATCATATTACGCCCGTTGATCGCTTCATGGCTTTCTTCCTCAGGCGTAATTTTAAGGAAGTGAACGGAATAGTTACAGGCACGCAACATCAGGATATACCGCTCCTTTTGCCGTGCACTTCCAAATAGCTTCTGCCTGTCATAGCACTTATTGATCAAATCTATCAGATAGATAATTTCAATTTATTTCTTGCTTTGAAAAATCGGGCGTACTATGTGTCTGCGATTGACGAAAACCCTAATGACTTAGAGGAAAAAAACAATGTCCTTGGTAAATCAGGAAATCAAGCCTTTCAGCGCCACCGCCTTCCATAACGGCGACTTCGTGCCTGTGACTGAACAGGATCTGAAGGGTAAGTGGTCCATCGTGTTCTTCTACCCAGCCGACTTCACCTTCGTCTGCCCCACCGAACTGGGTGATATGGCAGATCACTACGAGCAGTTCAAAACTCTGGGTGTTGAGATCTTCTCCGTGTCCACTGACACCCACTTCACCCACAAGGCGTGGCACGACACTTCCGAGACCATCAGCAAGATCAAGTTCCCGATGATCGGCGATCCAACCGGCCAGATATCCCGTAACTTTGACGTAATGATCGAAGAAGACGGTCTGGCTCTGCGCGGCTCCTTCCTGATCAACCCTGAAGGTGTCATCAAGTCTATGGAGGTCAACGATCTGGGTATTGGCCGTAATGCCAAGGACATGCTCCGCAAGGTGCAGGCTGCCCAGTATGTTGCTTCCCACGACGGTGAAGTCTGCCCGGCAGCCTGGCAGCCAGGTGAAGAGACTCTGGCTCCTTCTCTGGACCTGGTCGGCAAGATCTAATCATCGCCTGACCCCTTGAGCCATAGGTACGCCCAACCTGTACTTATGGCTCAGCTTTTCCAATAGATCTCGCTTTTGTCTCTTAAAAAGTTCTTTATAAAGAACGGGTTTCACAAACAACGCGTTTTATAAAGAGCTTTTATAACTGAGCCTGCTGACCTTATGGTACTAATTCAGCTGCAGATGCAGATGCATATGTAAGGGCAGTTCACCGTTTTGTAGAGATCGTTTTACACGAATCTGGAGCAGCACATGTTAGACGCCAATCTGAAACAACAACTGTCAGCCCACTTTCAGAACATCAAAAACGCAGTTGAGATTGTTGCGTTTTTTGATGGCTCCGCCAAAGGCAAGGAGCTGGGTACTCTCGCCAGTGAACTGGGTGAACTGAACGATAAGATCACCGTCATTAACGGTTCAGAAGAGAGCACCAGCGAGCGTGTACCCTCTATGGTCATTCGTGCGATGGGCACAGAGTCCAGAGTCCGTTTTGCCGGTATTCCCATGGGGCATGAGTTCACCTCCCTGATTCTGGCGGTTCTGCAAGCGGGTGGTCACGATCCGAAAATCGAGCAAGAGCTGATTGAGCAGATCAAAGGTCTGGACGCTGATCTCAATTTCGAAACCTTTATTTCCCTTTCCTGCCAGAACTGCCCAGAGGTGGTGCAGGCGCTGAACCTGCTGTCGGTGCTCAACCCACGCATCTCCCACACCATGATCGATGGTGCGCTGTTCCAGAACGAAGTGGATGAGCGCAAGGTTATGGCTGTGCCTTCCGTCTTCCTTAATGGTGCCAGCTTTGCCCAGGGCCGCATCAGCCTGAAAGAGATTATCAAGAAGATCGATACCAGCGCGGCCAAGCGGGAAGCCGAAGCGATCGCCAGGAAGGAGCCGTTCGATACGCTGGTGATCGGTGGTGGTCCATCCGGTGCGGCAGCGGCCATCTATGCCGCCCGTAAAGGCATCCGAACCGGTATTGTTACCGAACGTTTCGGTGGCCAGATTATGGATACCATGGCCATTGAGAACTTTATCTCTGTGAAAGCCACCGAAGGTCCCCAACTCGTTGCCAACCTTGAACAGCACGTTCTGGAATACGATGTGGACCTGATGACCGGCCAGCGTGCCAAGGCGCTGATTCCGGCTACGCAACCTGGTGGTCTGGTGGAAGTGGAGCTGGAAAGCGGTGCCAAACTGACCAGCCGTACTGTCATTATCTCCACCGGTGCCCGCTGGCGGGAAATGAACGTACCGGGTGAGCAGACGTACCGTGGTCGCGGCGTTGCCTACTGCCCACACTGTGATGGTCCGCTGTTTAAAGGCAAGCGCGTAGCCGTTATCGGAGGTGGTAACTCTGGTGTAGAAGCGGCCATCGACCTGGCGGGTATTGTTGGCAAAGTGACGCTGATTGAGTTTGACACCAAACTTCGTGCCGACGCTGTACTCCAGCGCAAGCTGGGTTCCATGCCCAATGTAGAGATTATCACCAACGCTATGACCACAGAGGTCACAGGCAACGGCGAGAAGGTGAACGGACTGATCTACAAAGACCGTGCGACTGAAGAGCTGCACACTATTGAACTGGAAGGTATCTTTGTGCAGATCGGCCTGGTGCCCAACACCGAATGGCTGAAAGGCACTCTGGATATGGCCCCACGGGGCGAAATTCTGGTCGATGAACAGGGGCAGACCTCTCAGATCGGCGTATTCGCAGCCGGAGATGCCACCACCGCCCCGTACAAACAGATCATTATCGCCATGGGCAGTGGCGCCAATGCTTCCCTGGGTGCTTTTGATTACCTGATCCGCACCGATGTGCCGGTGGAGACTCAGGCTGCCTGAAGCGAGCAATAGGAAAAATAAACGACCATGCCCTTGCAGAAGCCGGGGTTTGGTCGTTTTATTGCTCTGTTTTTCATCGCGTTCCGATGAGCTTATGGTGACTGGAAAGGACTAACTGGAGTGTGGTTGACAGAGCTGTTTCTCTTCTGATTCATCAGAAAGAATCTTACAGGCTATTTGTCCCTCTGGTACGGTTGCTATGAAACAAGGCTGCCCATTTAAAGAACTTTCGTCAGGATACAACTCTCCTGACTGTTTAAAAATATCGGATACTTTGATGGCAATTTTGATGGCAGTAGTGGTCTCTCCCTCTTTTTTCCTCGGAGGAGTGTAAGTGTTTAGTAGGCCTTTTGAACAATACATAACATTTAATGACGGGCCTAACTTATAGGCAGGTATATGGCTACATTTAAAGGGGCAATTAGACAGAGATGTATCATTGGTCCAACTCGCATAGAAAGGCTCAAATATCATGCTCCCCCCCGAATAAAAATCTGCCACTGTAGCTATGCTGTCCGGATTTGCCGACGCTATCGAATTTGCTAAATCGACATATTTGGTAGTGGTTACACGAGTTAACCACGAGTCCTTTGTCATACCGGCTCCTTCAAGAATATATTTCCTTATATTATCATTTTTTTGATGATTCTTGAGTACTTACAGGGATCAATGGGATCATTGCCGAATAAGTTCTGTTGCACTGCCTTGTATGATATGGAGTGAGTGGAATTCATGGTTCTCCCCTTCAGTTACGTTTGTTTATATTGCTGCCCTATCTAAAGGACAGAAAAAAGCACAAAAAGTTCATTGTGATGGAGCCCAGGGCTTACGCACCAGTCAGAAATGCTCTACATCCCTTGGTAAGTAAAGCATCCCGCAGATAGAAAAGTTCAAAACCATCATGCTGTACCCAAATCTTCCGTCGTGCGGGCGGTGAATCATGCTCATGGCCGAATCTGGTTGAGGACATCCACGAATCTGGTTGAGGACATCCACGAATCTGGTTGAGGACATCGACGAATCTGGTTGAGGATATCCACAGTTTTTTCTGTTTCGTAAAAAATATATGGATGTCCTTAATTATCATCCCTGATTAC
>SAMEA5043665__coassemble_370_pt1 | contig 9072 bp, 10 predicted proteins | sample SAMEA5043665__metabat2_low_PE_004 | metagenome-assembled genome bin SAMEA5043665 (sample SAMEA5043665) | Gadus morhua | reverse complement strand
GGTTTGCCCTGACTGCTGAAGTACCCGCCGTTATCGGAGGGTGTTATTTTGTCGACGAATCTGGTTGAGGACATCCACAGTTTTTTTCTGTTTCGTAAAAAATATATGGATGTCCTTAATTATCATCCCTGATTACCAGGGCATCGGTTTGCCCTGACTGCTGAAGTACCCGCCGTTATCGGAGGGTGTTATTTTGTCGATAATCGCCCGCACCCGATGGATGGATTCCTCCGGGCTCAGCTCTGCATCTTCTCCACCCATATCTGTTTTTACCCATCCTGGGCTTACGCAGATGCAGGTGAACCCTTCGTCTGCCAGCTCATCACTCAACTTCTTCACCGCCATATTCATGCCCGCTTTGGAGCTGCTGTAGTAGTAGCTGCCGGTGTCTGCTCTGGCGGAGGTGATACTGCCGTAGGCGCTGCTGATAAAGATGATCTTTTTCTGCCGTCCGGCGCGCAGGTTGGGTAGCAGTGCCGAGGTGACCAGCAGGGGAGAGATGGTGTTGATAGTCAGTACCTCTTGCCAGATGGTCAGGTCAAGATTATCCAGATCCTTGCGCTCATCCTTGGGGCCGTAGATGCCGGCGTTGTTGATCACCATGTCGATGGGACGCCCCGCAAGGCTTTGGGGCAGCGTCTGGATGTCGACTTGGTTGACCACGTCCAGAGGAAAGATTGAGAGCTGTTCGCCGAAGCTGTTTTTTAGCGCAATCAGGTTGTGACTGCTTTCGGGGGAGCGAGCGGTGGCGATAACATGGGCTCCCGCGTTGAGATACTGGCGGACAAACTCCAGCCCCAGCCCGCGATTGGCTCCGGTTATCAGTACGGTGGTATTCATAGTTTTAACGCCCTCTGTGCCTGGCTCACCCCATTCTTTAGGTCATCCATTCTATGGTATCGCAGCCCCATAAGGGGGTTTTGTCGTTGGGGGAGCCATTGTAATTAAAGGTGATCTCTTCGTTGGAAAGAATAGTTTTGATTGCCACGATCTCCATAATTTGCTCGTCCAGGCAGGGGCGATAGAGGGCATTCGGGGTATAAGAATGGTTATACATTGATCCAAAGCCAAGGGTTATGGCAGCGCTTTTCTGGTTTTTTCCCCAGCAAAAGTAGTAATCATTGAGTGCTGTTTCCTGCAGATAATCGATCTGTTCTGGATGAACGACAATAACGGGGCAGCGCTCTATGATTGTGTCACGTTTGATTGTTTTACTGGTTAACACCCCGCGACCTTTGCTCGCTATATAGGAAACATAAAGCATGGTTTTTTAGCTAATCCTGTTGTTTTTATTATTAATTTTATTATTGGTTATGCGGTTGATCATGCATGTTGCTCATGCGGTTGTTCATCATCATATTGTGCAGATTTATGGATATAAAAAAAGGGGTCGGCGTCATCGGGGTGCGGGGAGACTTGCTGTCAGAGTGTACCTTATCCATGACACGGGTGTTATAGCTGCTAACATTTTTGCCGCACTCTTCATTTAAACCTCGAACAAATGCCATGTAAACCTTGAATAAATGGCATGTGGCCTGCCTAAAGGCTGATAAGTTATTAAAATTACTGGAATTATTTATTTTAATAACATGAGGATATCATCGTAAATAAAAGCAGAATCAAGGCAAAATGTTACAAGAATAAAAAAGGGAAAAAACTATGGACAGATCAAATCGAAAGGCTCTGTGTGGAGATGAAAGTAAATAGAGTGCGCACCTTGTAGTTTGTTATTTAACAAAAAATTGTGATATTGGATTTTTTTCATTGCCAGTCCAGAGTATGGGTATATACTGGCTGGGACTCGGTGGAATCATACATGTAGTGTACACCTGCAGTTGGAGGTGTCATTCGATTATGAATGATGACTCTGAAGGGGGGGGCTGAATTTATTTCGATAAGTGTGGTCATAACAAGTGTATGGTTCAAAAGCAGCTTTTACCTGTATTGGTAATTAGCTTCTTATGAGCTGAGTATGAATGTTATTAGCAATTAGGATAAGAGAGTATGTCTGAGACTACTGGCATCGTTAAGTGGTTTAACGAATCCAAAGGTTATGGTTTCATTGAGCAGGACAATGGTCCTGATGTGTTTGCCCATTTCCGTTCAATCGTTGGTTCCGGTTTTCGCACTCTGGTTGAAGGCCAGCGTGTAAAGTTCACTGTGACGGAGGGGCAGAAAGGCCCTCAAGCAGAGAACATCGAAGTTATTTGATTCCTCCCTTTCAGGTATTTCGGCAAAAACCCGCTCTTTACGCTTACCTCATTTGATGTGAGAGTATCAGGGCGGATTTTATCGAGTGAGCTGATTCACGTGCTTTAGAGTCAGACTATTTTGCTGTTGACTCGTTAGTTATACGGCTACGAAATATCTATGTGAGCCATCCCCGGACGATAACTCAACCACTGTCTGGATAATTTCCTGACTGCCAAGCCAGTCCAGGATCCGGCGTTGTGCCGCCCATATTTTCCTTATTCCATGCCAGCAGGCACTCCTTGTTGTAGATAAGGGAGGGTGCCGGTCGGCTGACCAGCAGGCCGTTTTGCAGCATATGCTCGGTAAAGTGGCTGGGCGCCATACAGACTCCAACGCCTTCTTTGTGGTACTGGCGGGCGGGTTGAGCGAGCGATACCTGATAATTATCTCCCTGCCTGATATGCCAGGGGTTTTTTTAAAAAAACACAGATAATGTGATCCACATCTATTTTCAGCACATCTTTCCCCTCCTGAAAAGTACGTAAAAAAACCTATTAGTCTACGAACAAATAAAAGACATCTGTTTGATTTATGTCAACCGTATGAGCGTTTGTTTGTGGACAATAGCGCCGTTCTTCAATTTACAAATCTTGCTGAATTGGTAATACGGATTAAATGTCGTGTATCTATCGGTTGGACAGATTTTATCAGGTATCGAGTAGATACAATAAAAGCGTTGGGAGCGGACATTAAATGGTACAAGTTGGCTTTAGTCTTTTGGGGATAGTCTGTCTTTTAGGGATAGCATTTCTCCTTTCTGATAACCGCAAAGCGATCAACTGGCGCACTGTGGGTGGTGCTTTTGCCATTCAAGCGAGTCTTGGAGCGTTTGTTCTTTATGTTCCGGTCGGTCAAACTTTTTTGAACGGTCTGACTACGGGAGTGCAGAGCGTGATCAACTATGCCGGTGAGGGTGTCAGCTTCCTGTTTGGCTCTCTGGGGACTCCTGCCAGTAGTGTTGGCTTTGTCTTTGCCTTCCACGTTCTGCCTATTATCGTGTTCTTCTCCGCATTGATAGCTACCCTCTATTACCTCGGCATCATGCAGCTGATTATCCGTACTTTGGGGGGGGCTCTGCAAAAGGCCCTGGGCACCAGTCGTACCGAATCCATGTCTGCGACGGCCAACATCTTTGTTGGTCAGACGGAAGCGCCATTGGTGGTCAAACCCTACATTGCTCACATGAGCCAGTCTGAGCTGTTCGCCATTATGGTGGGTGGTACCGCCTCTATTGCCGGTTCGGTTATGGCGGGTTACGCAGGCCTGGGTGTCGATCTGAAATATCTGATTGCGGCCAGTTTTATGGCGGCTCCCGGTGGTCTGTTGATGGCCAAGATCATGAAGCCTGAGACGGGAGAGAACACCGATAGCAAGGCCGATGAGCTGGAGCGACTGAGCAAGGAAAACCGACCTGCCAACGTGCTGGACGCTGCGGCTCAGGGTGCTTCCAGTGGTCTGATGCTGGCGGCTAACGTCGGTGCCATGCTGCTGGCCTTTATCTCCCTGATCGCCATGCTGAATGGTTTGCTGGGTAGCCTCGGCGGTGTTTTCGGCATGGACAACCTCTCTTTGCAGATGATTCTGGGTTATGTCTTCGCCCCTCTGGCCTGGATTCTTGGCATCCCGGCCAATGAGGTGCTGCAGGCGGGTGCCCTGATCGGTCAGAAGATTGTCCTGAATGAGTTCGTGGCTTACATGGACTTCGTCACTATCAAAGAGACCCTGAGTGCACATAGTCAGGCTATCATCACTTTCGCCCTGTGTGGTTTTGCCAACCTCTCCTCTGTTGCCATTCTGTTGGGTGGTCTGGGTAGTCTGGCGCCGAGCCGCCGTAGCGATATCGCCCGCATGGGTCTGATGGCCGTATTGGCCGGTTCACTCTCCAACTTTATGAGTGCGGCTATTGCCGGTCTGTTTTTGTCCCTGTAACAGAATATCAGGGGCTATAGTTTCTTTCGAAAACCGGCGCCCCTGTAAAGAGATGTTTTGAAACGAGCATCTCTTCGTAAACTGGCAGAGGACATTTGTTGCAGCTCTGCCAGTTTACTTCCCTTGCCAGATCCGCCCGCTATAGTTTGTGGACTGGTACATTAGAGAGAAGTGCTATGTCTGATTTAACAACCAGCAGCAAACTTGCCCTCACCTTGATGGACAATACGTCCCTCAATCTTGATGACACCCCTGAAGTCATTATCAATCTTGTGAAAAGTTCTCAAACGGCTGCCGGTAACACGGCGGCCGTTTGTGTATATCCCCGCATGGTTCCTGTGGCCCAGAAGGCGCTGAAGGAGCTGGGTCTGAGCCAGGTCAAGGTGGCGACGGTCACCAACTTCCCCGATGGCAGCGACGATATCGCCCGTGCCGTCCGTGAAACCGAAGAGGCCGTGGCTCTGGGTGCCGATGAGGTGGATGTGGTCTTCCCGTACCGCGCCCTGATCGCCGGTAATGAAACCGTTGGTTTTGAGCTGGTCAAGGCGGTGAAAGAGGCCTGCGGTGCTGGCGTTCTGCTGAAAGTGATCATCGAGACCGGTGAGCTGAAAACAGAGAAACTGATCCGCAAGGCCAGCATGACCGCCATCGAAGCGGGTGCAAATTTCATCAAAACCTCCACCGGCAAGGTGCCAGTGAACGCTACGCCGGAATCGGCCCGCATCATGTTGCAGGCGATCAAGGACAGCGGCCAGGATGTCGGCTTCAAGCCTGCTGGCGGTGTGCGTACCGCCGAAGATGCCCAGGTGCATCTGGATATCGCCGCCGAGATTATGGGCGCCGATTGGATCACTCCAGCCCACTACCGCTTCGGTGCCAGCAGCCTGCTGGTGAACCTGCTGAAGACTCTGGGTCTGGCTGAAGGTAACGTAGACGCCGGAGGTTACTAATCATGTTTCTCCCCCAGGAAGTGATTCGTCAGAAGCGTGAAGGTCAGGTGCTGTCCGAGCAGGACATCCAGGCTTTTATTCGCGGTGTCACTGACGAAAGCGTTTCAGAAGGTCAGGTCGGTGCGTTGGCCATGGCCATCTACTTTAATGGCATGACTATGCCGGAACGTATCGCCATGACCACCGCCATGCGTGATTCCGGCACCGTGCTCAACTGGCAGAGTGAAGGTCTGCACGGCCCGGTGGTGGACAAGCACTCCACTGGCGGTGTCGGCGATATGGTCAGCCTGATGCTCGGCCCGATGCTGGCCGCCTGTGGCTGTTACGTGCCGATGATCTCTGGCCGTGGTCTCGGTCATACCGGCGGTACGCTGGACAAGCTGGACAGTATTCCCGGTTACCAGACCAGCATCAGCGAAGAGCTGCTGCGCACGGCGGTACGTGAGTGTGGTGTCGCCATTGTTGGCCAGACCAGCACGCTGGCTCCGGCGGACAAACGCATCTACGCCATCCGCGATGTGACCGCCACAGTGGAATCCATCGATATGATCACCGCCTCCATTCTGGCCAAGAAACTGGCTGAAGGTCTGGATGCGCTGGTGATGGATGTCAAGGTGGGCAGCGGTGCCTTTATGCCGACCTACGAGAAATCCCGTGAGTTGGCAGAAAGCATCGCGGCCGTGGCGACCGGTGCCGGGGTGAAAACCACCGTCCTGCTCACCGATATGAACCAGTGCCTCGCCAACAGCGCCGGTAACGGGGTTGAGGTGCGCGAGGCGGTGCGCTTCCTGAAGGGAGAAGAGCAGAACCCGAGGCTTTACGAAGTCACGGTCGCCCTGGGCGCAGACCTGCTGGTCTCCGCCAGCATGGCTGTTGATCTGGACGAAGCTCGCCGCAAGCTGGAAGCGTGTCTGGCCGATGGCCGTGCTGCCGAGATTTTCGGTCGAATGGTGCATCTGCTGGGTGGCCCGGCTGACTTTGTTGAACGCTACGATTTCTATCTGCCAAAGGCGGATATTATTCGTCCGGTAACTGCGGAGCAAACCGGCTTTATTGGTCGTATTGATACCCGTACCCTGGGTCTGTCGGTTGTTCAGTTGGGCGGCGGTCGTCGTGCACCGGGAGAAGCGATAGACTACAGCGTGGGTCTGACTCACGTTGCAGGTCTGGGTAAAACGATTGCTGCCGGTGAACCTCTGGCGATGATCCATGCGGCCTCTGAAGCCCAGTGGCAACAGGCTGCAGCCATGGTCGTCCACGCCATGGAGATTACCGAACAGCGTCCTGTGGTTGAACCTTGTGTCTACGAACGGGTCACAGGCTGCTGAGGCCGATAAAAAACCTGAAACAAGCAGGTCTGTAAGCAAGACCTGCAGGAGAGCAGGAATGACAAGAGCCATTATTCTCGTGCTGGATTCCTTCGGAATTGGTGCGGCAGAAGATGCAGAAAAGTTCGGAGATACCGGTTCCGATACTCTGGGGCATATCGCCCGGGAGTGCGCCGCCGGTCGTGCTGATATTGATCGTAGTGGCCCGTTGGCGCTGCCCAATCTCAGCGCCATGGGGCTGCTCCATGCCCACAAGGGCTCCACGGGCCAGTGGGCGGAAGGGATGCCGGAAGTGCCGGCAACCGCCGGTGCTTATGCCTATGCCGCAGAGCTATCCAGCGGTAAGGATACGCCGAGCGGTCATTGGGAGATGGCCGGTGTTCCCGTGCTGTTTGACTGGGGTTACTTCCATGAAAAGAGCAACAGCTTCCCCCAGGAACTACTGGACAAGCTGATTGAAGAGGCGGGGCTGCCCGGCGTGCTGGGTAACTGCCATTCATCCGGAACCGTTATTCTCGATGAGCTGGGCGAAGAGCATATGCGCACTGGCAAGCCGATCGTTTATACGTCTGCGGACAGCGTATTCCAGATCGCCTGCCACGAAGAGAGCTACGGTCTCGACAATCTTTACAAGCTGTGCGAAATCACTCGCGGCCTGCTGGACGACTACAACATTGGCCGAGTCATTGCCCGTCCCTTTGTTGGCCCCAGCGCCGGAGAATTTGCCCGCACCGGCAACCGCCACGACTACTCGGTACTGCCACCGGCGCCTACTCTGCTGGATCGTCTGGCGGAAAACGGTGGCGAAGTGGTCAGCATCGGCAAAATCGCTGATATCTTTGCCAATCAGGGCATCACCAAACAGGTTAAGGCAACCGGCTTTAACGCGTTGTTTGATGCCACGCTGGCAGAGGTCGATGCCGCCGGTGACCGTTCCATCGTGTTTACCAACTTTGTCGATTTTGACTCCGCCTGGGGGCACCGTCGTGATGTGCCCGGTTATGCTGCCGGTCTGGAAGAGTTTGATGCCCGGCTGCCGGAGATGGTGGCAAAGCTTCAGCCCGGTGATCTGCTGGTGATGACCGCCGACCACGGCTGTGATCCCACATGGCACGGCACCGACCACACCCGTGAGCATGTGCCGGTGATCTTTGCCGGCCCTGGTGTCAAGCCGATTGATCTGGGGCAGCGGGAGACCTTTGCCGATCTGGGTCAGACGCTGGCCGAGCACTTTGGCCTGTCAAAGCTGGACTATGGCACCAGCTTCCTGAAAGAAATTTACTAACTCAATGTAAAAGGCAGCGCACTCTCTACTTTTATTTGCGCTGCCACTGGAGGATTTTCAATGGCTACTCCTCATATCAATGCAGTTGCAGGTGCTTTTGCAGAAACCGTGCTGCTGCCCGGTGACCCGCTGCGTGCCAAGCATATCGCCGAAACCTTTCTGGAAGGTGCTGAAGAGGTCACCAACGTCCGCAGCATGCTTGGTTTTACCGGTATGTATAAGGGCAAACGCATATCGGTGATGGGTTCCGGTATGGGTATCCCTTCCGCTTCTATCTATTACAAAGAGCTGATCACGGAATACGGCGTGAAGAACCTGATCCGTGTCGGCAGCTGTGGTGCCATCTCGGCCGATGTGAAAGTGCGTGATGTGGTGATCGGTATGGGTGCCTGCACCGATTCCAAGGTGAACCGCATGCGCTTCAAAGATCACGACTTCTCTGCCATCTGTGACTTTAATCTGCTGGAGAAATCTGTGGCTGCCGCCCGTGCTCAGGGTGTCTCTGTCAAAGTGGGTAACCTGTTCTCCGCCGATCTGTTCTACAATCCTGATTCATCCATGTTTGATGTAATGGAAAAGTACAACATTCTGGGTGTGGAGATGGAAGCCGCCGGTCTATACGGCGTGTGTGCCGAGTTTGGTGCTAACGGTCTGGCCATCTGTACTGTCAGCGACCATATCCGTACAGGCGAAGAGCTGGATGCTGAAGCGCGTCAGCTCTCCTTTAATGAGATGGTTGAGATCGCACTGGGTGCGGTTGTGGCTCTTTAAGAGCTGACCACTTTTTGATTTACCGTCTTTTATTTCTAAGCCCGAGTTCCGTTCAGCGGTTACTCGGGCCCGTCACTTCACCGTATTTCTTCTGATTGAACTTTCGCTACCTGTTGGATATCCAAGGGTATACGTAAAGCTCGTAAAACTAAGTCTATTGTCTTTTATTATTAATTTAACTAAATATTTGGCCATTTTGTTCCACCGCATGCCTGCTATTACTGGACTCTGGAGCAGGGAATATTCTATTACGGTTGTCTGAGTACTTAGTACTGATAAATATTCCCATTACCAGCCCCTCTGACGGGCAGCCTGGTGGGCGCTTTTATGCGAAAGCAATTGGCTAGCTACTTACTTATAGATCACGGCGCAGATATTAATGGGGTTTTTGAAGATTATTCAGTGCTGACTCGTGCGTTAGAATCCAGAGGTGATCAAAATAATGATGCGTTGCTGTTATTGATCCAGCTTGGTGCCGACGTAAATCTGCCTGGTGAAAGGGGAGACACACCATTACATCAAGCTATTCGCAATCAGAGCGAATGGCAAATTGAAA
>SAMEA5043665__coassemble_362_pt1 | contig 9326 bp, 8 predicted proteins | sample SAMEA5043665__metabat2_low_PE_004 | metagenome-assembled genome bin SAMEA5043665 (sample SAMEA5043665) | Gadus morhua | reverse complement strand
AGGATCACCGGGGCATAAGAGCAAACCGTTCGGCGTTTTCAAACGTTTTTTGTTGTGAGCCCTCAGATTGTTCTTTGAGGTAAACGCTCTTTTGCAGTTTTCGCACTTATGGGGCTTCTCGTTAGTGTGGGTTCTCTCGTGATCCAGAAGACTAAAATTTGAGCTAAGTTTTTTTTGACAATATTTACAGATATATGTTTTCTTTTTTTGGGGTGATGGCGTTGATTCAGACTTGCCAGCCGCCACTAATGGACCTGAATAATTACTCTCACCAGAATCAACTGACTGAGTGACTGGAGAGCTATCCAGTGTCTTAACTACTTCTGTATCCTTAGTGAGCAACGTCTCAAGCACCGCCACCAGAAGAGAAGAGCCTGTCCTATCCATCGAATCCAATGCGTTTTTATATATCATGGAATAAAAAATTTCCATATGTTGTTTGAAGCATTTTTCTGGCGATTCATCACTTGTCGATGAGGAATTGGCGAGCTCTGCCAAATTCTCTGAAACCCACTGCTTTACTTTTTTTTCATTGAACTGTAAGAGCGTATATACGGGGAGGGGCTTAGATTTTGAGCCTGGGATCATAGCCAATGTTTTCAATATTACTGCAGTCGCCAACAACAGCCGCGCTTCAGCGCGGCTGTTGTTTTTATCACACAGGGTCAGAGATTCATTCTTTACTTTTTGGAGTGCGGTTTGGCTAAAGTCAATCATCTGCCTCAGAATAGCTTTAAGCCGATCAATCGATGATAAATGACTCGCAGTTTCCTGTAACGTCGATATGGATTTTTCCCATAGATTTTTTTCCAGATAGTAAGAAAATTGTTCTTGTTTCCGGTTATTATCAAGGCAATCTTCAGTTCCTGTTTCTGCTAAAAGCATGCTCCCTGAAAAAATACCGCAAACAAAAATGCTGCTCAGGATTCCCGTTCTGACTATGTCCAAACTATATGACCTATCACGTTGAAACATCTTATTCAGCTTTTGCTGACAGGTGTGTACGTTGAGAAACACCGAGAGTAGCAATATAGACTAATGGCGCTGATTTATGGCGTGCCCGGAAGGTAAATTACCCCCTGATCAGACAGCGATCAGGGGGCAAGCCGGGTGATGGATGGACGTTGCAGGGGTGGTGATCAGCCCTCGAAGCTGATCCCTTTCAGTTTGTGGTGTCCGGCGGGAGCAAGCTGAAAGCCTTTCACATTTTTCTTCATACCCGCATTCTGGACCTGTACATAGATCGGGAGGTGGGGCAGTTCCTCCTGCAGTTGCACCTGAACCTGTTCGTACAGTGCCAGACGCTCTTCCTGACTGACAGAGCTGCGGGCGGTTTCCAGTAGTTCGTCCATTTTTTCATTGGTGTAGAAAGAACGGTTACCGGCACTGCCGTGGGTGGCGGAGTTGAACAGAGGGAAGAGACCATAGTCTGCATCACCGGTAACGGTCACCCAGGACAGGATATAGGTGTCGTGTTCACCACGGGAGGTACCATCCAGAAATGCGCCCCACTCCACTACTTCGATGGACATATCGATGCCAATCTCCCGCACCTGGGCTTGTAACACCTGAGCGATTTGCACACGGACAGGGTTGTCGTTGGTCCAGAGGGTGGTCTTGAAGCCGTTCGGGTAACCCGCTTCCGTTAGCAGCTGCCGGGCTTTTTCATAGTCCTGCTGGTATTGGATACCTTTTGGACTATAGCCAAACACACGGGGGCTGATAGAGGAGTTGGTGGCGGTGCCAGAACCCGTAACGACCGCATCAATAATATCCTGGGAGTTAATGGCGTAGCCCATCGCCTGCCGCACCTTGACATTATCAAACGGTGGTTTGGTGGTATTGAAACCATAGTAAGCGACTGACAGCGCCTCCCCTTCCAGCAGCTGAAGGTTGCTGTGGTTCTTCACGGTTTCTTTATCGATGGGTTCAATATCGTAGGCGATATCGGCTTCACCGGTTTCCAGGGCGATGGTGCGGTTGGTGCCTTCGACAATATTGCGGAATTTGACGTTGGGAACGGCCTGAACACCATCATAGTAATCATTGTGAGCTGTCAGGCTGATAGTGTCGCCAGCGGCCCAGTCAGCAAACTTGTAAGGGCCGGTGCCCACGGGCTGCTGACCATAGTTATCACCGGAGCTGGTCACCGCTTTTTCGTTCAGGATGGAGGAGGCGGTATGGGTCAGATGGTAGAGCAGGGGACCGAAGGGCTGGCTGGTGGTGATTTTGACGGTGTAGTCATCGATCACATCCACCGTTTCGATGGTGCCGGCGATATGGGCGACAGTGGGCGAATCCACCATACGGTCGAGGGTGAATTTAACGTCAGATGCCTTCAGCTCCTCACCGTTATGGAACTTCACCCCTTCACGGAGTTTGAACACTGTCGTATTGGCATCCACACTTTCCCAGGATACGGCCAGATCAGGGACGATCTTCATAGTCTCGTCGACGGTGACCAGCTGGCTGTAAATCTGGGCGGCGACACGGGAGGAGGGCTGGTCATTGGTGGCGTGGGGATCGAGCGTTTTGGCATCAGAACCCTGGGCAACGACCAGCGTATCCTGAACCTGTGCCGTCTCTTCCTGACCACCACAACCTGCCAGTAGTGCTGTTAACGCCACGGCGATGGCGGTTTTTGCTGAGTACTTCATAAATACCCTTGGTTTTTTAATTATTGTTGTTTTTGTTTTTGTGCATTTGAAATTTAAGTTATGGCTGTCATCTATGATATTGCGGGAAATACCTATGCGGGCAAAAACACGGGCAAAAACACGGGCAAAAACGATTGATTTTTAATGGTGAGGTTCACGATCGCGTGGCAGACGTGTATTGACGTATGTTGTAGGTAATCGGCACAAAAATAGCTCTGGTTTTTCCGAAGACTGATCTCCTTTCCACCGAAATCTGGTGGGTCTCTATCTGTTTGACAGGGCGTTAAAACTTCAGAGTGAGATTTCGTTCTCATGGCGATTCGCTTTACGCAAAAATGTCGGTGTTAATACCTGTTTTTGTGAGATTGGCGACAATCGCAGAGCGATTCTGAAAGCGTATACTGCCTGACTGTTTTGCTCCTGGTTCTTTTGAGGGTTTCTCTTGAGAGCTGCGAGCTTCTTTTTGCGTTAGTTATAAGTTTGAAAAACGGATAGGTATAATGAAAAAGTTACTTGCAGTAGCACTGATGACCATGGTCAGCTGTGGCGCATTCGCTGATAGTTGGAAAAAGCTGGGCGAGCGCAAGGTCTCTTTCGGAAACGAAACTGATGTGATCCACGTAAGTGGTCTGAAAGGTAAGTACAATAAAATTTCCCTGCGTGTGACTGACGCGCCTGTTCGTTTGAACAAGATAACCGTTGTGTTTGGTAACGGTAAGAAGCAGCAGTTTTTCATTAACAAGCGTCTGGAGAAAGGTCAGAAGACCCGTGCATTCGCTCTGCTGAATGGTCCTCGCATTGTTAACAAAGTTGAGCTGGATTACAAGAAAGCTGCTGGTGGTGGCTTCAAGTCTGCAGAAGTTAAACTGTACGGTCTGAAAGACTAAGACTGATAGTTTTTGAGCTGTAAAAAACGGGCGAATTTTCGCCCGTTTTTTTATTCCGCTTTCACGTCAATCAACGTGGGATATTGAGCCAGGCAAAACCGGTCTGGAAAGCCGTCTCCTGGAATTTTTTCAGACCCGCATCCCGGGCATCTACCAGCAGGGGCGTATACTTGAGTTGCTCTTTGATAGCCTGAGAGCTGACCAGCTCCACGCGTAGACCGTCAATCAGCTGAATTGCGGTTTCGATTTTGAAACCATCAGCACCCCCGGCAAATTTACCCTTCTTTGGACGCTCACGAATAACAACAGTGTTGACTTTGTAATCCTCCATCAGCTTTTTAAAGGTGTTCTGGAAGTGGCGCACTTTCTCAGTCTCACTGCCCAGCAGAGAGATGCGGGTAGCACGGCAGTCGTGGGTGCTCATCAAACCCTGATCCATCGAGAGGATGCAGAACAGAGCTTCGTTACTCTGGATATCAATACTGCAGATTTTGGTGGTTGTGCTGTGTTCAGACATAGTGATTTTCTATCAGGAAACAGTTATTGAAAAATAAGGGCGGCATTATACTCTTAATCAGAGAGCCCGTTAATCAGACATCCAGTGTATTGATAAAATCTGCAATAGAGTCTGCCAGTTTGCGATGGGGGTTCTGACCGACCCGCTCCGCCCAAACTTCCCCCGTTTCGTTAATGACCGAGATGATGATTTCGTCATCATCGGTAGCGGCGATAAAAAAGGTTTCCGGCTGATGTCGTTTACGCTTCATCATCGTGTGGCCGATCAGATTTTCCTGCAGGCGTTCAAAGTCGTCTTTGTTCCAGGGTTGCAGCAGTTCAAGATCTCCATCAGCGCAGCGAGCGGTCAGATTGTTGCTGTAGAAGCTGGTATAGAACATTTTCAGGTCTGGATGCAGGGTGATATTTAGAGCTTGCTCCATTCCGGAGAAGTCCAGACCACCATGGCAGGCGACAGGTTTCCAGTAACAATACTCGTCATCGGCCTTACCCTGCTCGCAGGGGGAGGGCCACTCAGCATCCGCCTCAATTACTGGTAACGCGTTGTTTACGTGAGCGTGACTGTCCAGGTAACGGCGATGAAATTCGGTAAGAGCAGAAGTGACATTGGAAAGAGCGTCGGTACTCATGATAGAGCGTTCCTTTTCAGGGTCTGATAGCCGCCGTAGATACGTGTTGTGGTGGTCATCAAGCAGAGTATGCCAAAGCCTGTAGCCAGTACTGGAAACCAGCCTGGCCATAAACAGATAGCGATGTAAAACAGCAGCGTCTCTGTTCCCTCGGTGAGCCCACCAAGATAGTGCAGGGATTTGTTATCAAATTGCACCCGTTCCAGCCGGTGTTTTTCCGCCATAATAGCAAAGGCCAGAAAGCTGCTGCCGGTACCGATAAAACAGAAAATCAGGAAGGCTGCCGGCAGCGCATTTTGCAGGGGATCGGCCAGTGCAAAACCAAAAATAACGACAGAGTAGAACAAAAAATCCAGTGTGATATCCAGAAATCCCCCGGCATCTGTCGGGCCAACCAGACGCGCCAGCGCGCCGTCGAGCCCATCGAGTATTCGGTTGAGCAGGATCAACACCAGCGCAACGATATACCATTCCAGCATCAGCGCAGGGAGTGTCAGCAGACCAATGATAAATCCGATCAGAGTGAGCTGATCCGGCGTTACTCTTGCCTGAAAATCAAGTGCCTGAAAATCAAGTGCCTGAAAATCAGGTGTTTGGACATCTGTGTTTTGAATGTTCGCTTTTTTTAATTTTTCCGCCAGATATCTCAGGGGTGGCTGAATCCAGACATGTGTCCAGCGATCAATCATAGGTTGTTTCTCCGGCTTCTGAGCGGTGCAGTTCAATAATGCGTTCGCTGCAGTCCTGTCGATCATGGGTGACCATCAGGGCGGGAATATTGCGCTCCCTGATGGTAGTGAAGACAAAATCACGAATCTGGGTACGTAACCGACTGTCCAGTTTGGAGAATGGCTCATCCAGAAGGAGCGCGCGAGGCTCAGCCAGCAGCGTGCGCATCAGGCTGATGCGGGCACGCTGTCCGCCTGATAAGCGACGGGGGTCTGATTTTTTATAGCCGCTCAAACCGGCGGCTGCCAAAGCCTCACTGATACGATGATGGCGTTCGTTTTTACTGAGCCGGTAAGGCAGAGCAAAAGCGAGATTCTCTTCGACATTCATATGAGGGAAGAGCAGGTCGTCCTGAAATAACAGGCCGATTTTACGCTTCTCCATCGCCATATTGGTCACATCGCAGCCATCGATAGAGATTGTGCCGGAGGCGTTGATCTCAGATGAGGAGCCCGATGCGGTTTCAGGAGCGAGAGCACCGCAAAGATAGGCCAGCAGTGTCGACTTACCGCAGCCACTTGGCCCCATAATGGAGACGATTTCACCGCTGGCTACGGTCAGGGAAAAATTATCGAGCAGAATGTGTTCACCCTCGCTGAGACGAATGGCGAGCCGAATAGTGTTTAACTCAAGACTCATGGGTGCTTCTCTTGGGGGGGGAGTGGTTGCGGCGCAAAGAGCTGAGGCGCAAAGAGCTGAGGCGCAAAGAGCTGAGACGTAAAGAGCTGAGACGTGGAACAGCAATCGCCAAACCAAAAAAGATCATCGGTACCAGCATCTGCATCACTGCGTACAGCGCCAACAAACGACGGTTGCCACCCGATGCCAGGGCAACAGCCTCGGTGGTTAAGGTTTCATAGCGTCCGGCTCCCGCCATCACGGTTGGCAGATACAGCGCGGTACTTACCGCCACTCCGAGCGCCAGCGCAGTAAACAGGGGGCTTATCAGCATTGGCAGCTTAACTTTTAAGAATGTCCTGACTCTGGAACCGGAGAGTATCAATCCGGCATGGCTGAAGCGCTGGTCATATTTCTGCCACGGATCAACAAGGCTGAGGTAGCAGTAAGGGAATACATACAACAGGTGACAGGCGGCAACAGTCCACCAATAGCCATCCAGATGCAGCGCTACCAGTGGTGTCTGGATACCGAGCAGAAACGACATCTGCGGCAGTAACAGAGGCAGGTAGAAAAAGAAGACTATTGACCTCTGCTGCCAACGACTCAACCGATGACAGTATTCAAGACAGAAGACACTCAGCAGCACACCCACCACAGAGCAGGTTAGAGCCACGGTAATTGTGGTCTGTAACGGCTCAAGCATACCGGGAAAAAAGCGTATCCAGGCGCGCAAGGAGATATCGGAGGGCACTATGTCGGGAAAGCGCCAGCGCCAGCTAAACGACCATATCACTACAACAATAAGACTGATCCAGGCCAGCACCAGTAGTCCGGAAAATAACAGACGACCACTTGTTATCAGGATAGAACGGCTTCGCCCCCGGTAACCTCCGGTTAGCCAGCCTCTCAGGCCGCTGGTAAGCACTTTTTCCAGTTGCAACCAACACGCCATACACAATCCGACCAATAGCAACAGCAACAGAGCGCCAGCTGCTGCGGCCAGTGCCAGAGCGGGGTCGGGATCTTGCTGCCACTGGAGAATCTGCACCGGGAGCAACGGGGGCATATTGGGGCCGATGATCAGCGAGACATCGACAACAGAGAGGGAAAAGGCCAGTACGATCATTACCGAGAGTCTGATCTTTGGATAGAGCAGCGGCCAGACCAGTTTCAGCCAGCATTGAAGATGGCTGTAACCGAGCGACCGACCGGTGGTCAGTAGTCGTTCAATCGGAGTCTGGCTGACGGCGGCGATCAGCATCAGACAGAGAAATGGAACCTCTTTGAGTACCAGCGCGAATATCAGACCCAGACCCCAGGGGTCGTTAACGGTGAGCAGGTCTGGCGGATGAAGCCAGTCCATGGGTACCGCCAGTATTCGGCTGACAATACCGCTGGGAGAGAGTAAAAACACGACACCAATAGCGAGCGCTGAGTGAGGAATGGCCAGCAGTGGTGGCAACGTGCGTCCGGTTAACTTCCACAGTCGTGTATTCCATGAACTGATCAGAAAGACCATGGTTAGCAGCAGCGACAACAGGGTGGCGCCGACTCCGGTGAACAGTGTCGTCAGTATCATTGTCCATAAGCCGGGTGTAGCCAACAGCTGTTGCCAGGGAGCCAGAGAGAAGCTGTTATAGCCAAGTGCCGGTAACCAGCCAAAAGCGGGTAGAATAATCCCGGCCAAACCGATTGCCGTTAATAGCGGAAACAGCCACGGAATCACATACACGCCCCGACTGGCAAGATAAGCCCACCGACTGGAGTAAGATCTGGCGGCATAAGAGCTGGTGGAGGTTGAAGTAGAATTTATCATCGACGGTAGCGTTTCAGCCAGGCCTCTTCCAGCGCTTTAACCCAGTCGGGGTGGGGTTCTGTCAAGGTCTGTATTGGCGTTTTGTTGTCGAAGGTTGAAGCGGCTGCGTTTTGCTGTTTCAACGCCTTTTGATCTTCTGGTTGCAGCCGGCTGGCAGAGAGCACGGTCGGATCTCCCCAGATTTTTGGATCCGCTTTGCGCAACTGAGCTTCAGGAGAGATCAGGAAGTTAATGGTCACTTCTGCCGCAGCCTTGGCCGAGGAGTTATAGGGAATGGCCAGAAAGTGACTGTTGCCGATAGTGCCCCCTTTGTGAACATAGGTGCGTACGGTATTGGGCAGCAGACCATCATTAATACCTGCCCGGGCGGCACCCGGATTGAAACTCAGAGCAAAGGCCAGCTCACCATCGTCAACCAGTGACAGCATGGCGACAGAGCTGTTGGGAAAGATTCTACCCCGACGCCACAGGGTGGGGTGCAGGGCATCAAGATAGTCCCAAAGGGGTTTGGTGACACGATTAAAGTCATCACCGACAGGCTTCTGTAGACGTTCAGGGTTGGCTATTAACTCGATCAGCGCCTGTTTCAGAAAGGTCGTACCGACAAAATCTGGCGGCGCCGGGTAGGTAAATAACCCTGGATTCTTCTTGGAGAAAGACAACAGCTCCTGCATGGTCTTTGGTGGTTTGCTGACTAAGGCTGTGTCGTAGATGAACACCAGCTGTGCCATCCCCCATGGGACTTCCATGCCGTTGACGGGCTCACCGAAATCGACGACGGTCGTTGGTTTCTCTTTGGGATCGATATAACGCCAGTTTGGTAAACGGCTGGCGAATGGGCCATAAAGAAGACCATTGCTGTTTAGTGTCCGAAAATTCTCGCCATTCAGCCAGATAATATCAGCGGAGCCACCGGTATTCCGTCCGGCATTTTTTTCAGCGATGACCCGGCTGATCACCGGGGCAATATCATCGACTTTAACGTGGCGCAGTTTGACATCGTATCGCCGTCTCAGTTCGGTTGCTGCCCAATGAAGGTAGTTGTTGATGTTTGCACTCCCTCCCCATGCATTCATGTAAACCGTTTGACCTTTGGCTGCATTGAGCGTCTCCTGCCAATTGTCTGTATGCTCTGTATGCTCTGTATGCTCTGTATAAAGAGGCACATCCGCATGAAGGGTAACAGTGAACAAAAGGGTGAGCATAGCGGTCAAAGGGTAACCCTTTGTGTTTTTGATCATGTGCTTTCCTGAGGGGGATAGAAATTGAGGCGGTCAGATTATGCCAGCCGTACTTTATAAAGCACAACAGGGACTCTTTGATCAATCTCTTATCCAATGGCTACCGGCACTTTATCAACGGCTGTCGGCACCTTATCAATGGCTGTCAGCACCTTATCAACGGCTGTCGGCACCTTTATCAACGGCTGTCGGCACCTTTATCAACGGCTGTCGGCACCTTTATCAACGGC
>SAMEA5043665__coassemble_359_pt1 | contig 9459 bp, 9 predicted proteins | sample SAMEA5043665__metabat2_low_PE_004 | metagenome-assembled genome bin SAMEA5043665 (sample SAMEA5043665) | Gadus morhua | reverse complement strand
GACCTTCGGGTTATGAGCCCGACGAGCTACCAGACTGCTCCATCCCGCACCAGAAATACTACACACTACAGATACACACATCGATGTTGGTAGCGGGAGCCGGATTCGAACCGACGACCTTCGGGTTATGAGCCCGACGAGCTACCAGACTGCTCCATCCCGCACCAGAACTTCTCTACACCAGAGAAGAGCCACGCATTATAAGAATTGGGAATTATAAGTCAATGAGCATTCGATAATTTTTCATTATCGTTTTGGTCATACTTCTATAACTGATAAATCCCATAACGGGATTACCAACCCTTGATCACGTTGCCTTTAAACAGATCACCGGCCACCTGCTCCACCGCCTCACTCTGACAGGCTGCTACCAGCTGAGCAATGCGCGGGGCATCCTTATTATCAACACGGGATATTATGACATTGACGTATGGTGACCGATTATTTTCCACTAACAGAGCCTTGTCCGGAGTTAACCTGGCAGAAACAGCAAAAATATTATTCACGAATGCCAGATCAACATCGGGCAGGACTCCAGGCAGCCGAGCAGCATCCAGCTCAATAAATTCGAGCTTTTTGGGGTTCTCGATAATATCCCGTAGTGTTGCTGTCAGGTGAGTAACGCCCTTGAGACTTATAAGACCAGTGTCGTGCAACAGCAGCCAATGAAAGACCACGGTTGGTATTTTCTGAATTCAGATTTCCAAAAAAGCCCGATTATCAAAAGAAAACCGGGCTCTATGACGAACGACTTCAGAGGTTAGTCGAGGGCATCTTCAACCCGCTTTATGAGATCCAATACCGGATCATGGGTGTGCATACGCTGACCATTAATGAAGAAGGTAGGCGTACTGCTTACGCCATAGACTTGGGAAAAGGTCTGGGATTTAGCCACATACTCATGGCCCTCTTTAGAGATCATGCAGGCTTCAAAAGTCTTTTTATTCAGACCCAGTTTGTCTGCCAGCAACGCCGGAGAGTGGCCATCGAGTTCGGACTGCATAGCATAAGCCGCCTTGTTGTACTCCCAGTACTTATTCTGCTGGCGCGCACAGTAGGCACCTTCCATGATGGCCTGACTGACGCCTGACGCAGGCTGAATAACAGGCAGATCAATGTAAACCAGCTTCACCTTGTCGCTGTACTTATCCATCACTTTGGCAACGGCTTCACCGGCTTGTTTGCAGAAGTGGCAGCGGTAGTCCGCGACTTCAACAATAGTCACCTTTGCATCTGCTGCCCCCATAAACGGGAAGGCAGAGAGATCCATATCAAAAGCGGGCATCTCCACTTCATCCATTTTCAGCTCAAAGCTATGCTTCTTCTTGGCATCCTTGATAACACTCTGAAATTTATTTTGGGCTTTTTGATATTCAAGACTCTGACTCAAACTATCCTTCACTTGATCAAAGGGCTGATTAATCTGAGTCTTGTGCTGTTCGTACGCCGCTTTTAACTCTGCATCGGTGGGAGGCTCAATCTTGAACAGCGCAGTACGGATTTCAATAATGGACTTGTTCTTACTGGCTGCCATTTTTTCGATGTAGATATCCAACACCGCCTGATCAAGAAGGCTGACATTTCTTTCATACGCCTCAATAAGGTTGTCGTAGTACATCTGCTGCAAATTTGGCTGCAAATCGCTCAGTTTGTAATCCTTTTTGCCGTAGGAGAATAGCGTATCTCCCGCCAGAGCCGGAGCTGAGATCATCACAGCAGCAGTGATGGCAACAAGTGGTTTCAACATAAGCAGTACCCTATAATTTCTCAACGAATAGATCTTTCAAAGCGTAACAGACAGACCCTACTTCGTCTGTTCGACATCGCAGCCAGACCGTTTTTTTCTATGCAACAACCGTAATGAGTTCAGGGTGACCAGAACTGTCGCTCCGGTATCAGCCATGACCGCCAGCATCAGCCCGGTGATACCCATCAGGGTGGTGACCAGAAAAATTACCTTCAGGCCGACAGCGAACAACACATTCTGACGCACTACGCGCAGAGTCGCCCGTGACAAACTAATCATAGAGGCAAGATCCTCTATTCGCTCGTGAGTCAGGGCGGCATCGGCGGTTTCCAGCGCAACATCGGTGCCACGGCCCATGGCAATACCCACATCGGCGCTCTTCAGGGCCGGCGCATCATTAATGCCATCACCGACCATGGCGACAGGCGCATGCTTCTGCAACGCCTGCACCTGGGTGACTTTATCCTCAGGCAGCAGACCCGCCTGATAAGCAATACCCAGTTCACCGGCAATCACCGCGGCGGCTCGTCGATTGTCTCCGGTCAGCATAATCGAATCAACACCCAGATCTTTCAGAGTGCGTACAGCTTTGATGGCATCCTTGCGCAGGGTATCCCGAATAGCGATAACTCCGACCAGTTGCTGATCAGCCACTACGCCGACAACCGTACAGCCCTGATCTTCCAGATCAATAATGCGCTGCTCCGCCCCTTCCACTACCGCAATAAAGTGCTCCAGATGGACGGGGGAAGCCACAATAACCTCCTGGCCATCAACGTAACCACTGACGCCTTTACCTGCCTGGGCGCTGATGTTTTCAGCCTCCCGCAGAGACAACTGGCGGCTCTCAGCATAGCCGATAACGGCCTGAGCCAAGGGATGGCGGGAACCAAGCTCAACCGCACCGGCCAGCATCAACAGCTCATCTGCCGAATTCACGCCTGCCGAATTCACGCCTACCGAATTCACGCCTGCCGAATTCACGCCTGCCGAATTCACAAAGAGAACCACATCGACAACCTGTGGACGACCTTCGGTCAGGGTTCCGGTTTTGTCGAAGGCGATCTGCTTCACCGAACCCAACCGCTCAAGCACCGCACCGCCCTTGATCAAGATACCCTGCTGTGCCGCTCTGGCCAGACCAGAGGTTACCGCCGCCGGTGTCGAAATCACCAGCGCACAAGGGCAGGCGATCAGCAGCAGGGTCAGGCCACGGTAGACCCAAACATCCCACGCCTGACCGAACATCAGCGGGGGGATCAGCACCACCAGGGCGGAAATCACCATCATCAACGGTGTGTACCAGCGACTAAAGCGATCGATAAAGCGCTCAATCGGTGCCTTGCTCTTTTCAGCCTCTTCGATCAGCTTTACAATCCGGTCAATGGCATTGCTACCAGGCTCGGAAACCACTCCCAGACGCGCCAACCGGTCAACACAGAGACTGCCCGCCATCACCTTTTCACCCTGCTGTTTGTCAACAGGAAGAGACTCGCCGGTCAGAGCGCTCTCATCGAAACTGGCAACACTGCTGACCAACTCACCATCAGCGGCCAAACGGTCACCGGGCATCACCTCGATAATATCGCCGGGTACCAGTTTGTCCGCCATCACCGGCTCTTTGATCTCACCGCCATCCGTAGAAAGGGTGACCCGTACAGCCGTATCCGGTGTCAGAGCCATCAGGCTCTCTACGCCCTTACGCGCTTTTGATGCCGCCAGACCTTCCAACTGCTCACCCATCAGGAACAGCAGCAGCACCGTAGCCGCTTCGACCATCTCCCCCAAAAACAGGGCGCCAAAGGCGGCGACAGTCATCAGGGTCTCAATACCAAAGGGTGTTCCGGACAACGCTTGATTGAAGGCTTTGCAGGCAACAGGATAAATACCCCAGAGCGTGGCCAGCACCATCACCACGGCGCCCGCTTCCGGCATGACTGTTGATAGCACAAGGCCGATGCCCATCAGTCCGGCAAGAATGAGAAGTGTGCTCTGTTTTTTAAGGAAATGCGGCTCCTGAACCACAACCGGTTCAGCATCCCGCTCGATTAACTGGTAACCCAGCTTTTCGATACAGGCAAAAACGCCATCAACATTGGTTTGGTCACTTTCAAAGTCCACTTGCAGGCGCAGGGTAGAAAAAGAGACGGTCGCTTTGGTAACGCCACGGACGCGAATAAGGGCGTTCTCAACTTTTTTAATGCAGGAGGGGCAATCGATGCCGGAGATATGCCAGGAATAGCGAGAGGAATCTGATCGCTCCGACTCAGACTCCTCCCCCTCAGCCGACCCACCGCTACCGTTGCTGGCAGAGCTTTCACCATTCTCTTGATCACCCTGACCATGGGGCTGGCCGCATACATCAGAGAGGGATGAAGAGCAGAGCGAGGCCTGACCTTTGCCATGGCTATGCACAGGCTCATGGCAATGACCACTGCTGCAACCTTTGCTTTGACAGGTGCTTTGATGAGTAGAACACATCACAGTTTCCTCAATGTCACAGAATCACAGGACTAACATATGAATAATAATTCATATGTTAAAAACAACCCTGCTTTAGTGCAAGAGAAATCGTCAACGCTCCTCACGCACATGCACAATCAGATCCTGCAGCACATGGCGAATATGATCATCATCAAGCTCGTAGAACATCTGCCGCCCATTGCGGGTGGCCCTGAGAATGCGCGCCTCCCTGAGGGCGCGCAGGTGATGACTGGTCAGGGATTGGGACAGCCCAGCCAACTCGGAAAGACAACAGACCGCACGGGGCTCCTGCATACAGGCCAGCACAATACGTAACCGGCCTTCATCCCCAAGCACTTTGAAAACCCTGGTCAGACTGGTAAATTCCGTATCGTCCAGATCCAGGGATGGCAAGCTTTCACTGCACTTCGTCTTGTCATCACCCTTCATAAGGCTGTCCTCTGCTGCCCTGCCATGCCCGCTAACGTCAGGGTTTGTGTTCCCTGCCAAGATATTCCAGGGATTGCATCTCCTGCAGGCGACTTAACGTTCGCTGGAACTCAAATGTCAGCGCCCCATCGGTATAAAGTTCAGGTAAGGACGCCTCCCCAGACATAATCAGCTTAACGCTCCGGTCATAAAATTCATCCACCAGCATGATGAAGCGACGCACCTGATCGTCTGTTTCCCGCCTCATCCGCGGAACGCCTGAGATCAATACGGTATGAAACTCTTTAGCCAGCTCAATGTAATCGTTCTGACTGCGGGGGCCATTACACAACGCCTCGAAGGAAAACCAGATCACCCCATCACAGGCCTTGAGACAGGGAATCGGGCGTCTCTCCACCACCAGCGAAAAGTGCTCCCGAATATGTAAATTATCCGATATCAGCCCCATGAAGTTACTCTCCATGGCGGCTGTTGCCCTGTATCCCTGCGGAAAGTGATAGAGCCGGGCCTGTTCGAGTAACCGCAACCGGTAATCAACACCACTATCGATGTTCAGCACATCGAGATGCTGCTTCAAAAGCGCTATTGCCGGCAGGAATTTGTCCCGCTGCAGACCATCCTTATACAGATCATCGGGAGCAACATTACTGGTTGCCACCAGCGTAACCCCGTTTTTAAACAGCTCATCCAGCAGTCCGGCCAAAATCATGGCATCGGCAATATCCGAGACAAAAAATTCATCAAAGCAGATGATTCTTACATCCCTGGCCAGATGCCGCGCCACTATGACCAACGGATCTTTCTGCCCTTTTAGCGCGTCTAACTCCTCATGCACCCACCTCATGAAACGGTGGAAATGGGTCCGCATTTTGTCTTCAAAAGGGAGGCTGTCGTAGAAGGTGTCCACCAGCCAGGTTTTCCCCCGGCCAACGCCCCCCCAGAAAAAAATCCCTTTGCTGGGTTGGCGCGGTGTGCTCCAAAAACAGAGCATCTCTTTCAATCTTTTTGTTTTGCAACTAGTAACAAGCAGATCATCATAAAGGCGCTGTAGATGATGGGCGGCAGCTTCCTGGGCGACATCGTAAAGGAAGCCTTTCTGTTTCAAGTCCTGCTGATAATGCTCAATGGGTGTCATACTGTTCTTTTCGATCAAGCAGTGTTCCGGGGAACGCAACTTTACCCCGAACTTCGGTCGCACTCTAGTTATAACAAAGCATCAATAGCCCAGAATGCACATTTATTTTTCAAATCAGTAACGCGTATCGACAACACGTGGTAACCGGCCCCCCTATACAGCTAACGCAAAAGGTTATAACTTAATATTTTCAGTAACGACTATATAGCAACAGAGGCTGGATTGTGGAGATATCAAACCTGCTCTGGACTGTTGGTGGAGTGGCCTTCCTGACCGGTCTGGTCATGGGTGTCGTGTTGTATCACCTGCTGGCCGATGGGCACTCGGAAAAAAACAGCAGAGCGCGCATCGCTGAGCTGGAAGCCGAGCTAAAGAACTATCAAAATAAAGTGGCCGACCATTTCAGCACCACCGCCCACCTGGTCAATCACCTGACCGAAACCTACAGGGATGTCCATGAGCATCTGGCCACCAGCGCGGGTGAGCTTTGTGCCGATGAACTGACCCGGAGCCGGCTCAATGATGCCCTGCTCAGCTCTCAGGCTATCAGTCGCACGCCTCCCGCAACCCCGGCGCTGGCAGAACAGCCTAAGGATTACGCCCCCAAGGAGGGTGACACCGAGGGAACACTGTCCGAAAACTTCAGCATCAACGACAAACGCAAAGAACCAGACAAAGATGCCTCTGCCTGATCAACCCTTCTTTACATTGCCACAACAGCTGCCGAACCGGTCAGCTGTTGTATGATCAGCCAGGCGTCCCCCGAACATACACGATGCACAAAACTGTCTGTACGCACTCCATTATGTGCCCGGTATCGAGCCCCAAAGACCCGATACCCGATAATCAGGTAGCCGACTGGGTGAAGTTATTTAAAAAGGCTTTTGTCTTCAGGCAATTCCGGCTCGATAACGAATTAAAGCTACCGGCACCTGACTATCTTCATATCGATGGCGTACACCCTAAAGATGCAATAATGGCTCTATCAGGATGTAAGGAAGCTATGCACGAGCTTAAACTTCCAGAGCAATTCCCACCTTTTGGAATAAAAACCAAACCAATCGTCAGGCTCATAAAGGTTCTGGACGGTCGGGCAAAAGCCCAGGAACTGCATCGCGTTATCGGATACGATCCTCGCATGAAAAGGAGCTGTTCCAGCATCTTCCAAAAACCTAAAGAGACCTTCACGAAAAAGTGGCGACAGTGCAAAAAACAGGGGCTGGCGCTTGTTGATCGCAAAACTTTCCTGTCCTGCTTAGAGGCGGCCGGGGCTCGAGCCTGTCTCTGCGACCATTTGCTTAACTATTGTGATCGCCATCAACTACTGGCTCCATCGGCAAACGTTGCGCGCAAAGCCAAACGTGCATTTTTACAATACCGTAAGCTGATAAATCAGGCACACCAACAAGGCAAGGTATGCCTTGTATCGACCTACTCAGAGAGATACAAGGTCGATGAAAACCTTAGAGCGAATCACGTACTGCTTGCGCCGCCAGGGAGCAAGGAAGAACCATTAAAACTACAGGATCCAGGTTATCTCAAAAATGAACCCGGCGACTACCCTTTGGCAACATTGAAAATTTTTGATTTTATCTACATCGCCTCACCGCCGAAGCGGCACGCTAAAGGTACGCCCGCTTCGACAACATAGTCATAATGTGAACAGCTGGATCACTCCAGAAAATCCAGATACTTCTCCGCATCCAGCGCCGCCATACAGCCGGTTCCTGCGGAAGTAATGGCCTGACGATAGACGTGATCCATCACATCACCGGCCGCAAAGACACCTTCGAGGGAAGTTTGTGTGGCATTCCCCTCTGAACCACCTTTTACTTTCAGGTAGCCATCTTTCATATCCAGTTGACCTTCAAACAGGCCGGTATTCGGTGTGTGACCAATAGCGATAAATACCCCGTGTACATCGATCTCTTTGGCAGAGTCATCTGTGGTGCTCTTAATCCGCAGACCGGTGACACCGGCCTCATCCCCAAGAACTTCATCCAAAGTAGCGTTGAGTTCAAGGCGGATATTGCCGTTTTCAACTTTTTCCATCAGCTTGTTCTGGAGGATTTTCTCGGCGCGGAAAGTATCACGGCGGTGAACCAGCGTAACAGTGTCGGCAAGATTGGACAGGTAGAGCGCCTCTTCAACGGCCGTATTACCACCACCAATAACAGCGACAGCCTTCTTGCGATAGAAGAAACCATCACAGGTCGCACAGGCGGAAACGCCCTTACCCATAAACGCCTCTTCACTCTCCAGCCCCAGATAACGGGCGCTGGCACCGGTGCAGATAATCAAGGCATCACAGGTATAAACACCGCTATCACCCTCAAGGCGAAACGGACGCTGTTGCAGATCCGCTTTGTTAATATGATCAAAGATAATCTCGGTATCAAAACGCTCGGCGTGGGCCTGCATCCGCACCATCAGATCCGGCCCCTGCAGACCTTCCACATCACCGGGCCAGTTGTCGACGTCCGTAGTCGTGGTCAGCTGACCACCCGGCTGCATACCGGTAATCAACACCGGATTCAGATTAGCTCGCGCCGCGTATACCGCAGCCGTGTACCCCGCGGGGCCGGAGCCAAGAATCAATAATTTTATGTGGCGGATGTCACTCATTCTCAGTTCCTCATCATTTCGGCTCAACCATGCAAGGCCGGTTGCCAGACCGGATTTCCGCTCTATATCGTTCGCGGATATAATTAGCAGACATTATTCGACATAATAACCAGCTCACCCTGTATGAACCAGTGATGATTCGTTATCTCTTTCATTCACTCAGTTAATCGATCGTCACGCCTGAAAAACCACATATCCGGAACGCCATGAGAGATTCTATTCAGACTACCCAGCAAGGAATAAACTATCTACTGAGGGGACTGCGTCGCCTGCCAGATGCAGACATCCGCTCTTTTGTGATCATGCCGATCCTGATCAACATTCTGGTCTTCGGGCTTGTTATCTGGTTGGCTATTGAGCAATTTTCCGACCTGATGACCAAACTGATGGCCTGGCTGCCAGAGTGGCTAAATTTTCTCTCTTTCCTGATCTGGCCTTTGTTTGCTATCACCCTGCTGGTCGGAACCTTCTTCACCTTCACCCTGCTCGCCAACCTGATTGCGGCCCCATTCAACGGTTTTCTGGCCGAAAGAATCCAGCAGGAGCTTGATCCTGGCTGCGTACCGGACACAGGCTGGCAGGGGCTCGTTCGATTGATTCCCCGCACCTTTGCCCGGGAATTGCAGCGGTTAGGTTACTACCTGCCGCGGGTACTCGGATTGCTTCTGTTATCCTTTATCCCCGTGATCAACCTTATAACCCCCCTACTTTGGGTGCTGTTTTCTGCCTGGATGCTGGGTATTCAATACTGTGACTACGCGGCGGATAATGAACTGGTCAATTTCCGTGATATGAAAACCCATCTGGCCAGACCCTGGTCGCAGACAGCCATGTTTGGCGGACTGGTCTCGTTACTAACACTGGTACCGCTGGTTAATCTGGTCATTATGCCGGCGGCAGTGATTGGTGGCACGCATCTGTGGGTAGAACGTCGAATGGGCCGTATTGAATCCAACACCAGCGGAAGATAGAGATAAAAGGGAGCCGTCAAACGGCTCCTTGAGACAGGAAAAAGGGAAAGTGGGGAAGAGGACATCCA
>SAMEA5043665__coassemble_358_pt1 | contig 9474 bp, 9 predicted proteins | sample SAMEA5043665__metabat2_low_PE_004 | metagenome-assembled genome bin SAMEA5043665 (sample SAMEA5043665) | Gadus morhua | reverse complement strand
CAAAGGCAAAGGCAAAGGCGGATACCGGTGCCTCAACCTCGCTATAGTTTAATGGGTAATTCTACAATTTCCATGGCAGAACAAAGTGGAGAAGATACGCTGTGTGGCCCTATGAATAGCCTGTTATCGGGTAATAAATAGAACAATCTCGATCTTGCTTGCGTTTCGCTATTATTGCGCCGGTTGAAGCCCTCCCATAACATGACAGTAATATTAATCAGGGAACTGGCCAGATGACCGATATTCTGTCCCAAGCTAAACAACAGTTACTTGCTCCGGCAGCGCTTGATGAGACCCATCTTGAGCAGGTTATCGATAGCATGCTCGGCCATCAGGTTGATGCTGCCGACCTCTATTTTCAGAGCATCCGCCATGAGGGCTGGGCGCTGGAGGATGGCATCGTTAAAGAGGGTAGCTATAACGCGGATCGTGGGGTGGGCGTTCGGGCGATCAGTGGTGAGAAGACCGGTTTTGCCTATGCCAATGATATTGCCTTGCCTGCGTTGCAGGCCGCAGCAGGTGCCTCCAGAAGTATTGCCCGTGCCGGACAGAGTCATCAGCATCAGGCCTGGAGCCGTTCACAGCCTCTGGCTCTGTACAGCGATGCCAACCCGCTGGACTCCCTTTCCAGAGACGACAAAGTCAAACTGCTGAAAGATATGGATGCCGAGGCGCGCCGTCTGGATAGCCGTATTAAACAGGTCAGTGTCAGTCTCGCAGGTGTCCATGAATATATATTGGTGGCGGCGGCTGATGGCACGCTTTCTGCCGATATCAGGCCGCTGGTTCGCTTGAATATCAGCGTCATTATTGAGGATAAAGGTCGTCGTGAGCGTGGCTCCCACGGAGGTGGTGGTCGTGGCGATTACACTATGTTCTTCAACGGTAGCCTGTGGAAAAAGTATGCGGCAGAAGCTGTACGTCAGGCGAAGGTTAATCTGGAGGCAGTAGCGGCTCCGGCGGGTGCATTGCCTGTGGTGCTGGGTGCTGGGTGGAACGGTGTTTTGCTCCATGAAGCGGTAGGCCATGGTCTGGAAGGTGATTTCAACCGCAAAGGCAGCTCCATGTACTCCGGCCGTATTGGTGAAAGGGTTGCATCTCCCCTGTGTACTATTGTCGATGATGGCACACTTGCTGGTCGTCGTGGTTCCCTCAATATGGACGACGAAGGCGTACCTACCAATAATACCGTGCTAATCGAAAATGGCATTCTCAAAGGTTATATGCAGGACAAGATGAATGCTCGTCTGATGGGCGTTGAGTCCACCGGTAATGGACGTCGTGAGTCGTATTCTCATCTACCGATGCCCCGTATGACCAACACCTACATGTTGGCAGGGCAGAGTGATCCTGAAGAGATCATTGCCTCCGTGAAAAGAGGGATTTACGTGGCTAATATGGGCGGCGGTCAGGTCGATATCACCTCGGGCAAATTTGTGTTCTCCACCAGTGAAGCTTATCTGATTGAAGATGGCAAAATCACCGCACCGGTAAAAGGTGCCACCCTGATCGGTAATGGTCCTGACGTTATGAACAAGGTTTCCATGGTCGGCAATGATCTGGAGCTGGATAGCGGCGTGGGTGTCTGCGGTAAGGATGGGCAGTCAGTGCCGGTAGGTGTTGGTCAGCCGACTTTGAAGATTGATGAGATTACTGTGGGTGGCACCAGCTTGTAATAAAAGATTGAACCACGAAGGTCACAAAGAAAAGTTATTTTCTGTGTCCTTTGTGGTTCAATCGCTTAAGCTGTTAATTCCCAGTCACTTCCCGAAGATAACGAAACAGCTTTTTACTGAGGCTCGCACGCTTCTCTTCACTCTTTTCTTTCGCAGCATTACGCACCAACTGACGTAGATTTTGTACGTCGGTCGCCGGATGCTGTTCCAGAAACTCGGTCACTGCCGCATTGCTCTCCGTGCCGAGAAAACGATCACGCCAGCGCTCCAGCTGGTGAAACTGACGGTTGTACTCCTCACTGCTGGTATCAAGCATGGCCAGTTGGTGACGGATGCCGTCGATATCCTGATCCATCATCAGCTTGCCAATAAACCCGAAGTGGCGTTTACGGGCGTTGTGGCTGGTAATGCCGCGGGTCTCCTGCAGGGCATCCAGGATACGGCCTTCCAGCGGGAACTTTGCCAGTACGGCCGGTTTCAGGGCTGCCAGCTGTTCACCCAGTGCTTTCAGCTCATGGGCATCACGCTTCAGGGACGATTTACTGATCAGGATGATTTCGTCGTCGTCCTGGTCTTCGATCTCGAAATGGGGTTCTCTATTCTTGCGCATTCTTTGTTCAATCATCGAAATATGACCGCTATTGTAGGCTGTGGTTTACTCCCCGAAAAGCCCGACTGTAGAATGGAGTAAATATGCTTACAGGAAAGGGAGTCGTAATGACCACTCAGGTTCAACCCGTGATCGATCCGGCCATTGAAGAGCAAAGGCTCACCAATCTGGTCTCTGACATTATTGATGAAGCCCGTCGGCAGGGGGCCTCGGCCTGTGAAGTGGGTGCCAGTACGGATGCCGGGCTCTCGACCACTGTGCGTATGGGCGAGGTGGAAACCGTAGAGTTTAACAAGGATCAGGGCTTCGGCATCACCGTTTACTTTGGTCAGCGCAAGGCTTCAGCCAGCACCAGTGACACCACTCCAGAGGCGATTCGGGACACGGTGCGGGCAGCCTGTGATATTGCCCGATACACCAGTGAAGACCCCTGTGCCGGTCTGGCCGAAGCCGGGCAGATGGCCACTGAATTCCCGGATCTGGATCTCTATCACCCTTGGGGCATCAGTGCCGAGGAAGCGATTGAGCGAGCCAAAGCGTGTGAAGCGGCAGCCCTTGGTTTCAGTAAGTCGATTGTGAACTCCGATGGTGCCTCCGTGAACACCCATCAGGGTTGCCGGGTTTACGGTAACAGCCACGGCTTTATCGGCCCGCACCGTTCCAGTCGCCAGAGCGTAAGCTGCGTGGTGATTGGCCAGAAAGGCGAGGAAATGCAGCGGGATTACTGGTATACCGTCGCCCGCAATGCCAATCTGCTGGAGAATATGGACGATGTTGGTCGTAAAGCTGCCGAGCGTACCATTAATAGTCTCGGCAGCCGAAAGGCACCTACCGGGACCGTGCCGGTTATTTTTTCCGCGGAATTGGCGGGTGGTTATGTCAGCCATCTGATGGGCGCTATCAGCGGTGGTGCGATCTATCGTGAATCAACCTTCCTGCTCGACCACATGGGAAAAAAGATCTTCCCGGACTGGGTCAATATCTACGAACGGCCACATATTAAAGGCGGCATGGGCTCTGTCGCTTTTGATGGCGATGGTCTACAAACCCGTGATCAGTCGTTTATCGTTGATGGCGTGCTGGAGAGCTATATGCTCAGCACTTATTCTGCACGCAAGCTGGATATGGTCAGTACTGCTAATTCGGGTGGTGCCCACAACCTGTTTCTGGATAGCAATGCCGGTGATCTTGAATCGCTAATCAAGGAGATGGGCACCGGCTTGTTGGTTACCAGTCTGATTGGTCAGGGCATCAATATGGTTACCGGTGATTACTCCCGTGGTGCCAGTGGCTTCTGGGTAGAAAATGGTGAGATTCAGTATCCGGTTTCCGAAATTACCGTCGCCGGTAATCTTAAGGATATGTTTATGAATTTGCGCGCCGTCGGTAACGATATTGATCGCCGTGGCAATATTCAGAGCGGTTCCCTGTTGATTGATGGTTTGATGATCGCAGGCCAATAGCCCTTCATTCTCGTTTTATGCTGATGGCGATTACCCTTTTCAATATCGGGAAGGGTGATCGTACATGGTCTTATTACTCACCGTGAACCCTCTCAGGTTTTGTAGCTGAATCTGGCCGATTGCACTTATTTACAATTTCGACTCGAAATCATCCATAAAAAACTGTGGCCAGGCCGAGGAAGGTGAAGAAACCGACGACATCGGTTACGGTGGTAAGAATCACCGATCCCGCCAATGCCGGATCGATTTTTAGTGCTTTAAGCGTCAGTGGCAGGGCGGCTCCGGCCAGCACGGCGATAACCAGATTAATAGTCAGCGACAGTCCGATAACCAGGGCAATTACCTTGTCGTCAAACCAGAACAGGGCGGCTCCCGCAACAACCACAGCCCATAACAGACCATTGAGAAGGCCAACAAATAGCTCTCTCGACAGCAGCCAGGAGATATTGGATTTACCAATCTGACCCAGCGCCATGGCGCGAATAATCAGGGTCAGGGTCTGACTTCCGGCAACACCGCCCATGCTGGCCACTATCGGCATAAGAACCGCCAGTGCAACCACCCGGTCAATCGTATCCTGAAATAGTCCGATAACTGCCGAGGCTACGAATGCGGTGATCAGGTTGATTCCCAGCCAAATCGCACGACGACGTGATGTTTTCAAGACTGGCGCGAAGGTGTCTTCATCTTCGTCCAGACCGGCCATGCTCATTACTGAGTGCTCCGCCTCTTCACGGATAACGTCGACAACGTCGTCAACGGTAATACGGCCCAGCAGTTTTCCGTGTTCGTCTATAACGGGAGCGGATATCAGGTCTTCCCGTTCAAACATCTGGGCGATCTGGCAGTCATCCATGGTCACCGGAATGGCATGGCTGGTTTCATCCATCAGGCCGTTTAGCAGCTCCGAAGGCGCAGCGGTCAAAAGCCTGCGGATAGAGACCGCGCCAAGAAGCTTATCCCGATGATCAACAATAAGCAGTTGGTCAAAGGGTTCAGGAAGATCTTCATGGAGCCTGAGATAGCGGAGCGCGACATCGACAGTGATATTCCCACGCAGGGTGAGGGTGTCGGTGTTCATCAGGCCGCCGGCGGTGTTTTCCGGGTAGGCCAGAACCTCTTCCAAACGCTGCCGGTTTTGCAGGTTCATGGAGTCCAGAACCTGCCTGGTGATCTGTTTGGGCAGGTTTTGGAGAATATCTACGGTGTCGTCTACATCCTGATCTTCCAGAATATTGAGCAGTTCGGCGATGTTCATCTGGTCTATGAAGAACAGGCGAACTTCTTCGCCCAGCTCATTCAGAACATCCCCTTCATCTTCGAGGGGGATCAGTTTCCAGATCAGGCTGCGTTGTGGTGGCGGTGAAGATTCCAGAAGGTGAGCGATATCTGCGGCAGACAGACCAGCCAGCATATGCCGGATATTATCCGGCATATTCTGTTCGATAGCCGTATTAATGGCTTCCAGCTGATCGTCAGAAAGTGTCAGAGATTGCTGCTGTGACATAATCAACCCCAGTGATTACTCATCTTCATCAAAACGGTTGTTGACCAAGGTGATAATGGCTTGAGTGGCCTGGTCGGCATCGTCACCCTCAACCTCCAGGATCAGAGTTGAGCCTTTACTGGCCGCCAGCATCATGACCGCCATGATGCTTTTGCTATCGACCATTTTTTCTGGTTTGCCAATGCGAATCCGGCTTTTAAAGGCGGTGGCGACACCAACAAGCTTTGCTGCGGCTCGTGCGTGCAGGCCAAGTTTGTTGATGATCTCAATCTGTTCCTGTATCGCAGCCATGTTTCAGGGACCTTTCTGTTCTGGTTCTATGGTCAAACTTTGACCAAGTTCCCGGTGGCGCACCTGGACCGAAGAAGTATGTCCGGCAAATGAGCGGGCAATAGCTTCGCTGATAAATACCGAGCGATGCTGCCCGCCGGTGCAACCGATGGCAACCGTAAGATAACTGCGATTCCCCTCTTCAAACTCAGGCAGCCAGCGACGTATGAATGTACTGATATCTACCTGCATGTTTTTGACAGAGTCATGCCCCGCCAGAAAATCTATAACAGGTTGATCCTGCCCGGTAAAAGAACGCAGCTCCTCATTCCAGTATGGATTAGGAAGGCAGCGTACATCAAAAACAAAATCAGCATCGATGGGCACGCCTTTCTTGAACCCGAACGATTGGAACTGCAGGGAGAGTGCGTGCTTGGTTTTGCCGGCAACCCTCTCGCGAATAAGACTACGAAGGTCATGGAGTGAGAGTTGGCTGGTGTCAACGCGCATGTCTGCGGCTGCAGTGATATCACCCAGTACCTCTGCCTCCTTGCGAATGGCTTCGTCCAGTGACGACTGTCCATCACTGAGAGGATGGCGTCTGCGGGTTGCGCTAAAGCGCTTCAGCAGGGTTTCATGGTCGGCATCAAGGTAGATAACGTCACAGAGCAGACGTTTGTTTGCTTTGAGCTGTTGGTGAATAACAGGGAAATTGGCCAACTCCCTTGGGGTGTTGCGGGCATCAATACTGACTGCCAAAGCTCGCCCTTCGGCATTGTCGGCGTTGTCAGTAAAGCGGGCCACCAGATCGGTCAGGAGTGTGGCGGGCAGATTATCAATGCAGTAAAAGCCTTGGTCTTCGAGTGCCGCCAATGCGGAGCTTTTCCCCGAGCCTGAGCGGCCACTGATGATAACGAGTCTGATTATATTGGACATTTATGAGCCTTTTTTAGCCAGTCATCAGATCATTTGAATAATTTTTTCGACAGTGCTCGCACATAGTCTTTTTCTAAGCATAGAAAAAAGGAGAATCCGCAGTAGACTCCCCTCGTTCCTGTTTTAGGCTGTGACTTTGTCGGTCAAAAGTTTGTAGAGGGTCTCGCTGTCTTTAGTAAGCCTCAATTCCTGACAGAGCTCTTGATTGCTGAACTGCTCGGCAATCAGTCGTAGAAAGTCGAGATGCTTTTCTGTCTCCATTTCCGGCACGACCAGTGCGAAGACTAAATCAATCGGAAGACGATCAACAGCGTCAAAGTCGATGGGATCCGCAAGCCGAAGAAAGAGGGCCTCTGGTCGCACACAGCCAACCATACGACAGTGTGGAAGGGCGAAACCATTCCCTAGTCCGGTACTGCCTAGTTTTTCCCTTGTGACCAGCTGAGTGAACAGGTCCATAGGATCAAGGCCAGGCTGCTCTCGACCGATGAAGTTGGCGATGTATTCGAGAGTGCGCTTTTTGCTAGTGCAGGGCACGCCGCAAATGGCGCGCCCAGGGGTGAGAATATTACGTAAGCTCATGAATATGGCAGCCAGGGTTAGCGAGAAGCCCCCTGAAGACGATCAATGTTTTTTTCCTTGTACTTCAGTAGCTGACGATCAAGTTTTTGTGCCAGCAGATCAATAGCGACGTACATGTCTTCTTCTTCAACGGAGGCAGCAAGATCAGCATTGCGAACATGGAATACGGCCTCGGCCTTTTGTCGCTGCTTTTCTATGCCCAAAGTAACTTGAATGCTGGTGATACCATCATAGTGAGTGGCTAGCTTGCCAAGCTTTTTGGACACGTAATCACGCAGAGCCTCTGTGACGTCGATATGATGACCACTGATATTGATTTGCATGCATTCATCTCCTGATGTCAGGTTGAGCAGCTCCGGAAAATCCATACCGAGCTGACATTTAGATTCTATCATTAGTCGGCAATTTCGTCTCGACTTTTGCATTAGCAGGACAGTTTTCGGTTGTTCACGAAGCGATGGGATACAGGATAGCTTGAAGAACTATAGGTCTACATCCAAATATCCAAATATCTGAACCTTGGTCGTTAAATCAGACGTTTTCTTTCGTTTGATGGAGGGATTGAGAGCGCCTCCCGGTATTTGGCGATGGTGCGACGGGCTATCTGGATCCCCTGTTCACCGAGAATTATGGCGATTTTGCTGTCGCTCAGAGGCTTTTTCGGACTTTCCTGGGCCACCAGTTTTTTGATCAGTGCGCGAATGGCTGTTGAGGAGCATTCGCCACCGGATGATGTACTCACATGGCTGGAGAAGAAATATTTCAACTCGAAGATGCCTCGGGGTGTATACATGTATTTCTGGTTGGTGACTCGAGAAATAGTCGATTCATGCATCTGAATAGCTTCGGCGATATCCTGCAGCACCAGCGGCTTCATGGCCTCTTCACCGTCATCGAAAAATTCTCTTTGGATCTCAACAATTTTAGTGGCTACCCTCAACAGGGTTTCATTGCGGCTCTGCAGGCTTTTGATAAACCAGCGTGCTTCTTGCAGGTGGTTTTTCAGATAGGTGTTGTCTGCACTTGAGTCAGCTTTACGAATCATGGATGCGTAGGTGTCGTTGATCCGTAGTCGTGGAGCTATTTCAGGATTGAGCTCTACCGTCCAGCGCCCCTTCCGTTTTTGCACCATGACATCAGGGGTCACGTATTCAACATCGGTATACTGGGGTGTGGCACCAGGATAAGGCGTCAGAGACTGAATAACCTGCAGTGCATCCCGTAGCAGATCTTCTTTCAGGTGCGTTCGGCGCATCAGTGTTGCGTAGTCTCGAGTGCCAAGGAGGTCTATGTAGCGGTCAATAATCAGATAAGCATTGTCAATATTACGGTTTTTTTCCGACAGCTGGCGCAGCTGTAGCAGCAGGCATTCACGCAGATCCCGACAGGCGACACCGACTGGTTCGAAATTCTGGATACAATGAAGCACCATTTCGACGTCATTCAGATCGACATCAAACTCCGGTCTGAGTTCTTCGAGAATCTCTTCAAGGGAGAGTGTTAGATATCCGTTATCGTTTATCGCATCAATAATGGATAGGGCAATGATGCGATCAATATCCACCATAGAGGTCAGGTTGAGCTGCCATTCGAGATGGCTCTGGAGTGTTTCGGTAATACCGGTGCGTGCAGCAAGCTCGTCCGCTGCTGAATCACTATAACTTGATGAAGACGGATAGATATCATCCCAACCGCTATCAACAGGCAGATCAACGGGAATGGAATCTGACCACTCGTCCTGAATTTCACGGGTTTCGTCGCTTTGCTCCGGTTTGCTGACTTCGTTGAAGTCGGTCAGACCGCTGGCGAGTTCGTCAGAGGAGGGCGTGCTATCCAGCTCAAAGTCTTCCTGTTCCAGCATGGGATTGCTGTCCAGTGCCTGTTGAATCTCCTGCTGGAGATCAAGGGTGGACAGTTGCAGGAGTCGAATGGCCTGCTGCAGCTGGGGAGTCATGGTCAGCTGCTGGCTGATTTTAAGTTCCAGTGTTGGCTTCATGGGATCGCTTTATCCAGCCTTCTAATACGGCACAGGAGTACGGCACAAGAGTACGGCACAAGGAAGTTATTCTGGCACCTTGAATAAGGGATGTTTTAGTCTCGTATACGCAGAAGCTTGTGCCGGATTTCACTCCCGATTTGGCATGAGTCTCCGGTGGCTTGTTGAATATACTTCTGACCTGCCAGAAAAAGGCATGACTACTTTTAGCAATGGTTTGGGTCAAATAGTATCTATTTGTGCTTAAAAAACATCAAAATATGCACTACATCAAGCTTTTGGTCACAATAAAGACGTCACTGGTGCATTAGACCGGTAAGACGAGCATCGAGTCAGCAGGCTACGCAGCAGAAAATAGAAGGGAGTGGCAGGGATTGTTGGTTCAATACCTGCCTCCTCTTTATTTTGGTGCGAATCGTTGTTTTGGTGCGAAT
>SAMEA5043665__coassemble_356_pt1 | contig 9525 bp, 9 predicted proteins | sample SAMEA5043665__metabat2_low_PE_004 | metagenome-assembled genome bin SAMEA5043665 (sample SAMEA5043665) | Gadus morhua | reverse complement strand
CCCGCCCATCAATGAGCGGGATTGCAAAGGCTACAGGGAGTACTCGATTCCTTGCTGGACTCCTTGCTGGACTCCTTGCCGGATAATGGGATTCATGATCTTGCCGTGAACAACTTCAAGTGTTGCTATTTCTTTGGCTCTTCCTCAAAATGAGAGGGTTCAGTTTTTCCTGAGTACATCATGCGTCGATGGTTACTTATTAATGGATGGTATCAATACAATGCGCTTAATAGCTCGCATAATGAATAATAAATTTACAATGACGCTGCTTGCTCTTTCTATCTCAGGATGTTCAACAACCAATCAACTTCAGTCTGTGATATCTGGTTACGGTCATCTGCTTAAAAAGGAGGAAGCTGTCGAGAAAAATACGAAAGCACAGAAGGAACAACCAAAGAAATTTTCTGAGCTTAAGCCCTCAATACAGGAACGTTTGCCAAAAACGATAGAACCTCCCAGGAAAGCCCCATCCCTTGAGAAGCCTTCTGAACTTGAAAAAAAGAAAAAAGAAGAGCTAAAAGTCTCTCAAGATAAGCCCGTGAGCCAACCTGAAGCAGCCCAGGAACCTGTTGGACGATCTCCGCGTATTCCGACCAAAACAATAGAGGAAATATTGCGGTATAAGATCGAATATCGGGCTCCTGAAAAGCTGAAACACCCACTTCAAAACTCAGACAAGCTTTATTTTATGATTGGAGAGGATGAGCATGGTTCTTACTTGTATGCTGAGGGTGCAGTTATTGAAGGAGCCTATAATAAATTCCTGAAGTATGTTCGCCATTATAAAGATCGTGGAATAAATCTAAATAGATTTATGATGCACAGCCCCGGTGGACTATTAAATGAAGGCCTTGCGATCGGCAAGTATATTCGTGATAACAACTGGACAACAGACGCCGACAAGAGCATCAAGTGCTATTCCTCGTGTGGCTTTATTTATGCCAGCGGGATAACACAGCGGATGAAGAAGGGTGCGGAAGTAGGTTTCCATAGGCCGTACTACCCAGGCAGAGGAGATACTCCTGAGCTGATTAATCAGATGTATAGTGATTATTTATCTTACTGGGAATTAATTAGCGGCGACATAAATTTATACGACACATTCATGATGAACTATGATCGTAATGACATGTACATTCTGGATAAAACCAATATTAAGCAATATTTTTCTGACATTGAGATTTATTAATGATTTTTGTTGAATGGTTGAAAAACCTTATTGGTGAAGCCAAGGTAAGTATTCAGAAACCACGGGAAGATATTGCGTCAACTTCTCCGAATCCTGATGTTTCCGAGGGTCAGGATTCCGAAAACTCAAATGTACCAGTAGTTCCTGAGAGCCTACAAGATTTCGTGTCAACGGCTCCGAATCCTGATGTTTTCGAGAATCAGGATTCCGAAAATCCAAATGTAACAGTAGTTCCTGAGAACCTGCAGGATTTCGTATCAACTGCTCCGAAGTCTGATGTTTCCGAGGATCAGGATTCCGAAAATTCAAATGTGCCCGTAGTTTCTGAGGACTTACAAGATTTCGTGTCAACGGCTCCGAAGTCTGATGTTTCCGAGGATCAGAATTCCGAAAATTCAAATGTACCCGTAGTTCCTGAGCACTTACGAACCAAGCATCCCTGGCTAACAACTCTTATGATGCTCATGGGAGGACTTGTCGTTTATTTCAACGTCAAGGGCTATGACATTCTTTTTGCAGATGAATCTATGTTTGGTTTCATCCCTATATCGCCATTCGGTCTGCTATTAGGTGTTGCAGAACTAGCCGTTCTATCATGGACATCAACAGTCATTAAAGACTGGAGAAACACAAGTAAAATCCTCAAAGGCGCGACCGTTTTTCTTATTCCCTGCTTTGCCTTTCTTTGTTATTCAGGCATAAACAGCTATTTGAACACACTGGCAACAGCGGATATAGCCAAGGCAGAAGAAGCTCGTCAGATTAAAATAAATAATAGTGAATATATTAAAGGTCTGGAAAAAGAATCCTCGCAGACTGCAGCAATAATCGAACAACAAAACGATAAAATTATTCAAACCATTGAACAAGTTCAGCTGAAAAACATACAAATTAAAGATTTATACGAACAAGCAAGCGAACGCCGTTTGACGGCAACCAATTGTTCAAAGGTTGCAGACTGTGCCAACTCAGTAGCAGCATTTACATCCCAGGCAGAGCTGCTTGAGCATGAAATAGAGGAATTAACAAAAAGCCGATCGCTTGCAGATCAGCGAGTAGCAAAATACGAAAATGAACTTAGTGAAATTCAATCACAGTTGCGTAATGAAAAAAAACGTGACCGTAACACGGTTAACGAACATGCAGGAACCGAGTCAAGTTATCAACTCAAGAAAGCATCATACGAAGCCATTGTTTTAACCGTGGCCGGATGGTTTAACTATAAGCCAGAAAGTCCATTCTCAATATTTATAGGCTTTCTCTCAGCACTGATTTATCCTGTGTATTTTCTTCTCAATCTATTTCTCTCCCTAAACTCCGAACAAAACATTAAATATCGCGAAGAGAGCAGAAAGAAAAAAGCAGAAAAAAACGAACTCAGGAGAATCAAAAGAGAATCTGTCGAAAAAGAAAAAAGTCTAGAGCGCAAAGCGCGCAACATACTTATTAAAGCATTAATTAAATTCATCAAACTCGATATTCGCAAGCGCCAGCAAATCCGTCGTGAACGGAACCGCATTGAGACAAGCGATCACAAAACGATTAATAATACTGGCCTGATTCGCAAGCTTATTAAATACTTCCGTGTTTGGGCTGCTCGTCGCCAGAAGATTATTAAAAAAACCACATTTGTCGATCAGATTGTAGAGATTGAAATTGAAAAAGAAGTGACGCGTTACGTTGATCGTGTTGTGGAAGTAGACAAGCAAGTACCTGTGTATGTTGACAAGGTGGTTAAAGTTAATAACGAGATCCCTGTATTTATCGAAAAAATAACAAAAGTGTCTGAGCCAATGGTTATCAAGGAACCACAAGTCATTATCCATGAGCGCCTACTGCCAGTACCAGAAAATATTTCAGCAATAGAATTACAGGCAATATTTGATGCAGAGTATAGATCTAAAACATCTACGTTACCTCAATCGCCAGAGGCTATTAAGAACATGCGAACCGACTCGGGAGACACAACCGTTACCGAAGGACGAGAATTCGAGCGGTCAGAATCCGAGCGATTCGAAGTCGCCTAAATCGTCACAATCCGACACAGGGTCTGGAGACGGATCCTGGTCGTTCAATGCTGCGCCCGATAATAGTCCATCGGACAATCATCCATGGGGAGAAGCTGGAACAGCAGGATCTTATTTCAGACAACAAAATGACGAAAATCCAGAAGGAATTCCGTCAAAACAGAGCAAACGCTCTTTTAAAATTGATAAAGCAATTGGTTCAAGTGACGCCTATGAATCAGACCATGAGTACGGGAATAAAAACCGTGCACCATTTGTAGAAAGGCTGTTGAGCATTATCCGTATGGTTTTCTACATACTGGCTATTTGCTTCTTGTTAGCTGTGTTGACGGTAGGAATATATCGCTTGTGGCGTTGGTCGGTAGAGTCTCCGATTACCGTTGAGAAGATTATCGAGAAAGAAAAGATTGTCGAAAAAGAAAAAATAGTAGAAAAAGAGAAAATCATCGAGAAAGAAGTTACCCCAGAGGAGTGCACACAGGTACGTCGCAAAGGCAAAATTTATATGAGCTGTGACGGCGTAGAGATTGATGGTGCAGAAACCCTTCAGCAGAGTGGTGTGACTAATATTCCAGAGCTAATTGAGTAATCAGAATGATTGAAACAATAAAGGCATTTTTTGCCAATCCTCCCGTACAAATCATCACCGGATTACTACTCTGCCTTATTCCGCTCTGGCTACTGGTAAGGGGATTTTTTCGGGAAATTCGCCGATTCCGACATCTGCATTCACAGGATCGCATAGAGAAAGTGCGGATACCCTCGGAAAGGGAGTACCGGGGGGCGAATGACCACTGCGTCTATGTGATTCATACGGAGAATGAACAAGATCCTGACAAGATTTACGTGGGTGTAACAAAGAACTTTGAGCATCGTGCTGAGACACACAAGACTCACTTGCAACGTGGAACACATAGTAATAAAAATTTGCTAATGGGATTTCGCTCTGGAGCCCCTTTGGTCATGAGGCGAATCTGTACCGATATGACAAAAATGGAAGCTTACGACAGAGAGAATGAGTTACGCCCCCGCTGGAATATCTCATGGAACGTGCGCCCGGGGGGATTGCCGGGCATTCATTTCTAAATGAACTACCCCGCAGTTTGCTGCGGGGTATCTTTGGGGCGCAACTCAGTCATCGAGCAAACTTATCTGGCCAGGACAAACTGCTTCAGGGTTTGATCAACAGCGTCTAGGGTGAGTGATTTCCGATAGTCCCGCATGCATTCCCACGTAGAATATCAAGGGGGTCGCATGAAAAACGATCGATTTTACCTACGAATTTTGAGCCGTTCGGGATTAATACAATATGTGCAATCGACTGATCTTCCCTATTATGTGAGCCAGCGTTACCTGAATTTTGTGCTGGCCTGATATGATGCATATGTTTCCATGCAGGAGTGGGAACGAGTAGACTGCACTATCGGTTGCCCCTGACCGGCATGCCTTCCTTGAATTTAATAGATTGACCTCAGAGATCCACTTTCTTTGCCAACGTTCTATACCACATCCCGCGGCATTGCTGCTGCGCCGGAGCTGCCTGCATTATTGGGCGGTCCGGTGAAAAAACTCCGTCTTATTCAATTATTGGAAGATGATGCCACCGTTATTGGCTGGGGGTTAAAAGCTACTACCAAAGAGGCAAAGACGTTTGCCCATAAGTACCAGTGTCCGTACTGGCAGCTGGAAGATGGCTTTATCAGTTACCTTGGTCATCCGGTATTGGGCGACCGTCGTTTTTCCCTGGTCGTTGATAAAACCGGTATCTATTACGACGCTACCCGCCCTTCGGATATTGAACAGCTGCTGAATCATCCCGATTGGCAGACACCGGCGCTGCTTCAGCGCACCCGCGAGCTGCTGGATAAAATTTGTCGCCACCGGATTAGTAAATACAACCATGAGGGGGTAGGCGGTAGCGAGTGGGAAGTCGGGGGGAAGAAGAGGGTTTTGGTCGTTGATCAGACCTTTGGGGACTGCTCTATTGCGTACGGATTAGCCAATGAGCACAGTTTTCGGGAGATGCTCGAAGCCGCTCTGCGGGAGAACCCCGATGCCGAGGTGTGGGTTAAGGTTCATCCCGATGTGGTGCTGGGTAAAAAGCGGGGGCACTTTCAATTAAAAGCCGTAAGTGGGCAATTAAAAGCCGTAAGTGGGCAATTAAAAGCCGTAAGTGGGCAGCAGGATGGAGAGCAGCAATGGACGCTGGCTGGTTATTCTGATGAGCGCATCAGGGTTCTTGCTGATCCGGTGAATGCCCAGTCGCTGTTTGACGGTTTTGATAAGGTCTACGTGGTGACCTCCCAGCTGGGTTTTGAGGCGTTATGGCATGGTAAAACTGTCGTCTGTTTCGGTGTGCCATTTTACAGCGGCTGGGGGCTGACCGATGATCGAGTACCTTGTCATCGTCGTCAGATAAAACATACCATAGAGAGCCTGTTTGCGGCGGCCTGCCTGCTCTATAGCCGCTATATCGATCCGGAAACCGGTCAGCCCTGTGAGCTGGAAGATATTATTGAGCTGATCGCCCTGCAGCGCCCGTATCAGCAGCAAGAGGTCAATACCCTCTATCTGGTGGGATTCAGCCTGTGGAAGCGGGCGTTTCTGAAAACATTTCTGGGCGGTATAGCTCAAAGTTTCAGGTTCGTAAGTACCCCCAGGAAAGCGTCCCGTCTGGCTGTTTCAGGCGATGGCATTCTGATATGGGGCGCTAAACATTACGATTATCAACCGGCGCCGGGGGTCAAACTCTACCGCTGCGAAGATGCTTTTGTGCGTGGTGTGGGTCTGGGCGCCGATCTTAAACGTCCCCAGTCTTTGGTTCTGGATCGCAGAAGCTTGTATTTCGACTGTAGCCAACCCTCTGATCTGGAACATGCGATCAGTACCAAACAGCTCTCTTCCGAGCAGATCCAGCATGGTCAAAACCTGCGTAAACAGCTGGTTACCCAGCGCATCAGCAAATATAACCTGCAGGCCAGATCTGTGGATATTTTCCACAATGCCCAGCAGGGGCAGAAAAAGAGTGGACAGAAAAAAATACTGGTCACCGGTCAAGTGGATAGTGATGCATCCATCAAGCACGGCAGCCCTGAAATAACCTCTAACCACGCTCTGTTGATGCAGGTTCGGGCCAGTAATCCGGAGGCCTGTATCGTTTACAAACCTCACCCAGATGTGGTGTTGGCAGGTCGGGCGGGCCATATCCCGGAAACAGAGGTTTTAAAATGGGCCGACCATATCGCTGTCGATATCGATATTTTTCACTGTATTGCTCAGTGTGATGAAGTCCATGTACTGACGTCACTGGCAGGCTTTGAGGCGCTGCTGCAGGGCAAAATCGTGCATGCCTGGGGATCTCCTTTTTACTCGGGCTGGGGAGTAACGGTGGATCACACACCATGTCATCGTCGTCAGATAAAGCGCTCTGTCGATGAGCTGGTTTATTTCGCCTATGTCGATTACTCCCGGTATGTGAATTGGAATACCCGGCGTTTCACCACCCTTGAGCGCATGCTGGAAACCCTAAAGACGACAAAATCAGTTGATCAGGAGAGCACCAGACTGGCAAGATGGTTTTCCCGTAAAAGGCGGAAGCTTGGCTATTTGACAGAAGCCTTTCTTCAGTGACCTTTTTTTCACACCGATCTTATACGCTTGCCTCACCCGCTTGTCTTTATATGAGAGACGCTGGTATGAGAGACGCTGGTATGAGAGACACCCATTGATAAACCACTGCCTTCAGACATGGATATTTTGAATTCAACAAACTCCCACCATGTGCTTTTTCTCCAGGGGCCATTGGGGCCTTTCTTCAAGGAGATGGCTGCGCTGTTCAGTCGCCGGGGCTATATCAGCCACCGGATCACCTTTAATGGCGGCGATCACTTCTATGCCGGTGGTGACCATGTTGTCGCCTACAGGGGTACGCCGGAGGACTGGCCCGTCTTTATCGCAGACTATTTGCAGGCGCATGCTATTGCCGCGGTCTTCGTTATGGGGGATTGCCGGTATTATCATCGCACGACCCGGCCCGTCTGTGAGCAGCAGGGTGTACGGTTTATGGTGTTTGAGGAGGGCTATCTGCGCCCCAATACCATCACTCTGGAGGAGCATGGGGTTAATGCCCTGAGCCAACTGGATCTCTCCAGGGAGAACCTCTCCCGTATTGAGGCGCACACCTGCAAGTCCGCAGTGGCCATGGGCGGAACTATGGGAGCCCGTTCCCGTTTTGCCTTTTTCTATTACGGCGCCTTCGGACTGGCCAGATCGTGGTACGACCACTACCAGCACCACCGTGCCTCTAATCCGATCATAGAGCCGGCCAAATGGCTGCGAGGCTTTGGTCGCAAGCTGCTTTACAAATACCGGGACGCAAAGCTTGAACGGAATTTACAGCAGGCGCTGAGTCAGCAGTTTTATATGGTGCCGCTACAGGTTCACGACGATAGTCAGATGATCTATCACTCCCCCTACCGTTCGGTAGAGGCTTTTATAGAGGTCGTTATACGCTCTTTTGCCAGACGGGCACCGGAAGATACGGTGCTGGTGCTGAAGCATCATCCCATGGACAGGGGCTACACGCACTACGGTAAGATCATTCAGCAGCTCGGTAAGAAACTGGGCATCAGTGAACGGCTGATTTACTGCCACGATCTGCATCTGCCGAGCATCTACCACCATTGCCGAGGAATGGTCACCGTCAACAGTACCGTCGGCACCTCCGCCCTGCTCCATGAGGTACCGGTCAAGGTGATGGGCAGAGCGATGTATGATCTGCCGGGGTTAACCTCACAGTGTCCTCTGGATACATTCTGGAAGAATCCCGATGCGGTTAATAGTGATCTATTCCTCCAGTTGCAAACGCTGTTGTTTGACCAGACCCAAATCAATGGCAGCTTTTTTACCCGGCTGGATCTCACCTGTAATAATGTACTGGCCTTTTATCAGCAGCATTTTGACCAGCGACATATTCAAACAAGCCACGCCAAAATTTTTGCCATTCCGGAGCTCAAGTGTAATCAGATAGAAGCCGCCGTATGAACGTTATTGTATTCAATATCAGACTCGGGTAATCCTGTTGTCGTTGTCATGTTGTCGTTAATGGTGGGCTGTTATTTTAAAATGAATGATATATAGTCTTAGTCATGAAGTTTAAAAAACAGTGCATATAAGAATAATAAATTACAAACATTTTAACCATTAGTGACAACATATCATCCTAAGGTGATATTCCTTATTCATGACGTACAACAACCTCAGGGAATAGGCAATGGCTAAAAAAATTAGAATAAAATCGTCTTGTATTAATTCTTCTGGAATCAAGTGGTCTGAAATCAAGTGGTCTGGCGTAGCGCTTTCTGTATTTTTGGGAGCGATGCCATTTAAAGCTTATAGTTTTGATATCGCACCGGACGGCATCTTCGTGACAGGGGGAAAGTACATCCCCAATAAAGCAGATCTTACCAATGCCCGCATTGCTCTGCGTTGGGATTGGAACAGGGATTTTATCAGCCATCCCAACTGGAAACTGGATGGTTATTTTGACCTTGGCTACAGCCAGTGGAAAAGCCATCTTTCCGCCAAAGACAAACCTAGCCCCAATGGCGCAAAAAAAGCGTGGCAGGTCGGTTTCGCACCGGTTTTTCGTCTCTCTTACCAATCGGAAAGTGCCATTGCCCCTTTTCTTGATTTCGGTGTGGGTGTCAGTTATCAATCTAAAAAGAATATAGAAAAGAAACTGAAATCGCCCATTAATATGGGCGGACACACCCAGTTCGAGACTCGTGCCATGGTCGGCATCCAGTTTGGTGCTCAAAAGAACTACGAGGTCGCCTATGGCTGGTTCCATTACTCCAATGCCGGCCTTCACCCTCAGAACGAAGGTCTGGATTTTCAAATGCTGAGTTTAGGTATGAAATGGTAGCTATAAAAAACGGCTGAGATCATTTTCCTCATCCTGAAAAAGAAGACCGCAGCCGTTTTTTATAGCCAGGTACCAGATCAGTTAACGATATCAATATTTCGGACAGTTTTCAGAGGAGCAGCCACAGGGGGAATGCTGGCAGACACCAGCGCTACACATCCCACACCAAGGGCCATCTTAAGACCCAGGGAAAGGGTTTTTTGAACGCGCCCAAAAGTGCCGGCAAAGGGATCTGTGTAATAAAGGGTAACGGGATTGAGGCCCTTGACGACTTTGTGGTGCTTGCCCGACCAAAAATGGTCAGGCACCGTCAACAGTCATTTCCGCCCAACAAAAAAGGCAGCACCGTTAAGTGCTGCCTTTTACTCACCCGAAGGTGAAAA
>SAMEA5043665__coassemble_352_pt1 | contig 9616 bp, 8 predicted proteins | sample SAMEA5043665__metabat2_low_PE_004 | metagenome-assembled genome bin SAMEA5043665 (sample SAMEA5043665) | Gadus morhua | reverse complement strand
TACAAACTGCATGCGCTTTTAGAGCGTGAATCCGGATCTTTAGAGAGTAAATATGGACCTTTAGAGAATAAAAACGGAGGCATTCTGAAAGTCAATCCTTCACAGAAAAACGTGGTTACACCCGATGGGCTCCATGATGTAGCCATCGGACCTTTTTTGAGTAATAAGGGGCGGATAAGTCTTGACGCCTTACATCTGTCTGAGCTGATGACTAAACATCAGAATAACGATGTTATTGTCCGGGAGTTTGTGGAATACATAGGGAGTCACAATCCTGTACCTCACAGTTATTTACTCGAACAGATTTTTAAAGCTGTTGGTAAAGATCATTCCGAGGCCGGGGATGTCAGCAAAGAATTGAAAGCAGCCATTTTAGACAGTGCGCGTGAGACATACGGCGATAACACAACCCTGGCAGCTTTATATCTGTCTGAACTTATCCAGGATATTAAGGATAATAAGATCATTACCAAAATGTTTATGAAATATTTTGAATCCTACACCACTTCTTCCGGAGTCGTGATACATAACGATGCCAACGATATCCAACGTATTTTCGATCACCAGAAGATGTGCAGTATAAGTGATGAACTGAAAAATAGTATCATGCGTTACTTCTAAACAGGCAGAATGCGTCGCCCGGGCAGAAGGCACAAATAACACAACTCCATCACAGGACACTGTACAATAGCCGTACCATAAACAATCCTGCCATCACGGGCGATGGAGTATTTGTGCAACAGGTGGATTCCGGCATTCACAACGACCGGCCCGGTCAGTCCGTCACCAGCTTCTGGCAGCGGCTGCAGATTATTCTGCAACTGGCTCTTCCCATAACCGCGGGCATGCTCTCCCAGAGCCTGATCAACCTGGTCGATACGGCGCTGATCGGACGACTGGGGGAAGAGGCTCTGGCGGCGGTGGCCGCCGCTAACTATGCAGTCTTTGTCTGTTTCGCCATGATCAGTGGTCTGTCGGTGGCGGTGCAGTCCCGTGTGGCCCGATACTGCGGTGCTGAACAATGGGCCAAGGTGATGAATCCCGTCTCAAAAGGGGTTCGTTCCGCTTTCCTGGTCGGTATTCCCGTGACCCTGCTGCTATTCTGGGCCACCCCGTTCATTATCAAAATGTTTTATACCCAGCCGGAGATTACCGCACTGGCCGAGGATTACTTCCGCCTGCGTATTCTCAGCCTGCCTGCCGGTATGATGCTGCTCACCTACCGGGGCTTCTGGAACGGTTGCCAGCACCCGTTTATCTACCTGAGAACGTTGGTGACTGTTCATGTTCTCAATGCTTTGCTCAGTTATGTGCTGATTTTTGGCCTCGGGCCGGTTCCCCCGTTCGGATTGACGGGGGCGGCTGCCGGAACCGTTATTGCCATGTACACCGGGGTGCTGGTCAATACCCTGCGGGTGAAACTGTTTGCTACTGAGCGTCAGATCCCGTTGCGCTCCCCCTCCGATGTACGGGCAACCCCCCTGTATCAGCAGGCCTGGCCGGATTCCGCCCAGCAAACCCTGTTTGCCGTGGGTACGGCACTGCTGTTTTGGCTGATTGCCAGAATCGGCAGCGAGGCGATGGCGGTCAGTCATGTGCTGGTCACTGTCTCCCTGTTGCTGATCTTGCCGGGTATTGGCCTGGGTATGGCGGCCACCACCCTTATTAATCAGTCCCTGGGAGCCGGTAATCCCAAAGAGGCTTATCGCTGGGGTATGGAGATTGTTGCCGTGGCGGCGGTGGTTTTTACCCTGATGAGTCTACTTTTGCTTATCACACCGGAACTGGTTCTGGCGCTCTTTATACCGGTCACCAGTCCTTTGATTGACTACGGCCAACTCTCCCTGCAGCTGGTGGGGGTCGGGGTAATATGCGAGAGTGGCGCCCTGGTTCTGACTCAGGCTCTGCTGGGAACCGGCTGTAACAAGACCGTACTACACATTCGCATATTCACGCTCTGGCTGGTCGCACTCCCTATTACCGGAATAGGTATTGTCTGGCTTGGTTTTGGACTGACCGAAGTGTGGGTCATCCAGATTTTGCAGCGGTTGCTTATGTCGCTACTTTTCCTGAGAGTGTGGCGCTCACGGCGATGGGCAGGTGATTAATCCATGATGTCCGGTGATGTTGTGTACGCACAGAAACTTGCCAAATCGCCTAGTCTGGACTAAGCTTAGGAGTCTTTTCTGTTATCCCCTCCACCCCCATCACTTTCATCATTTGTCTCCACTCATTATTATCTTCGATTTAAGAACAACGAAAAACAACACATCAGGAGAGAATGCGAAGTGTGCTGTTCTCAGAATTCCTGACGTGTGTGACACTGCACGTCTTACTGTGGGTGCAATATTATGTTTACTGCAATCCAAAGGGTCGGTCTGTGCCTGGTAATGTTTGCGAATGTATGTCAAGGCAGCCCGGCTGATGAATGTGGCGCAGCGCTTGTTGCTGACGATGTCTCAGGCATCGGGAGAGCTAATGAACCTGTCTTTGGGTACTATGTTTCCAGAGCTGTGGATGGTTTCTCGGCATCAGGGCGTTTGCAGTTAAGTCAGGATGTTGTTGAGTACATGAATCTGGCTGATTTATTGACAAAGAACAGCGCTGAATTAAGAAGAGCGGTTGACCAGATACACGATGAGGTTCTGTATGATGGTAAGACGTATCTGATTGATGCTACTGGGCTGACATCGTCAGCCTGTTCAAGCTGGCATGCTGTATTTGGTATTTCCTTTCCTGAAGACATGTTTCTCGTGAGCCAGTACCAGAACGCACTGATGTATACACCGTTTTACAAAGATCAGGTCAGTTCCAGTGACTTTGAGGCGTTGGTTCGGCATGTCGACCTGCTTCCAGAAAAAAGAAATCGTTTACGCCGGTTTGTGTCCTCATCGGAAGACCAGGAGGATGTTCCCGAGTACACGAGACAGCCAGTGATTTCATTTTTCCTCAATGTTTATTATCCCTTTACCAAGGAGCAGTGCACGTTTCCGGGTACCTATCACTGGGGAGGGATTGAACTCCTTTGTCATAATGCGAATATCTCGCTGGTTTATCGGGTGAACATGACCCGTTCACGGTCAGTGGGTGGTCTCGATAATGCAACGCCTGATGCCAATATCGTCAGGATTACCGTTGATGATGAGAGCTTTGGTGCGGGCATTCACCTGAATGACAGCCTCAGTTATCATGAGCACAAACACTTGATGAGTGTGAGGAAACTGAATGACTGGTATCAAGACTGGAGTACGGATGTTCATGCGCTTTACTACCGGTTCAAGATCGGTGCGTCCAATGATAAGGCAACTATTCTGAAGACCTTCCCGTATACCAACATAAATCCGGAGACCAGTATTCGGGAGGCTTCGGAATTTGAGACAGGGGCTTCGGCTTCCGCTGGTGTTTCTTCGTCCCCTAAAGCGGAATTGGGTGGCAGCTTCAGTATCAAACGTACCCGCCAGCTATCGTACGACACCAATGAGTACAGGGTTGAAAAGTCAAATCCTGATAACAAAACGGTGGCATTTACCTGGCAACGGGAAAATAATCGGGCGTTGAAGTCTCTGATTTTCAAATGGACCGACATAAAGAGACATGCCAGCTATCCAGTCGCTCACAAACGGATGAGCTCGATTTCCTACAACAGTTTCTCGCCACGTTTTGATGTTGTCTACATGGCGGATCCGGATGAAACAGGCTCAACGACTTTCGCTGTGGATGCCTCTGTTATGATGCGCCCCCTGTATACTTCATCGTATCTCCATTACTACTTCTTTGGCTACCATGTCTCCTATCATGGCATGCAGACAGAGCATCTCAATCGCCTGGTTACGGCAACCAAATCGTTCAAAGTTGACTGGAACAACCCGGTCTTTTTGGGTGCCCATCCGGTTAACCTGCAATTGGGAGGCTTTAACAATAAATGTATAGAGATTGCTGAAAATGGGAAAGTGATCATAGGAACCTGTGACTTATTCAGTAAAACACAGTCGTTTGTCTATGATCGACTCACCAGGTTCCGCAGCGCGGGCCATTCTGATTTATGCCTGGATGGCGATAGGCTGGATCAGTTAACTCCCTGTAGCCTGAACCTGAGCCAGCGCTGGAGGTGGGTACCAGATAGTGATCTCCTCGAAAATCAGCAGAGCTTTCAGATTCTGACCCATGATACCAGCACGAACAGGCTCAATCTCCTTCCCGCAGCCGTGAAAATGGCAGGCGGATTGAGTAACCGCACGATTACGTCATTTACCAGGATTTTTTCGCTGTCTTCGGTTGATGGGGATGTGCGAAAAGAACAGGGTAGACTCTGACCTTTGGCCCACCCGGCTATCAGGCTGAGTGGGCCAGCGACGGCGTTACCCTAAACGGTTAAAACCATCCAGTGCTGCAATGCGGTAGGCTTCGGCCATAGTGGGATAGTTAAAGGTGGTATTCAGGAAATAGTGCAGGGTGTTGTACCCTTCCGGCTGATCCATCACCACCTGGCCGATATGGATAATCTCTGACGCCTGGTCCCCGAAGCAGTGAATGCCGAGCACTTCCAGGGTGTCACTGTGAAACAGGATCTTCAGCATACCTGCGGTTTCGCCGGTTATCTGGGCCCTGGCGATACGGGAGAACATCGCTTTGCCCACTTCGTAAGGAATCGCTTCCCGGGTCAGTTCTTCCTCGGTTTTGCCCAGAGAACTGATCTCCGGAATGGTGTAGATACCCGTTGGTACACTGCTGAGGCAGGGGACGGACGACAATCCACAGATATGAGCGGCGGCAAAACGACCCTGGTCGTAAGAGGCGCTGGCCAGGCTCGGCCAGCCAATGACATCGCCGGCAGCATAGATGTTTTCAACAGAGGTCTGGTACTTTTCATTGACCTGTAGCTGACCACGACCGTCCGCCTCCAGGCCGATATTCTCAAGCATCAGCTCCATGGTGTTACCGGTGCGGCCATTGGCCCATAACAGCGCATCAGCCTTAATCACTTTTCCGGACTTCAAATGCAGAGTGACACCGCGATCCTGGCCTTCGATTTTTTGATAGGTCTCGTTGTGGCGAATCATCACGTTGTTGTTACGCAGATGGTAACCGAGGGCATCGGAGACCTCTTTATCCAGAAAGTTGAGCAGACGCTCCCGGGTATCAATCAGATCCACCAGTACCCCGAGGCTGGAGAAAATAGAGGCGTATTCCGAGCCGATAACACCCGCCCCATAAATAATCATTCTGCGGGGGGTATGATCCAGTTGAAGAATGGTGTCACTGTCGTAGATGCCGGGGTGGTTGAAATCCACATTATTGGGGCGGTAAGGGCGTGATCCGGTGGCAATCAGAATCTGTGTCGCCGTGATACATTCGATCGTGTCATTGGGGGTAACCACCTCAATGGTATTTTTATCGAGGAATGACCCCATACCAAAGTAAGTGGCGATGCGATTGCGGGAGTAGTACTGGGTTCTTGACTCCACCTGCTGCTTGATAACTGAACGGGCATTTTTCAGGACGTTATCAAAGCTGAACCACCGGGGCTCACCGATCTCCCGAAACATGGGGTTATTGTTAAAATTATGGATCTGCTGAACCGCGTGACGCAAGGCTTTGGAGGGGATGGTGCCCTGGTGGGTACAGTTGCCGCCTACGACCGGTTTCCGTTCCACCACCGCCACCCTGAGCCCCTGCTTAACGGCGTTCATCGCCGCCCCTTCACCGGCAGGGCCGCTGCCGAGGATAATCAGATCATAATGGGTTGTGGCCATTTTTCTTGCTTCTCCCTGAATTTTTAGTGCGCCGAATACACAAAAACCGCCAGTGGTGTTATCGGCTGGCGGTTTATAACTCTCTTTGTGATCAGGCTTTTATTGTGGTGTCGGTGGCCGGAGCCGCTGCATCGTAGAACAGATCTTCACTCCCCTCAGGCAGAACCTTTTTGTTCTCATCGCCACAGATGGGGCAGCTTTCTTTAAGACCCAGATTACCCAAACCACCACAGGAGCCCTTGATCGGCTTGTTGGCAAAAATAACGCCTACGGACATACCGGTAATTACCAGTAGCAGCAGGCCGAATGTCATCAGCATAACTGTCATGACCGTCTTCCTCTTTTAAGCAACCTGACTCAGGCTGTACTAATAACTCATTATTGATCAACACGGTAGCTGTCAAAGTTTCCGGTTGACTTCGATGCAAAGCCTTTATCTGTATGGTAGATAAAGTAAGCATCTATATTCTGCCGTTCCGCCAATGCGATGCCTTTCTCATCCCCAAGAACCATAAGCATGGTGGCGTAGGCATCGGCCAGGCTGGTCTCATTGGCGATGACCGCCACCGAAGCCAGACGGTGCTGTTCCGGGTAGCCGGTACGGGCATCGATAAGATGGGAGAAGTGTACCCCATTCACTTCGTAATAGTTAAGGTAATCCCCCGAGGTGGCAATCGCTTTGTTATCTGCGGTAACAATGGTGTTAATACGGTTTTCCAGTACCGGCTCACGCACGGCAATCTTCCAGGGCTGGCCGTTGGGCTTCTTGCCACGGAGACGAATCTCGCCCCCCACTTCCACCATGTAGCTGGTAACGCCAAGGGATTCGATGGCCTGTGCAACTTTATCAACCCCATAGCCTTTGGCAATGGAGGAGAGATCGATAAACACCGGCTTGGTTTTGGTGATGGTACGGTTTTTGTCGTCCAGAATCAGTGACTTGAATCCGGTTTTTTGTTTTGCCAAAGCGATCTGCTCTTTAGTCGGAGCTTTGGCAACACCGCCTTTGGCCATCCAGTCCATAAAGGCCGCCTGGCTGTGTTCGGTGACCTGCTCGGGCAGGGCGGTTTGCTCCTCGCTGGTGGCACTATCACCACTATCACCACTATCACCACTGACACTGCCAAAACCCCAGAGATTCACCAGGGCACCGGCGGTCACATCGTAGGCTCCACCCGAGAGTTCAGATACATGTTGTGCCTGAGCCACATTGGTGAACAGGTCTTTGCTGACGGTCACCGGCTGGTGGAGCGGCGCACGGTTCAGTTGCATCAGCTCAGAGTCGGGAATGTATGTGGACATGGACTGGTTAATACTGTCCAGTGCGCTGGTAATGGCCTGAAAAACCCCCGCCTCGGTGGTTTGGGTCACCTTCGAATCCAGCACATAACGGGTGGACCAGGTAGTACCCATCGTTCGCCCACCGGTTTTTACCAGGGAGGGTGCTCCTGATGAAAAAGAAAATGAGTAAAAGAAAAGTGTCCCCAGTCCAAGAATGACCAGCAGGCACACTACCACAAGAATAAATTTGGATTTAAACAAGACTCAGCCCTGTTATATGGGAAAACAGAGCGGGGATTATACCGGCAGGGGAGGGCCGTGTCATGGTGCGCTGTACGGAGGGATGGCTTGGAGAAACCTCATACTAAATGCTCATTTCAAATATGGCGGTTTTCTATTAGATTTGAAGATAACGCCATGTATTTTTGTTCAGGGGAGAGGCGATGAAGTTAATTGACACGCTACAACAGTGCTACCCATGCCCGCCTCCGCCGGTAATTTCAGAAAAATAGGGGAAGGTGGTTTTGGTTCTGTTCACCAAGTGATCGATTCAGGAAGAATCCGAATCAAAAAAATTGATAAAAAGTCAAATAGTATAGTTATTGATAATATAGAAATTATGGCTGAGCTTGGTTCACATGAAAATATTGTTCGTGTGGATCTGAAAGATAAGCTAATGGAAGATGAGGGAGCTCCGGTGTCGGAACTTATAAAGACAAACCATAATGGAAAAACCCATGAAAAAGGTCTTCCTGTGAAACTGATCAGGAGTGTTGGAAAACAAATTCTGACAGGCTTGGATCATATTCATAAACACGGAGTCATTCACTTTGATATAAAGCCTGACAATCTGATTGTTAATAACACAGGGAGTGTTCGCATTGCTGATTTTGGCCGTGCTAAGATGACGGATAAACAAGGTTGTGTCCATTTTTGGAATGGAGACCATATGTACATGCCTCCTGAAATATACGTGGGTCGCAGGATTATAAAGTCGAACGCCGACAACTGGTCGGCGGGCTGTTGTCTCTATGAATTGGTGGCGGGTGAAAAGTTTGTGAGCAGACCGATGGGCATCTTCTGTGAAATTCATGGTGTTAATAGGTTTTCTGACATTGATATAGACAGAAAAAGCCTAATAAACTCTGCGCAAAATTATGTCGATAAAAAAAATCAGCGATCTTGAAATACGACTCAAGGCTGAGAATCCTACCCGTTTTAATGATAAGGAGATAGGTAAATTGATTGCCTTATTAAATCGTATGTTAGAGGCAGACCCAGACAAACGCGCTAGTGCAGCTGATTTGAAAAATGATGATTTTTTTGCTAGTGCCAGTTTGAGGCCAGCGACAGATAGAAAGCCAAAGCATAAGCATAAGCATAAGCATAAGCATAGTTTAAATAGCTGGTCTATAGGTGCCAGCTCTATGAAGATTTAGCGGGTAAGAAAATTGTTTCTGCTAAATTTAAAAGTTCAATAAGTAATAAACAAAATCATATTGATAGCGAAATCAGTGATCTGGAAAAAAAGCTTAAAGGTTCATCGAAATATAATCGACATGAAGCAAAAGAGTTGGTTGATCTGTTAAGAGCAATGCTAAAGGTTAATAAAGATGAAAGGATTACCATCGAGTAATTAAGAAAGAAGTATTCTATACCATCCGAAATCAATTAGAAATTGGTGGAAGACAAATGAAAATCCCGCCCTCATACTTCTTAACCCCCAACCAGTTTGAGAACCGCATGTCTATCTTTTCTTGCGCCCACGCCTTTTTGGCTGAGGCTCTGGAGGGATAACAAACAGGGCCCTGCTCCAGCATTGCCCCAAAGATAATCAGGACGGTTCTTTTTACAGCTGTACTGACGATGAAGTAAGGGATGTTGATCATTCCAATATAGCTACTATCTCTCTATTATTTGGATAGACAAACCAGGTATTCTTAATTCAGTCAACTTCGCCCTGATCTCGTCCGCGAACTTGCTAAATACCGGTAATACCTTATCTTGTGTACCTATAATTTTCTCGAACTCTGCTAAATCTGCTTTTTCTGGGTTGCTCCAGTACTTACGGTAACTGCTTGCGCTTACGTAGCTGGGCTTCATGTCTGTAAGTCCAAAACTATATTTGAGAGCATTAATAATTGACGTATTTGTATAAGTGCCATCGTTGAGTAATAGTTCATTATTTTCATGAGTGGCTTCAAACAGCATATACTCAAAAAGCTTTTGTTCGTACACAGATAATTTTTCTTTAGTTGATTTGTAATATTCAATTATTTTTTTGTGAATAAAATCTAATACTGTTTCTTCGTGGGGGGCATATAAGGCTAATGCCTCACTCTTTCGCTTGGCGTGTGCGCCATCATGGATAAAAAGAAATGAATTTGTCATCCACATAGCATCATGATATCCAATGTTATCTTTATTGTGAAGTCCTAGAAGCACTACATTTAAGCCGTATGTTTTATTAAAGTCGTGTATGTCTAGTTCATGCATGGCTATTATTCTTACATTTTTTTCATAACGATTATGTATATAGTCATCATGTAGAAGTGTATATGAGGACTTATATGATTTAATAT
>SAMEA5043665__coassemble_351_pt1 | contig 9622 bp, 6 predicted proteins | sample SAMEA5043665__metabat2_low_PE_004 | metagenome-assembled genome bin SAMEA5043665 (sample SAMEA5043665) | Gadus morhua | reverse complement strand
CCTGCACCTCCGACGCAAGGAACTTATGCACCTCAGACGCAACATGTTGCTTATGGGGGTTCGGCAGTGAACGAATGTACTGCTCGCAGCACTTTTTTGCATGATTATGACTCAGGCCACAATAATGGCCATACAAGTACTCTGCCATTTGATTCTTCCTCCGAATACTCACCACCACGGGGCTCTGCAACAGGAAATATTAAATTACAACCGTTTATTAGCGTAGAAGAATTTCTCGCTGAGATATCGTTTCTATACAACAGAGTCGTCACTAGTAAAAGTAAACGTAAACGTCGGCTCCATCAAAATGGACCGCTAATTAGTAACATAAACAAACTTGTTAATTATATTACAACAATGTAAACATCATTTCTATCCACTTTGAACGGTAACGTTCTCGCAAAAGTTGTACATTTGTCTACCCACGCTGATAGCAAAGCGTTGAAGGAAGCTGCTTTGCAGAAAGTGACAACGGCATTGGACGCAGTAAAGGTGGAAGAGTGTGATCATGAGAGTCTGACACACCTTACCTTTTCCATAACTAGATTAGAAAACATTAAGAGCACTACTATAATACCCACCATTGCAACATGCGTAGAACGCAGACTCGACCAGTTGAACCCTCTGGCGCTGGCTAAGTTTACCGTCAGTTTTTCCAGAAATAAATATGACTTAACGAATAACCATATAATAAATTATATTATTAATAAAATGGCATTATATATACCATGATTTACAGCAAACAGAGAATAAACAGCATTGGCTTCTACCCGCAGTTCTTCTGGCTACTGATGGGTTTGGTAAGAACTATACGCTTGGATGTCAGCTGCCATTGAGAGAACTTGCTGGCAGATTATGTGACTTACTAAATTCTAGTGGGAATGAGCTGGAAATGTCAGCAAGTGATTTTACCAACACAATTATCAGCTTCAGTAAACTCAAAAAGAGTAATGGTGATGGTATGCCAGACGTAATACTGGAGAGACTGGCGGAGAAGCTGATCCTCAATGAGGACTTTCATAAATCCAGCTGGACTGAAACCCTGCTGACGTTGTTGCTGAAGGGTCTCAGCAACAACCAGTTTGAGAATAGAGAGAAGCTCATACAAAAAATTATCATGAAACTAAACACGAAAGATTTTTCATCTTGGAAGCCACACAACCTATCTATGATCGTTTCATCCCTTGAAATCATAATTCATAGCCCGCCCTTAGACGATAGTAATCTAACATTTTCTGGTTCAGGGTGCAGTGGCCGCGGGCATACGAGGATGGAAGAAAGTAAACTTATTTGCAGTAAAATTATCACATATATCGCTGGCAGGGATGATCTACACCTTTGGAATGAGAATGACATAATTAAACTTATCACTTCGCTTTCGAAATTTGAAAGCAGTAACACTATAAATATAAATATAAACAACTATTTAGTAATAATTATCACTAAAGCGTCTAAAAATAATGAGTTAGCTCATGCGATTCGTAACCAAAAAGAAAAGATAAAATCAAAAGTGCGAGCAATGAAGATATTTTAAGGTCTTTCGAATTTTTGTACTGAGCATTTATGGTAACTGCTCATATTTTACTGGCAAAACGGCGTTTCCAATATTTTCATCAGCGGTTTTACTGGGCTGTAGAGGAGGTAATATCACATTTGCCAGATAAATATGAGCACTTACCATTTATGCGAGGGAAAAGCTTTGAAAATTGAAATTTCCACCTCGTCTATAACACTTTTAATTGCACCCAACAACAACCCGATTATCTTTCAGACAAGGCGTTTGAGTCATGTTCTCAATGTCAGATTCTGCCTCTCTATCCTTTGAGTCAGTCTCTTGCTGACGACATGCTTATCCCCGGGCAGATTCGCCGTGCAGGGCTTCCAATTATCTGTGCAGTAAAACCTGACTATTAATGCCAAATCATACACAGAAGCTCTCTGGCTCTACCCATAGCGCTGGATTAAGCTGGATTCTCATTTGCACGCTAAAAAGAGCCAGAACCGGTGACTATTCTCGTACCATATGCAAAAAGTACATATGCTTTTCGTACTGTTCGATGATGTCACCGATCACCTGATCTTTGTTCCAGCCCATAATGTCGTAATCCTGTCCGCCCTCGCTCAGGAACACTTCGGCGCGGTAGTACTGACTCTCTTCCTCATCCTCATCGTCGACAACAAAGCTGGGTTGCAGATAGGCTCTGGATCTTACCCGGTAAAAGAAGTTCTGTTCGTCACCATGGTGCACAATCAGCGCCGGTCTTTTGGGGTTTTCAGAGTCGATACTTGCTTCAGCACCCTGTTTTTCCAGCTCCTGGGCGACTGCGAGCATGGCGGGCAGTACTGTGTTTTCCATAAAAAGGTGGACGCTCTCCCGTTCCGGAAAGTGAATCACATTACGCAGCCGTAACTCCCAGGGAAGATTGGCATGGGCACCGGGAGCCAGAGTGGTCTGTGCCAGACTCTCTCTTTTGGCCGCATCGATGGCCAGGGCCTTGAGCAGACCATAACTGGAGATCAGCAGTACGACGGCAAAGGGCAGGGCCGTGGCCATGGTTGCGGCCTGCAACGCCTGCAGACCACCGGCCAGCAGCAGCACCAGCGCCACCAGACCGATGGCGAACGACCAGAATACCCGTTGCCAGACCGGAATCTTCCCCTTGCCCTGATTTTGTTTCGAGGAGAGGATATCAAGCACCATAGCGCTGGAATCGGAAGAGGTGACAAAGAAAACCACCACCATAACAGTGGCAATCCCGGACAGAAAGTTGGAAAAGGGGAAATACTCCAAAAACTTGAACAGGGCCAGAGAAACATCGGTCTGGACAATGTCACCAAGCTCAGTGGCCCCCTTGTGCATGATCAGATCAATAGAGGTGTTGCCGAAAATCGTCATCCACAGGAAGGTCATCCCCGACGGTACAAACAGTACGCCACAGATAAACTCCCGAATCGTTCTGCCCCGGGAGATTCTGGCAATAAACATACCGACAAAAGGCGACCAGGACAGCCACCAGGACCAGTAGAGCAGGGTCCAGCCCCCCATCCAGTCGGTCGGTTCATAGGCGTAGAGGTTAAAGGTCTTGTTAACAAGATCGGAGAGATAGCTGCCGAGGTTCTGGACAGACATCTTCAGCAACAGCGTGGTCGGCCCCAGGATAACAACCAGCATCATCAGCAAAACGGCCAGCAGCAGGTTGAGTTCTGAAAGCCGGCGTATACCTTTGTCCAGCCCCGAAGCGACCGAAAGGGTGGCCAGGGCGGTAATTGCAATAATCAGCACGATCTGGGTCTGGGTACTGACGGCAATATCGAATAGATAGTTCAGCCCGGAATTGACCTGCAAGACACCATATCCCAATGCGGTCGCCACACCAAACGTGGTGCAGAGGATGGCGAAAATATCGATCATGTGACCAATATTGCCATGGATGCGATCACCGATCAGTGGGTAGAGTGCGGAACGGAGCGTCAGCGGCAGGTTATGGCGGTAGCCGAAAAAAGCGAGGATCAGGGCGACAATGGCATAAATGGCCCAGGCGTGAAAACCCCAGTGGAAGAAGGTAATGTCCATGGCCTCTTTCGCGGCGGCAACGGTGCCGGGCTCTCCGACCGGCGGTGCCAGAAAGTGCATGACCGGTTCACCAACCCCAAAGAACATAAGGCCGATGCCCATCCCCGCCGAGAACAGCATGGCGAACCAGGAGGAGAAGCTGAAGTCCGGTTCCGAATGGTCGGGCCCGAGCTTGATATCTCCGTAGCGGGACAGGCCTATATAAACGACACCGGTCAAAATCATCGCCACCGTCATGACGTAGAACCAGCTGGCATTGGTCATGATACTGTACTGAACGGCCATAAACTGTTGTGCCGACCGCTCAGGGAAGAGGCTGGTGTAACCGACAAGCGCGAGGATCAAAGTGGCAGAGCCGATAAAAACGGGGGGGTTAAGGTTGTGCCAGAACCTTGCAGATAAGGGCATTGGCGAAAAGAACTCCACACGCTGATGGCAGAACGCCCACCGTGTTGGTGGTCGTATGTATCTGGATGGGACAAACGTAGAAAGGTTAGTAACCGAATGGCCAATAATCAAATTCAACATGGCACCTCGGGGCTCTCCCCGGCAGCTGCGCAAGATGATTTCAGACAACACTGTTCGTGCACTGGCGGCATGCCCATCGCCTTTCTTATGCCGGCGATGGTTCTCTACAGCATGGTCTCCCGTTCAGCTCTCGCCTCGGTTCTACCATCCGGTTCCGCACATTCTTCATCAGGTCGGGCAGAGGGTTGGTCTGTCCTTGTGATTTTGACCAGACAGAGCACACTCGCTGTACCTACGGCAGTGACGATAACAACCCCTGCAACCGTCATGGCCGCCTGATACGCTGATCTTGAGGATGTCTCTCCGGGTTGCCTGCTGCTACTTTCAGCCCCCGTTGTTGGGGTCGGGAATAATCCCGGAGTCTGCGGACTGTGGGTTCGGGCTCTCCAGAGACTGACCTCGTGGCCATTGCTGACGGCGATCAAACCATTCTCAGAAACCACAAGAAATTTGGGTTCGCTTATATTGACTGAGCCCAATCGGGATGAGGTTAAACTATTACTGTCGTCATTAACCGTGATCCGAACAAACTCTGGTATTTTGTCATTGCTCAGCCCATAGGCTGTTGTACTGTTTGGTTGAATGGCCAGAGCAATCAAACCCTCGGATAAAACATTGGCGACTGGGGAGAGCCGGCCGTCGGTGACATCCCGACGCCAGAGTTCAACAGACGTACCATTGGAAAACAACAGGGAGCGGGTATCGAAAGCGCCCCAGTGCCCCTCTTTATAGGCCAGAGGATTATCCTGAATTTTTTTCGTCTCGCCTGTTTTCCAGTTGTGGAGAAAGAAGCCCTCGGGTTGCACCAGAATGGTCTCTGTGCCGGCACCACCACACCCCGGAGCCAGCGTCGAGGACGGCTGTCGGCACTGAAGATGAATGTCCTCACTGTGTGTACAGTCATTCTGCACATAGGGAGCGGAAGGGCAATCCAGAAGGGATGTCTCCTGCCCCCGGCACTGAAGCTCATTCAGTCGGATTTTTTCATTATCAGCGCCTCCCTGACAGTCTGTGCTTTTGAATCTGGCCTCCTCATCAGATAACCCTAACTGGCGACAGGCTACGTTGGCGTCAGGCGCATCAAAGTGATCATCACAAACGGTTCCCCAGATATCGTACCATGAGCGAACCTCCAACCGCCCATCGGAAAAACCGGGCTGTTCATCAAAGCATTGGCTGGCAATGAGACGTATTGGAAGAGCGGGCTGGCCCAGGGGCTGAGGTGTACAGGCCAGATGAACATGGGATCCCTGGGGGCAGCCGCTGGTGTTGCGGCTGCTTTCACAGGCGAAGAGTGACATTTCGTCGCCGGCACACCGGATATCGCTCAGGGCTACAGGCCGTGCGCGCTCCTGCAGGCACTCTGGCAGTAATTCAGCCCCTGCAGCCGCATAACCGAGTCCCCGACAGGCGACCTGAGCCGCATTTTGGTCAAAACCCACCGCACAAACAGTCCCCCACACGTCAGCAGGACTTTGCAGCTCAAGAAGCCCCGTCACCTTTCCCGCTTTTGTGGCGCAGTTTGCTTCGTACAACCGGGTGGCGGGTGCCTGACAGAACAGCGTGACATCTTCATTGTGATCGCAATCGTTGTCATGGTGTGGGTTGTGTGCGCACTCCTCCAGTCTCATCTCATGGCCGGAACACCTCACATCGTCCAGCATTATGACACCTGTGCCGGGACAGAGCAGAGACTCAAACCTGACAGAGCCTGTGTACCCCAGCTCCCTGCAGGCCACTTTGGCTGCATCAATTGTAAAATCATCATCACAGACGGTTCCCCATATCCCTTTATGTCTCACTTCAAGTCGGCCGTTGACAGTACCCGGCGTGTTAACACAGTTCGTCGAGAGGCGTAGTTGACTTTCAGGAACCGGTGCCGTCGGTGGGGCTGTCTCCTTGAGGGCGAGCCTGGTCACCTGCCGCACAAGCTGCCCCTGTTGGCGCACATTCAGAGCGGAAACCCGTCCGGATTCTACCAAAGCGTTGGCCGGACCCGGGCACAGGACAGAATCAGGGGCCAGGGGTGGTGTCATCATCTGTGGCTGTGGCTGAGCGGGAGCACTATCGGAAGGATGTCCCTTGATGGGATAGAGCAGGGCTTTATTGCCGCTGGCCAGTATCAGGTTATCTTCCCTGTCGATAGCTATATGGGAATGGTTTTCCGACAGGGAGAGTGTGCGGATTGATTGAATCAGGGGCGAAAGCGAGTTAGCCTCAACAGCCGTGCCAACCTTGGTGTGCTGGTGTCGTTTGTTGCGCAAATGAATATCTGCAGTCGCTTTGTAGTGTGATTTTTTCTGTTTTTGACGTGAATTTCTCTTTTTTTTGTGGTGTCTTTTGGCAAACTTGCTTTTCGTCTGCTCATTTTCGCGCATGAAACGGATGAAGTTTGCATCATCTTGAGAATTTTGCAGATCCCATCGTCGGTTCAAGACCCTTTCCAGACCGTAGCCGAAATCAGTGGCACGCTTGTGTACGTCGTCAGGGTTAACAACCTGTGCCTCAGGGGGCATGTGAAACACAGTGGAAGGGAACATCGTTATGTTGGCGCTCAAAGCCGGCGCGAATGAAGAACTCTCCACACCGGCACAGACAACAGGAGATAAGACAAATAAAGCCCCAAGGAGCAACGGCTTGCAGACCAGCATTCATCTCCCGCACACAGATAAAACCCGTTGTTTTACGATCATACCGGCACCCGTCTGAACGATTTTTTGAAGATGCAGAACCGTCCGGTAGTATGGCCTATACCCGTCAGTCTGCCTGTTCTGGATAAGGGTAGAGCTGATCCAGCGGCAGCGAACGACCATTCTCCATAACCTGTTGAGCATGTTTGCGTCGTAACTCTCTTGGCTCCTTGACACCGCAGGCGTGGGCGATCAGTTCAATATCATGGACGAGGTTACCGTGATAATTGGCAACCCTGACGGCCTTGTCTTTAGGAACCAGCCCCCGCTGCAATTTTTTGTGATGGGTGGTGATACCGGTCGGACAGGTATTCTTGTTGCACTGCAGCGCCTGAATACAGCCCAGAGAGAGCATGAACCCTCTGGCAGAAACACCAAAGTCTGCCCCCATACACAGAGCCCATGCCATATCCGAAGGGTTGATCAGCTTACCCGAGCAGATAATTTTAATCCGCTCCCGCAACCCCATCTCAACCAGCAGATTATCCACATAGGGCAGGCTCTCTTTCAAAGGGAGGCCAACGTCGTCCATAAGTGCCATGGGAGCTGCACCCGTACCGCCATCACAACTATCAATGGTCATAAAGTCCGGGGCGGACTCAATGCCGCGATGGTGAATTTCCAGACACAGATCCCTGAGCCACTCTCTGGCCCCCAGCACGAATTTGATCCCCACCGGCTTGCCAGTGACGGTGCGAATCCGGTTGATCATATCCAACAGATCACCTGGTGAGTTGATCTCCCGATGACGATTGGGGCTGATCGAATCCTCGCCGGCGGGAATAAGACGGATTTTGGCGATCTCTTCCGTGACCTTTTCCGCTGGCAGTATGCCACCCTTGCCGGGTTTTGCGCCCTGACTAAGCTTGATTTCAAACATGCGTACCTGCTCATGGGCGGCCACTTTCCTGAGCTGACCATCGTCGAGCTGTCCTTCTGCATTGCGCACGCCATATTTGGCCGTGCCAATCTGAAAGACCACATCGCAGCCACCTTCAAGATGATAGGAAGATAACCCCCCCTCTCCGGTGTTGTACCAGCAACCCGCCATCCTGGCACCCTGAGAAAGTGCGCGTACCGCCGGCACGGACAACGCGCCAAAACTCATGGCTGAAATATTGAACAGTGAACCGGGACGATAGGGCTTGTCACAGTGAGGGCCGATCAGCACACGGTTGATCTCTTTGGCGTCTTCCGCAAGTGTCGGATAAGGGCAGTTAAGAAAAAGAATGGAGCCTTGTTCCCGAATCTGTTTGCTGGAACCAAAGGCAACGGTCCGGTCGACATTTTTCGCAGCACGATATACCCAGGCCCGTTGAGCCCTGTTGAAGGGCATCTCTTCACGATCTCCCGCAAAAAAGTACTGGCGAAAAAACTCCCCAATATGTTCGAAAAAATACCGGAAGCGACCAATTACCGGATAGTTCCGGCGAATAGTATGACGGGTCTGGTGCTTGTCGGTGACATACATAACGATGACCCCAAGCACACAAATCCCCACAATAAAGACGAAAAGCGAGGCCAGAATTTGCAATATGGCCGTCAAGATCACAACAAAATCGTGATTGAGCAGCTCCATGCTCATTTCCATGTCCATTCTATTGATAATCCTGTGTGTTGTTTGTATCTCCAAGTATTGTCGAACAAAGAACACAAAGCCCAAAAAAAAATCTTTAAATCACCGCCCCCGCCATAAAGCACACTCCCTGCAGGTCAGTTATCCACAACTTATCCCCTTCATACCAGCCGACAGATGCCTGATACCCCCCCTTCGGAATTGTCACCGAGCCAGGGTTGAACAGGGTGACGCCATCACGGTGCTCAATCATTGGAATATGGGTATGGCCGAAGCAGAAGAGATCACCGGCATTCAAGGCCGGGAGTTTTTCGGGATGCCAGAGGTGACCGTGGGTGAGAAACAGTTGTCGTCCATCCACCAGCACCTGAACATAGTCACCTAAAATCGGTGCATCCATCAGCATCTGGTCCACTTCACTGTCACAGTTACCGCGCACGCAGGTGATACGCGCACGGTTTTCATTCAGAAGTTCCGCCACCCGTTGAGGGCTGTAATCATTCGGCAGCGCGTTACGGGGGCCATGATTGAGCAGATCACCGAGTACCAAAATGCGATCTGCTTTATGGGTGTCTGCCTGTACCAGTGCCTTTGCCAGAGCGGACGGGCTGCCATGAATATCGGAAATCAGCATTAACTTCACGCCGTATAATCCTTTTTCTTGAGGAAAAAACGCGAGCATAATGCACAGCCATTACAATCAGTGTCAAAGGCGACCCACTAGAGAAATCACCCTACTGCAAACCGGGCCTTGTTATGAAGGCTGAAAGGGCTTCTCCCATGTTCAATCCCAAGCACAGTAACGTCAAAAATGTCAATGGTGCCCGTTTTTACTTTCCCCCTCTTCCTGCAGTCTGGCCTACGGAGCCAAGGGAATATTCCCCCTCCGATTGCCTACTACGCGTACGTAGGACGGGATTAGATGGTCTAGTACGCCTAGGCGCTTTTGCCTCACACTCTATCACCTTACTGCTTGACGACCCTGACTCATTTGTTGAATCATTGCCGCCTGTCTTGGTTGGCTCCTTGGTTGACCTCATCTTGTGTAACTTGACTGACACAGACTTGAGTATCTTGCCTTCTACCGCTGACTCACGAAGCTCTGGAGACAAGGGCTCAATAATTAGGTGCTGAACCTCCTCATTTCTTCTCCTTTTCGAGATTTCCGGGAAAGAGACTTCTTTATCATCATCGAGTGTTTTGTTTGATGCTTTTAACCTATCGCCTGACGACCCGGCCGAATCGTTACTGCCT
>SAMEA5043665__coassemble_348_pt1 | contig 9780 bp, 7 predicted proteins | sample SAMEA5043665__metabat2_low_PE_004 | metagenome-assembled genome bin SAMEA5043665 (sample SAMEA5043665) | Gadus morhua | reverse complement strand
CCTGACCCTTCTCTGGAAAAAATTGCATTAAAACTCTCTGATTCGATAACGGATCTCAATAAAATGAGTTCACTGCATCTAACGATGCTTGTCTGCGCACTTCGAATGAATAAGAGCGAGATTGCACAAACAACTATTAAAAAAATTGTGAAGACAGCTTATTCAAAAAAAAATTCAAGATGGCACTTTATACACCTGCTAAAACTACGTGATGAGCTAAAAAAAACCGGTCCAGACAAGATGAAAGGTGAATTAAATAAGATCGACGCAGTTCTGGAGAAATTTACAAAAAGCTTGATGAACAATACCTCTGTGGATGTATCATCCCCGTTACCTGCTGCCTCCTTATAATAAATTTACTTCGTCGCATAAATGACAGGCAACGACTCTTTCGCTGTCGAACTCGCACTGGAGATACCTTTACTCATGTTGTCACGCATCTGCCGAAAGTGCTGATTCGTCGGTACTGGTTTTTCAGAATGATAAAAGTGCCCCCTGCCGGAGTGTACTCCGGCAGGGGGCAGGGAGTTTAGATTGTCATTGTCATCCGTTTAAAATGACAAAACCACAGCTCCTGAGTCAGAACTACGTGCTCTCAGTCCCCGCAACCTGAAAGAGCGTGACTTCTTCAGCACATCCAACTGCAAACTGGCCGGATCTCCCAGGTAGATCACATCATAACGAGCGGTGCGGTTCTGAATCGGCTGAACGCTGACAGACTTGGTTAAAGGCAGGCTTTCCAGACAGGCTTTCAACTCGTCAACATCTCTCATACGATCAAAGTTTTTCAGCGAAACCGCTATTTTGGCACCGTTATTAAACTGATTAACAAACTGTTTTTGAATGGCACCAACCAGCTTTGGCTGCAGATCTTCCATCGCGTACTTAAGGGAGTTTTGCTCCCGCAAAGTGCTGGAATCAGAAATTTCTACACTCTCGTTTGGATCAGTAGAAATATTGATCAAGTCATCCTTGCCGAAACGGTCGCTGATACGCACTTTAATGGTCGTCTGCAACCCGGTCATACCCGCCATCGCCTTGTATTCATATTTACTGACAGAGGCATTGATCAGGTATCGGGCACTTTGGGGTGAGGATGCCACCTCAAAGTTACTGGCTGCAAGCAGCTCTCGAAGCAGCCGTGAGACTTCCGCATTATCGGTTTTTATTGCGAAAGACGGGCGGCCCATATTTTCCTGAATGGCGGCGATCGTCTTCTTGCCGTCAGGAGGTGTGTCGCTTACTTCTGCCGCAATGATCACATAGTAGTTGCCACCTCTCTGGTACTCGTCAGTCACCTTGTAGCGACTGACATGTCCGGATGAAACCGATGAGAGCTTGGCCCGATAAGACTCAGCATTTTCGATGGTGGTTTTTGCCGCCATCTGCACACCGCCATATTGTTCAACCGCGCTGCGCAAGGCATTGTTCAAAGCGGTTGCACGGGCCGATTCAACACCGGAGGATAGGGAAGCAATACCCCTGGCCTCAATGGTGCCTCCCCGTTTATTCAGGACATCAGAGAAGTCTTTGCTACGCTCGGAAATAACCATAACGCTGTAGGTCATCCCCTCATGCTCTCCAGCCTTGAAGTTCCAGGCCGCTTTCAGGCTACCCTGGACGTTGGTTGTGATCGCAGAGTAATAATCCTGCATTGCAACATCGCCTTTCCAGCTCTGGCTCGCTCTCTCAACGGAGGAGACACGCTCACCTTTGAGGAAAGCGGTCAGGGACTTCATGGCATCTTGCCGGGCCATCTCTTGAGCGACATTGGCCTTACGATGCATACCAAGACCGATAGCGATCACGGTACGCCCGAGGGTCTTGTCGTTATGCATCTCCATCTGCTGGCCATTGGCCAGCATCATATTGACGGTTGCATCAAGAGAAGCGCTGGCAAAAGTCGGCAACACGAACAGTGTTGCCACTATCAATATCCAACGTTTCATAGATCGTTTTATCCCTTACCAGCCAAAGGCGTCAGAGGCATCTGCATTACCACCACCAGAGTAGGAACCGGCACCGGATTGATTTGTTTTTGCAGGTGCTTGCTGCTGTACCGGACGAGATTTTTCTGGCGCAGTGGAAACCTGAACGCTGTCTGCTGCTGCGACTTTGGCATTATTAAACGCTGTACGGTTATTCCCTGTCTTCTGAATAGCCTGCTCGTAACCTGCCTGTGCGCCTTTTATCTCCTGCTGAGATTGCACATCAAGCGCTTTGGTCTGGTATTGGCTGGCTTTCATAATCTTGGCGTTGGCAATACTGCCTGCATCAATTGAGTAGATGCTGACGTAAATATCCTGACCAGAGATCGGGTGAGTCACACGCCTGCCGAAACGTCGGGACAGACCCTGAACGGCGCGGTTTTCAATACTCTGAGCCAGTTCACTGGAAAAACTTTCCGCAGCAACGCTGACATCCTTACCGGCACCACCACTCATGGTTGCCATAGCCTGCTCAGCTTTCTGCTGGGAGGCGACGTCCGCATACAGCGCTGTAGCCACCTCTTTTCTTGCCATCAGTTCGGCAACACCACGAGCCTTGCGCTCAGAAGAGGAGCTGCTACCAACAGGGCTGGCCGCAACACCAAGAATATAGAAGTTGCCCTGGTTATCACGAAACTTACGACCACCGGTCGCAGTGGACCAGTCCTGACCGTTGAGATACTCAATCAGACTCTGCCGTCCCTGAGGTGCGGTTTTAGCCTCACCTGTAATCATGGCTCTCACCATCTCTTCCTGCTTCGGAGACCAGATAGTGATCATGGCCACTTTATATTGTTGGCGATCGGGATCCCAGGATTCAAATTGAGCGGTAGTCACTGCACCAAACAGCGGCATTTTAGCCACAGCTTCAACCATGCTGTAGGATTCACCTGTGACACTTCCCGCCAGAGCATTAAGCTCATTCATGGTGGTTTCATGATCAGTCATGGCTGACTGATAATTGTTTTTGGCCCGATCAAAACTGACTTTTTTCTCAGCAGCGATGGCGCCAGAGTTAAACCCGGCATCAATTTTTTTGATCGCTGCATCCATCAGGGCGTTGGCACGGTCACCAAAAGTCACTCCATGCAGCATCTCTGCTTCCTGAGCGTCCATGGTTTCCATCAACTTGGCAATTTGCTTTCTTTGGGATTCAGCCTTTCTCTCAAGCTGGTCGAGCTTGTCCTTAAATTCTGTGTTTAAATCCGTTCCTGGCGTGCTGACCCTGTCGGAAGCGGACATATCCGTGTGAATGTATTCAATAATCGTTCTTTTGGCATCCAGTGCCGCTTCCATAGACTTCAATGAACGCTTGATAATAAAGCTGTCATCATAGGAAGGGTCTTCAGAATCGAAGATCGCTTCAGAAACCGCTACATAAATTTTCTTATCGGTGTTCCATCCCTCTGTGACTCCACCTCTGGCCAGAAACTCATCTGCCAGATCTTTCGCATCTTTTTCCAAAGCAGATGCAGCAGATGCAGCCTGAAGCTGGGTTACCACAGCAATAGCAGGATCATTGGCGCTGACTTGCTGAACAACAGCGCCGGCAGAAGGTACAGTGTCTCCTGGCTTGAATTCAACAGCATGGGCAGCAGAGGATACGGCCAGAGCCAGCAAGGTCACTTTAAAAAGAGATCGCATTATTTTTTCTCTATGAGTTGAAGAGAGTTTTTAGCAAAAGTATTTGTATCGGAATAAAACCGCAGATAGGGAATAAAACGAGCAGACTCATTTTTTAACCCCATTCTGTAAAGTGATTCTGCGAAACGAGACACAGCCTCGATATTGTCCGGCTGTAAAACGATCCATTGCAGATAAGCAACGGCCGCTTCCTGCCATTGCTCTTTGGCTATAAAAGCCGCACCAAGATACTGCCAGCTTTCGCTATGTCTGGGTGACAGGTTTATACCTTCTTTGAGCAACGTGATGATCTTATCCAGTTCAACCCCCCGCTCGAACAGAGCTTTCGCTTTAACAAAAGCCGGGGTTGGCTGATCACTGAAAGTCAGACCAAACCAGATGTGTCCGGGAAAACGCTGCACTGCCTTATACGGCGATTCCAGGCTTTGTTCTCTGGACAAAGTAGGCAGGTAGTTGAGTTCTCCCTGGCTCCATTTTTTTTGAGCCTGCTGATAAGTCTGTGACTCCAGAGCAGGCAACATTATGCTTTCAAATGCCAGTACCTCAGCAGCCGACAGGTCGTTATGCTTCAGATGGTACTCAATCACAATGGGACTGGCCGGCAGATCATATAACCAATCCAGTCCGGGAGTGGCGTCAGCCAACAACTCCTGAACTTTCTTTCTTTCGTGAAAAGGAATCCTTGACGGCTGGTAATAGTTGGTAAGGTTAATTTCCTTAGCCAACTCTTTTTTTTGCCACTGGAGTGCAATCTCGGGTAACCCCAGCTCAGACAATACCTGACTCAGGTAACTGTAATGTGCTCCCATATCCATTTGTTGCAGAACGGTTATCACATCACTGGCTGATACAGATTTATCAATCTGCCCACTTAAAATTTTTTTAACATGGGACTCTTCAACCGCCAAAACATAGCGATATTGGTCGCCTTCCTGACGGTTTACCAGCACCCGGGAAGGAAGCTTGTTAAGCCGGATATCCCGCTGTCTGAGCAACGCCTGGTCAAGGGATTTACTTCCCGTAGACGATTGTTGAGACGGCAAGGCATAATGCTCAATCAGCTGTTTGCCTGCCGCCAGCATCGCCTTGGTTCGGACAGACCTTTTGGAAGCATTCTGACTGTACGGAAGAATAACCGTGGAAAACACGATCCCGGAATCCACAATAATCCCGGCCGGACTTGTCTCATATTGGTTGAAATACACTGTGTGGGCGTCCTTCAGGGTAGCAGCATGTGCTGCTACCCCATAAGTGCCGAACAGTGCACATATCATCACCAGAGAAGTGAGGATGTTGGCTCTGGAACGCATGCTTTTTAAACCTGCTTCAGTCTTTGTAGTTCTTGTCCCACTCAGGAGGCAGTGGCATACCATTAGAGACGGCGAACATCTCATTCTTCTTGAAGAACAGAGGATCAGCTTTTATATCAGCAATGATGTCCTTAACGTCTGGATCATTGGACCAGCGAATAATTTTTCCGGGAGACTGGGCAGCACCAGGAGTGACTTCGCCGACAGCCAGGGGAAGATCAATACCCATATCAGACATGTACAGGGTTACGATCTGCTTGCCCATGAAACCATTGTCATAACCTTTGTCGATCTGGAAGCGATTGCCTTTAAAGCCCGTTAACTGACCACCAACAGGCAATTTATTGCCTATCTTGTTGGCGATAATTTTGAGGGCATTAATGGAAGCCTGATTGAGAGCATCAGCCTCTTGTGATTGATCGAATCCACCAATCACCTTGCCACTGGGCAAGCGGAATATTTTCCGGATCGCACGCCCTTCAGCCGTGTCTGCTTCGACGATTTCATCCGTTTCAAAATCAATCAGCTGGTAATCAACGCGTATAACATAAAGGACTTCATTGTGATCAATACGATCATACTCTTCCTTCACAGCAGAGACACCAGCAACCAGACCGTAGTCTGCATTCATGCCTTTGCCAAAACGCATTCTACTGCTGGCATCAGTGGTGCCCATATCCTGAAAACGTTTCTCAGCGGCTTTTCCTTTCTGCCCCAGATGACGGGACACAATAGTGAAACGCTTCAACTTGCTGATATCTGTCTCCATCATTGTGGAAACAGTCTCTATGGGAAGATTCTTGTAGCTACCGACATCCTGATTTGGGAAAAAATTAACAGCAACAACCAGACGCTTATAGTTTTTTGTAGAGTAATTCTGCGGTAATTCAATAGGCTTCTTGCTGGACTTATAATCAGCACTGCTCACCGTATGAAGCGTCGGATCAGTTTGTACCTTTCCCTGCATACCCGCACAACCCGTCAGAATAGCAGTCGCAAGGATACCAACATGCTTGATGCCGATAGACATAATTTTCTCAAAGATATTTAATTAAACATTCAAGGGTGGAATGAGCAGCGAATGCTGCTCATTGACGTGCTGATTATCGGCCCTGATAGCTCATGGCATTGCTGTAAATGTCATGGTATTTTTTCAGCATTTCCAGAGAGTCAACGGAGAAACTGATTTGATCTGTCGCCAGGCTCGCTGCTTTCAATGCGCCTGGTACTTTCATGGGGTTTTTGACAAATGCTTTAACATCTACAGCAGTGACGCTCTGCTGTAATTTGTAGGCCTGAGCCAGCAGTGCTATAGCCCCTTTGGTGATATCCGTAGAGCTATCCAGGTACTGATCGTATTCAGCTTTCTCGGCAGCGGTGAGTTTAGCAACTTCCGCATCGTAAACGGCCTGACCTTGAGATTCTTTCAAAGCTGCCATTTTTTTGAATGTAGGGGCAGATTCCACTCTGCTGATATAAGCATCAGTCAAACCCACAGTTTGTGCGTAAATACCCGCTACGGAATTGAAAGTCGCATCAACACTGGCTTCACCTATAGCCAGTGATTTCTCTTCAGGCCTGTCGCTCTGGAAGCGTGTAAATTCAGAAGAGGAACTGGAAGTCGCAGCGGGTGCAGCAGTAGTGTCGTCCGTTTTTTGAGCTGAAGAACAGCCAGTCATCAGGGCAACAGTGACAATAGAAGCGGCAAAAATAGTCTTTTTCATTGTGTGTTCAATTCTACAGAGTGTTTTAATGTTGAATTATATTCCCTCGGGTATGCTCAAAACCTTGATGTCTATCATGATTTTACGAAAAAAAGATGTATTTTTCCGACAGTCTACAAGTATTTGTACTTAATCGAAAGGGCAAATAATTCAGAGCTTTCGCACTTCCCTGCTCCTATTCTACGACCAAAAATCCCACCATATTGTCAGCAGTTCTCGTAGAGCAACTAAAGCCCAATCTCCCACAGACGTCTGCTTTCGGATATGCCGCACGAATCAAGGACACCCACAAATCCGCAAACGCCACCCCCAGCACCAATCCTAAAAAAACTCCCCACCCAACAGTAATAAAACGCCAAAAAAAGCACCCAATGGCATCGACCGACGATGCCACACCCACGCCCCTGATATTTTGATATCTCTACAGTCTACAAACTACAAGAACAGTCACTCAGGAAGAAAAAAATGCATACAAACACCAACATCAGCCCACAAACAAGCACCGGCTAGCCACCATACCATGCACCCAGCGTCTTCCGGTTTTTTCTGCAAAGGCCCGAAGCGCTTTTAACCGACCGACCCCCAATACAAAACGGTTCCCATGTGGTTTCATGGTACCCAACCACGCATTCGGGTTGATTCCCAATCGCTCAAGAATAGGTGGCAACTGACCAGCTATAGCCCCACGCTTATCATCCCTGAGAGAGCGACCCGCCCACTCAACCAGCTCGAAATAGTCAGCCAGAGCAAACGGGATTCCCCCCTCTTGTCTGCTTCGGATTTGAAACGGTTTTAACCAGCTTTTGCACTGACCCTTTCGCCACTGCTCGATACGTTCCTGAACAGAGGTGAAGTCTGAAGCTTCCGGCATTGTCGCCATACCCGCTCGCACCGGATTGAGATCCACGTAGGCCATACACGACAACAGTGCAGCTTCATCCAGCAATGCCTGACTTTTAAAACGTCCTTCCCAGAACCGACCTTTACATTGATCTTCTTCATTGGCCTTGCGGGCAAGGTGTTCATTAAGACAACGCATAAACCAGCTGATGCTCATCAAACGTTGGCGATATTCAGCAGCAAACGCGGCAACTCTGGCTCTTTCAGCTTTTCCTAAAGGGATGTCTGCCAGGAAGCGCTGCACCAGAAGCGGACCATCAAAGAGCAGCGTCCACTGTCGTAAAACTTCACAATCACTCCCGTTTTTTCCGCGCTCTACATCAACATGCAGCACCACATGGTAATGGTTGGACATCACTGCATAGGCGCACACTTCAATGGCAAATACCGCTGCCAGCTCTTTCAGACGATCGACTACCCACGGTTTACGATGCTCATAACTCTTACCAGTGAGATCATCTTTTCCGCACAGGAAAGCCCGTCGCACGCAGCGAGCGATGCAGTGGTAATAGGGGGTGTTGCTCGGGTCGATTAATGTGCTGCGGGCTTGGGTCATGGTCTCCCCCGTTGGGTTATTCGCGGGAGGAAAGATAGATCAGCGGAGGGGCGTGTCAAATTTCTTTGGATGTCCCGAATTATGTTGTTGGATGTCCCGAATTATTTTGCGTTAAATTTCTTTGGATGTCCTGAATTAGAAAAAGCGACTCGTGGGAGTCGCTTTTTTCTGGAGCTGGTAGTGGGGGTTTAATATCCCGTTGTGTTAGTGAGCTTCTGCGTTAACCGTTTCAGGCTGTTGCGCAGTTTCCGGCTTGCTACAGCCAAACTTCTCGACCAGTGCAGCAATCGCACCATCACCCATTACGTTGCAGGCGGTACCGAAGCTGTCCTGAGCCATGTACAAAGCGATCATCAGCGCAATCGCGGCTTCGCCAAAACCGAGCATGGAGGAGAGCAGTCCCAGAGAGGCCATAACCGCACCACCAGGCGCGCCAGGGGCTGCGATCAGAGTGACACCCAGCATCACCAGGAATGGCAGAATCATCATGTAGGTCGGAGCAGCCATGCCGGTCAGCAGCATGATGGCTGTGGCACAGGTGGTCAGGGTAATCGCGCTGCCGGACAGGTGAATAGTGGCACACAGGGGCACACAGAAATCGACCACACTGTCGTCAATATCGTTGACTTTGGCCTGACGAACGGTCACCGGAATGGTGGCTGCGCTGGACATGGTTCCTATCGCCGTAAAGTAGGCAGGCAGCATGTTTCTGGCCATGGTCAGCGGGTTACGACCTGTCAGGGAACCGCTGATGAAGTAGAGTGCCGTCAGCCAGATCCAGTGCATGACAACCGCCAGCAGAAGAACCACGCCGAAGGTCTTCAGGGTGGCGAAGACTGTACCTTCTACCGCCATGTTGGCAAAAACACCGGCAATATAGAACGGCAGACCAGGAATCAGAATTTTGGCCAGCATCAGTTCAACAATATCACGAGACTGATCGACGACCGTTTTCAGCTCTTTGCTCTTGGTGACAGAGATGCCCATACCGAAAGCGAAGGCCATCACCAGTGCGGTCATCACGCCCATAATGGGTGGAATTTCCAGCATTATCAGAGGCTTCAGACCTTCGGCCTTGGCTGCACCCAGAGTACCCAGCTCCACCATGCCTGGAATAAAGGCACTGGAGACAAAGAATGCCATGGAACCGGCAATAATACTGGAGAGGTAAGCAAAACCAATGGTGGCTCCCAAAGCGCGACCGGAGCCTTCTTGCAGGTTGGCAACACCGCTCATGATATAAAAGAGAATAATCAGCGGAATGGTAAAGTTAATAAACTGACCAAACAGCGACTGGTACGTGATCAGGCCACGAGCCAAAGCCTCAATAACCCCTGCGGATGGCACTAACAGACCAATAATCACACCGGCAACAATCCCTGCCAGTAACCGAAGAATCAACTTCATCCGAGAACAACCTCTTGTCGTTTATTTTATGGCTTGAAAAAGGTGTTAGTCGCCTGTTATGGCAACCGGCATAGCCATCCGTCACTTCAATATATGTAGGAGCGGTACCATTCAGGACATCCACATATTACTCAGCACATATTACTCAGGACATCCATGAATATAGAGCCCGTGCTCCGGTGCGATTAGGCACTTCAATATATGTAAGAGCCGCACTATTCAGCACTATCCAGCACTATTCAGGACATCCA
>SAMEA5043665__coassemble_346_pt1 | contig 9815 bp, 9 predicted proteins | sample SAMEA5043665__metabat2_low_PE_004 | metagenome-assembled genome bin SAMEA5043665 (sample SAMEA5043665) | Gadus morhua | reverse complement strand
TTTTTGTTTTTGTTTTTGTTTTTGTTCCGTTGCGATCTCTTCGGCTAAGTTGTTGTTGATTGTGATTGTTTACCATTAACAGAAGAAGATAGTTTAATAACTAATATTAATTATATGGCTAAGGGTGCCGGCATTTATCCAAATAATGAAAGCTAAAATTTAAACATCATTCCATGAGATAATCTTTTGAGCCTGAAATTATAAATTTGAAAATAGGCGATGAAACTTTTGATTTCTAATCTCTATGTATCCGTAGCGGTCTCCAATGATTTGGGGCTGAACAGTCAGTACATGGCTGAATAATGGCACCTTTTACTTTCGGTGCCATTTTTTTAGTGCGCTGGATATGGCAGAAGTTCTATCCCCCGTTGACCCTCAGGGCAAGGTGAGACTGCGCACTGGAAAACGGCTCATGCCGCTCTATCCTTGCCCCTGTTCAGAGTGAATGTGTCCAAAGTATTGCATTAACATTAACCGGTAAAACCTATATTATTTCGTTGAGTACGTAGGACGGCGGAGCGGATACCTATTGATTGTCTATAAATGAAAACAAAATTCACCATGCCCTCCGCTAAAATCTGGCAGGCATGCCGTACAAGCAGCCTGTCGTACAAAACAACAAGTCAGGTGGGGAGAGAAGCCGAATGAGTCAAGACGGCGTAGTAAATACAGGTCGCCGCCGCTTCCTGATAGGGGCGACATCGGTCGTTGGTGCCGCCGGGGCAGTGGGTGTTGCGACACCGTTTGTCCGATCCTGGAATCCAAGCGCCAGGGCCAAGGCCGCCGGTGCTCCGGTAGAGCTCAATATTGCCAAGCTGGAAGAGGGCCAACAGATCGTCGCCGAGTGGCGAGGTAAGCCGGTTTTTATCGTGCGTCGCTCCCAGGATATGCTGGAAAATATCAGTGCGGTTAGCGATAAACTCCTTGATCCGGAGTCAAGCAATGCAGATCAGCAGCCCAAATATGCACAAAATGAATACCGTTCCCGGCAACCGGATATCGTGGTATTGATCGGGATCTGTACCCATCTCGGCTGCTCTCCCAAGTATCACCCGGAGGTGAAGCCGATGAGTTTTGATGCAGACTGGCGAGGTGGCTACTACTGCCCGTGTCATGGTTCCAAGTTTGACCTTGCCGGTCACGTCTATAAAGGCGTTCCTGCGCCCTCCAATCTGGAGGTGCCTCCTCACTCTTTTAAGGGTGATGGCGTGCTGGTGATCGGCGTTGATGAGGAGAATGCGTGATGGGGAAAAAACTGCTGGCATGGGTCGATGAGCGTCTTCCGGTGTCCTCCTTTGTGGAAGCGCATCTGACCAAGTACTACGCACCCAAAAACTTCAATTTCTGGTATTTCTTTGGCTCTCTTGCGCTCCTGATACTGGTCAATCAGCTAATCACAGGTATCTGGCTGACCATGAGTTACACCCCCAGTGCCGAACAGGCCTTCGCCTCTGTTGAGTACATCATGCGTGATGTGGAATACGGTTGGCTGATTCGCTATCTGCACTCCACCGGCGCATCGGCTTTCTTTGTGGTTGTCTACATGCATATGTTCCGCGCTCTGCTGTATGGCTCCTATCAAAAGCCCCGTGAGCTGATCTGGATCTTCGGAATGGCGATCTATCTGGCGCTGATGGCGGAAGCTTTTATGGGCTATCTATTGCCCTGGGGGCAGATGTCCTACTGGGGAGCGCAGGTCATTATCTCCCTGTTTGGGGCTATTCCCGTGATAGGCGCAGATCTGCAGCAGTGGATTCGTGGTGACTATCTGATCTCCGGTATCACCCTCAACCGCTTCTTTGCTCTCCATGTGATTGCATTGCCGATTGTGATCCTTGGTCTGGTGTTGATGCATCTGGTGGCTCTGCATGAGGTCGGTTCCAACAATCCGGATGGCATAGACATCAAAAAGCTCAAGGATGAAACCGGCAAACCGCTGGACGGTATCGGCTTCCACCCGTATTACACCGTGAAGGATATCGTCGGTGTGGTGGTATTCCTGTTCGTGTTCTGTGCTGTGGTGTTCTTCTTTCCGGAGATGAACGGCTTCTTCCTGGAGCATGCCAACTTTGAACCGGCCAACAGCCTGAAAACTCCTGAGCATATTGCACCGGTCTGGTACTTTGGTGCCTTCTACTCCATCCTGCGGGGAATTCCCGACAAACTGATGGGCGTGATCGGCATGGGAGGCGCGATTGCCATTCTGTTTGTGCTGCCCTGGCTGGACCGTGCGCCGGTTCGCTCCTGGCGCTATAAGGGGCCGATCTTCCGCACCCTGATCATTGTCTTTGGCCTTAATTTTATCCTCCTGACCTGGCTGGGAACGAAGCCTGCAACCGAGACCTACACCTTGATGGCTCGTATCTGTATGGTTTACTACTTCGCTTTCTTCCTGCTGATGCCGTTCTATTCGGCGATGGAGAAAACCAAACCAGTGCCGGAGAGGGTGACTGGATAATGAAAAAAATAACTCTGATGAAAACAATTTTCGCGGCGCTGATACTGAGTATTCCGCTGGGGGTTTTGGCTGCCGGAGAGGAAGGCTATCCTCTGGATGCCATGACGGCTGATCCCACCGATAAGCCCTCTCTGCAGCGTGGTGCCAAGCTCTATATGAACTACTGTTTTGGCTGCCATGCCGTCGGCTATCAACGCTATGAGCGGGTGGCGGACGATCTGGGCATTCCCCATGATCTTATGCAGGAGTACCTGATGCCCGCCGGTGGCAAGATCGGCGATCTGATGAAAAACGGCATGGACCCCAAAGAGTCCAAAAACTGGTTTGGTGCTACGCCGCCTGATTTGACCCTGGTGGCCAGAGTGCGTGGTACGGATTGGCTGTACACCTACCTGAGAACCTTCTATCTTGATCCCAAGCGTCCACTGGGTGTGAATAACATGGTATTCCCTGATGTGGGTATGCCCCATATTCTGCTGGAGCTGCAGGGGGCCCAGATTGATACCTGTGCGGGAGCTGAAGTACAGCGTGATATCCTGACGGGGGAGCGGATTTGTGGCCTTGAGCCTGATCCATCCATAAAGGGCTCTCTGTCACCGGCACAGTATGATCAGGCCATCTATGATCTGGTGAATTTCCTTGCTTACAGTGCTGAGCCCATGAAAATGGAGCGCCAGCGTTTGGGGATTTATGTGTTGCTATTTCTGGCAATATTCCTGATTCCTGCTTATCTGCTGAAACGGGAGTACTGGAAGGACGTTCACTAACCTCTATAATCTGGTACAATTCGCGATTGGCGCGTAATCGCCGGAAGGCTGCGCGCTCTGACACATAAAACGGTTTTATAAAAATTGTTTCACCAAAGGCCTCAGGCGGGGATAAATAGATGGGCGTAGTCGCCAAGCGTTCTTCAATGACCTTCTTCTCCGATCCAGCGGATCACTACTGTCATCGGGTTCGTATTGTTCTGGCAGAGAAGGGCGTTGCTGTAGATATTCAGGAAGTTACTCCTGACGCCCAGCCTCGCGAACTTTCGGATATCAACCCCTATAACACGGTTCCAACGCTGGTGGATCGTGATCTGGTTCTCTACGAACCAAACGTTATGATGGAATATCTGGATGAGCGTTTTCCTCATCCGCCACTGTTACCGGTGTATCCAGTCACTCGTGCCCAGAGCCGTCTGATGATGTATCGCATTCAGAAGGACTGGTGGACTCTGGCAGATATCATTCTGAATCCTGCCAATAAAGAAGCTGCCGTTGCCAAGGCTCGTAAGGAGCTGCGTGAAGGTTTGAGTGGTATTTCCCCGATTTTCGCTGAAAAACCCTTCTTTATGAGTGATGAGTTCACGCTGGTCGATTGCTGTGTGGCTCCCCTGTTGTGGCGTTTGCCGTCGATGGGTATTGAGCTGCCACGTCAGGCCAAAGATATTCTGGCTTATGCCGACAGGCTGTTTGAGCGTGAATCTTTCCTCGAAAGTCTGTCTGAAGTCGAGAAAGAAATGAGAGTCTGACGCTCATTTCTGATTTAAACTGAAGGGGGAGTGTCTGACACTCCCTTTTTTATTGCCAACATTGATGTACTGGAGTTACTCAATGACTATGACAAGCAGCCGCCCCTACATGGTCCGGGCGCTGTATGACTGGATAGTGGAGAATGAGTGTACCCCGCATTTGCTCGTCGATTCCCACTGGCCAGGCGTACATCTGCCTGACCGTTTTGCGGAAGAAGATCAGGTTGTCCTCAATATCTCTCCAACAGCCATAAGAGAGCTGGATATGGCCAATGATGCCATATCCTTCAAAACGCGCTTTGGTGGTATTGCCTATCACGTTTACGTGCCTGTATCTGGCGTCATGGCTATTTATGCGCGGGAAAATGGTCAGGGTATGGTCTTTGAGATGGAGGCTTATCCAGAAGCGGAGCCGGCCTCTGAAGCGCCTCAGGAACCGGTGATCAAGCCCGTCTCATCACTGAAGTCCGTTAGTTCGTCGCCCTCTGACGATGACAAGAATCCACCACCTCCCAAAGGTGGTTCTCGTCCTTCGCTGAAAGTCATCAAGTGATTGATAAAAAAAGCCCACTTTAGTGAATCTTGCGCAATTATCCCCCCGTAGCCTAGTTGGGAGCAAAGCGACCTTTTAGGTTTGGGTGGAGGAGATGGATAGCGCACAGCCCGATAAGGTTGTTATCTCTCCGGTCTTTCCTGTATGTGAAATTATTCAGCCATCTCAACGGTAAAAGAGAGGGGTTGACTGTGTGTGTAATGAAATTATGGGCATAATCCCCTCTCTCTGACCGTGTGGAGGCGCTTTTGTTATGGAAAAGAAGGTACGTGTAACTTCTACTGTCCAGCAGGCAAGTGATTGTGTTCAGCAAGCAAGTGGTGGCGGGCGTTTATCCGGTCGACGCTGGGTGATCAAAATCGGTAGTGCCCTGTTGACTAATGATGGTCAGGCACTCAATTTCGAGGGTATCCGCAGCTGGGTACGTCAGATTGTTATTCTGAAAAAGCACGGTATTGAGCCGGTGATCATCTCTTCCGGTGCCATTGCTGCCGGTATGGCTCGTCTGGGCTGGCAGGAGCGGCCAACGGTGATGCACGAGCTTCAGGTCGCTGCTGCTGTCGGTCAGATGGGGCTCTCCCAAGCCTGGCAAACTGCGTTTGCCGAATATGGCATCGAGACCGCCCAGGTGCTGTTGACCCATGCCGACCTCTCTAGCCGTCAGCGTTACCTCAACGCCCGCAGTGCCCTGACCACCATGCTGGATCTCAGGGTGATTCCGGTGATCAACGAAAATGACTGCGTGGTAACCGATGAGATCAAGTTCGGGGATAACGACACCCTTGGTGCGTTGGTGGCCAATCTGCTGGAAGCGGATACTCTGATTCTTCTGACGGATCAGGATGGCTTATTTACTACGGATCCGCGCAAGAATCCCTACGCCGTCCTGGTGGATGAACGCAAAGCCAGTGATCCGGCACTGGATGAGATGGCCGGTGGTAGCAAGGGCATTTTTGGCAGTGGCGGCATGTTGACCAAACTGCGAGCCGCCAGATTGGCTGCTCGTTCTGGTGCTTGCACGGTGATTGTCGGTGGCCGTATAAATCAGGTGCTGGAACGTCTTCATAGTGGTGACGCTTTAGGAACGTTACTATTGCCTGATGAGGGGCGCACTGTGGCTCGCAAGCGCTGGCTTGCAGGCCATCTACTGATGCGTGGTCAGTTGCAGATCGATGCTGGTGCGGTGCGGGCACTGCAGGAAACCGGCTCTAGCCTTCTCCCTGTTGGCGTACGGGCCGTAGAAGGCGAATTTCAGCGGGGTGAGATGGTCGCCTGTGTCGATGAAGAAGGCCGGGAAATCGCCCGGGGTCTGGTAAATTACTCCTCCTCAGACATCACTAAAGTGCGAGGTCTGTCCAGTAGCCGAGTGCATGAGATACTAGGGATGAGTGTCGAGCCAGAGCTGGTGCACAGGGATAATTTGGTATTGGTTTAACGCAGCGCACGGAATTTCTCATCTATTCGTCTGATGCCCGCTGCCCTTTGTACCTAAAAATAAAGATAGAAAGGCTGGATTTCACTCCGGCTTTTTTATAGCCCATCCTGTGGCTTCAGCAGCTGTTTTATCTATTTTTGATGTGCAAAAGCGTAACCAGCCTGTTTCTCAAGAGCCCTGACAACACCCGGTGCCCGATGGCGTGACACCAAGGTTGATGTTGCATTTTCCGGTGGAATAACAATAACGGATACTTTCTCCGGAAGGGTATTTTGCAGGAAATAGTTGATCCATGTGTCTTCGTTATTCAGGAATTCTCCGTCAATTTCACTCAATATCAAATTTTCGGATTTTAGTGACAGCAGTATGGCCACGGATGGTGTGAGTGAGTCCTGATGATAAAATTGCTCCGGTTTAAGGTCGTGAGCCATCATTGAACTAAGCGGGGAAGGTTTCGTTCTGTTCAAGCCGAGCAGAGAAGGTAACATTAGGCGGAATGCATAAAAAAAGGAGCCGCAAAGGGCTCCCTTTCTACAAGACAGTCTCGGCTATTAAGCAGCCAGAGCCTTGATCTTGGTGTTCAGACGGCTCTTGTGGCGAGCAGCCTTGTTCTTGTGGATCAGGCCTTTGTCAGCCATACGATCGATCACAGGAATAGCAGCAGCGTAAGCAGCGGTCGCTGTTTCGAAGTTCTTGGTTTCGATGGCCGCAATGACTTTCTTGATGTAAGTACGGACCATGGAACGCTGGCTAGCGTTGTGCTGACGACGCTTTTCTTGAGTCTTGGCACGCTTGCGAGCAGAAGGGGAATTTGCCATCTGAGTAGCTCCTCGAAAAATTCGGTTATATTGAAGACGCGCAAATATGCCGAGTTACTCTGACTATGTCAATTTCCAACAGCGTCAATTTCCGGCAGCCGCACCAGATATCGATTTTGAGGTCAGTCAGGGGGTAAGTCAGCGAATTTGCTTCCCGATGACACATTTCGGGAGTTATAAACGGGCGCGCGCATTTTGGCACTCCTGTCGGTCAGGGTCAAGGGTGAGTCCGGATCCTGAGGCTGAAAAATTACTGATAGCGACTATGGAAAAATGTGCTTGCTGTTTTGCAAGCAGAACTGACGCCCCTTGAGCTATTTACAATGCATATAGCCAAAATAGAAGCCTCTTGCCATTGACCGGTCAGTGCAGTTATTCATCAAAATTATCTTTCTCTGTAAGCAGTGAATAACTTAGCTGCCAGAGGAATATGAGCACTTATCCGTGGTGTGCCCTTTTTTGTGCTGTTGATCTAGCCTCTATCGCTTTTATCCAGTTAAACTTTCCGGCACTCTGGAGCATGATTGCAGCACTCTTGAGCATGATTAAGTGACTCGAAAAGAGTGATTTTTACAGGATGACACTGAATTGAAGATATCAGGATGTTATGACTTCTGAACAACAAGTTGAGCCCGAAAAAAAAATGGGCGGTGGCCTTTTGCGTTCCTCACTGGTGGTCGGCATTATGACCATGTTCTCCCGTGTGCTGGGATTGGTGCGGGATGTGGTGGTCGCTTTTTATTTTGGCTCTCAGGCGGAGGCGGACGCTTTTTTTGTCGCCTTTAAAATACCTAATTTTCTGCGACGACTGTTTGCCGAGGGCGCCTTCTCTCAGGCTTTTGTGCCGGTACTTTCTGAATATCGCAGTAAGCGTCCGAAGGAGGCGGTGCAGGCGTTGGTGAACCGGGTGGCGGGTACGCTGGGTTTAACGCTGACAATTGTTACCGCTCTGGCAATGGTAGCTGCTCCCTGGCTGATTATGCTGTTTGCACCGGGCTTCCGGGAAGATACCGCCAAACTGGCGCTGGCCGGGGAGATGCTGCGCATCACTTTCCCTTATCTGCTGCTGATCTCGCTCACCGCTTTTGCCGGCTCCATCCTGAACAGCTACGGCAAGTTTGCTGTGCCGGCGTTTACGCCGGTGCTGCTTAATGTCAGCCTGATCGGCGCTACTGTCCTGCTCTCTCCCTATTTTGAGCAGCCGGTGATGGCGCTGGCGTGGGGGGTGGTGATTGCCGGTGTCTCCCAGCTGCTGTTGCAACTGCCTTTCCTCAGGCAGATTCAGCTGCTGCCCACGCCGATGTGGGGCTGGAAAGATGACGGTGTGCGCAAGATTCTCAAGCTGATGATTCCGGCGATGTTTGGTGTTTCTGTCGCCCAGATTAACCTGCTGCTGGATACGGTGCTGGCCTCCTTTCTGCAGACCGGCAGTATCTCCTGGCTCTACTATTCCGACCGGTTGGTGGAGCTGCCTCTGGGTATTTTTGGTATCGCCATTGCCACGGTGATTCTGCCGAGTCTTTCCCGACAGCACGCGGGAGATGATCCTGAGTCATTTTCTGCCACCCTCGACTGGGCGCTGCGTCTGGTGTTGTTGATTGGTATTCCGGCTGCTATTGCTCTGTTCCTGTTGGCGGAACCGCTGATTGCGACCCTGTTCTTCCACGGTCGTATGGAGAGCAACGATGTGCTGATGGCGGCTATGAGTTTACGGGCTTATGCGGGGGGATTGCTGTTCTTTATGTTGATCAAGGTGCTGGCGCCCGGCTACTTTGCCCGCCAGAACACCCGCACGCCGGTGAAGATCGCCATCGTCGCCATGGTGGCCAATATGGCTTTTAATCTGATGCTGGTCTGGTCACTGCAGCACGCCGGTCTGGCTCTGGCGACCTCCCTCTCGGCAGCGTTGAATGCGGGATTACTGTTCACAGGGTTGGTGCGTGGCAAGGTGCTTCAGCTCGAGCAGGGCTGGGGTGTATACGGATTACGGCTGCTGGTTGCCAATGGTGTACTGGTGGCCACTATTCTCTGGCTGGCAGAAGCGCCTGAGTTGTGGTTGCAGTGGACGCTGTTTGAACGGGTCGAACAGTTAGCCGTACTGGTGATTTCCGGTCTTGTTGTTTACGGGATGAGCCTGTTTCTTGTGGGCGTTAGACCCGCGATGTTCACAAAACAAACAACCCCCTAAAGATTATTGCCCCCCGGCCAGTTGTTTAATGCTATTCGGAGGGGGGCTTTGGTTATTTGCCAGTGGTGACATAATCTAAGGTCGATGACGATTGCTTATCTCCATCGCCAGTCAGTGGCTTAATCATCTGGAACACACGATCAATCACTGGTACCCGTCAGGTATGTACCTGTCGGGTATGTACATGCCGGGGTAATCCACCGGTTTACATTCCGCCTTGGACACCTGCCAGCTACCTGTCGTCACAATAGGATTACCATCCCGGTAATACAAATAGGTCACAGGCTCGTACTCGGTAGGGACACAGCCTATTGCCGGATCCCAGGCGCGGCTCGCAATGTCATCGCCCTCATTTTTTAGACTATCAATGTAGAATGGACCACAACGTCCCTCTGCTTTTTTCAGGTTTAACACTTTCGGCTGCTTTATAAATTTGAAATTTTGGTGGTTGGGATTTTTGCGGAGATTTATGAGGTTATCACGGACCTGACAGTAGTTATCGGCAGAACGTACTTCTCTTGTTCTTAACGATTGCACCTCGTGAGGCATGAGCAATTTTTTCTGTACACAAACCCCGAGAATATTATGTTCCTCCATATGACCTTTTTCCAAATCCCTGCAGATTTGTGCTGATTCGTTGTCATTTTTTAAGTGACAAAGAATCAAATTGTGGCCTTTCTGTTCCAGATCGGATTGAGCCGCCTCAAGTTCATCGTGTGTTATGGCACCATCCAGACGTTCAGTGATGGTATTGATCGCCTGCAGGTCTTTTTCATCCATCTTCTCGGTCATAAAAAAACAATTGCCGCTGAAGTGATTTCGTTCCTGTGATGGGGGCAGTGATGCG
>SAMEA5043665__coassemble_345_pt1 | contig 9838 bp, 8 predicted proteins | sample SAMEA5043665__metabat2_low_PE_004 | metagenome-assembled genome bin SAMEA5043665 (sample SAMEA5043665) | Gadus morhua | reverse complement strand
GCTGGCTGTATACGTTTGATTATCAGACTGCGTATTCAGGGCCTGCGTTCACGGATTCTTCATCCTGAGTATGAACTGTCAGTCCCTTAAGCTCCTTCTTGCCATCCACCATGATACTGATCAGGTAACCCAGACCGAAGCTGCCCAGAACCCCGATAATACCGAAGTAGAGGAAGGTCAGGCTGGACTGCTGAATGAAGTACATGGCAAGGGAGGCGATCAATGTACCCCAGAAGGCACCTGTCGCATTACCCTTGGTAGTGAACATACCCAGCAGGAAGACACCGGCGATAGGCGCACCAAACAGACCCATAACAGACTGGAAGGTCTTGAGCAGTTCGTCCTGGTTGGTTTTCACCATGTAGAGGGCGGCGGCAGAAGAGATCAGACCGGCAATAAGAATGACGACTTTGGCAGTCTTAACATAAAACGCTTCTGTCGATTCAGGGCGGAAACGCTTGATGATGTCCATGGTGTAACAGGCGGAGAGGCTGTTCAAACTACTGGAGACAGTAGACTGAGAAGCCGCAAAGATAGCACCAATGACCAGGCCGGAAATGCCCACAGGCAGCTGATTAACGATAAAGTGAGGGAACACACCGTCAGACTTCATACCAATGGCCAGCAGTTCAGGTTGCTGGGCATAGTAGGTGTAAAGGATGGTACCCATACCGTAGAACAGGGGAATGGTCAGCAGTGCCAGCCAGGCGTTGGTGATCAGGGACTTACCGGTCTCTTTCTCACTCTTGGTGGTGTTATAACGCTGAACCACATCCTGGCTGCCGATGTACTGGTACATGTTAATGAAAATACCACCGACCATCATGGTTGGAATGGTGACCTTGGTGAAACTCCAGCTCCAGTCAGCACTGGTAAAGAATTTACCATCGGCAATGCCGGTTGAAATCACTTCGTTAATGCCGCCATCAATACCCATCAGGCCAATAACAATGGCAATCAGAATACCGCCAAGCAGTACAAACCCTTGAATAACATCGCTCCAGATAACCCCTTCCATACCACCGAGGAAGGTGTAGACGACACAGAGCACACCAATCAGTGAGGCAACCAGATAAGGATTCATACCGGTCATGGTAGTGATAGCCAGAGTCGGCAGATAGATGACGATGGCCATACGGGCAATGTGGAACAGAATAAAGATCACACTGCCGAACAGACGCATGCGGCCGTCAAAGCGCTTTTCCAGATATTCGTAAGCGGTGGTCGCATCAATTCTTCTGAAGAAGGGAACGATGTACTTGATCAGCAGAGGCATAGATGAGGCAACCACCAGGTTACCAAAAGCAAATACCCAGTTGCCGTTGTAAGCATTACCGGGTATGGCCAGGAAGGTGATAGAGCTCAGGGTTGTAGCCCAGATACTGAAACCTGCAGCCCAACCGGGTATACGACCACCGGCCCGGAAAAAACTGTCGGTGCTCTCACCACTGGTTTTCGAAAAGTGGAATCCTATACCCAGCATCCCTGCCAGATAGATGAATATGACTGCATAGTTGATCAAGCTCATGGCGGTTTTACCCCACAAATTACGTAGATGTTCGAATGTTATTGCTTTACGTAGGCAGGGATTCTGTCAGCTATAAAGTAAAACTACATTGATCTGCGTCATTAGTGAAAAAATATTTCATCAGGGTGGTGTGTTTATTGAACTGATAGGGCTCGTGGATTTTTTAGGCGGAATAGGTTGCTTTTGAACCAGCCTGACACTAAGGCGTGTGTCAGGCTGTACAGCGTAGTATGGTTAAACTCTGTTTTCTATGTACGTCGTTGGTTTATTTTTTAAGGCTGTCTTCGCCATCGGTTAACCAGTCCAGGGTGAAGCTGGCATAGGAGATGTCACCATTGGTCTCGTAGAGAACACCAATGCCCATATCTTCTTCGATTACCATGTCGGAATAAGATGAGCTACCCATATTTATCAGTTTGGTTACAGCCCAGGTTTCGCCTTCGTCATAACTCATTTTAACGTGCAGGTTTATTCTGGAAATCTTGCTGTTAGGGTGGGAAAACAGAATTCTGTTTTGTTTGTCGTGTGTATCATCGCGGGTAAAACGAATGATAGAGGAGGCCACCGTTGGTTCGATCAGCTCTTCATCATCCCAGGTTGGTTCAAAGGTAGTACCACCATCTTTGGAAATAGTGATAGCCCTTGTTTTACTGCCTTCAGGACGATAGTTACGGCTATTGAACATGATGTCGCCATTGGCCAGTTCAATGGCCTGAACTTCATTCAGCTTCTCACCTTCGATTAATCCGCCTATCTCCCAGGTTTTGCCGTTATCGTCACTCCAGTAAGCGTAGTTTTCATTGGATGTGCCGGTGGTGGTGCCAGCAGTGGTTGGGTTGTACTGACCGGCAAAGAACAGACGACCATAACGACCATCGGCTTTGGCCTTATCGGTATTGAGCTGAATGGCATGACCAAGAGGCGGCACCTGCATACACTGCCCCTGTGTATCAACACCTTCACCGTCTACGCGAACCTGTTCCGTGATATCAACCGGAGTACTCCAAGTGGCACCGTGATCGATAGACGTGCTATATAGAGTGTCACGGCCATTTTCACAGACGCCATCATGGTCAGCTGCGATAGCTCTTTCACCGTCTTTGGTGTTATTCCACATAATCAGCAGTTGACCGATTTTTTGCTGACCATTCTCGTCCAGAATCGGCTCGCCTTTGTCGTTGACCTGCTTATAGGTTTCATCGTAAACAGCACTGATATTCTGGGCAGCCCAGGGCTCGGTACCACCGAAATCATAAACGACCTGCACTTTGCCCCAGGTTTTCCCGTCATCGGTACTGCGCTTCATAACAGCGTCAATATCACCGTGATCAGAACTGCCATTCTTCCGGCCTTCAGCAAAAGCCAGCAGGTCACCATTACCGGCCCTGATGATGGTTGGAATGCGGAAGCTCGCGTAACCTTCACTTGGGCTGTCATACACGATGGTATCGTTGAACGGATTCGGTTCACCTTCAACGGAGATGGTTTCCTCGATAATATCCTTCTTACCCCAAGGATCAATAACCATCAACTTAATGTGATAATCGCCGCCATACTGGTACTCTTTCTCAATACTCTGGCCAAACTGCAGGGTGCCATCACCCAGATCCCAGATGTATTTGAGCATTTCATTTTCCGGATCTGATGAAACCGCACCAGACAGGGTAAATACCTTATTACCATTATCATTAATGGTAAACTCGGCCGATGGGGCATGGTTATCTACTTTAATAAATGACTGTACTTCTTCATCATTGAGTGACCGGTTATAAATTCGATAATCATCAATCAAATAACTGGAGTCAATGGTTGCACCTGCTGTCTGCTTGATTCTTATACTGTCTGCGGTATCCAATAAACCTTTGGCAAAATCATAATCATATTCACCGCTGGCTGGGTCAATTTCTTCGCCATCAATCCATGCTCTAAGTTCACCTGTCTCTTTGCTTTGATCAATAATGCCGACGAAGTGATGCCATTCAGCCATATCTTTATCGCTGAAATTCAATGCCAAATCGGATTTCACACCAGCAATTTTTGTGCGGTAGAACAATCCGGGATCTTTAATGCCATCACCATTGAAGTCCAGACCGCCACTGGTAAAAATACTCCAGCCGTCAGCGTTACTGCTGGCACTGTTGCCTTTATCGGTAAGGTTGTAAACTGATGCTGCGCTTGGCATACGGAACCAAAAGGACACTGTCTGCGCACCATCAGCAGCGATGGTGTATTTCTCGTGATCTGCTTCAGTGAAATCACCAACGAAGCCAAGTTCATCGGTTTTCCACTGGCTGGTAAAGTCCTGCGGACCAACGACCACGTCAATAGGTGGCGGGATGGGTGTAGGTGGATTGATTGTGCTGTCGTCATCACTGTCACAGCCAACCATCAGGGGCAGAGCTGCTGCCACGCAAATCGCCAGTATTGTTTTTTTATTCACTATTACATTCCGCTATCAATGGTTCAGTAATGCATGGTTAGTTGTTGGCAATCACTCAAAAGAGATGCCCGAACTTATGCCCGGGCACTTCATCATCAACTTTCAATTTCTACATCGGTGCCGTTGTAATTGATCATATAAACGTCATTGCGAGGCTTTCCGTCAGGACCTTCGCCGCCAACCATCAACATACCCTTACCGGTAGTAAACGACGCTCCATAAGCCAGACCTTCTGGGAGCCTGGTTTCTGTCTGCTGCCAGCCACCGTTGCGATAGGCGTAGATTTCAGGATTCCAGGCTTTGGCAAAACCGTTGTGGGCAAACCACTGGCCACGGATAGACTGGGCACGGGCACCATGGAAGTTAGCGCCACCAGCGACCAGCAGGGTACCATTGCTCATGCCGGCGTAGGCTCCGGCAACGCCTTCCTGTAGTTCCGCACCCACCGGTGTTGGCAGCTGGGCCAACTCTTTCCACTTCACCTCTTCCCCCTTAATGGTGACCGACTTCACCATCGGGGTACGCAGGCCGGGCTTGATTTCACCGCTGATCAAAGTGATTTCACTGCCGTTACCTACCAGAGCTGCACCACAGTTGGGCAGGTAGGGGCTTTCGCCACGTACACTCCAACTGTTTGTGGCCACGTTATAAATCTGGATTTGTTTGTTCCACTGGTAATTTTCAGGCTTCATGCCCATAAAATCATCGACCACTGTCTGCCACTGTTGTGGATCTTTCTTCTGGTCGATGCTCAAAATATCGGAGAGATACTTATCAAACTTATCCTTGTTGTAGCCGCCTAATATCACAATTTCTTTGTCGTTCAGGGCATAGGCAGAGGCACCGAGCATACCAACCGGTGTTTGGGTTTTAACGGTGGACCACTCGTTCTTTTTAATGTCGTAGGCGTGAACGGTATCCAATACAACCGGAGCCTTATCCGAGGATTTTACCTTGCCGGAACCACCCAGCACATAAATCTTGTCATCAGCAGCGGCGGCAGCGGCACCATCCGGCACAGAACCTTCGAAGTCAGCCAGTTTTTTCCACTGAGGATTTTTAGCTTCTACATCCAGCGCATAGAAAGAATCACCGGCTGAACCCAGTCCAACATAAACGACACTGCCAACTTGAACGCCGACACCATTTTTGATGCCTTCTGGCAGATCCGGCCATTGCTGGGAAGCGATGGTTATCGAAGATGCAGCCATCAGTGCCGCCAGGGTTGTCACTTTAGCCAATGATGATTTTTTTATAATATTCACAAGATCCCTTACCCAGTAATAAAAAAAATAACGCTTAATTTTTCAATGGCAGATCAAGAGCACCAACTCCTTGCGGAGTTATCCAGCAACAAGTGCGTCTAATTTGGCTCTTTGTGAAAATAAATTTCATTGACCTCTGTCAACATGTAGTTTTTCTTCTTTTGCCGCTCCCCCGTCCACGATTACCGGCCCCCCTTCGGCTCTTGGTTTCAGCCAGGTGGTTTGATGCCGAACACCCGAAAGCATACGATTAGTGCCGTTTAATATTAAAAAGCACAAGAGATATCAGGCCGCCTACGGCTGACCTGATCAGAGTCTGGAAGAGGGGATTCCCTGAAGAACGATTACAGAAACCCGAGATTACTGCTTGGAAAAAATGGCTTCAGCGGTTCTGGCAACAGAGTCTTTCATTCTCGGAAATGTGTTCAGAATACCATTGGCCATCAGGTCGATAACAAACATCTGGGCCGCCTTGGAATAGAAAGCACCGGCACTGAAAGGGGATTCAGATACCGCCGTATGCAGGGAGAAAGAGGCCAGACTGGCCAGTTCACTGTGGGTGTTGCCGGTGATGGCAATAATACAACCATCCTGTCGTTTTGCTTTGTAGGCAGCATTGATGATATCAGCCGTGCTACCACTGCCTGAAACAAGAACTATGACATCTTTATTGCTCATGCAGGATGCCGTCATTACCGCACTGTGCATATCAGTCAAGGCTCGGGTTTTCAGACCGAGGCGCATCATACGATACTCCCCATAAGCGGCAATGGCAGCCGATGCACCCACTCCAAAAAAATAGATATTATCAGCCCTTCCGAGCAGTTTTACGGTTTGATCAAGCACCGCCCTGTCCAGCAATGATGCAGTGTCATTAAGCGAGTTGATGGTCTTGGCCAGGCTATTTTTGACACAGTCGCTATCGCTATCGTCTATTTGAGGCGATTCCCTCAAAAGACTGATCGACAGATCAATCTTGAAAGCCGCAAAACTGCTGTAGCCGACATCGCGGCAAAACCGAACGACACTGGCTTCACTAGAACCAGAGCGGTCAGCCAGCTCAACCAGCGTCTGGTGAATAACCTTCTGGGGTTCTTTGATCACATATTCCGCGACTTTCATCAGTGCAGGAGAAAGGTGCATCTTGCGGCCGCGGAGTTTGGCAAGCACATTGTCGTTTGTGGAATTATTTTCCACAACCGTATTGAGATTGGAGGATTGCATCAAAACTCTCCCTAGTCACACTGAAAAAATTATTCATAACGAAACCACTTGTCGCAATAATACTTCATATATATAGTTAGCACGAAATATTACTCCCTATCGGTTTTCCCATAATCGGTCAAAAATTATACCCGACCCTGGCGATCTCCGAGTAAGTAGCAAAAATCGTGTAGTGGTAAACGAAATGGATAAAGAGAGTGTTCTGAAGCAACTCAATCAGCAACTGATCGCATCCTGTCAGCCTGTTGAGAACGGTCCAATGGATACTCCGGACGTCATCTCCCGTATGGCTCAGGCCTGCCGGGATGGTGGTGCTGCCGCAGTCAGAATACAGGGTGTTAATAATGTAGCTGAGGTTGCCAAAGTTCTGGATATTCCGATCACCGGCATCGTAAAGCGGGACTTACCGGATACCGACGTACGCATCACCCCTTTTGTTGAAGATGTTTATGCCCTGGCAAAAGCGGGCGCAAAGATTATTGCATACGACGCCACCCACAGAGTACGTCCGGTTGCTACCGCAGAGCTGGTTGCAGCCATACACGCATCTGGCTGTATTGCCATGGCAGATTGTGCGACGTTGGAAGACGGAATAGCGGCTGCCGAAATGGGTGTGGAATTGATCGGCACCACCCTGTCCGGCTACACCGATGGTCCGGTTCCCAAAGAGCCTGATTTCCAGCTAATCCGCGAGCTGTCCGCCAGGGGCTATAAGGTCGTGGCTGAAGGTCGCTTTAACCAGCCCGATTTAGCTGGTCAGGCCATTAGTGCCGGTGCTTACTGCGTAACCGTTGGTTCCGCCATTACACGGGTTGAGCATATCTGTCAGTGGTTCTGTGATGCTATGGGTGAGGCAACCCCCTCCAAAGAAACCACCATCGCATAAAGCAAGCGGAACAGGTGACCATGATTATTGCGCTCGATATCGGAGGCACCAAACTGGCAGCCTCCCTTATAAACGACAACAACATTATTATTGATAGCCGGCGCAGCAGCACTCCGAAAAGTGGCTGCGCCGATGATCTTGCCTCAGCCCTTGAACAGCTGATAGCGCCACTGCTCAATCAGGCCAGTGCTATTGTTGTGGCCTCTACCGGCATTATCAATCAGGGGCGATTGACTGCTGTTAACCCCGATAATCTGGGTGGCCTGAACGATTTCCCCCTGCAGACAACCATTGAAGAGATCAGTGGCCTGCCGGTTCAACTGTTGAATGATGCTCAGGCGGCAGCCTGGGGTGAGTATTGTCAGTTGGAGAGGCCCTGCAAGAGCATGGCCTTTATCACCGTGTCTACCGGTGTGGGTGCAGGTCTGGTGATCAATGGCGAGTTACAGACCGGTTTAACCGGGCTCGCAGGCCATGCCGGACATACGACCGTCGATCCACAAGGGCCAAAATGCGGCTGTGGACGTTCAGGCTGTGTTGAGGCACTGGCCTCAGGCACCGCTATCGGCAAGCTGGCCGGTGAAATTTATAAAAAAAATCTGGATGCCAAGGCCGTGTTCGAGCGTTTTCATCAGGGTGATCAGAACGCCCAAATGATTATTGATCGCTCCGCTCAAGCCATTGCTATTCTGCTGGGTAATATGAAAGCCCTGCTTGATATTGAAGTTGTGGTAATAGGCGGCAGTGTTGGTCTGGCTGAAGGTTATCTGGCAAGAGTTCGCTACTTTATGGAACAGCAGCCAGCTTTGTTTCAGGTTGATATAACACCGGCCCGACTGGGGCATGAAGCAGGTCTTAAGGGTGCCGCGCTCTGGGCATCCCAATAATCCGGGTTAAGCTCACAGCGGAATTCACGGTTAAATATTAGAGAGTGATTTTATGATTCTTGATCATATCAGCAACAAAGAGAAGTATCGTTGTCTGCCCTGGTTATACAGTGCTCTGGAGGCCATGGCATCGATCACACCGGAAACTTTTGAGCCCGGTCAGATCATCATTGACGAGAAGAATCTGTTCCTTAACTGTAATGTCTATCACAGTAAGCGGGAATCAGAAGCCTTCTTTGAGGCTCACAAAACCTACATTGACGTTCACTTAATAATCTCTGGCGAAGAGATTATTGGTCACAATGATGAAAGTCGCTTGAACGAAACCAATCCCTACAATGAAGAAGGTGATGCCACCCTGTACAAGGGTGCTGTTGAGACTCAGCTGGTCCTGAAACAGGGCTGGTTTGCAGTATTTCTGCCTGGCGAGCCCCATATGGTTGGTTTGCAGACTGGCGACGACAGCGTTCAAGTGCAAAAAATCGTGGCGAAAGTGGCTGGTCATCTGGCGTCCTGATAACGACTATTTATCAAACACTGTCGTTTAAATAACGTTTAGCAAGTGCTGTAAAAGGAAATGGAACTAAAAATGAATAAGCTCGAAGGCTTGATTGCTGCACCTCATACTCCTTTTGATACCGATGGCGAAGTCAACCTTCCCGTTATCGACCAGATTGCTGATCTGCTGGTTAAGCAAGGCGTCCTTGGGGTGTATGTCTGTGGTACAACCGGTGAAGGCGTTAACTGCTCCGTAGCAGAGCGCAAGGCCATTGCTGAACGCTGGGTAACAGCTTCCAATGGTCGTCTAAGCATTACCCTGCATACCGGCGCACTGTCTATTGCGGACACTCTGGAGCTGACCCGTCACGCAGAGACACTGGATATCTTTGCCACCTCCGTGATCGCGCCCTGCTTCTTTAAGCCAGGCTCAGTTGATGATCTGGTTGCCTACTGTGCGACAGTGGCTGCGGCTGCGCCAAGTAAAGCGTTCTACTACTACCACTCCGGCATGTCCGGTGTGATGCTCGACATGGAAAAGTTTCTGGAAAAAGGCGACAAGCTGATTCCAAATCTGGCCGGTATCAAGTTCAACCATGTTGACCTTTACGAATACCAGCGCTGCACCCGCGCGTGCGACGGCAAGTTTGATATTCCTTTCGGTGTTGACGAATTCCTGCCAGCCGGCCTGGCGGTAGGTGCGATTGGTGCTGTTGGCAGCACTTACAACTACGCGGCACCTCTCTATCTCGATATTATCGATGCCTTTAACCGTGGCGATCAGGAAACTGTCAGCGCACTGATGAACAAGGTTATCGCCCTGATTCGTGTACTGGTTGAGTACGGCGGTGTTGCAGCGGGCAAGGCGGCAATGGCCCTGCACGGTATTGACCTGGGTGATCCTCGTCAGCCGATTCGCGCACTGACGGCAGAGCAAAAAGAAGACGTTGTTGCCAAGATGCAGGCAGCCGGCTTTATGGAACATATGAACCGCTGCGCTATGTAAATTGCAGTAAGCTGCAAGAAAACTGTACGCAAATTCTTAATTGACCCTGTTACCATTTTGGTAATGGGGTTTTTTATTGCGCACTCCGTTTACCAGACGTTTAC
>SAMEA5043665__coassemble_341_pt1 | contig 9896 bp, 8 predicted proteins | sample SAMEA5043665__metabat2_low_PE_004 | metagenome-assembled genome bin SAMEA5043665 (sample SAMEA5043665) | Gadus morhua | reverse complement strand
CTTCCAGACACTCACCATTCTCGCCACAGGGCGTTGTCGGTAATGGTGTGCTGGGCTCCAGGTCTGTTAACGGCGGTAAGATTTCCGTTCCCGGAAGGTTGGGGTTCAGGAAGTCATCATCTTCCAGACACTCACCATTCTCGCCACAGGGCGTTGTCGGTAATGGTGTGCTGGGTTCCAGATCTGTTAACGGTGGTAAAACTTCAGTTGGTGGTATGACCTCAATATTTTTCCCAGCCTGATCCAGAACGATCGCCGAGATAATCGCCTGAGTTTCCTGCATCGAACCAAACTTTACATTAATCAGCTGTGTTTCACCGGAGGCATCAGAACATGCGCTATAAGTAACCACCTGCTGGTCAAAGAACGCTCTTGCATCCGAGATCGTAATATCCCTGATATTGTAGAGCTGGTAATCCGTATCGGTCTGGCCGGCAACATAACAAGCGTTATTTTTCGCGGGCAAAACCTGATTGTCCCATTTTGCAACGGCCATTACCTCGCCGTCTTTATTTGTGGGTCTTAAGGCTGTGAAGGTATTTTCTGTTCTGTTGGCAAAGGTGACGCCTTGTTCCTGCGAGAAATAGCACTCGATCTGTTTATCATTACAAACCGCATCAATATCTGATAATTCCCAGTCAAGAGCACTGGCAATCTGCCCTGTGACATAAGGATCAGCGGGCTTCAGATCGGTTAAAGGCGGAGCTACATCCGGTGGTGGTGTTGCACTATCGGAGCCAGATCCTGACCCTTCACAACCAACTAATAAACCAGCCACCAAGAGTGACAAATATGTCCTTTTCATGCGTATCTCATAAGATAAAAATATAAATCAGGGAGGGATTATTTTTTGAATTCAGTCGACTAAAAAACACGGAAGCGGCTGTTAAAGAGCATTTTTGCCTTCGCTGAATTTTTACTCAGTGTGTATTCAGCCACCAATAGTCAAATATCTGTAGCCTTTGGTAGTGGCATGTGGCCACCAAAAGCGCGTGGCAGACGATTTGCCCAACTCTAATTACAGGGCAGTTGACGTTTATTTTCGGCTTGGGATACTAGCATGTAAAATCTATTCGCCACATTGTCACAGATCAAAACATCAGGCTTGTTCTCGATGGGCAGGTTGTCCGTTCACAGCACACATTTAATCTTGATCCCACAAACGAGGAAAGGCCACACGGTGAAAGACGGCGGTGGCTGTACTAGCCTGCCAGTCTTGATAACGACAAGGTGAGTAGCCGATGTCCGAATCCCTGTTTTCTGACCTGAAGCGCATAGGTATGAGCTGGCCGCACGGGTCAGCGCTGCTCTTGAACCGGATCATATCGCGACCAGGAGGGATGTTCTGATCATGCAGGAGGCTCTTCTCCCGCATCAGAAGTAGATGTCGGATGAGCTCCGGAGGCGGGAACAAAAGAGTGATGAGCGTTATTACGAGCTGAGAACCGAGATGGTCAAGGGGTTTGCCGAGGTGCGTACGAAAATGGCAGAGATTCGTACCGAAGTGGGCTCAATGCACCGGCAATACGGGATTACCTTTGGGGGATTGATTATCACGATTATCAGCGTCTTTGTGGTGAACTGGTATTTTCATATGGTCTGAGTTGTATGGTGTGTGGCAAGGGGTATTTGACAGCCAACCCAGCAGGAACGATAAAAATATCCTGAAAACAAGCTCACAATTGAAGCAGCTGCGCACTCTGCACCAATAAAAAAAGCCGGAGAGTTTGCCCCCTGCCGGCTTTAATTTGTTATGAAGCGATGACTAATCCATCCAGTCGACCAATCCAACAACATGACCATCATCATCCACCGCAACCAACCATTTCAATTGCTTCTCGCGCATTAGCTGTTCAGCCTCTGCCACCATGGTATTTTGGCTGATACACATCGGTTTAATGTTCATCAAATCACCAGCGAGCAGGCCTTTAAGATTTTCATGGTCAACCAGATAACGGCGCAAATCCCCGTCGGTTATAACGCCATTCAATCCACCATGTTCCCCCATGACCAGTGCCATTCCCGTGCGAGTTTCGGTCATGGTAAACAGCACCTCAGAGACTGGCGTAGTAGGTGTCACCATTGGCAAACGGTGGCTACGCATAACATCGCTTACACGGGTTAGAAGACGTCGCCCCAGACTGCCCCCAGGGTGAAAGCGGGCGAAATCCAGTGGTTGGAAATTCCGTGCCTGCATCAATGCAACGGCCAGTGCGTCACCAATGGCCAGGGCGACAGTCGTGGAGGTTGTTGGTGCCAGATTATTGGGACAGACTTCACTGCGAACACTGGCATCCAGTACCACATTGGCGTTTTTCGCCAGGGTGGAGTCAAGACCGCCGGTAATGGCAACAATTTTGGTGCCAAAGCTTTTGAGTGACGGGATCAGCTTCAGTACTTCATCGGTTTCGCCGCTGTAGGAGATCAGCACCACGATATCGGCCAGATCATCAAAGCGCACCATCCCCAGGTCACCATGAAATGCTTCACCCGGATGGAGGAAAAAACTGCGGGTGCCGGTAGAGGCCAGGGTTGCTGCGATCTTGCGACCGATCAGGCCGGACTTGCCCATACCGGAAATGATCACGCGAGCCTTGCAATCCAGCATCAGCTGCACAGCTTGCTCAAAAGTCTCTCCGACCCGCTCGCTCAATGCGAGTAATTCCTGACCCTGTTCACGCAGGGAGGCCGCCATGATTTGCCGAATATTCAGCATGCTATGTTCTATGTTGCTTGTCATGAAATACAGGAATCTATGAGAAATAGTGAGAAGTAAAAAATCAGGCGGGCAGTAGTTTACGAACCCGTTCCAAGTCGGCTTGTGTATCCACACCATGACCGGGCTGTTCAGCAATGCTCTGAACATGGATACCGATACCCAGCCATAAGGCCCGCAGTTGTTCGAGACATTCCAGCGCCTCCAGTCCTGCCATCGGAGCTTTGGCAATTTGCTTCAGTGTTTCTGCCCGGTAGGCATAAAGCCCCAGATGCCGCTCCGGCAACAGAGCACCCAAAGCTGTCTCTTTGATGGATGTACCAGGAGCCGGATAGCGATCACGATCCCAGGGAATCGGTGCACGACTGAAATAGAGCGCCATACCCCGATGGTTAGTGACTACCTTGACAGCATTGGGATTAAACAGGTCTTCGATCTGGCTGATCGGTGTAGAGAGGGTGGCGATGCCCGCTTCCGGATTATTTGACAGGTTTTGAGCGACAGCGGCCACCAGTTCTGGCGGCATCAGGGGTTCATCCCCCTGTAGGTTGACGACAATGGCGTCATCATCCCAATTCATTATATTGACAACTTCTGCCAGTCGGTCAGTACCTGATTGATGTTGGGATGAGGTCATCACCGCATGGGCACCAAACAGATGACAGGCTTCCATTATTCTTTTGTCGTCTGTCGCGACAACAATATCACTATCGGGATTAATACCGGTTTCCATGGCTCTTTCAAAAACATGCTGAACCATGGGTTTACCGGCAATATCCAAAAGGGGCTTGCCCGGTAGTCGAGACGACCCATAGCGAGCAGGAATAACGACTTTAAAAGCGTGCTGATTCATAAGGGAACAGGCTGGAAAATAGCCTTGAAACTCGTAAGGAGTGAAAAGCGACCAAAGGCCGCTTAAGTAGATGGAGACCAGTTAACGTAACTGATTTTAATTGGTTTCCAGTGGGTCAAATGACTTCACCAGATCATCAATGGCTTTCATCTGTTTCAGGAAAGGCTCCAGTTTGGAGATAGGCAGAGCGCTTGGGCCATCGCAAAGAGCTTTATCTGGATCAGGATGGGCTTCGATAAACAGACCGGCAATCCCGACTGCCATACCCGCACGGGCCAGTTCTGCCGTCTGGTGGCGTCGACCACCGGAGGCCGCACCCATCGGGTCACGGCACTGCAGGGCGTGAGTCACATCGAAGATCACCGGGCATCCGCCGCTGACCTGTTTCATCACATTGAAGCCGAGCATATCGACGACAAGGTTATCGTAGCCCATGCAGGTGCCACGGTCGCAGAGTATGATCTGGTCATTGCCCGCCTCGCGGAACTTGTCGACGATATTACCGACCTGGTGCGGGCTCAGGAACTGGGGTTTCTTGACGTTGATGGGCTTGCCGGTTTTGGCCAGCGCCACGACCAGATTAGTTTGACGAGCCAGGAAAGCGGGCAGCTGCAGAATATCGACAACTTCCGCTACCGGTTCTGCCTGCCATGTTTCGTGGACATCGGTGATGATGGATACACCGAACTCGCGCTTGAGATCCTGAAAAATTCTCAATCCTTCTTCCATGCCGGGGCCACGGTAGGAGTTGATGGAGGAGCGGTTGGCTTTGTCGAAGCTGGCTTTGAAGACGTAGGGGATGCCGAGTTTTTCGGTGATCTGGACGTATTGTTCGCAGGCTTTGAAGGCGAGGTCGCGGGATTCTAGGACGTTGATGCCGCCGAAGAGGGTGAAGGGGGTATTGTTTTTTAAGGAGCTATACAACATATTAAATCTCTTCTATTTTAAAATAGGTCGGGTACTTATGTATTTTAGATAACTTGAACAACTCAAACCATTAGTGCTTAACATATTAATTCAACCGATAATAGCAAACTAACAGCATTGTCAAAAAAATCCTCTGACTTAATCTTAATAATAAATCTAAAAAGAATGAAATTTTTTAGAGTATTAACATGGTATAAGCTTTTCACGCCATGTTACATTCTCTTTTTTCACCATGGCTGGGTTACCTACTGCGAGGCAAAATCGTGGTATTGATTTTGTTACAACAGAGCATGCACCAATGATACTACCTTCGCCAATAGTACAGCCTTTATATACATGAACGTCCTCTGCTATCCAAACATTATCTCCAATAATAATGTCGGCAGATGGATTTATCCTATCGTTATCATTCAAAGATATTATTGAATGCGAATCCGATGTTCTAAATCTTGGATTGGCAAACAAACAGCCTTTCCCAATGGAAATGGTAGATCTTTCGTTGGCATGTATTCTTGGACTACCGTTGAATTTTGTATTTGCCCCAATAGATACGCAGCAATTCTTATTTGATATTATTTCTCCCTTTATTTGACAATTGTCAGCAATTTCAACAACCCCATTATCTCCGACAGTTATTCTTGCTTTGTTAAGTGATACGTTCGCACCAAAGATCACTTTCCCATTTTTACCTTTAAAAATAATTTTGGAATTGATTTCTTCAATAGGATTGCCAAGTATTAGGTTACCATTGTGTTGTAAAGAGTTCATCAATAGCAATGCTTTCTATGATTGTTGTTTAGGCAGCAACGGTCTTAATTGTGCTACGCTCTTCCAAAGAAGATCGGTCAGTGTTCGCAATATATGCAATAACGTCTTCAATCTCACCTTTTTTTTCTGTAAAAGGATTGATATATTTTGACTGCATGATATATGAAAAATAAAACAATTCTTCAATTTTACGATGTTTTCTTCTTCTTTCTAATGTCTGTTTATCATTGGTTACACCCCATCCTGCATAATAAGGCAATCCATAAGTTGTCACTTTACACCCTGCTAATACAGCTTCAAATCCCATGCCGCTAGTGACAACATAAACCTCATCTACATATTTAAATAAAGCATGAGGATTAATCTCATAATCAATTACATATAGGTTAGGAACATGTTTAAAACTTGCAAGGTTTTCATCACAGAAATACGATTTCTTCCCTCCTTTAGTTGCATCAGGATGGCGTTTGATTATTATATCACTTTCTGGGTTTTTATTAACTGCATCCAATAACATATTCTGAAATGTCTTTTCATTAGCCATGCCTTTTTCTACAGACATATCACCAAATCTTTGATCTACTAAGAGAATCTTATTTTCATTTATGCCTATTTTTATATTTTCAATATAAGGAGCATGGTTGTATTTTGACACCTTGTATGTATTTATTAATCCTATGCATCTTCTTGCTCTATCAAGCTCGTTAGCTAAAAGTTCGTAACTGCCATTAATTATTTTTTCTAATGAAGAAGATTTAGTCGCATCATAGTAAGCAGTAATATCATCAACAATAACACTTAAAGCAGCTTCTCCAGAAAGACCAATATCTTTAGATCGAATGAATCCATCTTCAATAATCATCTGCGGCAGGGAAAACGCACGAAACCCCTTGGTATCACTGGGTTCGCTGAACCCCAAAAAAATTTAACACACTCGTCCTTAAATGTGATCTGATTCCTTCCAGGAATCACAAAGATCACCAGCAATGAATGCATTTAACTTGATCGAAAAACTCTCAGTCCTGACCGATTACCGCCAATCCTGGAAGGTGGTTCACAAACTAAGCGACATAGTGTTGCTGGTGATTTGTGCTGTCATCGCCGGATGTGATGGCTGGGATGAGATCGAGGATTTTGGCCGCGAGCGACTTGATTGGCTGAGAAAATACGGTGAGTTTGAGCCCAATGTGCAACCTTCAGCAGATACCATTGCTCGAGTGATGTCGTGCATCAGCACGACGCATTTTCAAAAAATATTCTGTGAGTGGATGAAAGCCTGCCATACAGCAACGAATGGTGACATTATCGCGATTGATGGCAAGACAGCCCGCGGTTCCTATGACAAGAGCAAGAAAAAGGATCCGATCCATATGGTCAGTGCTTTTGCTACAGCCAACAAAGTTGTTCTTGGGCAGGTGAAAACGGATGCCAAAAGCAATGAGATAACGGCCATTCCAGATCTTCTCGATCTGCTGGAGATCAAGGGCTGCCTGGTGACGAGTGATGCCATGGGCTGCCAGAGAAAAATTGCTGAAAAGATCGTTGGAAAAGAAGGCGACTACCTGCTGGCCGTCAAGGGCAACCAAGGCAAACTTCATGCCGCGTTTGAACAGCACTTTCCTTTGCACAAACTGCAAAACTGGAGCGGTGACATTTATACGACAACAGAAAAAAGCCATGGCCGTACAGAGACAAGGATGCACATCGTCAGCGAGGTATTTGATGAATTCGTCAACTTTGCGTTTGACTGGAAAAAGCTGACGACACTGGGCGTAGCCATTGCGTTCCGGAGTGAAGGAAAAGAGGTTCCTGAGTCTGTGAGTGTGCGTTACTACATCAGCTCCGCAAACCTCACGGCTGAACAATTTGCAGCAGGGGTTCGAGAGCACTGGGATGTGGAAAATGGCCTGCACTACAAACTGGATGTTGCCATGAACGAAGACGACTGTCGTGTCCGGACAGGAGCTGCTCCGGAGATGTTGGCAAGCGTCCGACGGCTGGCTATCAATATGCTGAACAACTGCAACGCCAAGGGAGGCGTCAGGCGGAAGATGAAGAGAGCGGCATTAAGCACTCGCTTTTTGGAGGATGTGCTGAAAGGCGCTCCCTTGTTGCTGAAGGATGAGGTCTCGTGAGCTCAGCGGTGGTGCGGGGTTTCATGCGTTTTCCCTGTCATCTGCGGCCTTCCTAAGCTACAAGAGAGCTCGTCTTGTATTTTTTTTGACTGACTTTCCGAAACACCCCATTTCACAAAAACATCAACATAGCATGCATCTTGTAAGTTTCTTGCACATACTGCACTGTCAAAGCCTAACATTTCAGGAACATGCTTTGTTAATTCGGTAATCTTGTTGTGAAGCGAAATAACCTTGTTGCTTTTTAAACTACCGATATTGGTAGAATTTATACAGTTGGAGTTATAAGAATCATAATCAATGCAAGTAAATGCTTCTAAAATAGAATTAATCCTACCAATAGAGCCACCATCAAACTTACCATTGGAGAAATTAGTTGCTGCCCAGTCCATACCTTTTTTACTATAGGTAATTTGTGAATTCACATTACCCAAAACCACCTTCTGGAGCTCTTGTTTATTTTTCGGCGCTGGTATTTCCAAGTTATCCCAGATACTATCAAACGCAACATAAGCAGTTCTCACGGCAGCTGTTTTAGCAAGACAGGCTTCAAACAGCATTGTTGAATTTATAGATATGACCATATCACAATAAGTTATAGAATCTTCAGGAGATGATGAATAAAATGGCAGTTCATCTTTTGCAAATAGTGGACAGCTTTTAATTTTTTGACAAAGCTCCTGATTTAATAATTTATCTCCTGAAGGTGGGCACCTTACAATAACCTGAATATTATTTAATTCTGCTATCTCAAATAAATCTCTAATCACTTGCCGCTGACTTTCTCTTGCTATACTTGTATCAAACTGACTATCCAATGGTTGAGCCGCAAACAACAAAGTCTTCTTGCTTGAATCCAAACCATAAAGTTTAAAGTATATTTCCCTGTCAAAAACTGGTTCGTAATTATAATATTTATCTAATTTAGGGCTACCAACAACTTCTATATTTTGTGATAAATACCCTCTTTCAATAAAAATATCTTTTTGTAAATCACCCCACGCAAGAATTTTATCAGCAATCGGAGTTCTAGCCCCACTGACTATATCTAAGTAATATTTATTTCTATCTGCAAAAACAGACTCGTGCGGTATCAAAATTGTCTTTATTTTAAGCTCTTTGCAAACGTATACCAACTGTCGCATAGATGGAGTCCAATCCATCGTTACAATAACACCAGAAATTTTATTTTTAATCGCAGCTAAATGCCCGAGCAAAATCATCCTATACAAATCAGGGTGATCTCGGATAAACTTTGTAATTTTACTTCTTTGACCATCTTTATATAAATCTTTAAATATGGACATCTCAACAATTTTAGCATCAACATTCAATATCGAAACCAATTTATCACCATGGCTTTTTATCCAAGGTAAATAGATATATTTATTGTCTGGCGTAACACTTTTATCAAATGAGAAGTCTATTACAAATAAATCATTTGCTAGAAGTAGTGGTTCTACTTTCTTTACTTTTTCGGTTGAATTTTTTGGTGTTTTCTTTACTGTCTCATTTTCTTCTGGCTTTTTTATATTTAAAACATTCTTTTCCAAAACCTTGAGATCTTTTGATTCATCCTTCGTGTTTAGAATATTAGGAATCATCTGATCTGCTTGTGTTTTTTTCGACACTTTTTTAATTAAAACTTTATTAGCAATTTTTTTCTTTTCAAAATCACCAGCACCTTTATTTTTGCCGTGTAAACTATCACTACGATTTTTTTTTGCATCCTGAACAAAAAGAACAGGATGACGGAGAAGTTTCTTTACCTTTCTTAAGGTCTGCATCTTCTAAGATTTCCATTATAAAAACACAAGTCAAGTCTTAAATCTTGCACAACTATTCACGGGGTACCCCGGAAAGCAACGAGCAACACATAAACCCCACAAAAAAGCACGCTACCGCCCGCCAAATTACGTCTTTCTACCTATCTCTTGGTAGAAGACCGCGCATTTATTAAAACAGCGCATCCAAACCCTTATCCATGCACCACCCGTTATCCGAAACGGGCTTCTGGCGAGTGTTTTGAGGTTTGTTAAAAAATTGTCAGCGCGCAATGTACTGGAAATGTCTGGGGGGGTAACGAAGGGATAACACTTAAATTAATGGCGATTTAACCGCGTTCCGGCGTGGGAATGCAGAGGGGGCTGCCGTAAGGAACTCTATCGCGCATGATCAACCCTCAAGCCTGGGTAGGCATTCCCACGCCGGAGCGTGGGAACGAGGGTTTTACCTGTCGGTCCGGTTTACAACCCGACCACCACCGCAGTACTCAACGCCACCTTGTACATAATTTCGATAAGGTCGCGGGTATGCTGGAAGCTCTTCACATCCACCTGTGGCATCACCATAATCTCATCGCCAGGCAGCACGGCAACATTCTTCAGACCGCTGGCGAAGAGACCCGTCTCCTCTTTTACCTGGGTGACACTGCCATCGGCGTGCATCAGGATGACACGGGACTGGTCGGCTTTCTGATTGAAGCCACCGGCGCTGG
>SAMEA5043665__coassemble_338_pt1 | contig 9995 bp, 4 predicted proteins | sample SAMEA5043665__metabat2_low_PE_004 | metagenome-assembled genome bin SAMEA5043665 (sample SAMEA5043665) | Gadus morhua | reverse complement strand
CATCTTTTGGGAAATGGCGACCAGAAAATTTCATCCGTGAAACTCGAGATAGGGGCTGGGCTGTAGATTTTGGGGAGGTTGACTTTTTGTTTACTCTGAATTTTGCAACACAACCCCACCAAAGTCCAATAGTGAAAAGCGGCGTCGTTAGTTATATTGGACATACTGTCACTGTGGGTAACAAGACAAAAATAAAGGGAACTATTCCAACAATGGCGTGGCCTATTGATAAAATAAAGGAGAGAATCATTATGCTCATAGTCAACCAACCTCAGGCTGGTTCTTTTGAATACGAGTCTCGAAGATCAGGATTTAATAGCCGTACCGGGCACTCTTGTGGCCATTCTGTGGACGCTGTTTCCGAGCCAAAAAACAATATTATTGGTCCTCAGACTTTCGATAACGAACTTTCCATCGAGAAGAGAGAAGCTTTTCAGCGACTCAGAAAAGACTTCTTACGCAGTGAAATATCTGATGCCTACTTACTCATTGCGCTGGAAAACAAGCTTATTGGTTCCTATGTCACGTGTAATGGCGATCGGAGCAATTTTATCAATGATATCAATAGAATAGTGAAAACATATCTAAAAATGGGGTGCCCAGAAAGTGAAAATGGGCGTTTGTTGTCATCCCGTAAAGCTGAGTCATATCGTACTGCCTGCTCGCCAGCGCCAACTGTCCGCCCCCCCCCGGTACCCTCATCAGCTCCACAGCCAGCAAACCCGGCTTGTGAAAGCAGGCAGAAGTCAGGATATTTTCCTGCCTCTGTACAGAAAACAGCGTCTGCCTTCAGGGCTGATGAATCCGCATTATCAGAGGCTCAAAACGCCTCAGATACGCAACACGCCGATCAGATGAATGCCTATAACTACCTTCGATCTGAGGTATGGCACCCTGATGAGATCTGTGATGCCGATCTGATGCTGGCCCTGAAGCAGGGTCAAATCGATCTGACTTTGTTGGAACAGTTAAAAGCAGAAACAGGAACACAGCGGATCAGGGCTATTTACAGACATATAACAGATCTCTATGACCTAAAAAAGACACTGTATTTTGCCGTCAATAAAGACCTTTCACACGAGCAGCGAAAGTGTTTTTCTCAAGTGAGAGACAAAGGTTATTCAATAGGTGACCTATCCGATGCCAGCCTGGCAGCAGCTCTGAAATATCAGATTATTTGTCCTGACGATGATATACCTGGCGTTCTCTCACAAGAGCAAAAAAACGAATTTATTCATTTCATTCAGGACAGGGTAAAACATAGCATAAGGAAAGAACTCAACAGGAAAAGGGCTTGTTCGGGGGAGGTTAAGCCGACAGCGTGCTCTTCCTCTGCTGAGGTTCAGAAAGAGGTACCGCCAACGACTACGCCATCGACTGGCGCAGTCAAGCCTGTCACCACCCAGACGACTGATAGCATGAATCCTCAGGACACGAATGCGGGTGATGATTCGAAAGCGTTGACAGAGTCTGAAGAAGCTAAAGCCAACGCCAGGAGCCGCCCAAGGGACAGCAGCTTTAGTCGCCTTATGAAAATGGCCTTTCAATATATTAATGCGTTTATCGATTCGCTCACTGACTGGGGGAAAACGGTAACTGCTCATACTTCTCCGGCAAATGAGGAACATACTCATCAGGATCCCAGTGTTTCCGGGAGAGATAATTCCAAAAACGCAGATTTGCCAGTAAAAAATGAGCAGTTACGGAAAACGACACCAATTGAGCCCCGCGGCGTTGGCCTCCCTCGCTATCACCATGAGAATACTTGTTTCATCAACAGTACATTGCAGATGCTTGCTGATAGTTGGGAAGGCAGTGGTTTGTTAAATGAACTGCGTACGTCACCTGACGGAGTACCTGAAGGTGCGCTGTACAATATTCTCACTGATCTTGTCCCGAATGTAGACACCAGCAAGCTGAGCTGGTCCCAGGAAGATCGAGAAAAAAAATTACAGGAATTAGTGAAGAAAATTTATGATGACCCCAACGCAGTCAATGGGCAGGATGTACCGAAAGGAACTGCTGAGCGCGTTGAGTGCGTCAAAAACTTGATAGTTACATTTACTAAACTTTGTGACTGCCTGAATAGGGGAGAAGGAAATCCCGAGCTGATGCGAAAAGACTTTATCAATGCTTATGCGAAATTCGGAAAGAGTGTAGGCAGTAAATCCATTGCTTCTATCCTCGGAGATCAAAAATGCGATCAGGTTTTGCACAAAAAAATTCCCCAACAGGATCCGAGCGAATTTTACATGACGCTCACCCAGGCCTTGGGGATGGATCAAAACCCTGCTAGTTCCGTAAAAACACGTGACGAATTCAGGCTTTATAAAAAATCAGGTAACTCGTTAAACCTTAAAGATTCAAAATTATTATCCACTACGACGGCGATGGAATATTCCATTGCGTTACCTTTACCTATACAAAAAAGTAACACATTGCAGAATTGTATCGACGATTATGTGGAAGAAGAATTTTTTAAATTTAAATGGGATAAGGATAGTTTGAACCAGTTTGATATACAGCAGGATTCTTCGACCAGCACATCCAAGACGATAAGACTTACCGCAAATCGTGCGCCACAGCAATTGGTGCTGCAAATAAAACTCTATGATAATGATCACCATTTGAAGGCGTTGACATATAGTAAGAAGAAAGGGGAGGCGCTTTTACAGAATATGCCTAACACAATTGACTTGCCCATTACTGTTGCAAATGAAGGCAACTCCTGGACCTGTCATAAAATCCCCTATAGAATTCGTTCTATCATTTGCCATAATGGTGTTTCTTTAAATGCAGGTCACTATATTACGTTAAAGTTTGATGAGAATGGTCAGGTTGTGGTTTGTGATGATAACGACGTTCTCAAATGGGATGACTACGCAAAGAAAAACAATATTAGCTGTAGCTCATGGAAGGAGCTTTGTGCATACAAAGGACTTACTCCTTATTTTATTACAGTTGACCGGGTGGATGAATAGGCAGAATCACTGAACAGAAGTAATCTCTGACCATAAGAGCAGACTTGCAACCAACTCCGGACAATAAATGACTGAACGACAATATACACCACGAGTGTGAATACGCTTGTTTGAGGAAATGTTTGCAGAGCGGGGGATCACGGTCGATCATACGACCATTAACCGATGGGTGATTGCTTATGCCCCCAAACGGGAAGCCTTGCACCGAAAGCAGAAGCCAGCGGTGAAAACCTCATGGCGCATGGATGAAACTTACATCAAGGTTAAAGGCCGTGACTGCTACCTGTACCGTGCCGTCGATAAGGAAGGAAAGACGGTCGATTTCCTCCTGACCGAAAAACGGGATGCAAAAGCCGCTAAGGCCTTTTTCTGTAAAGCTTTCCGCCAGCATGGGCAGCCTGAGAAAGTGTGCATTGATAAACGTGGTAGCAATACAAGTGCGCTCATGTCTTTTAATGCAAAATGCAAGGATAACCCCCCAAAAATCACTATTTACCAAAGCAAATATCTAAACAACATTGTCGAGCAGGATCACCGGTTTGTGAAACAGTTGACCCGTCCCATGATGCAGTTCAAAGCGTTCTACTCTGCTCAAACGACACTGGCTGGTATTGAGCTTTCTCATAGGCTGAGAAAAGGCCAATATCCAGATTCGGGGAATAGCACCGTGGGAGTATTTCTACTCCCTGGCAGCATAATTGTGTGTGGGGAATGTTGACTTTTTGTTTACTCTGGATTTTGCAACACAACTTCCTCACTGCGCACAAAGCTGATGAATTAATCGTGCTGCCAGCCGGGCAGTGTGAGAATCAATGTCATAATCAGGATTGGTTTCTGCAATATCAAATAGCCTGAGCTTGCCACTGTGTTTGATGCTATCCAGCAGTGGTTCCACAACATCCAGGGGAATCCCCCGTGCTGCCGGCGCACTGACGCCAGGAGCCTGCGCAGCGGGAAAGGCATCGATATCGATGGTTAAATAAACGTGATCCACCTTGTCGATAAATTGCTGCAGGTCTTTTTGCAGGTGCTGCAGATTCAGCAGTGTCATTTCCCGGTCGGTACGATAGACGACGCCAAGGTCATCCGCCCGTTTAAACAAGGCCCGGGTATTGCTGCTTTCGCTCACCCCCAGGCAAAGGTAGTTGAATGGCAGATTGTTTGCCCTGGCGTATTCTGCCACCTGCCAGAAAGGGGTTCCTGAGCTGGCACCAACCTCCGGTAAGCGCAGGTCAAAGTGCGCATCAAAATTAATGATGCCGACCTGTAAGGGCTGTTTTTCTTCCTGATTTTTTACATTTTTGGCATTGGCCTGTTTTTCAAGGTGTTGCATCAACCCCTGGTAAGAAGCCCAGCCGATCTCATGACCACCACCGAGGCCTGCGGGTAGTTGGCCATCGTCTAATAGTTCACACAGGCGTGCGGCATAACTCAATTGGGCCTGTTCAAGGTTGGTATCCCTACAGGGAATGTTGCCTGCATCCCACACCGGGGCATTCCGGTTCCAGGGAAGATTGGCCAGTGCCCGCCGGATATGATCTGGCCCTTTGGCCGCACCAGGCCGGCCCTGGTTTCTACGAACTCCCTCTTCAGACTCAAACCCCAGTAAAGTAATACCGGCGTTGCAACCAGACGACCAGGCACCAACCTGTTGATGCCAGCGGAGCGCGGCGTTGCTGTCGGTCTCTTTATCGATCCGGCCAGACCAGGAAAATGGCTGCGCAGCCTGAATGGTTGATTTCACAATATAACCCTTTTTGACAATAAGGGATGGGGAAAGTCCGGTCATTCCCGCCGCCAGCGCCGAAGGATGCTGGACTGGCCAGAGCACCAGATCGGCAGCCATACCTTTTTTGATGACGCCAATACGTTCCTGTAATCCAAGTGCCCGGGCGGCCTGTCTGGTGCAACCCGCCAGAGCTTCCGAGGGTGTCATTCGGAACAGGGTGCAGGCCATATTCATCATGAGTCGTATAGACGCCAGGGGAGAAGTGCCCGGGTTTAAATCGGTGGCAATGGCCATGGGGATACCGGCTTGTCTCAGGGCGTCGATGGGAGGGAGTCGGGTTTCCCGCAGATAATAAAATGCGCCGGGCAGCAATGTAGCGACGGTGTCGCTGTTTTTTAACGCCTCGATACCCTGTTGGCTGAGATGTTCCAGGTGGTCCACGGACAGTGCCTGGTATTTCACCGCCAGCTGGGCGCCACCGCTGTCAGAGAGCTGTTCCCCGTGGAGTTTTACGTTCAGTCCATGAGCTTTTGCGGCCAGGAAAACCTTTTCTGTCTGCTCCAGAGAAAAGGCAATGTGTTCACAAAAAACATCCACCGCATCAGCCAGTTTTTCCCGGGCAACGGCAGGGATCATCTCCTGACAGACATACTCTATGTAAGCATCTGGCTGGTTTTTGAATTCAGGGGGAAGCGCATGGGCACCGAGCAAGGTTCGCACGACGGTTACCGGGTATTCCTGTGAAAGCTGACCTGCCGCCCTGAGCATTTTTATTTCTGTTTCGGTATCCAGACCATAGCCGGACTTAATCTCAATGGTGGTAACGCCTTCCGATATCAGTGCTTCCAGACGAGGGCGGGCAGCCTCAACCAGTTCATCAACCGTGGCACTTCGGGTCGCGGCAACCGTCGAAAGAATACCACCGCCCTGTTGGGCAATGGCTTCATAACTCACCCCTTCCAGTCGCTGCTCGAACTCCCGCGAGCGGTCTCCGGCATACACCAGATGGGTATGGCAATCGATCAGTCCGGGGGTCAGCCATTGGCCCTGGGCGTCAATGGTCTCCTTTGCGGTAAGGTTATGGGGTAATGCCTGCTCTTCACCCACCCAGACTATTCGTCCCTGGTCAATGAGAACGGCGCCATTGTAGATGCTGCCGTAAGGGCATTGCGCAATTTGTTTCCGGGAAGTTTTTTTCGGGGTAGTTAGCGCGCTGTCCATGGTGGCCAGGTGAATATTCCGAAGCAATAAATCACAGCAGGAAAGCGCGTCGCCAGTATTACTTTTGTTCATGATATCCCGGCCATTTATCTAGTGATAGACTGTTTTTTCGACCCCGAGGGAATGCTCTTCAACATCATCTCCAGCATCATCTCCAGAGCCATCCTGAAAGTCATGGGGATTGCATTACCCTCTAATTGTATATAGGCGATGTCCGGGGTTGAAGCACATACGCCATGTTTAAGAATTATGATAAGAATCTGGTGTCATGATGGTGTCGTCAGTCTCACTGGATTGATCCATCCCGGTGACCGATACTACCCGGGATATTATTTGCAGTTTACCTGATTGTCGCCACCAAAATTGTCGTCCCCCAACATGCAAAGGTAGTGAGTATGGCAAGCCAGCAAAGCCAAAAAGATTGTCGATATGATCCTGATCGCTCCATCCGGGCACCCAGGGGCTCCGGGCTCAATACCTGCAGCTGGCAGGTGGAAGCGCCTCTGCGTATGTTGATGAACAATCTGGATCCGGAAGTGGCAGAGCACCCGGAAAACCTGGTGGTTTATGGCGGGATTGGCAGAGCCGCCAGGGACTGGGAATGTTATGACCGGATTATTGCCACACTTAAACGACTGCAGACGGATGAAACACTGTTAATTCAGTCTGGCAAGCCGGTCGGGGTGTTCAAAACCCATACCGGCGCACCGAGAGTACTGATCGCCAACTCCAATATTGTGTCTTACTGGGCTAACTGGGATTACTTCCATGATTTGGATAAGCAGGGCCTGATGATGTACGGCCAAATGACCGCCGGCTCCTGGATCTACATCGGCTCACAGGGCATTGTCCAGGGGACTTACGAAACCTTCGCGGCCATGGCTGACACGCACTTTAACGGGGAGGCTTCCGGCAAGTGGATTCTTACCGGGGGCTTGGGCGGCATGGGTGGCGCCCAGCCGTTGGCGGCGACCATGGCGGGTTTCTCCATGCTGGCTTGCGAGGTCGATGAATCCCGCATCGATTTTCGATTGAAAACCCGTTACCTGGATAAGAAAGCCACCTCTCTGGATGCAGCCCTTGCCATGATTGAGCAGGCGCAAGCGGCAGGAAAAGCGATCTCCGTCGGGCTGCTGGCCAATGCGGCAGATATCTTTCCTGAACTGGTGGCACGCAGTATCACCCCCGATGTGGTGACCGACCAAACCTCAGCCCATGATCCGCTCAATGGTTACCTGCCAAAAGGATGGACTCTGGAACAGGCCATACGACAGCGTAAGGACAATGAAGCGGCGGTGGTGAAAGCGGCGAAAGAGTCCATGGCGATACAGGTTAAAGCGATGTTGACGTTTCAGCAACGGGGCGCTGCCACGGTTGATTATGGCAACAATATACGACAGATGGCGAAAGAAGCAGGGGTAGAAAATGCCTTTGATTTCCCCGGGTTTGTACCCGCCTATGTTCGTCCACTGTTTTGCCGGGGGATCGGTCCTTTCCGGTGGGTGGCGCTGTCCGGTGACCCTGAAGATATCTATAAAACCGATCAGAAGGTCAAAGAGTTAATTCCCAATGATCCGCACCTGCATAACTGGCTTGATATGGCCCGGGAACGTATTGCTTTCCAGGGGCTTCCTGCCCGGATCTGCTGGGTTGGACTGGAAGACAGGGCCCGTCTTGGCCAGGCTTTTAACGATATGGTAGCCAGTGGCGAGTTGAGCGCTCCGGTGGTGATTGGCAGAGACCACCTGGATTCCGGATCGGTAGCCAGCCCCAACCGGGAAACCGAAGGTATGCTGGATGGTAGTGATGCGGTGTCTGACTGGCCATTATTGAACGCCCTGTTGAACACCGCTTCGGGCGCCACCTGGGTCAGCCTTCATCATGGTGGCGGGGTCGGCATTGGTTATAGCCAGCATGCCGGCGTTGTCATTGTCGCGGATGGTACCGATGAGGCCCGGGAAAAACTGGGCCGGGTGCTGTGGAATGATCCGGGTTCCGGTGTTATGCGTCATGCCGATGCGGGCTATGACATTGCCAGACAATGTGCCGACGACAACGGTCTGGATCTGCCCATGCAGACAGGAAGCAACCCCCATGAGTGAGTTGATTATTACCCCAGGTAAACTGTCACTGGCAGAATTACGTAAAGTGAGTCGTCATCCGGTACAGATTCGGCTCGATAAGGGCTGTTACCAGGCCATCACCGATAGCGTTGAATGTGTTAACCAGGCCCTGGCTGATAACCGTGTCGTTTATGGGATCAATACCGGTTTTGGCCTGCTGGCGAATACCCGTATTCCTGATAAAGACCTGAAGGCGCTCCAGCGAAGTATTGTGCTTTCTCATTCGACAGGTGTCGGACAATTTATGGATGAAAGCACCGTCCGGTTAATGATGGTGCTGAAAATCAACAGCCTGGCCAGGGGCATGTCCGGTGTCAGGCTGGCGCTGATTGAAGCGCTGATTCAGCTGGTCAATCTTGGGGTTTACCCCTGCGTCCCGGAGAAAGGCTCGGTAGGCGCCAGTGGTGACCTTGCACCACTGGCGCATATGAGTTGTTTATTGCTGGGTGAAGGCCATGCCATGGTTAATCAGCAACAGATGACGGCCGCTGAAGCATTGACCCATGCGGGAATGGAACCGTTGCAACTGGCGCCCAAGGAAGGGCTTGCCTTATTGAACGGTACCCAGGCCAGCCTGGCCTTTGCACTCCAGGGGTTGTTTGGCGCCGAAGACCTGTTTGCCTCTGCCGTGATAGCCGGTAGCCTTTCCATTGAGGCGGCCATGGGCAGTCGTAGTCCGTTTGACCCTCGTATTCATGAGGCTCGCGGGTTACCGGGGCAGATTGATGCAGCCCGTGCTTATCGTTCTGTGCTGGATCATAGTGATATCGAGCAGGCGCATGCCAACTGTGACAAGGTGCAGGACCCCTACTCGCTCCGATGCCAGCCCCAAGTCATGGGCGCCTGTCTGGAGCAGTTGCGCTACGGGGCACGGATTCTGGAAATTGAAGCCAACGGTGTGACCGATAACCCCCTGGTTTTTGCCACCGATAATGACATTATCTCCGGCGGTAATTTTCATGCAGAACCGGTAGGCATGGCGGCAGAAGCACTGGCGCTGGCCATTGCGGAAACCGGCGCAATCAGTGAACGGCGCATTGCCTTGTTAGTGGACCAGCACCTGAGCGGCCTGCCGCCTTTTCTGGTAAAAAACAGCGGTATCAACTCCGGATTTATGATCGCCCATAACACCGCTGCCGCACTGGCCAGTGAAAACCGTTGCCTGTGTCACCCTTCGGTGACCGACAGTTTACCGACCTCTGCCAATCAGGAGGACCATGTGTCCATGGCAACGTACGGAGCCCGTCGTCTGCGTGAAATGAATGAAAATACCGCAGCGATTGTTGGCATTGAGTTACTGGCAGCGGCACAGGGTGTTGATATGCGCCAGCCCCATAAACCATCAAAAGTGCTCCAGAGTGTTATGAAGGCGGTCAGGCAAGATGTCCCCTTTTATGACCAGGACCGGTACTTTTTCCCGGATATACAAAAAGCCTCACAACGGGTGGCGAGTGGTCAACTGAGTGTGTACATGCCTTCAGGTTTGTTGCCCAGTCAGGGGTAATAGTGTCTTTCAACTGTCTTACCCTCTCTTATGGATTCCCGGTAATGAGAATCATTGATTAAGAGAGGCGACATCTAACATCGACTACACTCACCAACCTCTGAAGTCTCATGTTTGTGGGTCAGTTGACTCGGAATTGCTCTCTGGTGACCCTACATCCTGTGTGGTAGCAGTGTTGTCAGCTTCTTTCGGGGTTTCATAATTCTGAATATCTTTGTCATCACCTGTTAATTTTTTCAGATATTTCCAGTAGTCACCACCATAGTTTCCCCAGATAACATCCCCTGCTTCAATATCTTTGATAGCGATACCAAATATACGGATTTCGCCCTTGTACCTAGCATTGATAAATATCATATCTCTAAGATCCGATCTTTCTTTGCGTAAGCGGTAATTCCTCCCCACATTGACTATGCAGGCTGGATATTCCAGGGCAG
>SAMEA5043665__coassemble_336_pt1 | contig 10014 bp, 6 predicted proteins | sample SAMEA5043665__metabat2_low_PE_004 | metagenome-assembled genome bin SAMEA5043665 (sample SAMEA5043665) | Gadus morhua | reverse complement strand
TGGTGGTGGTGGCCTTTATTCCAGAGATAAACCTCGTGCTGTCGTGGATGTTTGGTTTCCAAACGCCAATAGATACTGCAGAATCTTGTCTGCTGGCGAGATTCTTTGTAACTCTTTCTGCTGGTTGTTACATAACATATTGGCGAGATCTATTGGTGGTCGTTTGATTGAAGCGACTTTCGTGCTCACCAATGCCATGACCATCTACAGAATGTCCAAACCCATAAACGCTATTTAACCCATCAATCACCCACATTGTCTTGCCAGAAGCCCTGCCTCTCTGGCAGATTGTCGATTTTTATGCCATCTCCATCTCCCCTTAAACGCACTAACACATTACCCGACAAGCCTGATATATCGTCAATTCTCACTTGAGAGCATTATGAAAATCATTATCGCCCCAGATTCCTTCAAAGAGTGCCTGACAGCAGCTCAGGTTGCTCAGCATATAGAAGACGGCATGCGTCAAATATTTCCGAATGCTGAATATGTGCAGGTTCCCGTGGCTGATGGTGGTGAAGGGACTCTGCAATCTCTGGTCGATGCGACCAATGGTCATTGTGTTGATACATCGGTGACCGGCCCACGGGGAGCACGCGTCAAGGCTCGCTTTGGTCTATTAGGCTCCGGCGAAACCGCCATAATCGAAATGGCCCAGGCTTCCGGTATTGAACTGATCACACCCGAACAGCGCAACCCGCTGATTGCGACCACCTTCGGCACCGGCGAGCAGATTCTTGCGGCTCTTGATCTGGGCGTTCGCCACTTTATCGTTGGTATCGGTGGTAGTGCGACCAACGATGGCGGAGCCGGCATGATGCAGGCTCTTGGTGTGAAACTGCTGGATGCCCAGGGCCATGAACTTCCTTGTGGTGGTGCAGCTCTGGCGCAACTGGCTCGTATCGATCTTTCAGACATGGATGCACGACTCGCATCCTGTACTTTTGTGGCGGCCTGTGATGTGACCAATCCCCTCACCGGTGCCAATGGAGCCTCTGCCGTATTTGGCCCGCAGAAGGGGGCAACGCCAGAGATGGTGCAAGAGTTGGACAGTGCTCTCACCAACTTCGCAGCAGTTATCGCACGAGACCTGAACATTAACGTTGATCAGGTTCCCGGTGCCGGTGCCGCCGGTGGTATGGGGGCTGCTCTACTGGCATTCCTCAATGCAGAACTGAAGCCTGGCATTGATATGGTGATGGAGGCCGTCTCTCTGGCGGAAAAGATTAAGGGAGCCAGTTTGGTCATTACCGGTGAAGGCCGTATCGATGCACAAACGGCACAGGGCAAAACTCCAGTCGGGGTCGCTCGTATCGCCAAGGCAGAAAATATTCCTGTGGTCGCTCTGGCGGGCTCCATAGGCGACGGCGCCGAGGCAGTTTACGCGCAAGGAATTGATGCCTTGTTCCCTGTCGTCCACGGGGCAGTCACGCTTGATGTCGCACTGGCCAAGGGTGCTGAGAACCTTACCCGCGCTGCACGTAATATGGCGGCAATGCTGCAAATCAGGTTATAAAACCTTGTGCTTTAGCCATGGATAGCGGAGGTGCAGGTTATGCAGAAGCGTTCACCCGCCCTCCGTGGTTCATCTTTATTTAGTTCACGTTCGGAGCCTTCACATAGCGAAGGTAGTCTATGTGACCATGCTCTTTTGATGGCAGCTTAACCGTTTTCAAACCCCCAAAGGACTTCTCTACCTCTGAAGCTGTCATGGACGGCGGCACCACCACATCATCACCCGGTTTCCAGTTAGCAGGCGTGGCAACATTGTGGTTATCTGTTAACTGTACGCTTTTCAAGACTCTGATGATCTCGTCAAAATTGCGCCCGGTGGTCATCGGATAGGCGATCATCAATTTAATCTTTTTATCCTTACCAACTAAGAAAGCAGACCTGACTGTCATGTTGTCCACTGCTGTTCTGTCGGCGCTCGGCTGGGCCTCTTGCCCGAGCATACCGTACAATTTCGCTACTTCCATTTGACCATCGTCAATCAGGGGGAAGATAGGCTCATCAGACTTCGCAAACGAAAGGATATCGCCTATCCACTTCTGATGCCGTTCAACAGAATCAACACTTAGCCCGATAACCAAGGTGTTCATTTCACTCAGTTGGTTTTTTAGATTATGTACTGCAGCAAGTTCCGTCGTGCAGACTGGGGTAAAATCCAGTGGATGGGAAAAGAGTAAGACGTACTTGTCCTTGCCCCAGTCGTGAAAATTGATGATTCCTTTCGATGTGTTAGCCGTAAAATCGGGAGCGATATCACCAATCTGCAACCCATAACCTCTGCTCAAAAACAGTAAGGTGAAGGCGTAGAAAAAAATACGCACAGTACCGATTCGCTTCATTTTGGACTACCTCGTCTTGTTTGTTTAATACATGATTTGGTACATCAGGACGATACAGAGTAGCTCAATTTTTGAGTTGTACAGGGTTGGATTGAAATTAGAAAAACTGAACCGCCTCCCTCCCTCACACACAAGCAAGCAAGCAAGGCGGCGGCTGATTTATACCCGTTCTTTTAATCGATACCACAACATTCCCAAGGCCAGTAACGGTGAACGCAGGTGCTTACCGCCAGGGAAAGTCATATGGGGGATGTTATTAAAGATATCCAGTCGTACAGTATCTCCATGAATGGCTTCTGCTAATATTCTTGCCGCCATATGGGTCACATTAACACCATGACCTGAATAAGCCTGAGCATAGAAGACATTGCCATTCAACTGACCGATCTGAGGCATGCGGTTAGCGCCGATGCCGATCATGCCGCCCCATTCGTAGTCGATCCCTACGCCTTCAAGCTGAGGGAAGACCTTCATCATTTTCGGGTACATGCTGTCCTTAATGCTGCCCGGGTGCTGTGCAGAGTAATTACAGCGTCCACCAAACAATAAACGACCATCACTAGATAATCGGTAGTAGTCCAGCGCCACATTTCTGTCACAAACGGCAAAATTACTGGGCAATATGCTGTTACGCTGTGCCTCAGTCAGCTTTTCTGTGGCGATAATATAACTGCCTGCCGGCAGCACCTTACCGGCAAGCTTCGGCACAAGATCACCAGCATAAGCATTACCGGCAACGATAACCCGACCTGCTGTTACAGAACCGCCTGTCGTATAGACAATAGGTTCTGCACCCTGTTTGATCTCGATTACCTGAGAGTGCTCGTAGAACTGAACACCCAGTTTTTCCGCAACTTCTGCCTCCCCTAAACAGAGGTTGAGTGGGTGAAGATGGCCACTGCCCATATCAACCATACCGCCGAGATAGACGTCGGTTCCGACAAAGTCCTGAACGCCACCCTTATCAACCAGGAATACCTGCTCTTCATAACCCGATCGCTGAAGGCCGTCGTACTCTTCTTTCAGCTCCCGCAAATGTTTGGGCCGATTGGCAACATCAAAGCTGCCCATTGTCAGGTCACAATCAATGTTATGAGCAGCAATACGGTCACAAACAATCTGTACGGCCTCAAAGCCCATTTGGTTGATGGCGTCGACTCCACTCTGGCCAATCACCTTGCGGAACTGCTCCACATCGTGGCCAATGCCACGAAGTAACTGACCGCCATTGCGCCCGGTCGCTCCCCAGCCCAACTTGTGGGATTCAAGAACGATAACGCTGTAACCCCGTTCGACCAGTTCCAGCGCGGTAGCCACACCGGTAAAGCCGCCACCGACAATACAAACGTCAGCTGTCTTATTACCATCCAGGGCGGGATAAGCCGTGAGACGGTTAGCCGTGGCTGCATACCAGGAAGGTGCATGCTCCCGCGTATGGAGAGCATCGTAATTATTGTTTTTAGTCATGCCTGCGTCCTGCCTAACTCGCTTCAAGAGATTCTGTCGCTCAAAGAATCTCTGGCACCCAAAGAGATCCAGGTCGCTTTCAGTTCTGTGTACTTATCAAAAGCATGCAAAGATTTATCACGACCGTTACCAGACTGTTTGAAACCGCCAAACGGGGCCGTCATATCGCCACCGTGGTAGGTGTTCACCCAGACAGAACCCGCTCGTAATCTGCGAGCACAGTGGTGGGCTTTGCCAAGATGGGACGTCCAGACAGAGGCTGCCAGTCCATACAAAGTATCATTGGCTATACGAATTGCGTCGTCTTCATCCGTAAATGGAATCACACTGAGTACCGGACCAAAAATCTCTTCCCGAGCAATACGCATAGTGTTGTTTACATTGGCAAAGATTGTCGGCTGCACATAGTAACCGCCACTCTCTTCATTTATACGACAGCCGCCTTCAACAAGCTGTGCCCCTTCCCCCTTGCCGATTTCGATATAGTCCAGCACATTCTTGAGCTGAACATCATCAACTATCGCCCCGGCTTTACTTTCAGGATCAAGGGGATGACCGGGTTTCCAGTTGCGGACCTCATCGACAACCATCTGCAGGAACTGATCATAAATTGTCTGCTCGACCAGCAGACGGGAACCGGCAGTACAGACCTCACCCTGGTTATAGAAAATGGCCATTGCCGCCGTTTTCGCCGCCTGTTCCAGATCCTCTGCATCCGCAAAAACAATGTTTGGACTCTTACCACCCGCTTCCAGCCAGACCCGTTTCATGTTGGATTCACCGGCATAAATCATCAACTGTTTGGCAACACGGGTTGAGCCGGTGAATGCAAGACAGTCTACATCCATGTGCTCCGCCAGTGCCCGACCAACGGTATGACCAAAACCAGGCAACACCTGTAGTACACCATCAGGCAGACCAGCTTCCTTCGCCAAACCGGCAATACGAATGGCTGTAAGGGGAGACTTTTCGGAGGGCTTGAGAATCACACTGTTACCGGCAGCGAGCGCCGGCCCCAGCTTCCAGCTGGCCATACTGAGGGGAAAGTTCCAGGGCACGATGGCGGCAACAACACCGATGGGTTCACGGGTCACCAGCCCCAACTCAGAATCGGGGGTCGGTGCAATTTCGTCGTATACTTTGTCGAGCGCTTCCGCATACCAGCGAATGGCGCCAATGCTACCGGGAATATCATCACCAATACTGTTACTGATCGTCTTACCCATATCGAGGGTTTCCAGTAGCGCCAGCTCCAGAGAGTGCTGCTCCATGAGATCAGCAAAACGCAACAATACATCTTTACGACCACGGGGAGGCATCCGTGACCAGTCACCACCTTCAAATACACGACGGGCGGCAATAACAGCGTTATCAGCATCGTCCTGCTGACAGCTGGCAACTATTGCCAGCACCCGACCATCTATCGGTGAACGACACTCAAACGTCTCCCGGCCCTGGGCGTGAGTGTATTCACCATGAATAAAGGCCAGCCCATTAATAGAGAGCGCGTCTGCCTGCTCCTGCCATTGGGTAAATTGCCACTGGGTAAATTGCCCGTGGGTAAGCTGCCATTGGGTAAAAGTGTGCGATGCGTCGGCCATAGTGAACTCCTGAGAGCCTGACTGATTTGTTTTTAGTGGTTACGCATTTGCACTTTAAGGGGATCGGTGGGGGCTTGGCAAGAAGCTTTGTAAGCGCTACAAATCGAATCAAACAGTGCCATTAATATTTTTTTTGTAACAAGCGGAACAAAATCCTAACACAAAGGTCTGAGTACGTGACAATTAACAAGGATCCACCATGAAATACCCCATCATCGTATTAACTGCCGCCATTCTGACCGCTAACATTTGTTACGCTGCCAGTATTAATACAGCTAGCAACACAGCTAGCAACACAACTAGCAACACAACTAGCAACACAACTAGCAACACAACAGCAGAAGCATCAATCCCACATGAAGGTAGTCAATCGATAAACCGTGCTGAAGAGCAGATTTTCCCGTATGCCGATCTGCTGGATAAATACCGTCTTGAGGCGCAATTACTGGCGACAGTTCGGGATCGGGATCAGCGGACCCACGAATACCTCTACTCCTCTCTGTCAGTCCTGCATGGGGAATTTGAGGAGCTCTTGCAGGCGCGACAAGAGCTGCAACAGCAATCAGACATGTCCCTGACAAGCGCACTCCCTCTTGCGGACTTTCTGAGCTCTCGGCTGGTCTATAACAAAATTGCAGACCGTCTGAAGAATAAAATCAAAGGGGTGCTACTGTTCCCTCAACTGAAAGTTGATGCCAGAACAGAACTCTCCGGAAAGCTAGAGCTAGACCCACTGAAGGAGCACTATGAGCAACAACTGGCAACAGTGGAAGCACAGGTGGAAAATTTGCACTTCAAGCTCGATCTGCCCAATGGGATGCCTTATGAACAGAAGGGGATGAATACAGACAAGCTGAGCGAAATGAATCTGCTGACGAGCAAGCAGATCGAGAAGATAAGCGGGCAGATCGCCGGCAAAAGGGCCATATCGACCTCCGAGAAAGGCATTATTGACGAATTCCTCAACGGCTTCACTCAAAAAGCCCTTCAGAGTTTTGTAGATATCTTCGGAACGTCGGAACGTTACAGAACCAGCTCAGACCAAGAGGGAAAAATTCAGGCGGCAAAAGATCTGGAAGATGTATTTTGGGCCCGTTTTTACATACGTGCTCACTACGGCATCAAGATCGGCAGCATTCCCGTGGCCTACGATAAACACATTTTCAATGCGGATTACCTGATCAGCTCTCTTAAGATTGGTGACATGCCGCTCTGGACTGAAGAGCATCTGAAGACGGCACAAAATATCGCCGTTACGGCACAAGCAACCCTGACCAATAAGGGTACAACATCATCCTGGTCCAAGGCGCTGAGAGCATTCAGTGTCTGGGCAACGGGTAGCAAAGCGGCAGAGAGTGCCAAAAAATTTATCGTTGAGCTGATCCGGACCGATCTTAAGGAAGAGCTGGCTCTGACTAAAGACGGTGGTTTTTCAGATGTCCGAGACAACTATCAAAATCACTATTACACCTCTGAAGAAGAGAAAGCACACTATCAAAAAAAGGCAGCTATTACTTTTGGAGTAGCTGATAGCGACAACCTGGAAGCTGATTTAACCGTCATTTATGCGGGAACCCTGAAAAGCGCTATAGCTCTGTGCAAAAACGTTATGGAGCAGATAGAGTATCGTCTTGGGGAAGCCCAAAATCTGCAAAATTATCTGGATGAGCTGACCAAGAATAGCGAATACAAACAGAAGCGCGCAAAAAGACCCACGCTATAACAGGAGTCCGATGACCATGCAATTCTGTATGAATGCGCTGTGCTGGCTGGTGTTGGCAGTCACAGTGTCTGTGCAAGGGTATGATAATTTCTGCATCGATAGACAATGGCCCACCACACGGTACAGTGCTTATTGTCATGGCATGAGTATTCCTGCCCATAAAACACGTAACTTTATCTCGGAAGAGTTACGTAGCAACAAGGGCGATCATACCGTAACCAGACGCCCCGACCTCTTTGATGAAGAGGCGTGGCGGGATCTGAAAAACACCGACCCTGAGGCCGCAAGAGCGATGTTAAAGCAATTGCCGAGCCCCAAATGGGAGGGAAGCGCCTCTTACGACACCCATCTGCATTGGTCTTGGCAGGAGTGCCAACTGGTGACCAGCTTTGACTGTGGCTCCGAGACGGTCTGTAAGATGGTTACCGATATTAATGGGAACGATAAGGAGGTGTGCAATCAAGAGCCCAAAAGCTGTTACATGGATCAGGTGGTTACAGAATCGGCCTTTTGCAGTCATGAGAAGCTGGCCTACGATGTGACATTTATCCCGGCCCCTGAAGACAACGACTACCCTGACCGACTGGCCCATGGTTACGAGCTCCTGCCGGGGGAGTTCGAGGATATCATCGTTGATAATGGTGTTGGCTTGTTCCATTCTGCGACGATGTCTCCTCAGCTGACGTTCAGAAATCCACGTAATGAGTATCAGGTCAGCAGGGTGTCAGGTTCACATTATGATGAGGGCAGTTTTCCCTGTCGAAAAGACCACACTTACCATGTCGGTTTCACTGTTCAGCCGTTGAAACGAAAGCGCTCCATCTCTGGTAATGGCTTCTCGCTGCCGGTCTCCTTCGATGGTGAATCGATTAATCCACTGGCCTGGGGAAGTGCACAAAATGCCGATGGCCTGCGTCACTACGAGGCCTTCCCGACAGCTCTCCGCGTGCAGGATTACTCGTCTGCTACCATGAATGAGTTTGCTCTGGATACGGGGGACCTGTTCAAAAATCTCGTCGTGCGTATTCAGCTCTATGACAAATCCTTCCTGGCCTGGCCCTTTGCCCGCTCCACAATCTATATTCGTGAGGGTGAAGGTCTCAAACAGACGCTGAATGCCATTTCTGATGACCAGAAGGTTCGCCGCTCTCGGTTGTGGGAGATCATGCTGACGAGTAACGGCGCCATTGATCCAGCGAAAAATCTGTACCGGAATTACATTCCCTGGTTTATCTACTATCCGGCCCGGCTATTTCTTCCGAAAGAGGCCTTGAGCTATGAGAACCAGCTCAAGCCCGGTACAGACTATCAGCTGAAAATGACAGTCTACCAGAGAGGAAGTTCCCTCTATCATCAGGCCTGCGAGGATGATCCGAACTGCTGGGATTGCCAGTTTTATGCGGGATGGGGCTGGTTCAGTCCGACACGCTATGAGAGTCGATACTATTCCGATGAAAGTATTGATATCGACTTTACCACCCCGGAGGATGTTAACCAGAGAAGTTGGTGGCCCATGACCTGGAATACCACAAATATGATCAGCGGTGGTGCCATCATTGGTGCAGTTGTTGGCGGTGTGCTCCGTATGGCGGGGAAGCGTTAAACGTCATTTGCTTGATAGTTTCGCTGCTCTTTGCCATACCTTCTTGCTCAGTGATTGTCGTCTGAGCCAGGCGTGAGCTTTGAACGAAATGTAGGCGCAATCCCGCTCCTTCAGGGGCGGGTCAAGCCAGATAATCAGAAACTCGGCAGTGAACCAGCTACAGATAAAGATAATCTGGAGTATCTCAAAGGGACTTCTGAAGAGTGACTGAATGAGCATGTTGTCGGTGTAGATCGTGGCGTAGCAATTCCCGTACATACCGGGGATAAGGCTTATGACTTCACTGACAAACCAGATCAAGAGAAAGAAGAAGCAGGAGCGCTCTACCTGAAGCGCTGTCAGCATCGGCTTGCCAGGCAGAAAAAAGGCTCAAACCGTCGCCGGAAAACCAGATTTCGAATAGCCAGGTGTCACAGAAAGATTGCCAATATCCGGCAGGACTTTTGCCACAAGACAAACCGGAAGCTGGTAGATAGATACGGTGGGTGCAACCCCAGTAACCAGGTACCAGCAGAGCAATCATGCTCAGCTTTGCCGATCCAGCTCTCCAGGAAGAACCCGTGCAAACAAAAATAGGACACCCATAAATTTAACCATAGGAAATATACGGATATTTTTATGGGTGTCTTTTATTTCGTTACCGGATGAAGGGCTTTCACCTTCAATCTTTTACCGATTTAGCTCGGCGCACTGGCTGTCCTTGATTTTTCTTGATTTTTTCTGGACCTATTGGCTACTTTTAATGTGCCATTATGTCGTGCATGCAGGTTGTCAGGCATCATACGTATGAGAGGTTTGAGTATGTTTAAGGCTTATTTATTTGCTTGCTGTATTCTTATTTTCCAGTCATTTAGAGTTTATTCTGAAGATGACTTTCCTGTACCCCCATCCTGGGCTATGCCTGCACTTATAGAGCATGCCAGAGAAAAATCACCAAACAATATTGAAGGTCAGCCATTTAATAAAATTGGCCTTGTGGATACATATCCACCGCTTTCGCATAGGGATTTATATGACATGGAGGCAATTCAGCTTCAGAAGTATGCCGATATAGTAACGCATGCATATACGGATGCTGTTGCTGAGCAACTGCCAGACTCACTTGAAAGCATTGATATACAAACACTTAACCAGACTTCAATTGCCAACATTTCCTATATATCGATTAATGCATCCAAACAAAAAATTCGGCTTTCGGCAAAGAGTATTCTAAATGCTATTCAACAAAAATTGCGACAAAAAACCCATTCATTCGGAAAACTCCCTAGT
>SAMEA5043665__coassemble_334_pt1 | contig 10048 bp, 8 predicted proteins | sample SAMEA5043665__metabat2_low_PE_004 | metagenome-assembled genome bin SAMEA5043665 (sample SAMEA5043665) | Gadus morhua | reverse complement strand
TGGCAGGCCATGAGAGAATCGAACTCCCAACCCCCGGTTTTGGAGACCGGTGCTCTACCAATTGAGCTAATGGCCTGCAGAAGACGTCATCAAATATATCGTTACGTGGGCTGAATGTCTATGCACTCTGGATATTTTTTTGCTGCGTGGGTCACTTGAGGCAGATGTCGTGTACGCGCCTCCTTTGAGAACTGTCTGGGTATTATTGATGATTTGGTCCCGAACCCGGTGAGAGCAAAACATCCAGACGTTCATTAATCCGACATATGGCATTGTGCTCCACCGCCTGTACCGCTTGATCGATAGCAAAGCCAAATAGCCGCGCATCGGCATCGCCATGACTTTTTATCACCAGCCCTTGCAACCCAAGCAGCATCGCGCCATTAATGCGATCAGGATCAAGGCCGGCAATCATGGATTGGAACAGCGGCCTCAACACTCTCAACAGGTAACGCTGCCAGCGCTTCAGCCCGACACCGGCCATCAGTTTTCTGGCGACCAGACGCACGGCGGCCTCACTGGCCTTAAGTGCCACATTACCGGCAAAGCCGTCACAGACAACAACATCCACACGTCCGGAGTAGAGGTCATCACCCTCAACAAAGCCGATGTAGTTCAGCCCTTCGTGTTGCTCAATATGTTGTTCAATCCGCTGTTGGGCGAGACGAACGGTTTCACTCCCCTTGGTCTCTTCTGCACCAACATTAAGCAGACCAATGCGAGGCTTCTCCACATTGTAAAGTTCACTCTTCAGCAGCGAACCGAGTACGGCAAACTGGAGCAGTTGTTCGACGGAACAATCCACATTAGCACCAAGATCGAGAAGCAGTGTCCCACCGGAAGAGCTCGGAACCCGACAGACCAGCGCAGGACGATCGATACCGGAAAAGGTTTTCAGCAGATGACAGCCCATCGCCATCAGGGCACCGGTATTACCGGCACTGACACAAGCCTGAGACGTACCCAGGGCGACTTGCTCAATGGCGAGCCACATGGAGGAATCCTGCTTGTAACGCAGGGCACGGGAGGGTCGCTCATCCATAGCGACGGTCTGGGCGGCATGAACAACAGTGACCCTGTCACTCAGCTCTCGGGGCAGATGCTCCCGGATAAAGGAGGAATCCCCCGCCAGCACGAGGTGCAGCAGGGGGTGGCGCGCAAGAGCATCTTGCGCAGCCTGAATGCGAGAGCAAGGACTACAGTCCCCGCTCATCACATCCAACGCAATGGTCGTTATCTGACCCAAGGCGTGAATTACTCGCCTTTGATAGCGATAACTTTTTTGCCGCGGTAGAAGCCATCTGCAGTCATGTGATGACGACGATGGATTTCACCGGAAGTCGCGTCAACAGACAGAGCTGAAGTGGTCAGTGCATCGTGGGAACGACGCATGTCGCGCTTGGAACGGGTTTTACGGTTCTGTTGAACTGCCATGGATAAATCTCCTGAAAAAATTACTTATCGGTTTTCAGTCCGGCAAGTACGCTAAACGGGTTAGGACGCTGGACTTCAACCTCCAGCTCCTCAGCACCGCCTTCCGGCACTGTGCTGTATACATCCTGTCCACTGTGGCACGTATCATTCTCGTGGTAGGCAAAGCTCGGCATACTGAGCAGTATTTCCTGCTCAATAAAGGGTACAAGCTCGACGGCTTCTTCTTCCACGATCAGCGGATCCAGATCGGCCGGAAGATTCCGGGCCTGCTCTTCATTCCGCACAACGGCCACTTCGACAGGCGCCACAATGACGATCTCAGCCACATCTAAACAGCGCTGACAGATCATGTTCAGAGTCGCACTAATCTCTCCCAACACCAGAGGCCGACGCTGTTGGTCAACCTCAAAGCGGAGCGAGACACGGATCTCCCCGGCATGATCAGCCAGTATCTCTGTTAGCCTGGGGCATGAGGCCACAGGCACAACACCCTCAAGAATGGCATTTTGAAAGGCCAGCTTGTGGGGTGAAAAGTGCTTGAGTAACTGTCCGGTAAACATAAGCGCGCCATAATAGGGACATGCAATCCTAGTGTAAAGATGCAAAGCGTGATTTCCCCTAAGGGAATTAACCCTATAGAGTGGTACGATTGCATTTCTGGGCAGTACAAAGCCAGCTACTGACCCAAAGCGATAGTCTATTTTAAATGACAATCACCGACAGTCCAATATGAAAATCATTCTTGCGTCAAGTTCCCCCTATCGGCGTCAACTTCTGGCTCGGCTGAATATCCCCTTTGCCTGCATCAGCCCGGATATCGACGAAACGCCACAATCGGGCGAAACACCCGAAGAGCTTGCCTATCGGCTTAGTCTGCAGAAGGCCCGGGCCATCCACTGTAACCATCCTGATGCCCTGATTATTGCTTCCGATCAGGTGGCCGTTCTCAACGGACAGCCTCTCGGCAAGCCTGGCACCCGTGAGAGAGCCATAAACCAGCTGCAGGCCGCCTCTGGGCAGCGTGTAACATTTGTGACTGGACTCTGTCTTATCGCACCCGATCAGAGCGCACCACGCACCACGACCATTCCTTATCATGTCCATTTCAGGGATCTGAACCGGACAGAGATTGAGTGTTATATCGATGCGGATCAACCTCTGGACTGTGCGGGGAGTTTTAAGTGGGAGAGTCTTGGGATTACTCTTTTTGCCCGCATGGAGGGGGATGATCCAACAGCACTGGAAGGTTTGCCGCTGATTACCCTGAGTCAATGGCTCAGAGAGTCAGGGGTTTCCCCCTATTCCTGATTGAGTCTGAGCATGACTGGCCTTCCTGGTCATTATATGGGTGGGGGAAGTGCTGATACTGGGGTCTGGATCAGAAACTATTCGATTACGATCGTCCGATTATCATTAATATAACGCGTGAAGTATTTATAGCGTTTGACGATAGCCGCAGCGTTGACAGTAACGTGAGCGTTCTTATTCAATTTTGGAAGTGTTACCTCAAACTTTTCCAGATACTGCTTTAAATCCAACGTTTTGTTGACCTTGGTATCCAGATTATTTTCATTATCTAAAAGTGTAATATCCTGACACAGTTTGATCATTCCAACAGGTAAGCTTTGCACATCGACAGGGGATACAGTCTTATTGTTGTCAGAAACGGTACAATGTTTCTCATTCTCTGGCTTTGTAGGATCTTTGGAACGTGTCCTGTTGGATATTGAGTTTAAACGTTCAGCTTCACTGGAAAGAGTGCGCATGTTAAGTTTATTACCGATGATGCTTATCTTAAAAGTTTCCTGCACGGTGGCAGACGCCTGATTAAATAGCTTATCCATTAGTTTTGGATGCTTGGCAAAATAAATGATGGCCTTGATGGCCATTACACCACAACTATAAAAATCTTTTTGCATTCTCTGTTTAGGAAGTAAAATACGCATTGGCTTATTCGGAAATGCCATTTGGATCTTTTCCATAATAATTTTGAGAAGGGGAGATGTATAGTCACTATCAAAGCCCAGAGTTTCATGCAAGTAACACTGCACCTCATCATCCGAGATCCGGAGACAACCGGCTAAGGTATGATTTGTTAGCGTATTCTCATAGACAAAGCGGATAGTATCATTTTCACAGGCTTTGAAGGCAGCATCTATCTTGGCGTCTGAGTCTGAAGTGCAATAGTGGTACGAAGAAGAAGAAGTGTTGTCAATCTTTTTTAGTTTTTCATTCAATATATGCTTAACAACAGAGGGAGGCAGATAATATTCACCATCATTTTCATGAATTATTTCTTTTTTATCACAGATCATCCTAAGTCTGGACTCTCTCAATAAAGGATTTGTCGTAACTGTTGCTGTTGCTTCATTACCAACTTTATTATGCAGCGTCCAGCTATCTTTCTCTCGATTCAGAGTGAAGATTTTTAGCGGCTCCAACCATTGACATGTATTATTTTTGAAGATTAGCCCCCCTCTATTTTCATTTCTCCTTTTCCATGTTGGTGTGCAGAATTCCAGCTGCGCCTTTGATTGATTAAAAATAATAAATTTTGTATTTTCCTCAATTTGTTTAAACTGTTCCAACACGATCTGATGACTGTTTTCTTTAAATACACTATTTTGGATGTTAAATATCGTGCTGACTTTTATTTTAGGCGCATCCAGAACATAGTCGTCCTTTAACTCGACGGCGTCAGAGTGCTCTAATGACTGAGAAATTATAATTTCATGATGAACGCTCTTTAGATCAATACAATATACACATCGAACACCTTCATTCTGTAGCTCAGGCAAATTACTGCTACAAAGCAGATGCTTTCGCACCGAGGGCATGACTCGTATAGTGGTGTGCAGCCTACCAAAACGGTCCATTGCTTGTACCATCTCTAGATGGGGAAGCACGTTTTTTTCAAAACCACGGTTAGTTACCGCCCTGCAATTCCCGATCTTTCCTTGACCCCTTAATTTGTAAGGGCTGGAGCGCCGATTTTTTTTTCTGGTTCCCACACTTTTAAGCTGGTTTCTGTTGTCTGCTGACGTTCGCCTCCGTGGGGTATGGTCTGTGTTGCTGTGGTTTCTACCGCTGTCGTATGAAGAGTGGGAATTGCTGGTTCCCGCCCTACTTGCTCCCGAAAAATCCATCGATCTACCACTCAGTTTGTTACCTTGAAATAAAATAGTTAGGCTCATCCCTTTTTTCAGCCGTTTTCTTCATATCTTAAAAACGGACGAATAACACATAACAGCCCTTTCCCATGAACCAACGTCCTATAAACAGCACAGGCTTGATTTGGACTCAAGTTCTTGAAAATAGTTCACTAAGCGGCAATACAGACCAATCAGTCGCTATCGGGCTATCCCGCCGGCGTGAGCGTATCGAAGTATTGGGAGATCAAGGGCATAAAAAAGGGCACAAAGAAAAGCCTCTCTTTGTGCCCATTGTCTCTCTGCAGTTTAAGCTTTAACGCACCAGAGGCCCTTCCAGGCCGAGGGAGGTTCCCAGAGTCAGTGCCATTTTGGCACCAATCTGGCTGGCGAAACGATCCAGTACGCTCGGCTTGAGCGTGAAATCCATGATCTCTTCAACACCAACCACTTCTCTGGCCACATAACTGGCACTGCCCAGACCATCAATCAGCCCCAGTTCTTTGGCCTGCTCGCCGGTCCAGATCAGGCCGGTGAATAGCGTCGGGTTATCACTCAGACGTTCGCCACGTCCCTCTTTTACATGAGCAATAAACTGCTCGTGCACATTGCGTACGGTGCCGCGCAGGTGTTCGGCGGCCACGGGGTCTTCCGGCTGAAAGGGATCAAGCAGCGCCTTATGTTCACCGGAACCGTAGAAACGACGGGTTACACCGATATTCGCCATAGCCTCATCAAAACCAAAGCTGGCCATGAAGGCACCAATGGAACCCACAATAGAAGAGCTGTTGGCGTAAATCTCATCGGCGGCAGCGGCGATGTAGTAGGCAGCCGATGCGCCCATATCGGAGATCACCGCATAAACCTTGATATCTTCACGGGTCTTCTTTAAACGGACAATTTCATCGTAGATATAACCCGCCTGCACAGGGCTACCCCCAGGGCTGTTGATACGCAGAATAACACCCCGTACATTTTCATCCTCAAAGGCAGATCGCAGCCCGGTCACCACGGCATCGGCATTGGCGTCACGGTCCGCAGCAATAGCGCCACTGATGTCTACTAATGCCACATAATCCTGAGGCCTGGATTTAGAATCCTTCACGGAGAACACCACAGTACCGACGATGGTAAACAGCCAGATCATCACCAGCAAACGGAAGAAAATATTCCACCGCCGCGTCCTGCGCTGCTCTTTGGCAGCACTAAATAGCAGTTCCTCAATCAGTTTACGGTCTTCAGACATTGGGGTTCCCTCCTTTTGATCACCACCATCGCGGCTTCCAAACATTGTTATATTCCGATTTACACTAACATGATTGTTACTACTCGTTACTATCGACAGCTTAACGGCTCATGACTTCAGCGAGGCATTTTTTGTAAAACTGCAACCAGATCATCCGGCAACGGCGCTTCAAATTCACGATACTCACCATCGGGAAGATTAATGCCTACCTTGGCCGCATGCAAAAACAGGCGCTTCAATCCCACCTTGGCGGTCAGCTCCCGCGTGTTCTCATAGCCGTACTTGGGGTCCCCAAGAATAGGATGACCGGCATGTTGAGTATGCACACGAATCTGATGGGTACGGCCGGTTTCCAGACTGGCCTCAACCAGGGTTGCCTCACTGTAACGCTCCAGCACCCGAAAACGGGTACGGGATTTCTTCCCTTCTGGATGGACCGTCACCATCCGCTCTCCGGACTGAAGAATATTTTTTTGTAACGGTGCGGAAACAAATTCCTTGCGCGCGGACCAGCGACCATCCACCAGGGCGGTATACACCTTCAGCATATGGTGCTCACGAATCTGGGCGTGCAGATGGCGAAGCAGACTGCGCTTCTTGGTAATCAGCAGACAGCCGGAGGTATCACGGTCAATGCGATGCACCAATTCCAGAAAACGACAGTCCGGACGCAGCTGACGCAGCGCCTCAATTACGCCAAGGCTGACACCACTGCCTCCGTGAACGGCCAATCCGCTGGGTTTGTTCAAAACCAGCAGCGAATCGTCTTCATAGAGAATGGCGGCTTCAATGCGCTGTGCCACTTCCATACCGGGAACGACGGGTGCTCTGGCCTCGCTGACCCGAATCGGCGGCACACGCACCACATCACCGCCCGCCAGTTTGGTGTCGGCCTTGGCCCGCCCTTTGTTTACCCGCACCTCACCCTTACGGATAATGCGGTAAACACGAGTCTTGGGCACACCCTTGAGCACAACACGCAGAAAATTATCAAGCCGCTGACCGGCCTGATCGTCATCAACAGTAACAAAACGGACAGTATTCTTGACTATATTATTAACAGCTTTATCATCTGACACGGCTTGTTTGCCCATGACTTTACGAGTATTTTGGGATAAATCTTTCATCATTCGCCTATGTTACCAGTTTTTCTGCTGTTTGAAGCACTTGGGAATAGCTGATATATTCCCCTTATCTTTTCGGTTTGACTGAAACCAGAACTGAAAAATGTAATAAAATGATAAATAGCCAACACAAAAAGCACTGTAGTCGCTGTTCTAGAGCGGGAAGAAAATAGATCCCGTCAAGTATCCACAGAACAATGTTAATGACGACAGTAAGCATTGTGTGTATTAGGCTTGTCTGACCGGACAGTAGCGCTGAACAGCGTATCTGTGACCGATAAGGCACGTGTTTGAGTGGCCTGTTGGCAATGTAAACCCCATCAGGCTCCTAGTTAACCAGCGCTAACCAGTCAAAGCTGGCGCTCCTATTCAATTCACTCGTTAGTCAGGTGTTCAGGCACTCGATCACTGTCTGGGTGTAGTGAGGTTTCCGGCAAGCTTTACAAGCGCTGCGGAACCACCAGACAACAGATAAGACCTGCCCCCCTGGTTCGCCGACCCCGCTAAAGCGGAAGGCGAGATCAACCTTGGCCCCAAATTCAGGCAAGGTACTACCCTGTCACCAGTACAGGATGAAACAAGAATGAATCGCTAGGAGTGGCCAGAAAAGGACTGGACAGCGCCGCATTGAAACAATTGGATTTGCATGAAAAGAATGCTTATCAACGCGACACAGCAAGAAGAGCTTCGTGTTGCACTGGTTGACGGCCAGCGTCTCTATGACCTGGATATTGAGTCGGGCTCTCGAAAGCAGAAAAAAGCCAACATCTACAAAGGCAGGATCACGCGCGTTGAGCCCAGCCTTGAAGCGGCTTTTGTTGACTTCGGTTCCGAGCGTCACGGGTTTCTCCCTCTTAAAGAGATCTCCCGTGAATACTATGTCGGGAACCCTGGTTCCGGCCGTCCCAGCATCAAGGATATTATCCGCGAAGGCCAGGAGGTCATCGTACAGGTTGATAAAGAGGAGCGGGGCAATAAAGGTGCTGCCCTGACCACTCTTGTCAGTCTGGCCGGTCGCTATCTGGTGCTGATGCCTAACAATCCCCGTGCCGGTGGTATCTCCCGCCGAATCGAAGGCGAAGAGCGCACTCTGCTGCGTGAGGCTATGGCGCAGCTCGACATTCCTTCTTCGATGGGCGTTATCGTACGCACCGCCGGTCTTGGTCGTAGTGCCGAAGAGCTTCAGTGGGACTTAAACTACCTGCTGCAGGTCTGGAGTTCTGTCAAGACGGCCGTTCAGGATCGTCCAGCGCCCTTCCTGGTTTACCAGGAGAGCAACGTCACCATCCGGGCTGTGCGCGACTACCTGCGTCAGGATATTGGTGAAGTTCTGGTCGACAATGCCGGTGTCTACAAAGAGGCGCTGGACTTTATCAGTCAGGTGATGCCTCAGTACCAGAGCCGGGTCAAACTCTATCAAGACGATACCCCGCTGTTTAACCGCTTTCAGATCGAGAGTCAGATCGAAACCGCCTTCCAGCGGGAAGTGAAGCTGCCATCCGGCGGCTCTATCGTTATTGATCCGACCGAAGCGCTGGTCTCCATCGACATCAACTCCGCCCGTGCAACCCGCGGTGGCGATATCGAAGAGACAGCCCGCAACACCAACCTGGAAGCCGCTGAAGAGATTGCCCGTCAGCTGCGTCTGCGTGATATCGGTGGTCTGATCGTGATCGACTTCATCGATATGAGCTCCAACAAAAATCAGCGCGATGTCGAGAACACGATGCGTGAAGCCCTGCAGATGGACCGCGCCCGCGTCCAGCTGGGCCGTATCTCTCGCTTCGGTCTGCTGGAGATGTCCCGTCAGCGTCTGCGCCCCTCTCTGGAAGAGACCAGCGGCATGGTCTGCCCCCGTTGTAACGGTCAGGGCACTATCCGCGATGTACACTCCCTCTCGCTCTCCATCCTTCGCCTGGTCGAAGAGGAGGCTCTCAAGGAGCGCACCTCCGAAATTCGCGCACAGGTTCCTGTCTCTGTCGGCACCTTCCTGTTGAACGAAAAGCGGGACGCTATCAGCCGCATCGAAAAGCGCAGCAAGGCCCGTTTGCTGGTTATTCCCAACCCGCACATGGAGACACCGCATTTCGAAGTACAGCGACTGCGTGATGACCATGTTACCGAAGAGACCGTCAGCAGCTTTGAACTGGGTAGCCAGGCCGAACAGGAAGCTCCGGACTACTTACGGGAACAGGTTGCGGCCCCCGCAACAGAGGCCGCAGTACGGAATATCAAGCCGGTAGCCCCTGCTCCTCTCAAGAAAAAAGTGCTCTCGGAAAAACCGTCAGGTGGTCTGTTGCGCGCTATCGCCAAAACCTTTGGCAGCCTGTTTACCGCTCCTGAAGAGTCACAGACGGCGGGTAAACCCTACCGTCAGAAGCCGGTTCAGGACAGCGACAATCGTCGCGACGGTAACCGTGACCGTAACGTTCGCAACAAGGATCGTCGTCGGGAAGAGCGCAATAACCGCAACGAACAACGTCGTGACCGCAGTGTTGATCGTAACGAACAGCTCAATGATCGTTACCAGGTCAACGAGGAGCGTCGCCAGCCTCAGCAGCGCCGAGATCGTAACGAGCAACGTAACGAACAGCGCGAGCCGCGTGAACAACGCTATGAGCAGCGTTCTGAGCAGCGTTCTGAGCAACGTTCTGAGCAACGTCACGAACAACGCTCCGAACCGCGTCATGAGACGCGCTACGAACAACGCTCCGAGCCGCGTCAGGAACAGCGTCACGAGCATCGTTCCGAGCCGCAACGTCACGAGCATCGTTCCGAGCCGCAACGTCACGAGCATCGTTCCGAACAGCAGCGTCACGAGCATCGTTCCGAGCAGCAGCGTCACGAGCATCGTTCCGAGCAGCAGCGTCACGCACAACGCTACGAACAGCGTTCTGAGCCACGTCAGGAGCAGCGTCAGGAACGTTCTGAGCCACGTTCTGAGCCACGTTCTGAGCTACGTTCTGAGCCGCGTCAGGAGCAGCGTCAGGAACGTTCTGAGCCACGTTCTGAGCCACGTTCTGAGCTACGTTCTGAGCCGCGTCAGGAGCAGCGTCAGGAACGTTCTGAGCCACGTTCTGAGCCACGTTCTGAGC
>SAMEA5043665__coassemble_330_pt1 | contig 10132 bp, 11 predicted proteins | sample SAMEA5043665__metabat2_low_PE_004 | metagenome-assembled genome bin SAMEA5043665 (sample SAMEA5043665) | Gadus morhua | reverse complement strand
TCGGCGTTCTCGATGATGGTTTACGAGTTCACTCTCTAATAAAGAGCAGAGCCTAATAAAGAGCAGAGCCTAATAAAGAGCAGAACCTATACGTTCCCCTGTCAACGCTTAACCGTTGCCATTACTGGCAACCGCCCATGACTCTCCAGCATCACTCCTGATGGTAAAAAAAGGGTCGAACCCCATACCTTATGAGTCTCCTTACACGAACCTGCTATTATGGTTTATGCTCTGCTACTTCGGTATATATTCAGGAGTTACCGATTATGATTCTAAAAGCGATATGTACAGGTCTGTTTTTATTTTCAATACAATCCAGCGCATTCGATGTAACCACTTATATTTTACTGACAAACCAACAACCAAGGTATCAACAGCCCGTTAACACTTCGAGGGTGTGCGAAAATGATCCTGCCCTGCTGGAGGGAAATCAGCAATTATCATCCGATGGGTGTTACAAATTACTGTTAAGCATGAAATACCTTAGCGAGAATACCGTTACTAAAGAGGTCAATTTTTATGGTACCGAGATTGATCCCAATGTTATTTACAGTGGCCATGGGCAGTTTCTGGTAACCGTTGATGGTATTGAAGTTCCCGATCTGAACGATGGGACTTACTGGCGCCTGCACCAACTCAGGCGCCCCTTCAGCTATGATACTTTGTCACAGGGTATTCAGAAACTTGAGCCTCGCAAGGCTGTGTGCAAACTCGCTGGCCCGGCTATGGGGATATTACTGGAAACCTGCTATCTGACTTACCACAACGATCAAATTATTCATGACGAAATGAGGCCTGTTTATGACATACCGTTAAACTGCCTTTATCAACGCAAATATCAGCCTGCTAATGAAAAAGCCCGAGAGGTTGCTCGTGGTGTCATGGAAACCTTGAGAACGATTGATGAATTTTCTTTAGGGGAAACGGGTTATTAAGCTCTTTCATTGTGTACGCCCCTACAACACCCCGTATGTGGCTCCGTACAGGGTGTTGTCGTATGCTTTACGATCCTGTCAACAAATCTAACCATGCTGTTAGCAACTATTTGTAATTCAGGAGGTCTTACAAAGGACTCATCACACGATTTAATTAACAGCGGGGAGATAACGATGGCATTTCAAATAAAACCAGGACAACAATCCACATCCACGACATCTACGACATCTACGACCAAAGTGACAACGACTACAGCCGTTGTACAAGCGGATGGCGGATCTGAATATTCCGGTTAAAATACCCGCCTCCAGAACTTCCCCTCGTTTGGCGGGTTCATGGTCTAATAACCCTGGAACGTCCACGGACGGAGGTTTGACAAGAAAGCGTATATCAAAAACAGAAAGTGATGTTTCCAGCCAGCCCCTAACAAAAAAACAAAGACCCAGTAAACCTGCGCGGGAAAAAAAACGACGACGCCATATCAACCAGCTTATACAAGAGTCATTTCAGCTCGCAGACAATACTTTCAACATGATTGATCCAGCCCGTCATTCCACTCCAAAAAATCCAGACAATTCAGGTAAAACAACAGAAAAAGCAGAAAAGATGGCCTATATTTGTTCGTGTTTGCGGCACGTTGTAACGACTCTGGACAACAAAAATGTGCTGACCAATATCTCAAAGGGATGTATCCCCATATCAGTGCGGGTCTCACCAAGAAGCTTAGGACAAGTACAATCGAGGACTCTTGCCTCAAGCGTGCCGCAACTGACTGTAGCATCGCAAGAACAAAGCGGAACTCAGGGCGTAGTGAGAAGAAGCCCACGAAAATCTGCCCCCCAAAAATGGCTAAATTTTGACATCAACACAATACTTTCCTCAAATGAAGGTGAGACCAGCTCCCATTCACAGTAAGCATGTAAGCATGAGAGTTCCCAAAGAACCTGTTAAAATCCCCGCCTTGCCCGGAGGTGCTGCTCGCCACCTCCTTTCTTTGTTAAAACGCTCCACAAGAGTCTGAAGAACTCAGGATAATCCCATGACAAAGGCTTTGGTTAACACCGCTCTGGTTGAAATCGTGATGGGTTCCCAGTCCGACTGGCCCACCATGCAGAAAGCGGCCGAAATGCTGGACCTGTTCCAGGTCCCTTACAAGGCCAGCGTGGTATCCGCCCACCGCACCCCGGACCGACTGGTCAGCTTTGCCAAAGGCGCTGCAGACGCAGGTTGCAAAGTGATTATTGCCGGTGCCGGGGGCGCTGCCCATCTGCCAGGAATGATCGCGGCCATGACGCACCTGCCCGTGGTTGGCGTACCTGTACAAAGTAAAGCGTTGAACGGTTTGGACAGCCTGCTCTCTATTGTGCAGATGCCCAAAGGTGTCGCTGTGGCCACCCAGGCCATCGGTGAGGCCGGCGCTGCCAATGCCGGTCTGATGGCGGTGCAGATTCTGGCCACCTCCGATGAAACGCTGGCCCAGCGGCTGATCGCGTGGCGCAGCCAACAGACCGAACAGGTGCCAGTGGAGGTTGAGTGATGTCTGTCGTACGACATATTGCCATTATGGGCTGCGGCCAGCTCTCCCGCATGCTGGCTCTGGCCGGGATGCCCATGGGCTTTCAATTCAGTTTTCTGGCTGAAGCCGGTGAAGCCACCCAGTGTATCTCCGGCTTTGGTGAGATTGTCACCATTACTGACCAAAGCCCGGCTGAACTGTTTGAGGCCCTGGGCCGCCCCGACGTGATTACGGTGGAGCGGGAGTCCGTGAATGTGCCCCTGCTGCGGGAACTGCAAGAGTTTTGTCCGGTCTACCCTGATCCGGATGTCGTCTGGGCGATTCAGAACCGTCACCGGGAAAAGACCCTTGTCTCCCGCCTCGGCATCCCCCTCTCTCCCTGGGCGCGGATTCAGGATAACGATCCGGTGGCAGAAGCCGTCAAAGCGATTGGCGGTCTGCCGGTGGTGATCAAGTCCACGGAAGATGGTTACGACGGCTACAACCAGTGGGTCGCAGAGACCGAAGAGGATCTGAAAGCCTTTGATGCCGAAAGGACGAAGCTCCTCCAGCAGGTGGTCGAAACCGGCAAGGGCATTAACGAGTGGATTGTCGAGAAGAAAATCGCCTTTGATCGGGAGATCTCGGTGATCGGAGTCCGCAATAAACAGGGTGATGTTGTCTTCTATATTCCCGGAGAGAACCGCCATCAAAAAGGCATCCTGAAAAGCTCTATTGTTCCTGCTCCCCTTCTCTCCGACACCCTGAAGCAAAAAGCCGAAGCCTACATTACCTGCCTGCTAAAAGAGACAAACTATGTGGGTGTACTGGCGTTGGAGTGTTTTGTGGTCGGCGATGATCTGATGGTGAACGAGCTGGCTCCCCGAGTACACAACAGTGGTCACTGGACGATGGACGGCGCTGTCACCAGTCAGTTTGAAAACCATATTCGCGCCATTGCTAACCTTCCCCTCGGTGAGACCTCTATGCACGGCGTTGCCGGCATGGTGAATCTGCTGGGTTTCAAACTCTCAGACGAGACCAGCGCTCCCGTTCAGCTCGTGGGCGAAAAGGCACACCTGCACTGGTACGGAAAAAGTTCACGGCCTGGTCGCAAGCTGGGTCATGTGAATATTATCTGTGACGATGAGCAGGCATTGCTGGCGGCTATCGAGAAGGTGGAAGAATCGTATAGTTAATACGCTTTTTGTCTTATTTTTATCTCATTTTTATCTCAATCAGCACACTGTCGGTATATTGGCCGACAGTGTGCTAGTTTATTGAAAACAGAAAATAATAATTACAACTATGAAAGTGATCAAAACCCCCTTCAGTTATCAGGTTTCTGCTTACGACTGCGTACCGATATCTTTTATTAATGCTCTCGCCTATTTATTTGAACGGGATGATATTCCCCCGCTGGTTATCCAGAAAATCTACCTCTACTGTCTGGACACCGTAACGTCCAAAGGCAATCTTGGCCACGGCACCACAGGGTTGGCCATCGCACTGTTAGGTAACTGGTTGCAGAAGTATCGGGAAGGGAACTTTGTCCTGTCGGCAACGTATCTGGAGAGTGATGGTTTCTCTGTTGTTGAGCCGAGCCCACTTTCGGCATGTCTTGAACAAAAAGGCACCGCGCTGGTGCGTCTCTATAGCGGCAGAAAACTCTGGCACTATGTGTTGGCTTTGAAGATGGACGACGAGTGGTTCTACGCTTTTGATCCCTGCCGGCGCGGGCGGCGCACGATTGTCAAAGGGCAGGTGGAGTATCTACCGGATGCCCGTGAACAGGAGCCTAATCTTCGTATTAAAAGACAGTGGCTTGATACTCTCTCCGACAAGAAACGTTTTTGTTTGGGAACCCTTAAACAACGGGAGTGCCTGTTGCTCAGGCGACTTCCTGCATAGTTGTTAATCGTGTAGTGGGGAGTGGATCGGATGCGTGTGGGCGTTCTCATAACCTGCCCTCGATGAGAAGGCGTCATACAGTACCAGTTTGTTCCAGGAAATCCAAAAAAACCTTACTATCCGTAGCCTCTGTGGTAGGTCATTGCATTAGGACAACTCACCAAGTCGCGCACAGACCCAATCATGACTGTCCCCTAAACTGCCCTGAATCTGTGTAGCTATCAAACAGCCACTACAGGTAAACTGTCTACTATTTATTTTTGAACATCCCAGACAGCCGCAGGGATAGCCAGCAACTCATGCCAATACCCGATTTTCAGTCCACCATGCGCCCGCTTCTCTGTGCCGTAGATGACGGGGCAGAAGTACCTTTTCAACAGGCCTTTGAAAAAGTCTGCGACCACTTTCAGCTCACCGAAGAACAAATTCAGGAACGCCTGCCTTCCGGCACTCAAACCATCATTAAAAACCGGGTGTCCTGGGCAAAAACCTATTGTCGTTTGATTCTGGTGGTTTCTTTCCTTCTGAAGGAGCCGCCGCACTCTCAGAAAAGCTGACCGGTCTACCGGCACTGCTCCCCACACCATTATTAGCCATGACATTTCTTCCTTGTTACATGGTTTCTCAAATCGTGTAGTTCGCTGAGCCGATCCCGGTATTCCTCAGACGACTCCCGATCTGATCATCCCACCAAACTTTGCCAGATCAACCGTGCAGACATCAGGACAGAGACCACCACAATGGTGGGCCGAATCAACTGTTGTCCACGGGTCATCACCAGGCTGGCACCGAGGCGGGCGCCGATAAACTGCCCGGCCATCATCACAAACCCCAGCGTCCAGACCACCTGGCCACCAAAAATAAAGAACAGCAGGGAGGCGACGTTGCTGGTGCAGTTCAATATCTTGGTATGCGCTGTGGCTTTGGGCAGGGCAAACCCCATCAGGGTGACAAAGGCGATGGCAAAAAAGGAGCCGGTGCCGGGGCCGAAGAAACCATCATAAAAACCGATGGCGATGCCCGCCGTCAAGGCGAAAGTATGGAGAGTGATCTTCTGCTCACTTTCCCCCACATTTTTGGAGAACAGGAAGTAGACGGCAATACCGATCAGCAGGATGGGAATCAGAGCGGAGAGCAGCGAGGCATCAACCTGCTGAACCAGCACTGTTCCCAGTGCACTGCCGACAAAAGTACAGAGAATGGCAAAGCCCATTTCCTTCAGGTTCACCACGCCACGGCGCACGAAGTAGAGGCTGGCGGTCAAGGATCCGCCGGTACTCTGCAGCTTATTGGTGGCCAGAGCCTGAGTGGGCGAGATGCCGGTAGCCAACAGCGCCGGAACAGTGATCAGCCCGCCACCGCCGGCCATGGCATCAATGCAGCCGGCAAAACCGGCAATAAAAAACAGGGGTATCAGAACTTCTGGAGAGAAAGACTCCATAACTGCCGTCCGCTAAATGGAAAACAGCTATTTTATAGGGCCGAGTCAGAGAAAACCCTTGCCTTGGTCAATAGTCGAGTATCTGGCTGATTCTGACCGTGTCACGAAAATTCAGGAAAGAACCTACACTGAAAAAATACGCAGGGAGAATAAAACATGGATAATAAAACATCATCAAGGCCTCTGTCTTCAACGCCACGGGGCCCTTACAAAACAGAGCAGAACGATAAGGAGCCCAAGACAGGCTTAGGATTTTCAAGAATAATCCAGATACTAAAGAGAGCCATTCACTATCTCTCCCGATCAAACCGGAAATCCCCGGATCACTCACTGAAAGAGCACACAGTCACCTCCGTACCGAGCGGGGAAGAGACTGCTAAAGCCTGTAATGATAATGTGGAAACCATGTTAAAGCTGGAGGAAGAGATTGAAAAAACCGCTCAGACGTTGATGAGTAATACTCGTCCAGCTCTGAAAGACCAAATAGATAACTATAACAAGACCCTGAGTGAAACGTGTGAGCCACTGGCCCGTCACGGGAAACTGTCTCGCTTACGGAAGCGTCTTGAAACAGTTAAAAAAGAAAATTTCGCGGGCGCCGGCGAGCTTTTACTTCGTACAGCCTACGCCAACAATACGTTTCTTAATCAGGCGTTGAAGGAACTGGATGAGCTGACCACAGGCATTCTGCAAGCACCAGAACAAACGCTCGATCTGCCAATCACTTCCAAGCATGAACAACCCTCGCAGGATGCGCTTGCTCGATGCCGTAACAATAATGTGGCGAGCATGCTGGAGGCACAGTGGCCGAATCATCAAACAGGGAATGCCCGGGAGGAGAAAAACGAGAAGTCGTTAACTGTTCCAAGTAATGTCTTTGAGGATCTCACTCGACTGCATTTACAGCTGATAAGTGATGATCAGGTGTACAACAATCGTCCCGAGGGGCAAGACACTGACACAGAAAAACAGCAAATAGAGGCCATCAAATCTTTTCTGAAAGGACTGCCTGAAGAGCAAAAAATGAACGTTTTCGCTCATCTTGACCAGGGCATGGGAAATTGTATGTTCTCCAGTTTTCAGGCTGCTCTGAAAGAAGCGCTACCTGATCTGGGGCTGGTGATACCACGGATGATGTGCACAAAATTGAATGTAACGGTTCGGCGGGATCAGGATAACCAAATTATAATCAGTCACATGCTTGAGGCTATTCCCCATCTGGTTGACCCTGAATATGGTATTGATATTGTTTACAACAAGAATTCCTGGTTGAAGCTGGAAAAAGAGGTGGCTATCGGTTCGGATGCTATACCGCACTATACGGACACCAAAGCCTCCTTAAGGTTCGACAAAGCGCAACCCATCGACGGAGAAGGTCAACAGACTCAACAGATATCGAGAGTCATAAAAAAATAAAACAAAGACAAAGAAAAAGACACCCATAAAATTTGACAGCCAGCCAAGCTGACCTATCTTTCTCCCCGCCGAATAACCTGTCTAAAGATGGATGTCCTGTTCTTTCCTCCTGTTCTTTCCCACCTTTTTTCCCCAGGCTTCGCATCTTTTCAGCGCTTTGCTTCTGAGACTGTTTTTTTCAGCCCCTTGCGCTGCAATCCCTGAATGGTTTTATTGCCAAACACGGCGGTGTCCAGAATGATCCGGTACTCTTTGTCCTTTTCTACCTGTTTCATCTGCACCGGCAGGTCGTGCCAGTCTTTGGCCAGCCAGAGCCAGGTCTGGCGTTTATCGTCATCCCGAACCAGCTTTAACCGCGTGGTGTTCAGAGAGCCAACCGGTGTCTTGATGATCTCTTCCCCCTCCAGGCGGAACTGGACGTTATCCCGTTCGTCTTCATCGATGATGTGATAGTTGAATGCTTTTAAGCCTTTGATGGCATCCATCTGTAGCTGTTGCTGGGCACTGACATAGTCCAGATCCGCTTTTTGCAGATCCAGCTGCCACCGTTTTTTCTTTTCCCGACTGCTGATAATTTTCTTCGCCCTGTCGAAGATAAGCTCTGCGCTGTCACGACTACCAAAGGCGTTGACCCGCATTTTGTAGGCGCTCGGCTGAATCTGCCCACCATCGTACTGAAAGCGGGACTTTGCCTTAAGGGTGAACACAAGAATTTTGGCATTAAACGACAATGTCCAGCTGTTATCACGATTTTGCACCAGGGTGCGCTGAACATCAGCGGTGACCGGAAAACCACTCATGGAGGCGGTGTAATTGGCCGTGTAAGGAACCAGATCAGGGGCGGGTGCCGGTGTCCCTGTGGTGGTTGTTGTTGTTGTTGTGCTCTTCTTTGCAGCAAAAGCGTCTGCAGCAAAAGCGTTTATGGCGCAGAACAGAGCTGCAGTCGTCACTGCAGCTCTGGCAAAAGGCAACCATCCATGGAGGCTATAGAAAAACATCATGTCAGGGCGTTAAAAGTCCTTGAGGTGTTGAAGTCGCTGCATGTTGAAAACCTTGTTCCGGAAGCGCTCTGTTATCCAGCCAGGCTCTGCCATTACCTAGCGTCAGGCGACCACTGGCGAACCAGCCAACCGCTACAGGATAGATGATATGCTCCTGAACCAGCACCCGTTGTTGTAGCAACTCTTCGGTATCATCGGCATGAACGGGTACCCGCGCCTGAATGGCGGGAGCACCACCATCCAGTTCGCTGGTGACGAAATGGACAGTGACGCCATGTTCACTATCGCCCGCCTCCAGCGCCCGCCTATGGGTGTGCAGACCTTTGTATTTTGGCAGCAGCGACGGGTGGATATTGAGCAGACGACCTTCATAGTGGTCAGTGAAGGCTGGCGTCAGGATCCGCATAAAACCGGCCAGAACCACCAGCGCAGGATGGTAACTGTCGATCTCTTCCATCAGTGCCTGGTCGAAAGTTTCCCGGTTTTCATACTGGCTATGTTCGAGAATCACCACAGGAATTCCTGCCTGGGCGGCACGAATCAAGCCGTAGGCTTCCGGTTGGTTGCTGATGACGGCGACTATACGGGTATGGGTCTGTTCCTGAGTGTCGATCAGTGCCTGCAGATTACTGCCACTGCCAGAGACCAGCACGACCATGGGCACAGCAGACACCGCAGCAGACACAGAGCCTGCTGCGGATTCACTGTGAAGGGAGTGAATAGTCATTACAGTCCGACCATCTCTACCTGTTCTTCACCGGTTGCCGCCTCGGCAATGGTGCCGATCTCCCACGCCGTTTCACCCGCTGCAGTGAGCATGGTCAGCGCTTCTTCTTTACGTTCAGCAGGCACCACAATCACCATACCGACGCCACAGTTCAGCGTGCGGTACATCTCCCGCTGTTCGACGTTGCCACCTTGCTGCAGCCACTGGAACAGTGCCGGAATCTCCCAGCTATTGGTGTTGATCACCGCTTTGGTGTTGTCTGGCAGTACACGAGGAATATTCTCCAGCAGACCACCACCGGTGATATGGCTCATGGCGTTAACCAGTCCGGCACGGATCAGCTCCAGCATCGGTTTGACGTAGATGCGGGTCGGCTCCAGCAGCCGATCGGCCAAAGGCTTGCCATCCAGCTCCATGGTCAGGTCGGTTTCATTGATTTCGAGGATCTTGCGGATCAGGGAGTAGCCGTTGGAGTGAGCCCCGCTGGACGCCAGGCCGATCAGGGCATCGCCCGCTTTCACTTTGCTGCCGTCGAGAATCTCCGACTTCTCCACCACACCGACGCAGAAACCGGCCAGATCATAATCTTCGCCCTGATACATGCCAGGCATCTCGGCGGTTTCACCACCGACCAGGGAGCAGTTGGCTATTTCACAGCCTTTGCCAATACCTGCGACAACACTGGCAGCGACATCGATATTCAAATGACCCGTCGCGTAGTAATCAAGGAAGAACAGCGGTTCGGCGCCGCAGACAATCAGATCGTTCACGCACATGGCGACCAGATCGATGCCGATGGTGTCGTGGCGGTTAAGATCCATGGCCAGCTTCAGCTTGGTGCCGACGCCGTCGGTGCCGGAGACCAGCACCGGCTCTTTGTAACCGGCAGGGATCTGGCAGAGAGCGCCAAATCCGCCCAGACCGGCCATCACTTCAGGGCGACGGGTGCGCCTGGCGACATGTTTGATGCGCTCAACCAGAGCATTGCCTGCATCAATATCCACACCCGCGTCACGGTAACTGAGCGATCCTGTATTTTTCGTCATAATTTTTCAGTTCTTCAGTTCAATCAAGGTGGGGACCAGCCCCCATTGATGGAATATTTTTGGGGTGATGAGCTGGCGCAGGATTGTATCAGCCGTAACCGATTTCGGCTATTCGTCTGTAAGACTATCTGCGTATAAGTATCTGCGTATAAGTATCTG
>SAMEA5043665__coassemble_323_pt1 | contig 10386 bp, 9 predicted proteins | sample SAMEA5043665__metabat2_low_PE_004 | metagenome-assembled genome bin SAMEA5043665 (sample SAMEA5043665) | Gadus morhua | reverse complement strand
GCCCTTTCACGGCGGTAACAGGGGTTCAAGTCCCCTACGGGATACCATTTTTTTGTTGAAAAAGTTTTAGCCGATGCGCAAGCATCGGCTTTTTTTTATGCTTAAAATATTTATTTAATTATTTTTTAATTCCAGCCAGCTCCATCCAACGGCTTACTCACTGAATGATCAATGTGTTGATTCTTTCGCAAAGAACACAGATCGGGTACGGGATGCTTGAGATAATCGATTTTTCCTTCTCACTTGCGAGTGCATGTGTTGGCTTTTTTCTCGCTGATGCAGCCTCAGTGTTGGGTGTAATTATCGCCATGAGCGCCATGGATGGCCCGATCCTCCGTACTGGGTATTGGCGCGGTTGCGGGTTACATGGCGGGTATCGCCCTCGTTGATATCGCCGGGTACCATTTTTTGAGGATCTTTTACTGGCTCTGGTGCTTATTTATTCCTACAGGTTGAAGATTTCTTGCGTAAAATGTGGCAGGAATGCCCCTGATTGGAGTATTTTATGGTTATCAATGATAAAGCTCCCATCAAAGAGCTCCGCTCAGAAAAAGGTTTTGCGATAGTATGCAGTCAGCCGCGTCCCCGGATAGAGATAACAAACTGCCTTCAGAGAATGCACGCGTGGATAACAAAGAGATAGCATCACTCATTGCCGATTTGAGTTGTCGCGATGATAAGGACATCTTGGGGCACGAAGCTGTGCGGGTGTTGCGCCTGCTATGGCCTGCCGTGTTTCGGGTCTCCTCCCCCAAGCCTGTGAAAATAGGCATTGATAAAGATATCGCTGCGACGGGTCTGGTGCCTGAAAACATCATGAAGATCGGCTTGCGCTGTTTCACCCGTTTGGAACAGTATCTGGAATGTACCCGTGCCGGAAGAGCCAGAATTGGCCTTGATGGTAAACCAGCAGGTCAGGTCAGGTTGGACGAGGCCGTCAACGCAGACTTGATACTTTACGCCCGCTATTGCCGGAATAACCCTCCGAGGGCTTTCGTTGGCCAGTTGCGTCGAGTGACTGCCGAGGAGGTTGCCGGCGAGGAGAGCACTACTCAGGTGGAAGAGTAGACAATTCGCTGAATAAAAAAGGGCGACTGAGACCGAATGCCTGCATTCGATCTCAGTCGCCCTTTTGTCGTCAACTATTGCGTATCAGCTTTCCCTGTTAAGCTGCTCAACAAAGCGACGGCTCTCAGCAATGGAGGTCTGCATCTCCTTGATCAGACGGTCGATGTCTGCTTTCACGCTATTGAACTCCCCTTTCAAAGAGGAAACAGCCACAGCGTTCAGATTGTGCTTGAGAAAGAGCGTCTGATCCTGGAATACATCCAGAACTGGCTGCATGCGCACCTCTGCTTTCTCCAGGCTGGCCACCATCCTGGTATATTGACGACGGGTATCCTTTAACTTGCGAGCACTGGACCGGCGCAGGGAAGCATCAGAATAGAGCTCCAGCTCCTCTTCCCACTCGGTAAACAACGCCTCAGAGACATTTTTCACGGAGCGAATACGGGAGCGCACTTTATCTGCCGCTTTTACGCTGCCCCTATATTCGCTGTCCAGTTTTTTATAGAGCTCTTCCAGATTGTCGCCATTGAAGGTGATGACCGAACGGAACTGCTCAAGCGCCGAAGTGAACTGCTGCTGCACCTCTTCCTGAGCGACCTGGGTGTCTTCAATATTGTCCACCAGGATATCCCGTTTGGGATAGCCGATCTTTTCCATGGCGTCGTAATAGGTGTTTTGACAGCCGGCAAGAGCCAGTAACAGAGCAACACTTCCAAACAATTTTGCCGTTCCTTGTCTCATCAATATCTCTCCCTTTTTTCAATGGCCTCGATCAGAGCCTTGTTGCGTTTGTCTGCGAGGTGAGTGTTGACCACGAACAGGGCATGTACGACACCGGGCAGCCATCCGCAAATGGTCAGAATAATATTCAGAATGCCTTGAATAGGTTTGCAGCAGAGAAATACTGCCAGTGGCGGCAGAATAATTGCCAAAAAATAGAGCATTGGTTTTGCTATCCTTTCGACGCAATCCGATAATTCAGTGTACCGTGAACCGGTCGCTTCTGACAAAGGGGCTTCGAGAGCCCCTGTTTACAGAATAAGAAGATTAGAAAGCGACCGCCAGAGGAACGCTCTGTTGGTTCATGGTCATCTCTTGCTTCAGAGCTGAGCGGTACTTTTTCATAAGAAACAGCGTGCTCTTCATAATAATCAAGTCGGCGATCAGTATGTTGGCCCAGACAAAACCTTCACCGGCCAGCAGGGGCAGCACCAGTAGTCCGGCAATCGGCAGCACCAGACTGCGCAGCAGGGAGATAACACTGGAGGCTTTGGAGCGGGCCGTGGCCTGATAGATGGTCATCATTAACACGTTGATACCCATCGGAATGGCTGCCATACCGTAAAAGCGCATCGCCCTGCTGCCCAGTTCAATCATTTCAGGTGAGGGTTCGGCCACAAAGGCAGCGACCATTTCGCCGGGAAATAACATCGCCACACCGGAAAAGAGACCACAGATAAGAGTGATAATCATCAGTCCAAGGTTCAGAGTTTCCAGAATGCGGTGGTGGTGCCGGGCGCCGTGGTTAAAACTCACCAGTGGCTGTACTGCCTGACAGACGCCGTATACCAGCAGACCCAGCAGCCACATGCAGTTCAGGGCAACGGTATAAACGGAGAGATAGAGTGACCCGCCCAGGCTCAGCAGAATCCAGTTGGAAACCATAATCACGATGCCGACAGAGGCTTCCATAAACAAAGTTGGCAGACCATTACCAAGAATGGCTTTGATAGCGGCCAGATCTGGTTTAGCAAAGCCCAGCGTCAGCTGGCACTTTTTACTGCGCCGGTTCTTACGACGAAAATGAAGCAGAAGTACACCGGACATCGCCAGCTGTGCCAAACCTGTCGCCAGACCGGCACCGAACATGCCCCAGTCGAACACCATCATAAACAGCCAGTCCAGCAATACGTTCAGGGCGGCGCTGGCAATCATGGCATTCATCACCAGCTTCGGATTGCCATCATTACGAACAAAGTTGGAGAGTACCCAACCCACGGCGTATGGTGTGGCAAAGTAGGTGAGCGAGGCGACATAATCTTTGGCCATGGGAATCAGATGATCCCTGGCACCAAAGAGCATCACGATCTCATCCAGCCAGATCAGCGTAGCCACGGTCAGACTCACCATCACCACGGTGATAAAGGTGAACGCCTGACGAAACAGGGCGCGACCCTCTTCCGTTTTGCCTTCGCCAAACCGGATGCTCATCAACGACGAACCGCCGACGCCTACCATCATGGCCATCGCGAACATAAATGAGAAATAGGGCAACACAAGATTGATGGCTGCCAGGCCATCTTCACCCATACTGTGACCGATAAACATAATATCAGCGACGATGTACAGGGATTTAATCACCATACCGGTGATGGCCGGCATCAGAAAATGGCGAAAACATTTACGCACGGGGTCGAGCCCCAGATTAAGATTGAGAGCGGTGTTGGGCATGGTTTATTTAGGTCATTTTTGTGGGGCTGCCATAGCCCCGGTGGACGGCAGCGCCCATTTTATGAGCGTACCGTCACCGAGCCTATGAGTGGAAATCCTATAGCTGATTTTGTAGCTTATTTAGTAGCTGGAGTCAGGAGAGGCTGGCGGCCTTCATCTCTTTGGCCAGTTGCAGACTTTCGGCCATATTCCGACCAAAAGCGATATGGTCACTCTTGCGAATACCAGCCTTACGCAGCTTGAGCAGCAGCCGTGGCAGCAGACCGTTCAGAACCATGCGCGTATTGTTTTTCTCCATATCCATCAGGATATTTTCCATGGCAACAATGGCGGTCATATCCAGAATATTAACCCGACTCATATCGAGCACAATGACTCGAATGGAGCCGTCTGTTTGCTGGAGTACGCTGAGGGCTTTCTGGGCGGCACCGAAGAATAGCGGACCGTTGATCTCATAAACCTCGATACCATCCGGCACCGATTCATCAGAGGACAGCCCGGCGCTGGTTCCAGGATTGAGCTGAGCCATGGCGCTGATGCGCTTGATCAGCAGCAGACCCGCCAGCAGCATACCGGCAGAGACGGCGACCACCATATCGAAGATCACGGTCAGACCAAAGCAGGTTAGCAGTACGGCGACGTCTTCTCTGGGGGCGATCTTCACGATGCGAACAAAGTGCTGCACTTCGCTCATATTCCACGCCACCATCAGCAGCAGAGCCGCGAGGGAGGCCATCGGAATATGGGCCAGCAGAGGTGACAACAGCAGAATTGCCGACAGTACAAACAGACCATGAATAATGGCGGCGATAGGGGAGCAGGCGCCGCTACGAATGCTGGTCGCAGTCCGGGCGATAGCCGCCGTCGCTGGAATACCACCAAAGAATGGGGCAACAATATTGCCAATCCCCTGACCGATCAGCTCTCCGTTCGGATTATGGCGAGTGCGGGTCATGCCATCAGCAACCACGGCGCAGAGCAGGGATTCCAGAGCCCCGAGCATGGCGATAGCAAAAGCCGATGCCATGAGCTCCCGTACCAGATTGAAACTCAGACCAATAGGCTGACCGCTGGCATCAGGAAGATTCCAGGGCATGATCAGTTGAGGAGCAAAGGGGGGAATGCCGGTGCCGGAAACACCTTCCGTGTGCCAGGTAAATTTGCTGCCAATGGTCATCACGGTGGCGCCGTCAGCAAACTGCATAATCAGCCAGGCCAATCCTGCGCCGACGATCAGAGCGGGCAGATGGGGAGGCACGCTGCTCTTTAGTTGTCGCCACCCCAGAAAGACACTGAAAGTGGCCGCCGCGACCAGCGTATCCCAGATACTCAGGGTTGGCAGGGCACTGACGATGGCGACCATGCGCTCAAAAAAGTGCTCGGGTATCTCTGTGAGAGGTAGCCCGAAAAAATCCTTAAGCTGCAGAGAGGCAATAACGACGGCAATACCGGAGGTAAAGCCGATGGTGACCGGATAGGGGACATACTCAATCAATCTCCCCAATCGGCATAGCCCCATGGCTATCAAAATAATACCGGCCATCAGCGTGGCGATAGCCAGCCCGCCTAGCCCGTATTTACTGGTGATGGGTAGAAGGATAACAACGAAAGCGGCTGTTGGTCCGGAAATATTAACCCTGGAACCGCCGGTCAGGGCGATCAGGATACCAGCGACAATTGCCGTATAAAGGCCGTACTCCGGTGCGACTCCGCTGGCAATGGCCAACCCCATGGAGAGGGGAAGAGCCACGATACCAACGGTAATGCCGGCGAGGATGTCGCGACGTAAATCGGCAAGAGAATATCCCTGCCGTAAGGTTTCAGTTAAGGCTGTAGAAATCATTCGGAAAGCTGCAGATTAGATAAGTAGTGTTGGACGGAATGGACGGTGAATGATAGTCCTTTGTTTCGGCTTAATACAGCATGTTTCGGTTTAATACGGGGGTTGCAGTTTGATCGTGAACCGTGTGGCAAACCTCGGCAGATGCCAGAGCTTCCCTGTCGCCAATATAAGGCTCTGGTTTTGTTTTATCGGCATCCATGTACTGATAATTCTCACGACCTTTACCGCAGATCAGTAAAGCATCACTGCCGTTTAATTCAGCGGCAGCGTCTGCAATGTCTCCCGAGTATCATCGTCAGGATAAAGATGGACTCATTCGTTATAGTGCCACTTTTCTATGTTTCACGAGATCCACGAATCCCCCGACCGCCGAAAACATTAATAACAGCGCCACACATAATCAGACCGCCACCAATCACCGTGGTCAGTACAGGAATTTCATCAAATAAAATCCAGCCGAGCGCCACTGAGAAAATAACCTGTATATAGGAGTAAGCGGTGGCTTTGGCGGCATTGTCGGTTTTCATGGCGTGAGTCAGCCCGATCTGGCCGATCTGGGTGAAAATGCCAACCAGGATTAACAGTGCCAGTGTCCAGGGCGTCGGCATAACAAAGTCATTGCCCAGCAGCATCAACGACAGTGGCAGTGAGATCAGCGGAAAGTAAAAGATGATGACAGAGCTATCTTCACTCTGGCTTAACCGACGTACCAGTACATAGGCGACAGCGCTTCCAAATGCGCCAACGAGTGCAGCGATAATGCTGATAGTGGGTAAATTGTGAGCTATTTCGGAATCCATTCCCGGCTGTACCATGATGGCCAGTCCGAGCAGACTGAGCAGAATACAGATCAGGTTGGAACGTCGAATAGATTCTTTCAGAAAGAGCAGTGCCAGCAAAGCAGTGAATACCGGATGCAGATACTGGATAACGGTCGCCTCGGCCAGTGGCAGTGTGGTCACAGCGTAATACGCTCCCATCAGGGCGATAGTGCCGGCGGTGCCACGGGCGATGAGCAAGGGTTTGTTATGACCCCAGACAGAGAGTTTTTTTCGTCGTATATCGATAGTGCTCAATAGCAATGAGATCAGCGCTCTGGCCGCGACGATTTCAAAGACAGGAATACCATGTGCACTGACAGCCTTGACGCAGACACTCATAAGCGCGAATCCAAGGGTGGACATGAGCATATAGCGCAGTCCGACAGGCAGTTGATTAAAGAGATTCAGAAACATGTTATTTAGCGACGCCCGTTTTTTATTTTGTGGCAAAGGATAACGACTTTGCCACTGGGCAGCCGTTGCAACAATAGGGAAATATGTCTCTGATGATTATGACTTACTGTCCCGGTTAAGGATGTCCAGCAAGCGCTGCCTGAGAGCCTGATGCAGCGTTCGAATTTTATCCTGATCGCTGACCGGGTTGTTTTGCAGATCTGTGACAAAGAATACATCCTCGACCTTCTCGCCCAGAGTGGAGATGTTAGCATTTCGGATCATGACTTCCTGCTCTGCAAATACACGTCCCATGCTTGCCAGCAGACCGGGGCGGTCCGTAGCCTTGACCTCAACAATTGTGCGGTGGTTGCCCGGATCGTTGCTGATGGTAATGCGTGGCTCTCGAGCAAAGTTTTTCAGTTTTCTGGAGACGCGATAGTTGTTGAAACGTAGTGGCAATGGTTTGTTACTGGTCAGTGCTCGTGTGATGTGTTGGCGAATGCGTTCAATGCGAATGGTATCTTGTTCCAGCGGTTTATTGGTCTGGGCATCAAGCACAATAAAAGTGTCCAGAGCATAACCGCTGGTGGATGTGATGATCCGGGCGTTGTGAATGGTCAAATTCAGTGCGCGAAGGGCTGCGGTACAGATAGCAAAAAGATGGGGTAGATCGGGCGCGTAAATAAATACCGCTGTTCCGCCTTCATACCTGCGTTCGGTCGATTCCTGCACCAATACCAGGGGTGTCGCGCCACAATTTTCCAGTACGCCTCGTGTTTGCCAGGCGATTTCCGGCGCATTGTGACGCAGAAAATAGTCATCGCCCAGTCTATCCCAGAGCTGCTCTGCCCGGGTGATATCCACCCCTTGTAACGCCAGTGCCATACGCGCCTGGGTTTGGGTATCTTCGATGCGTTCGGATTTATCTATAGGGTTGGTCAGCCCCCGGTGCAGTGCTCTGCGAGTCTCCTGAAACAGTTCCCTCAGCAGGCTGGCCCGCCAGCTGTTCCATAAATTGGGATTGGTGGCGTTAATGTCGGCCACGGTCAGGCAGTAGAGGTAATCCAGACGACGGGTGTCCCCGACAAAATGGGCAAAATTATTGATGGTTTCCGGATCGGACAGATCCTGACGCTGGGCGGTGGACGACATCACCAGATGGTGGCGAACCAGCCACTCGATCAGGGCGACATCGGCGACAGAGAGTTTGAGCTGTTCAGCAAAATGTCGTGCATCAATGGCACCAAGCTCAGAATGATTTCCGCCACGCCCCTTGCCAATATCGTGGTAGAGGGCGGTGATATAGATAAGTTCCGGTTTAGGCAGACGCTTTTTGGCATCACAGGCGGCCGAAAATTGCTCCTGGCTCTCCTCGTAGTTGAACCGGCGCAGGAATTTGATCGTCAGCAGAGTGTGGGCATCGACGGTATAGTTGTGGAACAGATCGTACTGCATCTGTCCGATAATATAGCCGAATTCGGGCAGGTAGTTGCCAAGAATGCCGTAACGCACCATACGACGCAGGCTTGCGGTCAGGGCGTAGGGTGCTTTCATCAACTCAAGAAACAACCGATTCACCTCCGGATCATTGCGGAAGGTGTGATCAATCCGGTGTTTTGCTCCCCGCAGTGCTCGAATAGTCGCTGCTGTCATGCCTTTTATGAGGGGGGTGTTAGACATCAGCACAAAGGCTTCAATCATGGCGGGTGGATAATCGTTGAAAACCTGAGGCTCGATGGCATCCAGATAACCATTGTTGACCTGAAAGCGTTCGTTCAGAACTATGACACTGTCCTGGTTGCCGTTATCGGGAATGGTGGCATTAAAATGCAGCAGTAGCAGGTCGTTGAACACACCGAGGACCATGATCGACCGGTAATATCTCTGCATAAACTGTTCGACGGCGAGAGCGCCATTTTCGATGTTTTTATAGCCGAATTGTGCGGCGAGCGCCTTCTGATGATCAAACAGAAGCCGATCCTCTGGTCGCCCCACCAACCGATGCAGCGCCCAGCGCACCTGCCAGAGGAATTGTCGGGCGCGTTCAAAGATCAGATATTCGTGTCTGGTCAGGAGATGGAGTTTAACCAGCTCCTGGAGATCATCAATACCGTAATGACGTCGGGCAATCCAGCCAATAATATGAAGATCCCGCAGCCCTCCGGGAGAGCTTTTCAGATTGGGCTCAAGATGGTATTCGGTTTGATTGAACTTACGGTGTCGCTTTTTTTGTTCGTTGTATTTTGCCCGCAGGTATTCTGGCCCTGGCCACATGTTGACCGGGCTGATGGCGTCCTGCATGGCTTCAAATAGCGGCTGTTTGCCGGAGAGCAGGCGCGCTTCGATCATGGAGGTAATGGCGGTCAGATCCTGACGCCCGAGATCGGCACACTGCTGGATGGAGCGAACGCTGGAACCGACTTTAAGATGGATATCCCAGAGCAGGGTCAGGAATTTCTCGATACCGTCGCGGTGGTGTTCTACGTGATCGCTCTGCAGAAGGATCAAAATATCGATATCGGAACAGGGGTGCAGTTCGCCCCGGCCATAACCGCCCACGGCAACAAGTGCAATGTCGTTTATATCTTTGCCAACCAGATGCTCCCATGCCTGAACCAGAAGCTGATCAATAAACCAGGCTCGCCCTGTCACCAGTTTTCGAATGCTTTCCTTCTCGTTGAACCATTGGTCCATCAGAGCATTCGCGTCGTCCAGACATTGGCGGCAGGCACTGCTCGAATGAGGGGTAGTCAGCAGGAGAGCTGTGGATAGTTCGTTCTTCTGATGATCACTGAGTGCCGTGTTCATAGGGAGCGTTATTCTTTTTTATATGTATCGTTGAAAAAGACCGGCAAATGCCGGTCTCTGATATTTCTGGTTAGATCAGGGGAGAAGTTTCACCTTCCCGCAGGGTAAGGATTTCGTAACCATCGCTGGTGACCAGAATCGTGTGTTCCCACTGCGCCGATGGACGACGGTCACGGGTAACGGCGGTCCAGCCATCCCCTTTGAGTTTGGTCTCTTTGCGACCGGCGTTGATCATGGGCTCGATGGTGAAGATCATACCCTCCTGAAGTTCGATCCCACGGCCAGCGATGCTGTTGTGCATCACCTGTGGCTCTTCATGGAAGCCTTCACCGATGCCATGACCGCAGTAGTCTTCAACGACAGAGTAATGATGCTTGTGAGCATGGGCGGCGATCACAGCACCGATATCGCCCAGGAAAGAGCCGGGGCGCACAGTGTCAATGCCGAGGAACATGCACTCACGGGTGACATCTATTAAGCGTTGCAGGAACTCCTGCGTTTCACCAACAACAAACATATGACTGGTATCACCGTGGTAGCCATCTTTGATGACGGTGACATCAATATTCAGGATATCGCCTTTTTTTAGTATCTTTTTGTCCGAAGGGATACCGTGACAGACGACATCATTCAACGACGTACAGGTGGACTTGGGGAACCCCGGGCGACCGGGAGCCGCGCCGTAATGGAGTGGCGCGGGGATAGCTTTCTGGACATTCACGATATGGTCGTGACAAATGCGATCCAGCTCACCCGTACTGATGCCCTCTTTAACGTGAGGCGCGATCATGGTCAGGACTTCACCAGCCAGACGACCAGCAATGCGCATTTTTTCAATCTGTTCCGGTGTTTTGATAATAACGGCCATATGTGTCTGCTTGATTCCTGCAGGAAACTTGGGAAATTACAGAGAATTCTAGCAAAACCAAGCGCACTGGGGTAACTGGGATTTTTGTAGAGACAAATCGAGACACATTTATTAATTGTTATGGCATTATT
>SAMEA5043665__coassemble_322_pt1 | contig 10397 bp, 9 predicted proteins | sample SAMEA5043665__metabat2_low_PE_004 | metagenome-assembled genome bin SAMEA5043665 (sample SAMEA5043665) | Gadus morhua | reverse complement strand
AGTAACAGATAACAGCACAGTAACAGATAGCAGCACAGTAACAGATAGCAGCACATTAACAGATAGCAGCACAGTAACAGATAACAGCACAGTAACAGATAGCAGCACAGTAACAGATAGCAGCACAGTAACAGATAGCAGTACAGCAACAGATAGCACCACACTTGACTACCGTCAGATAGCCCAAACATTTAGGGTCTCACTTTCCGAAAAACAGAACGTCTTCGGTATCCCTCTTCTCGGCAACAATAAAAGCGACCAAGCCCTGATCGATCTGACCAAATCGACGCTGACCATGATTCTCGATCAGGATAGCGATAACCAGCCTGACAACCCCGAACTTGTGAAATACATGGCTGATAATGATTTCGAGGTCATTATTGGCAACCAAGAAGAGCTGAATGCCCTGTCAGACTTCGAGGATCGGTATAATAGAAAAACCGCACACGTTTCTGAGTCCTTACTCAAACCTGATAGCTACCTTATTGAATCTCTGGCACTGGTTATTTCCGGCTACATCTCTTTACTTGAGTCTAAGCGTGAAAGTACTGAAAGTGCTGCTGAAGCGCTGGAAAACCTTGAGAAGGCTATTGCCCAAATAAACGAACAGGACTTTAGCTATATAGAAATAGAAGAAGATACCCCTGATCAACCATTAGAGATCGAAAAAGAAAAGCATGAACGGCGCGTGGACTTTATAATGTCTACGTCCTTAGTCTTATCTGGACAACTGAAGCCGCTGTTCGACAGGAAGATGGATGTCTTCAAACAGACCGTGGAGAAAGCCTCTGTGCTTTCAGGTAAAAAGTACATCACCGACATTTCTAACCTGCTTCCTCCTCGCTACCTCAAGTGGACAAACACATCACAGGAAGATCTGTACACAAAAATCCCTTTGATCGGGGAGTGGGTTGTCAAAAACAAGCTTACGTCACCTACCGTCAATCTTGAGCAAGTACTGATACAACCCTATGACATAATAAGCGACGAAGACCTGTCAAACCTTGGCATCCTTGAGATTAAAGAAGCAGAAGAACTGCATTCTGAATCGTAATCACCCCGTTATTTCATCTGTTTTATAAGAAATATTCCATAAAAATAGACGGTTATAACTATCTACACCACACCCATAAAAACTATTACTATTCAATTGCAGGTTCGCTGACGGAAGCGGCAAAAGGAAGGTCGAGGAGACCCCTGCACATAAATTTTCAAAGGCTTATCCTCTTTGAAAAAATGAGGGATATTTGAACAACGCAGGACATGTCGTTGTTCAGGTCATGGAACGACCGGGATCAGGATGATCTTTAGTACAAGGAACATGGATCAGTGGGTCTGGAAAGGATATCAGACCCGTAAACCTTTTTTTCTTACCAATAAAGCCAGCGTTAAACCCCCTCTATTCCCACATAACTCTTATCAATAGTCCTGTCGAGAAAACGAACCACCCCCGAAAAGATGGCTCGACTGTAGTTCAATCAGCATCGCTATCAAGCAGCCACTTGATCGGAATCTTGATCCAGAACCCGTTCAAGAATCTCACGATGTTTTTCCGACGCAAGCCTTGGTCCATAACCGGACACCACCTCAGCAGCCCCAGCACAAGCCAGTTCACCCGCCTTGCGGAAACCATAACCAGCGGTTATGCCATGCAGAAATGCACCGGCAAACATATCTCCAGCACCATTAGTATCAACAGCTTTAACTTTACAGGGAGGGATATGTAGTTCGTTTTTACCATCAAACACCAAAGCACCACAGGCACCACGGGTAATCACGAAGGCTTTGGCGATCTTTTTCAGTGCCGAAACAGCAATATCCAGACAGTCGGTTTCCGCCCAGGCTTTAGCTTCATCTTCATTGCTAAACAGTAGATCGACACCGTCGCCAATCATCTCTTTCATGCCGTCACGGAAAAAGCTAACAATCCCCGGATCAGAAAGACTGAGTGCCGTTTTTACACCATTTGCTTTGGCAATTTTTCTCGCCTCAACAACCGCAGCACGAGTAGTATCAGAGGATACAAGAAAACCCTCGGCATAGAGATACTCAGAGACTTTGAGCGCATCAACATCAAGCTCACGCACGGACATTGTTTCACTGATACCCAGATAAGTGTTCATGGAGCGCTCGGCATCGGAAGTGACCATAACCAGACATTTACCGGTAATGCCGTGATCATTTTCTACCTGTGCACAAGTTGTAACACCAGCGTCGTTCATATCCTGAAGATAGAAGTCGCCATTATCATCATTAGCTACACGACAGGAATAAAATACACGACTACCAAAGTAGCTTGCTGCAATAACACTATTGGCGGCAGATCCACCACCCGCCCGGGAGTGAACCTGATGCTGTGCAAGAGCCTCCATAAGCTGGTGACGACGCTCACCATCAATCAGTGTCATCACACCCTTTTCTACATTATTCGCAACGAGAAAAGCCTCATCCACCTCAATCTCGGTATCAACCAATGCGGCACCCATACCGTAAACGTGGTAGCTCTTTGTGTTGTGTATCTGCATAAAAAAATCAGAAGGGAAAATCCTGCCGTAGCCCCAAAGCCCGGAGATTTTCTCTGGTCACTCCTGGTGAGATTGGCGTGGCTTAATCTGTACTTCCCTCAAAAACTCTAAAGTGGAAGTACACATTATCTACTGTAGTTTGCAGTGCCTTTACATGGCACACAAGGCCGCAAACTGTATCACAGACATTCAGAAGTTTTCTATCAGGGTTAGCCTGTAGGCTGTTAACGAGACTCTTTCCAGACTTCCGGATGAATATCCACAACCCCCTGAGAACTACTCAGCATGATCGCACTATCCTGCATGGCACATTGAAGACTCATTGTTCTTTCAACCATTCGTGCCATGGCTTCAACGATCTCATCGGGCAGGTAAACAATTTGCAGATTTTCAAAGCGACGAATCACCACTTTGTTCTGTTCTCGCCAAACCGGAGCCGCACGATCACCATAGGCGTAAATGATCATCTTCTCAGCCTGGTTGCAGCCTTTGCGGATACGTCGTTCATCGGGCAGCCCCACTTCAATCCATGTGGTTACACCGCCAACCAGATTTTTTTCCCAGATATCCGGCTCATCCTCGGAGCTTAAACCTCGGGTAAACTGCAAGCCGTCGGATGCATTGAGTGCAAAAGCGAGCATCCGCACCATCATGCGCTCATCGGTTTCTGAGGGGTGACGGGCGGTGGTCAGAGTGTGGGTTTGATAGTAGCCCCGATCCATATCTGCGATCTGGATTTCAGCTTTAAAAATAGTGGCTTTCAGCGCCATAGCGTTACCTGGTTATCGGGAAATGAGTACCGCGTGCACTCTACTCCACAACACGTCATTTAAACAGGCTCCATCAGCCAGAATCACTATCAAACCCGTTAGCCATCACCAGTAAAAACTATGGGGAAATTCACCATTTTTTCTGAAACTGTAAAAAAAACATCCATAGGGAACTATTCTGTGAGCGATTTGTCGAAACTCCATTAAACCAATCAACCCAACCTTAACTGTAACTTTATTCTGCGTGGAGTCGCGTAAATCACATGCTAACATCAAACTGTTTTCGATTTTTATCCACAGGCTTTCTTATCCTGATACTGGCCGCCGGCTGCCAGTCAGGCTTTAAGCCTTGTCCTTATGCTGATAGCGGTGCCCCCGAGGCTAATGCCGGTTGTCTGGTAACCCGGGGAGATGATGTTCTGGTCGTTACCATGCGCCTGACTGGCAAACAATCCCTCCCCGGAGGAACTACTGACCCCGGTGAAAGCCCACAATGCACAGCCTACCGGGAAACACTGGAAGAGACGGGCGTTGCTGTAAAGGTGAAAGAGCTACTGGCGGAGATGCCCAATGGTTTTCAACTCTTCCGCTGTGAGGCTATTAAAGAGAACCCTTTACTCAATACCCATGATTGGAAAGAGGTCAGTGATGTCTCCTGGCGTTCATGGCTCTCACTGGATCAAGAGAACTGGCGTTACCCCCAATGGTTTGAGCAGACTCGCAGCCTTATTCGTGAGAATATTACCGGCATCAGTAAACAACTCTGAATCCCAACAATAAGCCTGTGGATAAGTCACCATGCCAATAAAACCAGCTGACCCGACCAAGCTCCCTTTTTGGCTCCGCTGGTTTTTCAGGCGTCAGGAGAAAACGTACGGCCAGATGCTGCAACCGGCACTTATGTGGGCACGTAAACCTTCACTATTTGTGCTTTTTGTCAGCCTCTGGGCCACTCTCAGCCGGAAGAGCTCTCCGCTATCTCCACTTCTGCGGGCTTTGGTGCAGGTGCGCGTCGCACAGCTGAACTGGTGTGATTTCTGTGTTGATCTGAACAGTCTGACACTTGTGAAACAGGCTGGCGGGTCAGAAAAATTCAACGAACTCACCAACTGGCAGGAGAGCTCTCTATTCACTCCAGCAGAAAAGGCAGCTCTGGCCTGGACGGAGGCGATGTCCGCAAGTGGCTGCCCTGTGGATAACTTGTTAAGGGATGAGATCAGCCGGCATTTTCCCGATCAGCAGATTATGGAGCTCACCGCATTGATCGGCTTTCAGAATATGTCGGCACGCTTTAATGCAGCGCTTGATCTTCCTTCTCAGGGGTTGTGTGAATTGCCACCAAAAAAGAAATGAGTTTCAAAGAATTTCTTTGTATGTAGAAGTTTAAATCTGATCTGACATACTGAATTTTTAACAGTGTTTACCTGCAACCCTAAACACTGTTCACCAGCCAAAAATAATAAACACCGTTTTTTTCCCACGACAACTAAACAGTGTTTTCCCTAAACGGTGTTCAATTTCCCCAAACTGAACAGCGTTTAGTTTCTTTCTGTACTATTTCTTGACACCCACCTTCCCAAAGCCTGAACTTCAATAAGAACCTCAATAAAACGCTGTAAAATTTCGATTACGCACAGTGTTTGGAATAACAAGCCGTATCTGAACAGTGATCAACGACAAAGGATTGAACAGATATGGCCAGACGCAACGACCACACCAGAGATGAGCTGCAGCGTCTTACTCTCAAAGTGGTGAAAGATTTTCTTACCCTTTACCCGCCCCAGGAGATGAGCCTGCGCAAAGTTGCCAAACTGATTGGCTATGCGCCGGCGACAGTTATCAACACCTTTGGCAGTTACGGAGATCTGTTGCTGGCTGCCAATGCTGAGACTCTGGATGAACTGCACAGCCTCTCTGCCGCAGCGGTCCGTAACGAAACCCAACCTCGAACCGCACTCCGTAAACTGGCTCGCATCTACCTGGCTTATGCCCGCAAATACCCTCATCGCTGGCATCTGGCCTTTGAACACCGAATACCGGATCAGAAAGTTTTGCCAGAGTGGCAAAAAAGCCGGATAGACCGTCTGTTCGCCCTTTTTGCCGAACAACTCAGCCGCACCGGGGCACGGAAAAGCCTGCAGGATATTCACATTGCCTCGCGAGTACTCTGGGCGGGGGTTCATGGAATCTGCCTGCTGGCGGCGGGAGGGGCTGTTTTACAAGAGAAGAACGCAACCGGTGAACAGATGCTGGATATGTTTCTCAACAGTTTTCTTGAAAGTTATACACAGCCGGTTATGAAAGGTGGCAACCTGCCCACATCGGGTTAGATTTTTAGAAAAGGGTAGTGATCATTGGCAAAAAGCGGGTTTTGAACACTATTTTTAACAATGTTCAGAACAGTGTTTAAAACAGCGTTCAACTCCCTCAACTAACTGTTTTTTCTGACAAACTATTCTGAACCCACTTTTTTAGTACGATACCCGCAGAAATAAAAAACCCTCGAGAACCAGAAATGGTTTCGAGGGTTTTGTTTTGCTCGCTTTATGAGCAGGGTTATTCACTTTATCCACAGGTTATCCACAAATCGGGATAACTTTTATCACGGAGAAAGCGCCGCTTTTTTCATCGCTTGCCAGCCTTCTTGCGAATGGCCTGCAGAGTACGCAACTGAGCGGCAGCTTCAGCCAACCGAGCGGCAGCACGTGTGTAATCAAACTCACCCTTTTGGTTAGCCAGTGCCTTTTCTGCCTGCCGTTTGGCTTCAAGAGCCGCCGCCTCGTCCATATCACCCGCCCGCAGCGCTGTATCTGCCAATAGGTTTATGCGGTCTGGCTGCACCTCAAGAAAGCCGCCCGAGACGTAATAAACTGTCTCCTCGCCACCTTCCTGCACAATACGAACCGGACCAGGCTTCAGGGCTGTCATTAGCTGGGTGTGGCCGGGCGTGATACCCAGATCACCCTCGGTTCCGGTCACCACTACCATCTCGACACTGCCTGAAAAGATCGATTCTTCCGCACTGACAATATCGCAGGTCACAGTTTTTCTGTTTGCCGCCATGGCGGACTCCTCCCCTCAAGCCGCTCAGAGAGAGTTGGCTTTTTCGATAGCTTCATCAATACCGCCAACCATGTAGAACGCCTGCTCCGGCAAGTCATCATACTCACCCGCCAGAATGCCCTTGAAGGCCCGGATCGTCTCTTTCAGCGACACATATTTACCAGGAGAACCGGTGAACACTTCCGCCACAAAGAATGGCTGGGACAGGAAACGTTCGATTTTACGGGCGCGGGATACCGTCTGTTTGTCCTCTTCAGACAGCTCATCCATACCCAGAATGGCGATAATATCCTTCAACTCCTTATAGCGCTGCAGAACAATTTGCACACCGCGAGCCACATCATAGTGCTCCTGACCAATAACCAGCGGATCCAATTGCCGAGAGGTCGAATCCAGTGGGTCAATCGCCGGGTAGATACCCTTGGCCGCAATATCACGGCTCAGTACTACAGTGGCATCCAGGTGCGAGAAGGTGGTCGCCGGAGAGGGGTCGGTCAAGTCATCCGCAGGCACGTAAACCGCCTGAATTGAGGTGATAGAGCCGGTCTTGGTGGAGGTGATACGCTCCTGCAGAACGCCCATCTCCTCTGCCAGTGTTGGCTGATAACCTACCGCGGAAGGCATCCGGCCCAGCAGCGCCGACACCTCTGTACCAGCCAGCGTATAGCGATAAATGTTATCCACAAAGAACAGCACATCGCGGCCTTCGTCACGGAACTTCTCGGCCATAGTCAGACCGGTCAGAGCCACACGCAGACGGTTACCCGGAGGCTCGTTCATCTGGCCATAGACCAACGACACTTTGTCGATAACGTTGGAGTCGGTCATCTCGTGGTAGAAGTCGTTACCCTCACGGGTACGCTCACCCACACCGGCAAACACAGAGAAACCGGAGTGCTCAATCGCAATATTGCGGATCAGCTCCATCATATTGACGGTCTTGCCCACCCCGGCACCACCAAACAGACCCACTTTGCCGCCCTTGGCAAAGGGACAGATCAGGTCGATCACCTTGATGCCGGTCTCCAGCAGCTCATTGGTCGCCGCCTGCTCTGCATAGGAGGGCGGGTCCCGGTGAATGGACATACGCTCCTCTTCACCTATCGGACCCTTCTCATCGATCGGGTTGCCCAGCACATCCATGATCCGACCAAGGGTACTGACACCGACCGGAACCTGAATGGGAGCCCTGGTGTTTTCGGCAATCAATCCACGACTAATGCCTTCCGTAGAACCCATCGCAATGGTACGCACGACACCATCACCCAACTGCTGCTGAACCTCAAGCGTCAGCGCCTTGCCATCAATGATCAGGGCATCATAAACCTGAGGAACGGCATCACGGGGGAACTCAACATCAATAACAGCACCGATAATCTGTACGATACGACCGCTGCTCATAGTGTGTCCTCGCCTTTTAGCTTTTAACCAAGAGTTATCTTTTAACTCAGAGTTATCTTTTAATTAAACGGCCGCTGCGCCACTGACGATCTCGGAAAGTTCCTGAGTAATCGCCGCCTGACGCGCCTTGTTATAGACCAGATTCAGTTCGTCGATGAGGCTGCCGGCATTATCAGTTGCACTCTTCATAGCCACCATTCGGGCGGCCTGCTCGCAGGCATTGTTTTCCACCACCGACTGATAAACCTGGGACTCGATATAGCGCACCAGCAACTCATCAAGCAGCGCCTTTGCATCCGGTTCATAGAGGTAATCCCAGGAGTACTTGTGCGCAAGATCTTCACTGGCAGGTAGAGGCAGCAGCTGCTCATGAACCGGCGTCTGCACCATGGTGTTAACGAACCGGTTGTAGCAAATGTTAAGCTGATCTATACGACCATCATCGTAAGAATCAAGCATCACCTTTACGCTGCCGATCAAATCGGCAATAGCCGGTTTATCTCCGAGCTGGGTCAGCGCCGCAACCACATTACCGCCGTAGCTTTTAAAAAACGACGATGCCTTATTACCTACCACACAGATATCAATTTCCACACCTCGCTCATGCCACTTTCGCATCTCTGCAACGGTGCGCTTGAACAGGTTGGTATTCAGACCGCCGCACAGCCCGCGATCCGTAGAGACGATGATGTAACCGACCCGTTTTACCTCCCGCTCAATCATGAACTGGTGACGGTAATCAGGATTGGCATTGGCGATATGACCAGCCACCAGACGGATGCGTTCAGCGTAAGGCCGCGAACGCTCCATACCCTGCTGCGCCTTACGCATCTTGGACGCGGCCACCATCTCCATGGCAGAGGTGATCTTCCGTGTGTTGTTTATCGACGCTATTTGCGTCTTGATCTCTTTACCGACTGCCATCGCAATCCGTCCCCCTCTCTACCAAATCCAACTACCCGCTACCAAATCCAACTACCCGCTACCAAATCCAACTACCAGGTTTGAGTGGCCTTAAAGGCCTCGATAGCCTTTCCGATGCGGCCCTCAATCTCCTTATTGAAGTCACCAGCCTTATTAATGGTGGCTATCAGGGCAGCATGTTCGCTATTGACGTAGCTGAGTAGCGCCGCCTCAAAAGCACCAATACTGCTGAGCTTAACGTCTTCAAGGTAGCCTTTTTCGGCGGCATAGATAACCACACCCATCTCGGCCACAGAGAGCGGCTGATACTGCTTCTGCTTCATCAACTCGGTCACTCGCTGACCGTGTTCTAACTGCTTGCGGGTTGCATCATCCAGATCAGAAGCAAACTGGGCGAAAGCCTGCAGTTCACGGTATTGAGCCAGCGCCAGGCGGATACCACCACCCAGCTTCTTGATAATCTTGGTCTGGGCTGCACCGCCGACACGGGAGACCGAGATACCAGCATTCATGGGTGGGCGGATACCGGCATTAAACAGGTCGGTTTCCAGAAAGATCTGGCCATCGGTAATGGAGATAACGTTGGTGGGTATAAACGCAGAAACGTCACCGGCCTGAGTCTCGATAATTGGCAGTGCGGTCAGGGAGCCGGTTTTGCCTTTTACTTTGCCGTTGGTGATTTTCTCGACATAGTCAGCATTGACTCGCGCAGCTCGCTCCAACAGACGGGAGTGTAGATAGAAAACATCACCAGGATAGGCTTCACGACCAGGTGGACGCCGCAGCAGCAAAGAGATTTGGCGGTAGGCCCAGGCCTGTTTGGTCAGATCATCATAAATAATCAGAGCATCTTCACCCCGGTCACGGAAATACTCTCCCATTGAGCAACCGCCGAATGGTGCCAAAAATTGCATAGCCGCAGGATCAGCAGCACCCGCATTCACGACAATGGTGTGCGCCATCGCTCCATGCTCTTCAAGCTTGCGTACCACGCTGGCAACAGACGACTGCTTCTGACCAATCGCCACATAGATACACTTAACGCCGGTGTTTTTCTGGTTGATGATGGCGTCGATTGCTACGGCGGTCTTGCCGGTCTGGCGGTCACCGATAATCAGCTCACGCTGACCACGGCCAATGGGAACCATCGCATCAATTGCTTTATAGCCGGTCTGAACCGGCTGATCTACGGACTGGCGAGCAATAACGCCTGGCGCCACTTTTTCGATCGGTGTAGTCAGTTTTGTTTCGAGCGGGCCTTTGCCGTCTATCGGGTTACCCAGAGCATCGACAACACGACCAAGCAACTCTGTACCGACAGGCACTTCCAATATACGACCGGTACATTTTGCCTTCTGACCCTCAGCCAGCCCTTTGTAATCCCCCAAAATAATGGCACCAACAGAGTCCCGCTCCAGATTCAGGGCCATACCAAAAATGCCGGCGTTAAATTCAATCATCTCGCCATACATAACATCAGCAAGACCATGGATACGGACGATACCGTCAGAAACGCTGACAATAGTGCCCTCGTTACGGGCCTCAGCGGAGATATCAAGGCTCCTGATACGGCTCTTGATGATGTCGCTGATTTCAGATGGATTCAGTTGCTGCATTACCAAACCTGCCAGTATTTAGAATTTTTTCTTAAAAAAATTGCTTTCAAAAGACTTCTTTCAAAAGACTTCTTTCAAAAGAGTGCTTTCAAAGGAGA
>SAMEA5043665__coassemble_319_pt1 | contig 10431 bp, 7 predicted proteins | sample SAMEA5043665__metabat2_low_PE_004 | metagenome-assembled genome bin SAMEA5043665 (sample SAMEA5043665) | Gadus morhua | reverse complement strand
ACTATATTGTTACCGACGTTCAACTGATGTCGGTGGTCGCTATGACTGACGTAGATTTTGGCCTGTTGTTGGAACTGCTCTCCACATTGAGTGACGAGCAAAAAAGCATTGCGCTAACGACGCTTCAGGGTACGGAAGAAAAGGCTTTGCCAAAGCTATATCAACGGCTCGAGCAAAACTTTTGCACCCACCTTCATTGCGGTCACTGTCAGAGCGAAAATGTTCGTCGCCATGGTTACCAACATCAACGGCAACGTTATTTGTGCAAGAACTGTGGACGTACATTCAATGCCCTAACGGGAACACCTTTTGCCAACGTCAAACTGACATGTGTGCTGGATCAATACCTGGAGTGCATGACTACATCCATGACACTGCGCCCCACGGCTCGTCAATGTGGTATCAGTCTGGATACAGCATTTCATTTGCGTCACCGAGTCATGCAACTCTTGCAAGAGGATCAGGCCGAGTTATTGCAGGGCATTGTTGAACTTGATGAAGCGTTCTTTCGACTGAGCCATAAGGGCTCCCGAAACCTTGACCAGCCGCCAAGAAAGAGAGGTGGTATCAGGCAGCGGCCTGGGAAACCTGGTGAAAGAAAACGTCCCGGGTTCAAGGTCAAGCAGGTCCCTGTTGTTGTGACCTGTGATCGGGAAAGTCACTTGGTCTCCAATGTGCTCAGCAATATGCAATGGCGGGGTATTGAAGATTGCCTCAAGGGTCGAATTCCGCCCGGTACTCCCCTGTGTGCAGATGCTCTGTCACAGCATGATCGAGTGGCTGATGAGTTAGGTTTGGTACTGAAATCCCTGGTCACCCGCCTGGGACAAACCGTGCGTGAAGGTGTGTTCCACCTGCAACATGTGAACGGTCATCACAGTGAATTGAAATCATGGATCAATGAGCATTTTAAGGGCGTGGCAACCAAGTACTTGTATCGGTATTTGGGCTGGCGAAGAGCATTGAGCAATTGTGAACTTACCTTGCCTCGACTTATTGAGAAACTGGCAAACCATTGGGTTTACCAACTTCGTCACTGAACAGCGCCCTTGGCAAAGCGTTATGTTGTACTCAATTATTGGAGTTACTATGCAACCAAAAAAATTAGGATCCTTTCACAGGTTGGCTGATCATTTTTGACCCTCATGACGGAGTTGTCATGGGGAAAGATTTTCCTTAGCTTGATAGCCTTTCTGATTACCCTGTTCAGGGACTCTATGGTATTGGTCGTATAAATCGCTTTCCTGATGTCATCAGGGTAGTCGAACAGTGTGATCCGGTTGTCCCAGTTGGCACGCCAGGACTTCCCTATGCAGGGAAACTTCTCTTCCCAAGCGGCTTCAAACGCCGTCAGTTCCCGTTCTGTCCCATCGACTATTGGTGACTAATAAATCCTTTTCAGATCAGCGGCAACGGCCTTACGGTCTTTGTAGGAGACGTATTTCAGCGAGTTGCGTACTTGATGCACAATGCACAACTGAACCTGTGCCTGAGGGGAGACTGTATTGATCGCCTCCGGAAATCCGGTCAGCCCGTCAACGCAGGCAAACAGCACAATACCCGTCGGCACCTGGGTATCTCTGTACCCCCTTAGCGCACCATTGACCGCAACCTGAATACCATCTACATATTAGAACAGTGACGTATAGATCAGCAGCTGAGCCGCCACCTCAAATAGAGGCTACCTGTAAAAATTCATGCAGACATCGATAATCCGCAATACACTCTATTGGCTCCACTGCAATATTTACAACATCCACGACTTCAATGTGAGCAGATGAGGTAAATGGTTTTGCATCTTGTTTCTTAAAGTCCAGGAACCGTGCCCCGCCCAGTCCGGTAGGGTTTACCGGAGGGCAATTTGATCTATCCGGGCTTTCCTGATCACTCCTCTGGAGATACCTCTCACCCTCTGAAGATACCTTTCACCCTCTGAAACCCTTGTTATACGGTAATTAATCCATGTTGATCTCTCGCTTAATCTCTCACCTTGCCCTGTTAACACTCTGTTCCGGAATACTGGTAGCCAACAGTTATGCCTGCAATGATCGATGTAGCATTGAAAATGAGTCTGGAATATCGGAAATCTTCAGCACGAAAACGGATAAGGTTCCCATCAAAACAGGCTTTGAAATCATTCGATGTGTTAGTAATCCACTGAAGGGGATTGGCCGCTGCCCACGATCCTATATCTATATTGAACCAGAAAATTATAAAGCTCTGGGAAGTCCGAAAACCGTCAGCTTTAAATTAATAGCGTATACAAAAAATTACCCTATACCTCTAACTTTTGACTATGATGCTTCCTTGGTTTATAGCCAGAAAAAGGGGCTCTACTACGCTATAAAGTCTTATTTTACCGATACTTATCCTGCGGAGCATTATACCTTTGAGGTCACTGAGTTATGCCTCACCGGTAAATTTGGCCGGCAATGTATCGACACATCCATGATTGCCACCACGTTCCACGCAAGGCCCCTATTCAAGACCTATTATTTTCCAGCAGTAGACAATTATGCACCAGTTTACAGTTCAGGAAATGACAATGCTGAAAGCGAATATCAGCAATTCGATACTGTGAATTATCTATTCTCAATGATGATGATTTTGCAGTCAACTTTCTGATCGCTTTTTTGATTATTCCGTATCAAAAACCGGTGTCAGGTCTTTCTTCTTGAAAATAGATTCAAAAGAAAGACCTAACCCTGTTTCGGTTTCCCTGATTTATGCGTCAAGAAGAAAGACCTGACTCCAGACTTTTATGGACTCCCTTTCTTTGCACTCTTGAATTACGCAAGTATCAGTTGATACGCATATCCAGCAGTCACAGCCATACCAAAGACCACGAACAAAAACGTAATGATTAGCTTATTTTTGAACAGTGATTTAAGGAGTATCACCTCAGTAATACTTGCACCGGCTGATCCAATAAGAGCAATGAGAGCCCCCATACCCATACCTTTAGCGAGCAGCACAGAACTCAAAGCGATCAGAGATTCCACCGTAATGTACAAGGGAACACCAATGAATGCTGCAGCGGGTACAGCAAATGGGTTCTCAGCACCGGCTACAGCTGTAATGATTTCTGTGGGTACAAAACCATAGACAAACGCACCAATATTTACGCCAATCATCAAATAAGGGAATGCACGTTTAAAGTCAAAAGCCGCATTTTTGAACATACGTACAAGCAGGTGCTCTTGACTTGGTTTACCAGAGCCACAAGAACTGGAACAACCAATACTTTCTTCACGCCCTAGCATCGCTTCGGCTTTGACTGAGTTTTCAAACCCAAATTTTTGTAACAACCAGCCAGCAATGACCGCAACAACAGTAGCTGTAACGAAGTACAGTATCGCTACCTGGAGGTTGAATGTGTAAACCAAAAGGCCGAGAACAGTTGGGTTTAGCAAAGGGCTTGCAATCAGAAAAACCATGATACTACCAAACAGCTCTGAAACATGACCACTTAACCGGCATCCGCCCTGAGAATGACCCCAGGTAGCTTAATCCTGTTATATAACGCCGGACTGAACGGATTACCCCCCCGTTCCAGCTCCACCTCCAGCCGGGTTTGGTATCCTTTACGGCGGTACACCAGTTCAACACGGTTATCCTTTTGCCACTGCTGACAATTAAAGACAAACCTTAGCCAGGCCCAGAGCCCCGTGTAACTCTCCTGTGTCAAAATGTGCTGCTCAAAAATCATCGAATCGTCTCTGAGGGTAACTGTTAGCTGTCCTGTTTCATTAGCTGACCACTGTCGGTTATCCCAGAGTCGGGGGCCATGGCGATAAACAAAGCGATCATTGCTGTCCCTGAGGGAAAATTCCGAAGCACGGGAACTCAATTCAAGGATGCGCAACCGGTAATTGATCTGAAGAACACCGTCGGAATTAAACAGTAGTTGTTGCAGTTGACCGGCATTATTCAGTTGCTGCAACAACGTCCGACTTACCGGCAACTGTTGCCCTTGTACGGTTTTCAATTGCCAGCTCCGGCTCTGTAGAGAGCTGTATTGCAGGCTGCTTTGCTGCAGAAATGGTGTCAGGGTAGCCGCAAAATCATCCACCAATCCCTTCGGTTTGAAAAAAGCGACAAAGTCAGCGTACTGAATATCCTTACCGGTTCCGGTCATCAGGGGAAAACGGTCACGCAGATGCTGACGCCAGAACGGATAAACCTCCTGCTGCCAGCGCCTCTGACAATAACGACCAGCGCCGTTTATTGCCCAGGCCCACACCTCCCCGGCCAGCTGGTTGAGCCAGTCACCGACCTGAGTGTCATCACTGGCGGCCTGATGCCACAGCTCCTGCAGGATATTCTGGTTATTGGTCATCACCTTTGCCGCCAACTGGTACAGGGCAAGATCCTGGTCAAAATGGCCATTAATGATCTGCAGCTCCTGCAGGAGCTGATCCAGAACCGGGGATAGCCTGCTTTGCAGGTCGACGGCATCGCCGGTGTACTCGGCAAAGGCCTGATTGACAATGGCCGGATTATCCGGAGCCGCTTTCCCGGGCGACCCGCCAGGCAATAACCGGGCAGCCTGATTGAAGATGCGGGTGGTTTTACGGATCGCCGCCGGCGCCGGCACCCTGCCAGCCTGCCGACCCAAAGCAACGACGTCCGGGACTGATGATTCTTCTGCCAGTGATGTCTCACTGGTTATCACATTCAACAGGGCCTGCAGTGCCGCCGCCCCTCTGGCCAGCAGGGTGGTTTGTTGCTCGATCTGGTCAAGGCTGCCGGCCGGTTGCAACCGGATATGGTGAATCAGGTTATCCCAGGTACGGATATAGTCCCGGAAATAAAACTCCCGGACCCGTCGACTGATTCTCGCCAGCTCAATCACCGACACTTGGGATTCCCCTTTCTGAATCCGGTTCAGGCTGATGATTTCCTGTCTCAACAGCGGCGATGTGGCCGAGAGATCCAGTTGGGTATAGAGGCTTCTGGTATAGAACCGGGGCATTTCGGTATGGTCACCGTCCGCTTCAACAATAAACAGACTGGCGAACGCATTGCCAAACAGCTCCTGAGTATTCAGGGTCCCGCTGAATGGCGGCAAACGGCGAAGATGGTTGTACACCAGGCGCTCGGAAGGCTGGGTGGACAGTACCTCCCTGGCCCGGTCAATCAGTGCCTGATCCGGCAGAGTCGTTGTCATCTCCCTGCCGGTTTCCAGACGCCAGATATCCGCCAGCAGGCTGTCAAGCTGCGCTCTCTCTTCCTCCCCCGGACCCGCCAGCAGCAGGTTGCCCAGATGGTTCTGCAACAGTCCGGTGTCGCGTATCCCGGGATTAAACAGCATCAGGTAATAGTGCAGATCATCAAACAGTTGATCACTGTGCTGGGTGAGTGCCCGCTGCAACCGATCATGGAGGCGCCGGGCCATGGGCAATAGCAGATAGTGGCGCAGCTGCTGGTGATAAAACCCCTGAATATCACTGGCCGTATTCCAGTCCATCAGGCCGCCGTGGTACAGCCACCGGGAGGACTGCCGGTAAAGCCGGTTCAATGATTGAAGACCACCCAACAGCTGAACGACATCGCTGGCGGGGATGGGAGCTTCCAGCTGATCCATGGAGCGCTGGTAATCCTTGATAATCATTTTCTGCTGGACCAGTAGCTGGTCATTGTATTGTATCTGCGACCAGCAAAAGGTCAGGCCCGCGATCAGAATGGCGATCAGGGTGCCTGATGCCAGGGAGATACGGGTCAGCCAGAGCTTCCTGGCCATGGGATCTTCCCTGACATTCCCCATATCGTTAAACAGAATTCTGTTGAAAAACTGCTGACTGAAATAACTCTGGTTGTCGGGAATCTGGGGCTGCTCAGGCTGAGCCTTGAAACCGTGAAGCCGCGCCACCTCCGAGGCCAGCAGGTTAATGGTGCTGCCATGCTGACCACATGAGCTGAACCAGACTCCTTTCAGCTCCGGCGAGGGCGTGCCATGGCGGCTCTGAAAGATCTCATTACAGAAAAAGTGCAACCGCTCCCCCAACAGGCTGAACTGCAAAACATAGCGGACCTGGGCCTGGCGGGCATTGCTGTCTTTTTCAGGGTGGATACAGCCAAACAGGACATCGGCCAGCTCTTTATGGCACAGATCAAAAGCCTGACGAAACTGCTCAGGATGATACCCTTCCTGGGTGTAAAAACCGAAAGGGAGCATCTGTCGTTGACTATTCATACGACGGAACAGTTCCATAAAACCATTCAGCCGGTCAGCCTGGGTCAGTAAAATCCAGACCGGGAAAGTATTGGCAAACTGACGGTTAAGAGACAATAACCGCCAGCGCAACTGCCGGGCCTGCTCCAGCAGGCCATTGGGGTCACGCAGAATCAGCTGCTCTGTAGAGAGCGCGGCCAGGATACCGTTGATCGGCCGCCGGGGACGTTTTTTCCGGATCAGCACCAGCAAATGATTCAGGAGAAATTCATCCAGCTGCTCTTTATCACGGGTGTAGTAATGCCCTGCCAGTTCAACAATCACCGCATGTTCACCCAGCCAGAAGACAATGCTGGACTTTTGATTAGGCGAACCGGCGGTCACTTTTTCAAAACCGGCATCAATCAGCCAGCTGGATTTCCCGGAACCATCGGTACCAACCATGATCAGCCAGGCCAGTGTGTAGGGAGTATTGCCATGACGGCCGGTCAATATTTTCCAGAGATGTTTCCAATCATCCATCAACTGTCGTTTGTAGTGCGCCTTGTCCTGCTCAAAAACGGCGTTTTCGGCGCTGTTTTCGAAGCTGTTTTCAAAAGAATGGCGGCCGGTTGCGCCTCGGATTTTTGGCCACCGCAGGATTTTCCACAGCATCAGGCAGCAGACCAGCACAGTAATAAACGTCAGTGTCCACTTCCAGCCGATCGTCAGCCAGATAAACAACTCACTGCTGATCAGGGGAGCAAGCCAGAGCAATAACAGCAGTACCACTGACAGTAATATGACTATAAGGACCGGTTTAATCATGGTTTTATATCAGGGCTTGCCATCAGGATCGGGCGTACCGTTCCGATGATCGGAGGGACTGGTCAGCGAAGTGGACAGTTGCACAGCCTCTGTCCGATCCCACTGCAGCTCGGCCAGCCCGGTGTAGGTGTGGTTGATATGCTGTATCCAGAAATGGGTGACCAGCCCTGACAGCAGCAAAATAAATACTACCACCGGCAGATACTGCCAAACCCGAATCACCTTCAGCGGTCGCCAGGGTGCGCTGAGAATGGGCAGGATCTGTTGTTCCCCAAGCTTCTGGTGTGCACGGATCTCCTGATACAGGTGATCCGCCAGCCTGGCCAGTTCATGTTTATCGGTATTCTGATAGCGACCGCAGAACCCCAGACGGAGCAGTAAATAGAGCAGTTCAATAAAGTCGATCATTTTGGACACGTTCTGCCGCGCCTGATCCAGCAGGACAAAAAACACCTCGCCGGCATTGCGCTGCTGAAACAGCTGGGCCACCAGCGCGTGATTTTCCCAACAGCCTTTCTGTCCCCAGACGGTGTTCATAATTTCCTCGTCAAAAGCTGCACAGAGGGCATAACAGGTTTTTTCCATCATCCTCGGCGGGTACCCTGCCTGCAGACCCCGGTTATGGAGTTCGCTCATGCTCCTGAGCAGGTACTGGTGCAGCTCCGGCAGATTCCGGACCTCCTGCTGTTGTGACAGCGTACCGAGAATAGCCAGTAGTTCTGCCGACAGGTTGACCAACGTATTGCTGCTGACGTTGAAGTTACGGAATAGGGTATTCCCATCACGAAAGCCATCACGCAGCGTTTCTGTGGCGGTTACTCCGTCATCAGCATGGGCCGCCTCACCGGCAGCCTCATGTCTGGCACTGGGAGCAGTCATGGCGTCACCTGATTACAAATTTACCGGATTACAAAACAGTTGATAGCCGTGTCATCCGGCATCTGCTCATCCACATGGAGGGCTAGCAGGTCGTGGGTGCGTACCATTTCCTGCCACAGTTCATTGTCGGTATCAATCTCAAAATAGACCGTATTGGCCTTTGCCCTCAGTTCAATGGGCGCTCCTGCCATGGCGCTGATGGGCACCGCTGTCAGAGCATTGCGAACCCGCTCGGCAATACGGTTATGACCGCACAGTTTGGCAGCATTGATAAAGACTGTACGGGTCTGGGACTGACTCAAACTGGACGACACGGAAAGAATAAATCGGCCGTCATTAAACAGGGTACGGTCATCAATCCGGGTACGTAGCAGACGACGGAGTTTAAACAACTGGGTATCCCAGCCGAGTTTGACCACCTTATCCTTACTGGCCTGACGCAGATTCAATAACAGGCTGGACAGCACCGGGGCGAAGGAGGCGTAAATGTCCTGCTCATTAAAGTCCGGGAATTCCGGTGCCAGTGTTGTGGTAAAGGTGGCCAGGTCGGCGGCCATAATGGCCAGCATGCGGTAAAGCTCGTAGGCCGAAATACCCGACTGCCTTTCCACCAGCTTCAGCCAGGCACCATGGCGATTAAGCGCCTGCAGCCACAGATACTCTATCTGCAGGGTCTGATAACTTTTCTGTTGTCCTTCAACCCCGATCTGGGTGGCAATAACCGACGCCCGTTGCTTAACCATGGCCCGCAGGTTCTGGACCTGTTCAAGCAGGTAGCGGGAGACACGGTAATCGAGACAACGGGGAATAAAAGTATTATCAAGAACCACCTCCCCATCCGGGTGATACTCCTGAATATGGGCAACCGCCAGCGTTGAATAATCATCCAGCGCCTCGCCTTCAGCCATCAGCCCGGGATTGAGCCGGGACAGCTCCAGCTGCACCGGTTCATTTTTCTGGTCAGTGCCATCATAAACACTGTGGGCAGCGCTGACATAGCGGATCGCCCTGGTAATTTTTTCTTCCGGGGCCGTGTTGACGCAGCCGGTCTTATCCAGAGGAACGGCTATGTAGACGACGCCAGCCCGATGACTACTATCCAGATCCATGGACAGGGAAGCGGGTAATTCAAAGGGCGTACCGTCGGGAAACAGGCCGCTGGCTTCACGGATAAACAGTTTGCCGACCTTGAGCTGTTCATTATCAATGCCCAGGGAGGTAAAACCGGCTTTCCCCGGCGCATAGAGATTAAACAGCTGTCGGTTATACCGTTCAAGGTATCGCTCCTGCTGCTGGAAATGCTGAGGACTGAGAAACATCCCCTCAAGCCAGACGGCTTTGTCAAAGCTGTGATCCATGGGGCTATTTCTCTAAAAGCGCTGGCTCAACGGAAAGACGAAGGTGGTTATCGTTAATCTGTAACATCATCCGGTTACGGGTACCGGGTACAATCGATTCCACCGCCGACCAGACAGCGGACGGGTAATTGGCAAACTCGGCGAAAATGGCGATAAATCGTGCGGTTCTGTCCACTTGCAAGGTCAGCTGATTGTTCGTGTCCGGCCAGATAGTGGGCAGCCGGTGTTTTTTTACCAGCGAACTCGGCAGGGTTGCCGAATCCTGCAGATAGATATCCAGGAAATCAGCATTGGCAAAAGGTTCGATACTTTGCAGTTCATACAGGCGCAACTGCAAAGGGGCTGCGTTCTGATCATTGCCGGGGCCGGAACCGCTATTGAGGTTACAGCCAGCGATAATCGTCAGGAATAATTCCGTTTCCGGCTCAGGCTGAACCCTATTGTGGGAGCAGCCGGTTACTATCATGAGCAGCAGGATAAGGAGTTTTCCGAAACTATTCATAAGGTCACTGCCTACCGGTTAATCGCATTTCCAAGCCGTTTCAGAAAAAGCTCACGATAGTGTTTTCCGTGCATCAGGAGGCGATAGAAATCCCGGTACTGCGTCCAGAAGTCCAGGCTTGATGCCGGGGCTGAACCTGACTTCGGAGACTCACCCGTGGGCTGCTGTTCAGCCCCCACCGGACTTAACAGCGGTTCAAGATTATCCGGAGAAAAGTCTGCCATCGTTAATTCCAGTGCCTCCAGTATGGCATCAATAACCGCCTGCTGGTGCAGAAGATCCGATGGTCTCCATGCCGCCCCCGGAGAGAGTTCACCCTGACAGTCTGGCTCTGGGGGTACAAAATCGGTCACAGGACTGTCGGTAACTGCGTGTTCCTGCGCCAGCAGCGCCGGTGATAACCTGAGATTCCGGTTTATGCTCCAGTCGTCGTCCTCTTCGTCTTCATTGTCTTTGGCCAGCACATCGATGAGTGGGGTTAGATGGGAGATACCGGTAGCAGTGTCAGAAATTTCAACCGTAAAATCAGAAAACAAAGCCTCAGCCTGCTGCTTCGGTTCATCCTGAGAGCCATGGGATACCGGAGAGATCTGTTGCTGAATGTCATGCTGCAGAAACGGATCGTTTAAATGCTCTGCTTCAGCGGGTAAAGAGCCTTCAGCGGGTAAAGAGCCTTCAGCGGGTAAAGAGCCTTCAGCGGGTAAAGAGCC
>SAMEA5043665__coassemble_316_pt1 | contig 10548 bp, 9 predicted proteins | sample SAMEA5043665__metabat2_low_PE_004 | metagenome-assembled genome bin SAMEA5043665 (sample SAMEA5043665) | Gadus morhua | reverse complement strand
CCCGGTGCTGGTTTTGGCTCTATTTTAGTCGGTCAAATGGTGTGAGCCCAGTACCAATATGTGTGGAGATGGCGGATGCGGACATGACAGTTTCCCGATGGGTAAATGCTGCTGGGGTTAATGTTGTAGTATTTACTTATAACCGGGTGGGAAAAGCAATGGTGAAAAAGGTTACTTCACTCTACCAATAAGGGGAGCCATCAAGATCAACATCTTCCAACTTAAGATCATTCTTTTTAATACCGCATTCGTTTAATTCATCTTTACATTCATGATAGAAATCTTTAATAGCGTTCTTTACCTTACCCGTAATCAGATTGTGATTTCTCAGAATTTTCAAAACGTCCTTTGAGCTTTTACCTATGAGAGATTCTCTGTTAAAGTCTATTTTTGTGATTTCTGCATCTATTGCTTTGTATACATCCATGTCGAACTCAGCTTTCAATTTGTTTTTGTCATAATTTTCAGCAATCCTCGTCTTTTTTGAACCATTGACGTTCCCTTCATGGGCATATGTTTTTCCATACTCTATATTTACATTATCCCATCCAACTGTTTTTTTATTTTTTTCATGACTTTGTTGATTAACTTCAGGTAACTGAGTTTGCTCTTCGTCTTTATAGTCATTTTCTTCAACAGTTTGTTGTTGTGTTTTTATCTCTTGCTGTGAGGAAAGGTTATGCTGTTCTGCCTGCACTGCTTTTTCTGGGTGATTTTGTTGTAAGTCCTCAGAAACTACTGGCAAATTTGAATTTCCAGAGTTCTGATCCCCGTAAACACTGGAAGGAGGAATTAGAACCAAATCTTCCAGTGGTTTTTGAGCACTTACATTTTGTTGCACCTCACGATTGTGTGCATAACTTTCACGATTTGATGTTTTAATGGTAGTAGGGCGGTTCCTGTTTATCTGTGAAAATATCGGCTTCTTTTGTAATTCAACCTTTCTACTGAAAAGAGACTTTGGCAGGAAGTTTTTTATAATCGCAACAATCTTTTTAAACTCACCCGTTATTGTTGGGTGTTGTCGCTTTAACCTCCTCGTAACGAACTTCGCTGTTTTTGCTTCACTATTACCACTGGCTGGTCCATTATTATTTATATAAACCCGCCCTTGCGAAGCACCATTAATACCATTGCTCGCCATACTCTACACTTCCTTGTTATCCCTAACCCTTAATTGTAATACTTTTTTGACTCACTAAATGAAATTAAAAAAGCGCCGGTAACCCAAACGGCTTACCGACGCACTCTCTACCTGCAAAATGCCCCACAAAGCGCTCTACGGCGACTTTCAGGCCGTCAATAAATCGCCGTCATCCAGCAGCAGCGTAGAGGTAGTGGGCCAAATGTGTGTTTTCCCTGTGCTCAGCCCTTGCAGACAAAGACCACCAGAGGCACAGAGTACACATTATGACCAGGCCTCAATCATTATGTCTGGTCATAGGTACTGGATCAGAGGCAAAAAAGGGATATCCATAGATTATTTACAAAATATGGATGTCCCCTATGTACCGCCCATGTACCGCAGCGCCTGATTCAGAACTGTGGGGATTTAATGATCCACAATCATATTTTGATCAGCCTGTAACAGAGAAAAATACAGCAGGGCATCGATCAGCTCCTGGGTGGTGATCTCCCCGTGGTGCAGTTTTTCGGCAAGAAAGCTTTTGGTCTCTTTTCCTGAGGCTTTGGCATCAGTCAGCAGGATTTCAAGGCGGGCGATATCGGTCTGGATCTGAACGGGTTTTGTCGTCTGATCAGTGTGACTCATGGTTGAGGCTCCCCCTTTTCGGGTTGTTATTGTTATCTCCAGTCTACGGGCACACAAAAAAACAGGCAACCATTGCCTGTTGACAACGGCAGCGCTACTCTTTCACTGAAAGTTCGCTAAAAAGTTTGTGATTACTTCAATACTATCCTCCTTCCCTAATAATTCGGGTATTTCCTTAAGAAAAGATTTGACTGTATTTATGGTTTCGTCACCCTATTCCCAGAATATATAACTGTCATTTTTGGTCATTATCTCTATGATATTTAGACAGAACTTCTCTGTCTCATTGGTGTCCTCCGGAATTTCCGTTTTACCCTTGCCAGCGGTGTTTTTCAACAAAAATCTCACCTTGAGTAAGGCTACTGTTATGGCTTCGCTTATTTCTTCGTTCTCGCAATGACTCTCTTTATACATGGAGGCAAGATTACGTATATCTTTTAAAGACCATAAAGGCTCTGTTGCCTTTAATGGTTGGTCATCCTGTGAGGCCTCTAAAACCGAGGGAAAACTTCTTGAAGACTCTTGGAGTTCTGTAGAACATGGTGTGTTTTTCGTCGGTGCTTGTTTGAGGAGTTCCTTACTGATTTTTTCCCAGACAACTTCTTTTAATCTGTCGCTCGTGGTGTTTTTTTTGGCGATATCAGGCAGATTTTCAGGTGTCCACAGGTACTTATCCCAATCTTCTATCATATCTGCCAGGTCATCTTTTTTTATATCTGTTGTGGTTCTTTCCAGCAGCTGGACAGGGTTAGGTTTGGAATGTGACCTGGATGTGGAGCATGTGGGCAATTCTTCCATATGAGAAATTGACAATTTACTCATAGAACTTGTTAGTTCGCTAATGGCTACTTCGGCCTCTGATAAAAGTTTTTTCAACACTTTTTTATCATCATCCATGTACTTACTTTTGATTACCTTTTGTAGAGATTTTTTCAGTTCTGTTAGTTTTTCCTCGGAAACATTCTTCAGAGACCGTTTAGAGATGCATTCAGCAACAAAGTTTAATGCTGCCTTGCATTTTTGTATTTTTTCAGTATTTTTCGAAGCTTTTAATACGGTACTTCTTGTAAGAAACATATTGTGTGAGAGGTCTATGATTAACTTGATCAGATTCTCTAATGTCGTCCCTTTAAAATCGATATGATTTTCGTCAATCTTCGCTACATGGTCTATTAAATCCAGAAGCATTTATTTATTACTTTTTTTAAAAAAATGTCCTTGAGAAATAAAGTTACTAATGCCATCAGCCACTATTTTGGAACACTCATTACCATCTATTAGAGTCGATGCAAGGACAGGGCAACAGTCACCCGACCTTTTCATAGCCAACAGGTAAGAAGAGGAGGAGGAGGAGGAGGTAAGAAGTGTAGTAATAACAAATAACAAAACACAGGGGTATTTTTTTTTGCATGGGGCAACCACCGCGATCATCAAAGTAGAACACAGTGAAGGAAACCGGTGCATATTTTGCAAGTTTTTTATGGAAACAAAAAAAACAGGCAACCACTGTCTGCTAATAACAGAATGTGGTTGCCTGTCCGGTAGTGACCTTATTTCATGGCATCCGTAATAGATGCAGAGAAATCAGTTAAAACGCTTACCGTGATACTTAGGATTCTTCAGGTTCTCCAGAGAGAAGATCAGATCCAGTTCCGCCGCGTCCAGCAGACCGCGCTCCAGAACCACTTCACGTACGCTGCGGCCAGTCTGGGCACAGATACGGCCAACGATATCACCTTCATGGTGACCGATGTGTGGGTTCAGGTAGGTGATGATGCCGATAGAGTTCATCACCATCTGCTCGCAGATTTCGCGGTTGGCGGTGATGCCTTCCACGCACTTCTCGCGCAGGCTGGTGCAGGCGTTGCCCAGCAGGTTCAGGGACTCGAACAGGCTCTGGGCGATCACAGGTTCCATCACGTTCAGCTGCAGCTGACCGGCTTCCGCCGCCATGGTCACAGTGATGTCGTTACCGATCACCTTGAAGCACACCTGGTTAACAACCTCTGGAATGACAGGGTTAACCTTGGCAGGCATGATGGAAGAACCGGCCTGCATTTCTGGCAGATTGATCTCTTTCAGCCCAGTACGTGGGCCGGAAGAGAGCAGACGCAGGTCGTTACAGATCTTGGACAGTTTAACGGCCATACGCTTCAGAGCGCTGTGCAGCATCACGTAAGCGCCACAGTCGGAGGTCGCTTCGATCAGGTCTGCGGCAGGCACGTAAGCGTCGCCGGTGATTTCGGCCAGCTTGCTGATCGCCAGAGCGGAGTAGCCCTCAACAGCGTTCAGGCCAGTACCGATAGCGGTAGCGCCCAGGTTGATCTCCAGCAGCAGCTCGCGGCACATCTGGATGATCTTGATCTCTTCACGCAGGGTCACGGCAAAGGCGTGGAATTCCTGGCCCAGAGTCATAGGCACAGCGTCCTGCAGCTGGGTACGACCCATCTTCAGAATGTCGTTGAACTCGGTAGCCTTGGTATCGAACGCTTCGATCAGCAGTTCCAGGTTGCCCAGTACAGTCGCTACGGAGTTGTATACAGAAACGCGGAAACCGGTAGGGTAAGCGTCGTTGGTAGACTGACTTCTGTTAACGTGATCGTTAGGGTTGATGATGTGATACTCACCTTTCTCACGACCCATCAGTTCCAGCGCCAGGTTGGCGATCACTTCGTTGGTGTTCATGTTAACGGAAGTGCCGGCACCACCCTGGAAGGAATCAACAGGGAACTGGTCCATGCAACGGCCCGTTTCCAGAATCACATCACAGGCCTTAACGATGTACTCACCCACTTCTGCAGGAATAGAGCCCAGTTCGGTGTTGGCCAGAGCCGCAGCCTTCTTGGTCAGTACCATGCCACGGATGAATTCCGGTGCATCGTTGATGGTTTCACGGCTGATCTTGAAGTTGTTCATGGCACGCAGAGTGTGAACGCCGTAGTAAGCCTCAGCAGGAACGTCCATGAAGCCGAGCAGGTCTTCTTCCTTGCGAAATTGCATATTTGTACTCACCAAAAAAAATGGTCTAAAAAAGTGAGCCGGCGCAGTAGGTCAGGTAGATCAACACGGTGGTTCAACACAGAGCGAACTGGCAGCTCGTTAACAAGTGGCGCAAAGCTACGGATTTTTGGTTATGCGTTTATTGATCTAAGTCGTGGTTTTGATGGATTTTGAGTTTTTAGCTTTGTTGGAAAGTTGTCGTAATGCTTCCTGCCGCCAGTTTTCTATACAAACTTGAAAGAAAGTTGCTGCGTACAGATAAATTTCTGGTTTTATTTTGATATTGGACGTAACGACCAATGTCGTTTTACTGGCAACCTGGCTGTGGCCAGAAGAACATGAGCGATGATCATCAGGATTTCGGTAACCGTCATTGTTGCAGCGTACGCTCTAGTGCCGTACAGCGTGAAAACCCGTGACAATATTCGTTGAAAAACACCGATAGTCTCGCCCCTCAGGGACAGAGATCCGGTATGTGTCAGATCAGATTTAAACGTCTGCATTTTTATCGAATAGTTGGCGTCTGTTTTGCTGAAGTTGTTATAAATGGTTGATTTTTCCGATAAAATTACAGTCCTAATGTGATCGGTTTGTTACAAGTTTTGATCTGGCTCAATTCATTAACTTTCACGATGGTTACTATCTCCTGCGCGTTTCAGTCTCGTCCGACAACCTGAAAGTATGGGCCGACTGTTTGATTTCAAATTTTAATAATTAAGGTCGTGGCGATGGTCTGGTTACAACTGGGTGTTGTGTTAGCGTTTATTTATCTGGGTGCCCGCCTGGGAAGTATCGGTATCGGTTTTGCCGGTGCTGTTGGTGTAGGTGTGCTATCACTGGTTTTTGGACTGGAACCAGGTAGTATTCCTGTCGATGTTATTCTGATAATTATGTCTGTTATCGGTGCCGTTGCTGCCATGCAGGTCGCCGGTGGTCTGGATTATCTGGTTGATCTCGCTGAGCGGGTTCTGCGCAGCAATCCGGGGCATATTACCTTCCTCGCCCCTATTGTTACCTACGTTATGACCATGCTGGCCGGTACCGGTCATACGGCGTATTCCACACTGCCGGTTATTGCTGAAGTGGCCCACGAGAACGGCGTTCGTCCTTCCCGTCCGCTGAGTATCGCGGTTATCGCCTCTCAGGTTGCCATTACTGCCTCTCCGGTATCTGCGGCCGTTGTCGTATTTAGTGGCTTCCTGGAACCTTATGGTGTGGGTTACCTGGATCTACTGATGATCTGCATCCCAACCACGTTCGTGGCTATTATGCTGACCTCTGTGGTCTGTAACTTCCTGGGTGTGGATCTGGACAAAGATCCTGTTTATCAGGAGCGTCTGCAAAAAGGTCTGATCAAGAAGCGTGAAGGCGAGAAGCGTGTCATCAAAGACACCGGTCGTACGTCTGTTATTATCTTCCTGATGGCGATTGTTGCGGTTGTTATCTACGCCACTATGATCAGCAAAAACGTAGGCATTATCGAAAATCCTGTGCTGCCCCGTGACAGCGCGATCATGATATTCATGCTGGCAGCGGCCACCTTGATCACCATGATCACCAAGATCGATTCTTCCGATATTCTGAACGCTGCGACGTTCAAGTCCGGCATGAGCGCCTGTGTCTGCGTACTGGGCGTAGCCTGGTTGGGTAACACCTTTGTTGGTGCTCATATGGAGTCTATCAAGACGGTGGCCGGTGACTTGCTTGCGAGCTATCCATGGTTGCTGGCGGTAACCCTGTTCTTCGCCTCCATGCTGCTCTACTCGCAGGCTGCGACAACCCGCGCCCTGATGCCTGCAGCGTTGCTGCTGGTAGAACCAACGACAGCTATCGCCTCTTTTGCTGCGGTGAGTGCCCTGTTTGTTTTACCAACTTACCCTACACTGCTGGCCGCTGTAGAAATGGACGACACCGGTTCTACTCGTATCGGTAACCTGGTGTTTAACCATCCATTCTTTGTTCCTGGCGTTATCTGTATTACCCTATGCGTCGCACTCGGCTTTGTCGTTGCACCTCTGGTAATCTGAGTCTGATTTTACCCTCAATATGCCCCATTCAAAAACTGGGGCATTTGCTTTTTGAGATGTCCATGCAGATTGTAAATGCTGATATTGTGATTGTAGGAGCGGGTGGCGCAGGTCTTCGTGCCGCCATCGCTGCTGCTGAGAAAAACCCTGACCTGAATATCGCTCTGATATCCAAGGTCTACCCGATGCGTAGCCACACCGTGGCCGCAGAAGGTGGTTCCGCGGGTGTGGTTCAATCCCACGATTCCCTGGAACACCACTTTCAAGATACCGTCGCCGGTGGTGACTGGTTGTGTGACCAGGACACTGTCGACTACTTCGTCTCTCATTCTACTGAAGAGATGGTACGTCTGGAAAACTGGGGCTGCCCATGGAACCGCAAAGACGACGGCACCGTTAACGTACGTGCTTTCGGTGGTATGAAAATTGAGCGTACCTGGTTTGCCGCTGACAAGTCCGGCTTCCATATGCTCCATACCCTGTACCAGACCTCTATCAAGTACCCTCAAATCAAGCGTTTTGATGAGTACTTCGCCACTGACCTGATCGTTGAAGACGGTCGTGCTCAGGGTGTGGTTGCTATCGAGATCGCTACCGGTGAGCCAAAGACCTTCCTGGGTCGCTCTGTCGTGTTCGCAACAGGCGGCTCTGGTCGTACGTTCCGCTTTAATACGAACGGTGCCATCGTAACGGGCGACGGCCACGCCATGGCGTTCCGTGCCGGCGCAGCCCTGCGTGATATGGAGTTCGTTCAGTACCATCCAACCGGTCTGCCCGGTTCCGGTGTACTGATGACCGAAGGCTGTCGTGGTGAAGGTGGTATCCTGCTGAACAAAGATGGCTACCGCTACCTGCAAGACTACGGTCTGGGACCAGAGACTCCGGTTGGCGAGCCCAAGAACAAGTACATGGAACTTGGCCCGCGTGACCGTCTGTCCCAGGCGTTCTGGCACGAACAGCGCAAGGGTCGCACCATTGAAACGCCACTAGGCGACGCTGTTCATCTGGATCTGCGTCATCTGGGCAAAGAGAAGCTGATGGAGCGTCTGCCACTGATCTGCTCTCTGGCCAAGAACTACCTGGGCGTTGACCCAGTAACCGATCCTGTTCCTGTACGTCCTGCGGTGCACTACACCATGGGTGGTATTCGCGCCAACATCGATGGCTCTACCGGCATTCCTGGTCTGTATGTAGCGGGCGAGTGTGCCTCCAACGGTATGCACGGCGCTAATCGTCTGGGTTCCAACTCTCTGGCAGAAACTGTCGTCTTCGGCAAAGTTGCCGGTGAGAGCGCGGTAGACTTCGCCTCTCAGGCGACTCAATCCGATGAGAAGCTGCTGACCGAACAGGCACGTAGCCATCTGGCTCGCATTGAAGCGATGCGTAATGCCAACGGGTCCGAGAAGGCGTCGCATATCCGTCACGAAATGGTTAAGACCATGGAGAAAACTCTGGGTATCTACCGTATCGGTGAAGAGATGCAACAGGGTGTGGATAAGCTGGCGGAACTGCGCGAGCGTCTCAAGAACATCAAGGTAGAAGACAAGACCAGGGTCTTCAATACCGAACTGCTGCTGGCGTTCGAGCTGGAAAGCTCTCTGACTGTGGCCGAAGCTATGGCTGTTGGCGCGTTGAACCGTAAGGAATCTCGCGGTGCGCACCAGCGTCTGGATGGCTTTGAAGAGCGTGATGACGAAAACTTCCTCAAGCATACCCTGACCTACTTCAACGGTGATGCGGCTCCTCGCATTGAGTATGAAGATGTCAACATCACTCGCTATCAGCCAGCAGTTCGCGCCTACGGTGCGGCTGGTGAAGCGGAAAAGTAAGGGCGCTTGGAAAGGATGACTGCCGTGAGTGAGAAAACCATTAAACTCGAAATCCTCCGTTACAACCCGGAGGTTGATCAGGAGCCGAATTTCGGCACCTTTGAAATTCCTTATAACGAAGCATGGTCCCTGCTGGACGCGCTGGAATACATCAAGGATGAGCTGGATTCCAGCCTGACCTACCGCTGGTCCTGCCGTATGGCGGTATGCGGCAGCTGTGGTATGGTGGTGAACGGTCGTCCGCAGCTGGGTTGCGAAACCTTCCTGCGTGACTCCTACCCCAACACCATCCGTGTTGAGCCGCTGGCTAACTTCCCGATCGAGAAAGATCTGGTTGTTGATGCGTCCACCTTCATTGAGAAGCTGGAAGCGGTGAAGCCTTACATCATCGACGCTGTTGATGCTATGGAAGCTGAGCCTGCCAGGAAGATCATCCCAACTACAAAGACGTCGCTGGGTACCTTCAAGCAGACCCCTAAGGAAATGGGTCTGTTCAAGCAGTTCTCCATGTGTATCAACTGCATGCTGTGCTACTCCGCCTGTCCGCAGATGGGTCTGAACCCAATGTTCACCGGCCCTGCGGCACTGGCTATTGGTCATCGTTACAACCTGGACAGCCGTGACCACGGTACTGATCAGCGTACCGAAGTGATCCAGGACAAGAACGGTGTCTGGTCCTGTACCTTTGTGGGTTACTGTTCTGAAGTGTGTCCGAAGAACGTTGATCCGGCTGCCGCCATCAACCAGAACAAGGCTCAGGGCGCTCAGGATTGGGCACTTTCCTTCCTGATGCCTCGCAAGGGAGAAAAGTGATGAGTCGTCGTCCTTATATACGACCAATGCCTGCTAACTGGTTTATGGAAAAACCAGCCTACAAGTTCTACATGCTGCGTGAAGCCAGCTGTGTGTTTAACCTGGTTTACAGCCTCAACCTGTTCGCCGGTCTGGTTCAGCTGGTCCGTGGTGCCGATGCCTGGAACGGCTGGCTGGCCGTGCAGAGCAATGCGACCATGGTCGTATTTGCTGTGATCACTCTGGCGATGACTCTGCTGCACGCAGTGACCTTTATCAACATGGCTCCCAGGGTTTCTCCCCAGCAGCTGCGCAAGATGATTCCAGACAACATTGTTCGTGCAGTGATGTTTGCCGGTCTTGCCGCTGTAAGTGCAGTTATTGTTGGTTTAGCTTACATGGGGGCGTTCTGATGAAGCCTGAGAACAGACATATCGAACCACTGCTGTGGAGCCTGTTCGGCGCCGGCGGCATGACCATCGCCTTCCTGGTGCCGGCGGTGATTCTGGTGGTTGGTATCCTGATGCCCATGGGCCTTCTGCCTGCGGAAGCCCTCTCCTATGAGCGTATGTCTGCGTTCTTCCTGGATAGCTGGATCGGTAAACTGAGCGCTATCGCTCTGTTGGTACCCGGCTACTGGGGCTGCATCCACCGTGTTTATCACGGCATGCACGACCTGCAGATTCACACCAATGAGAAGGTGAAGCTGGGCTGCTATGGTAGCGTGCTGGTACTGAGCATTGTGACTGTAATGCTGGTACTTTTTGGTTAAGTAGCCGGTTAACAGTCGTGTAAAAAAACGGCCCCGTATCTTGTGCAGATGCGGGGCCGTTTTGTATCTACTCCGACACTTATTTTTTTATAAAACAGCCATGATGGTAAAACACCGGCAAATGACGTTGCCGAATACAAAAGGTTGTTCTTTAATTGGATGCTCAGGTTGAAATATGCGAAGTGAAAGATGTTGCCGAATATACGCCCCACCATCGGATCCTTCGCGATAGTTTTTATCAAATTGTGTGTTGTCTTGATTATTCCGCTTGCTGCATGGGGAGGACTGGTGGGGACTGACTATAGCACTGCGTTCATGCCAGTTTATTATGATATATCTCAGCAGAAAGGGTATTAT
>SAMEA5043665__coassemble_313_pt1 | contig 10560 bp, 8 predicted proteins | sample SAMEA5043665__metabat2_low_PE_004 | metagenome-assembled genome bin SAMEA5043665 (sample SAMEA5043665) | Gadus morhua | reverse complement strand
CAAGAGTTAGAACACGAACGTTACAAAAGTATTGACCTTAACAAAACGCCTTTTATAATCTCAATCAGTTTGTCTTGTCTACCCAAGACGTATAAGCCGGACGTACGAGAAGTACGACGTCGGCCTGGCTTTCGCAGCGATAGCTTCTCAGATCACAACAGACACAATGGGTTTTATGACTGCAGCTCACAGCACCATGCTTTTCCAGCACGCTCGCCAGCCAGAGCCCATCTATTTTTTCAAAAAAAGCCCCTTTTTCAGGGGCTTTTTTTTGGTTGCCTGCCCAACCGGCAGCTCATCAGGCAACTGCCAGCCTCTTATAAATCACCCGGAGGGTTCAAGGCACTGCCTGACAAAAAATAAAACATTCAGCAGCAGTCTTTTACTCGCCAACAGCAGGCTCCCAAAGCCACAAGGACAGGTACGCCCAGCATGACTAACTCGCTCTACCAGAAGCACATCGTCTCCATCACCGACCTCTCCCGAGAGGAGCTGGAACTGATCGTCGCGACCGCAGCCAGCATCAAGACTTCGCCCAGACCCAACCTTCTGGCCGGCAAGGTTATTGCGAGCTGCTTCTTCGAAGCCTCCACCCGTACCCGTCTCTCCTTTGAAACTGCGGTACAGCGCCTCGGTGGCACCATTATCGGCTTTGCCGATGGCGGCAACACCTCCCTGGCCAAGAAAGGGGAGACCCTCTCAGACTCCATTCAGGTCATATCCTCCTACACGGATGCCGTGGTTATGCGTCATCCTCAGGAAGGCTCTGCCCGCATGGCCTCCGAGTTCTCCTCCGCTCCGGTGATCAACGGCGGTGACGGCTCCAACCAGCACCCCACCCAGACCCTGCTGGATCTATTCAGTATCTACGAATCCCAGGGCACTCTGGATGGTCTGAAGGTTGCCTTCTGTGGCGACCTGAAATACGGCCGCACCGTCCACTCTCTGGCTCAGGCGCTGTGCCATTTCGGTGCTGAATTCACCTTCCTGGCACCGGACGAACTCTCTATGCCGGACTACCTGCTGGAAGATTTTGTCGATGCCGGTATCACCTTCAAGCGCGCTGAAGACTTCTACGAAGTGGCCCACGAAGCCGACATCATCTACATGACTCGCGTCCAGAAAGAGCGCTTTGACGAGACCGAGTACAAGCAGATCGCATCCCGCTACATCCTGACTGCTGAGCACTTAAAAGAAGCCAAACCCAACATGCGTATTCTGCACCCTCTGCCACGGGTGGATGAAATCTCCACTGATGTCGACAAAACCCCGCACGCCTACTACTTCCAACAGGCAGAAAACGGTGTTTATGCCCGTGAGGCGCTGTTGGCACTGGTTCTGAACGAAAGCATTTAAGGCAACTAAGGCATTTAAGGAGAAGTGTGAATCATGGTTGAAAAGAAAAAACTTCAGGTAGAAGCGATCAATACCGGCACCGTTATCGACCATATTCCGGCCGGTCAGGGTGTGAAAATTCTGAGCCAGTTGCAATTGCTGGGCACAGACTCGCGTATCACCGTCGGCTTCAACCTGCCCAGTCAAGAGCTGGGATTGAAAGATATTATCAAGGTCGAAAACCGTCTCTTCAATGAGACCGAAGCCAGTGAGATGGGGTTATTCGCGCCAAAGGCCACCATCAACGTGATCGAGAACTATGCCGTTCGCGACAAGTTCAAGATGAGTGTACCGGAGAAGCTGGACGGCGTATTTGAGTGCCCTAACTCCAACTGCATCACTCACAACGAGCCAGTGCAGAGCTCTTTCACGGTTAAAGAGCGTAACAACAATATCAATCTGAAGTGCAAATATTGCGAAAAGAGCTTCAGTAAGGACATTGTTGCTGGTCTGTAGATCTCTCAGTGATGCCGGGCTGACCAACCCGGCATCACCCTCCACCCCACCCAGAACTTCGAATAGCTTTATCCCGCGATAACCCCACATCGACCGAGCGATCTGTCAGTGTCCTAAGCATTGCAAGACCAAAAAAGAATAAAAAAATAAATAAATATCACTTTTATCAATAATATTGTTTTTTGGTCACTATTTTCCGGTTTTCGGGAACTCAATCACCCTGATGCTTTCCAATGTCTTGTAGACAGACTCACAATAGAAAAACAGGAGATAACCATGCGTGGAGTGAACTTTCCCCCTAACGCGTCGGCTCCAGTGGTTGATATGAATATCGCTAGGGCCAATTTTGAAGAAGAAAAGTCCTTCTTTTGCTCAATGTTCGTGGTCATCACGCCTCCCAGGCAGCGTCGCCTCAGACGTAAACGCCGCCGGGCCAACCGTTCCTCCCGCGGTCAAGGCATTCGGCGGCGATCAGTGTACCCGTTAAAGTCTCGCAAGGAGAATCCACATAACGACGGATAAGAGTGACAGTCGACAAGAGCAGCCTCTCAGCCGATAATGCAGACTACTTACATTTTTGTCCGCCATCCAATGCTAGCAGGCCAGGCATAGGATTCATCCGCCGCATAATGATTCAACGATAAGGAAACAATCTGGTTTGAGTGGTTTTCTCAATATCTTCAGCCGATCCCGGCGCAGAGGCATTAAAAACAATGATGCGCCCCAAACTCAGTCTTCTGGCAGGCACGGCCTGACAAAGGACAATCCAGCAAAGCAAGGCTCTGTAAAACACGGTTCTGCAAAAAATGAACGTCAACACGGCAGCAATGCCACAAGAACCCGGCGTAGCCGAAACCCCCATCGGCAGCCGGGTCCCAGAAGGGAAAGTGCCCAAAACTGGGATCTCAGCCAGTTTCAGGTGCCGGAGGAAGCAGGTAAGTCCCGTTTCCATGATTTCGGTCTTCCCCTGTCCCTGATGCGGGCTATTGCCGATCTGGGTTACCAGTATTGCACGCCCATTCAGGCTGAAGTTCTGGGTGCCACCCTGCAAGGTCGGGATGCCATCGGCAAAGCCCAGACCGGCACCGGTAAAACGGCGGCTTTTCTGATCGCCACCATTAAACAGCTGCTGGAAATTCCGGCACCAGACGAGCGTTATATTGGTGAGCCTCGGGCACTGATCATCGCACCGACCCGCGAATTGGCCATGCAGATTCATAAGGATGCCCAAGAGCTGACCAAATACACCGATCTCCACTGTGTCATGGTTGTGGGCGGTATGGATTATGAGAAGCAGCGGCAACAACTGCAGAAAGAGTATGTCGATATTCTCGTCGCCACACCGGGTCGACTGCTGGATTACTGCGAGCGTCGGGATCTCTTCCTTGATCTGACCGAAACCATGGTCATCGACGAAGCAGACCGTATGCTGGATATGGGTTTTATTCCGCAGGTTCGCAGGATTATTCGTTCCACACCCCGCCCTGGCGACCGGCAGACCCTGCTGTTTTCCGCCACCTTCAGTGATGATGTCCTGCGGCTCGGTGAACAGTGGACCTGGCACCCTCTGAAAGTAGAAATAGAACCTAACAGCATCGCCACCGATACTGTTGATCAGAAACTGTGGAGCATCAGCGCTAACGAAAAGTACAAAATCCTCCACAACCTGATCACTCGCCAGAATCTGGAGCGGATTATCGTCTTCACCAACCGCCGCGACCAGACCCGCAGACTGACCGAAAAATTGCGCAAGGATCATATCCTTGCCGATATGCTCTCCGGCGATGTGCCCCAGAAAAAACGCATCAAAACCCTGGAAGATTTCCGATCCGGAAAACTGCACGTACTGGTCGCCACCGACGTTGCCGGTCGTGGTATTCATATTGACGGCATTTCCCATGTGGTGAACTACAACCTGCCGGAAGACCCGGAAGATTATGTACACCGCATTGGTCGTACCGGACGCGCAGGAACCACCGGTATATCAATCAGCTTTGCCTGTGAGGACGATGCCTTTCTCATTCCGACATTGGAAGAGCTGTTGGGTGAAAGACTGATCTCCACTCCGCCACCAGACGAGTTGTTCTGACACACTTAATCCCCCTCTGATGCGGCATCATCGCAACGTAACTGCTCAAAATTATCTGGCAGATCGAGTGCCAACTTTCACACAGATCAGTGTTTCCGGGGTGATGATTCCGAAAACGCAGATTTGCCAGTAAAAAATGAGCAGTTACATCGCAGCCATGCTCCGCAGAAGCATCATGGCTGTTTTTTTGGGCTGTCTACCCCCAGATCATCGCTAATCCACCTCAGCCGTTGCCACAGTGACAGTGGATGTTTTGGTGCATCATCGTTTTTGAGATAACTCTTAAGATTCCCCCCACGCCTCCAATCATAAGGCTCTCGACAATACGAACAAAAGGGCCTGCGCCCATCGCCGTGATATTCGCCCATTATTGAGCTGCTGTGATAATGACCACAGTCAGAACAAGCCTTAGCCACACTAGCCTTCAGTACACCCAGGGTACAGCTCACACAGGTGAGGTGTTCAGGTGCTTCCGATACGTCTGCCAGCGTGTGTATCCGTGGCAATGTTTTCGGTACTTTCGCTGACGAACAACCCAGATCAACCATCGTTTTCTTCTGGTAATACCCATAACAGACTGGACAAATTACCGCGTCCTTAGCCCCCTCCTTCACTGCAGTAGATTTAGTTACAATCTCAACTTTTTTCGACGCAAAGCCGTTCTTCCACCACTTATGGTGCAGTGAAGTGACCAGGCGGTTGACCGCGACCTGACCAACGGTATTGACCAGCCCCAGCAGAGTGCGCGTCAATGCCTCCGGTACCCGTATCTGAAAAAAACTGACTCCATACCAGATTTGTGGCTCATCCTCCATCAGGATCCAATTATTACGCTCCTTAAAACTGGAGAAACGGGAGTATAAGATCAGGATTGGCCACGGATAGATTTTACTACCAGTAAGCCACACCAAAGAGTTCTCCCAACACAGGGGGTGGTTTGAATAGTTGCAACCGGTAAGAGAAAGTATCCGTCCTGATGTGTGATTACGCTCCTCCCAGATCTGCTTGGGGGTTGTATGCTTATGAGTGGTAAAGATCTCCCCCCCACCTCCTGGCTCAATCCGTCCCCACTCACACCAAGCACCAAGATTGGGGGTTTCGGACGCTTCTTGGTGACACTCAAGCATCGCTGCCACCAGCGCCAGCACATCTTGAGAGAGCAAGCTACTGTGGAGTTTAAGATCATTTCTGTCTATTCGATTCCGTATCATTTCAAATAACCATGGTACCGGGTGGTACTCACTATTCGCCACGGCAGTTATCTTCTGCTCAACCCAATGCTGTTTTACATCCCGAAAACGGATTTGAATATCACCATCTCTGCTGCCAGAAAACTCCAGCCTGGTAATCTCGTTACGATCCATCTCATCAAGCACGCGATTCCAAGGGTTCTGGTGGGCATACTGACGAACCAGTCTGGGAATACCGGCCATATCAGGTATCCGGTCGATCACGACAGTGGCTGGCTGCTTTTCCTCTTCAGGAAATCGAACATGGAGAAAGAAGCGGAAGGCGAGTTCGGCATCGTTGATAAGAATGGGCAGATTGCCCTCATACCGGGGAGAATGCGAAACCCGATAGTAGCTCCGTAACAGTGAGACTATCGGTAAAGCAGACTTTACCAGTGACTGGTACGTCCTCCACAAAAGCCACATTTGGGACGTTCCACGTAAAATCAACTGGACTGGTTTAGCAAGAAAAGCCCACAACTGATCAAGAAACAACTCGTGGGAGAGCAGATACCCCTCTTTCCACAAGGCGCCACTCACCAGATTAGTCAAACTGTCCACTATTTCGTCAGGTAGAAGAACGTCCTCAAACAGAAAGATTTTGTGACCTGAAACCAGAAATGTTCCTGCGCTTGTCGTGGCATAGCTTTGTCCGACGGCCCCCTGTGCCCTAGGATCCGCCCAATCCCGAAGCTCTTCATGGCTCACAGATTTGGCCGCCGAATCCGTCCAGATGAGAGCCGCAGCAAAAAGGCCCAAAAACCCGCACAGATAATTACATAAAAATACTCTCACTTTGGAAACTCACTCCAGTCATCTATTTTACAAACGTCCCTGCAGTTTTTTGGTTTTGTCAGAACACCAAAATATAGACATAATAGAAAAATCAGCACGATCAATTTGCACATAATATCTACAGTGAAATGAGCGACCCGCACCTTGCATAGGTGCAATTACCCGTGACTACGTGGAGAATACCTGCGATCATAAGCATTGCAAATAATCCACAATATCAGGCAGTTATGGATACCATAGACTTTAACCAAGGCCTCCTTTCTTTCCTGCAGGCATCTCCAACCTCTTTCCATGCCACCGCAGAAATGGCTCGTCAGCTTGATGAGGCAGGTTTTACCGCTTTGGATGAACGTCACAGCTGGACTTTGGAAGTCGACCAGCAGTACTACGTCATCCGGCACGATTCGGCCATTATTGCTTTCACCACCGGTAGTGGCGATCTCACCAAAGACGGCATTCGTATGGTGGGTGCTCACACTGACAGTCCCGCTCTGAAAGTAAAACCCAACCCTGAAATTAACAGTCAGGACTACTTCCAACTGGGCGTTGAAGTTTATGGTGGCGCTCTGCTCAACCCATGGTTTGATCGGGATCTCTCCATGGCAGGCCGAGTGAGCTGGCAGAATAAGAACGGCCAGATTCAGAATACGCTGGTTGATTTCAAAAAGGCTGTGGCCACGATTCCCAGCCTGGCCATCCATCTGGATCGCGAAGCTAACCAAAAGCGCAGCATCAACTCCCAGAAAGATATTCCACCCGTATTGTGTCGTCTGCACGGTGGCGATAAGCCCGATTTTCGTCAGATGCTGGCGCGGGAGCTGGAGAAGCAGGATCTGGAACCAGAGCAGGTTCTCGATTACGAAATCTTTTTCTACGACACCCAGCCTCCGGCCGTTATCGGACTGGATGATGAATTCATTGCCGCCGCTCGTCTGGACAACCTGCTCAGCTGTTACGCCGGCATGAAGGCTATAATTGCCGCCAAAAACAGTCCTTACCCCTGTCTGCTGGTCTGTAACGATCACGAAGAGGTCGGCAGCTCAAGCACTAACGGTGCCAATGGTCCATTTTTGCGTCAGGTTCTGGATCGTCTCTGCGATACCCCCACAGAGCTGACCCGTACCTTGCAAAACTCTATGATCATCTCTGCGGATAATGCCCACGGCATCCATCCCAACTTTGCAGACAAGCACGATAGCAACCACGGCCCACTGCTCAACAATGGACCGGTCATCAAGATCAACGCCAACCAGCGTTATGCGACCACCAGTGAAACCAGCGCCCTGTTCCGCACCCTGTGTCAGCAGCAGAATGTGCCGGTACAAAGCTTTGTTGCCAGAACCGATATGGGCTGCGGCAGCACCATCGGCCCGATAACCGCCAGCAGCCTGGGCATCCGGACACTGGATATTGGTCTGCCCACCTTCGGTATGCACTCCATCCGCGAACTGGCCGGTCGTGACGATGCCGTTGCCCTTGCCAAAGTGTTGGTTTACTTTTTCCAGCAGGAAAACCTGTTCGCTTAAACCTGTTTTTTGATGGGATCTTTTCGGCGGTTGCTTCACAGGCGCAACCGCCGGAATGCTCAAGAGCTCTGTGTCACATAGATTTTCGTACAAAAACTGATCAAATAATCTCCGCTGCAATGGTAGTCTGGACCAAACCAACCCATTCCCCGGATCGCCATGACAGCACCACATCCTTATAACACCCTACGCCCTGGCGCCTGGGTCAATTCAGACAATGCCAATTCAGACAATGCCAGCAACGCTGAAAGCCAAGAAATCGCCCCTCATCTGGCGACGGACAGGCGCACCCTTCATACAGTCGGTTTCCCCCTGATTCCGGCAACGGTTGATGAACTTGACAATAGTTTTGTTCTCAGTGAAAACTAAATGGAACACTCATGGAGTGCTATGCGCCCAACAAAAAACAGACAACAAACCAGTTGATTAAGGTGCTATAGTGCAAAGGGCACTGTTTGTTCTTATATTCAGACTAAGGTGCGTTAACAATTAGCCACGCAATTCGCCACACAACCCAGTGGCTCTGAAAGCGATGGCTGATCGTCAACAGACCTTACAAATGGCTGCGGCGTATTTACTCATCAGACTTTTGTTTACCGGATGTTGGTTGAGTACTGTCAGCCGAAGCGCGAAATCTCCATAACAAGGATGTTCTCGTATGCTCTCCCCTTTTATGAGTGAGAAAACACCAAACAAAAGAGTGACATCATTGATGCGATTCAGCTCATTTCTATCGTCATCCTGGTCAGCAGGATCAGAAGCAACTGTTCGACCCTCTTATCTTTCGGCAGCGCTGGCGGCTGGCGGCCTCTCGTTATTCCTGCTACTAGCCGTTCCCGGGCAAGCTGCCGAGAATTTAGATCAACCCCTCGTTAAACTAAAACCCACACTGAATCAGGCCATTGCCAGCGTCAATGTTGTCCAGCTCCTGAAAAACAACTCCTATGAGAAACCGAACCTGGCGGAAAATGGTTCGGAAAAAGTCTTTAATAACTATCTGGACTCGCTGGATCATAACCGCAGCTTCTTTCTTGCTTCCGATATCAAAGAGTTCAGCAAACACAAAAGCAATCTCGATAATGCCCTGAAAGGCGGCAATTTGCGTCCGGCCTTCGAGATTTTCAACCGCTACCATCAGCGCAGCGAAGAGCGGATTCGCTACATGCTCAAGCTGGTTGAAAAAGGGATTAGCAAGCTCGATTTCAAAAAGAAGGAAACCCTCGAAATTGACCGCGAGAAAGCGCCATGGCTACCGGATAGAAGGGAGCAAAAAGACTTATGGCGCCGTCAGCTGAAAGATAGCGTGTTGGCTATGAAGCTGAATGACAAAGAAAATAAAGAGATCACTGAGCTGCTCACCAAACGCTACACCAACCAACTGCGTCGTCTGCACCAGACCCGGAGTGAAGATGCCTTCCAGCTCTATCTGAACGCCTATACGCAGCTCTTTGATCCGCATACCCAGTACTTCTCTCCCCAGCGTGCCGAAAATTTCGACATCAACATGAGCCTCTCTCTGGAGGGCATCGGCGCAGTACTTCAATCCGAAGATGAGTACACCAAAGTGGTCAGCGTGGTGTCAGGTGGTCCTGCCGACAGCGCCGGACAACTGCAAGCCGGGGATAAAATCATCGGGGTGGCACAGGATAAAAAGGGCAAGATGGAAGATGTGGTCGGCATGCGTCTTGACGAAGTCGTCAAACTGATTCGTGGCACCAAAGGCACACTGGTTCGTCTGGAAGTGATTCCATCGGCAGCAAATGATGGCAAAAACAAAGTCTATCCCATTATTCGGGACAAGGTGAAGCTGGAAGAGCAATCGGCCCAGAAGAGCATTATTGAAACAGGAAAAGGCGCCAACAAAAAGCGCATTGGTATCATCGAGATTCCGGCCTTTTACATCGATTTCAAGGCGGCTCAAAACGGTGACCCGAAATACAAAAGTACCACCCGCGATGTACGCAAGCTGATCGAAGAGCTGAAGCGGGAAAAGATCAACGGCCTCATCATCGACTTGCGTAATAACGGTGGCGGCTCACTCCAGGAAGCCAACCAGCTGACAGGCCTGTTTATTTCGAAAGGGCCAACCGTGGTGGTTAAAGACAGCCGTGGTCACACCGAGGCACAACAGGATCCCGATCCGGAAGAGATTTATGATGGCCCCATGGCCGTGCTGATCAACCGTCTGAGTGCCTCGGCTTCAGAGATTTTTGCCGGTGCCATGCAGGACTATCAACGGGCACTGGTCATCGGCGGCCAGAGCTTTGGCAAGGGCACGGTTCAGACCATTCAGCCGCTCAATCATGGGCAACTGAAGCTGACGGTAGCCAAGTTCTACCGCGTCTCTGGTCAGAGTACCCAGAACCGGGGAGTGATTCCAGATATCGACTTCCCCTCCCTGTTTGATCCCAAAGAGATCGGCGAAAGCTCACTGCCCAATGCCCTTCCCTATACCGAGATCACGCCGGTCAGTTACGCCCCGCTGAAGCCTATCTCTCCGGAAGTACCTGCACTCAAGAAACTTCACGATAAGCGGATCGCTAATAATCCGGACTTTATCTACATGGATAAACTGCGGGATTATCAAAAGCATTTTGAAGATCGCACCTCTGTCACCTTGAATGAAAAGGCGCGCAGAAAAAAGATCGAGAAGATGCGTGAAGAGCGTCTTACCATCGAGAACTACCTGCGCAAGGCCAAAGGGAAAAAGCCTTATAAGACCCTGGACGAGCTGGAAGATGAACACACCGCCCAAGTAGCCCAGACCAACAAGGACAAAAAACCGGAAGAAGATGCCCAGCTGGTAGAAACGGGTGCCATCCTGAGTGACTGGATCCGCAGCAAGCCGCTGCTGGTCAAACAAGCCGAAGAGTAGTTCTGCAGACGATAAAAAAGGGAAGCTTATGCTTCCCTTTTTTATGCGTATTCGTTGTGTCTGCGTTTCACCCGCACACGGCTATCTGATGATGCAGATACAAAAAAGCCCCTGCACACTGTGCAGGGGCTTTCTCTTAAATTGGCGGACCGGACGGGACTCGAACCCGCGACCCCCGGCGTGACAGGCCGGTAT
>SAMEA5043665__coassemble_310_pt1 | contig 10793 bp, 8 predicted proteins | sample SAMEA5043665__metabat2_low_PE_004 | metagenome-assembled genome bin SAMEA5043665 (sample SAMEA5043665) | Gadus morhua | reverse complement strand
TTTTGCAAATCTGTCGCCAGATCTGCGCTCGCAGCGGCAGAAAACATAAAACAACCTGCTAACGCAAAAGCTCTGGTAAGCGCTTTTATTTTCATTCGCAATTTATTCCGGATTTAGACCAATTTATCGAGCAAATAATACTTAACGGGCTCGCAGATTCAAAGGCTTTTATGACAACCTTATGAAAACCGGAGACAGGCCCGGCATCTTCCGTTTTTATACTTTATAAACGCCGGTGTAATAGTAACTATACGACTATGATTCAGCGATGATGCAGCCACTCCAACAATTCTTACAAGAAATAAAAACCCCGGATAAGAAATAAAAGATTGAACCACAAAGGGCACAAAGTTCACAAAGGAAAGAAAAAGAAGGGAACAGAAAGGATGCTTGATAAGCGAGCGAGAAAAGGGCTAAGAGAGAAAGCGCTTATTAAGAGTCTTTCCATCTTTCCCAGACCGGCTCAAGGCTTAATTTTGTGGGGTGTTTACACAGAATTATTGACAGCCTCGTTAGGGGTTTTAGCGCCTGTTTGTTATTATCCGGTCAGCCCCACGGCACCCACCGAAGGCACAGGATCTCCCTTTTTTATCAGATTTAATGACGAACCAATGACAAAATCCAGCGGCAATGCCGAAAGCTCAAAACCGTCGATCACGCCGATGATGCAGCAGTATCTGCGCATAAAGCAGGAGCACCGTCACCAGCTGGTCTTTTATCGCATGGGGGATTTTTACGAGCTGTTCTACGAGGATGCCCGTAAAGCCTCGCAGCTGCTGGATATCACCCTTACCGCCCGCGGACACTCCGGGGGCGAGCCCATTCCCATGGCCGGTATTCCCTACCATGCCGCCGAGGGGTATCTGGCCCGGCTGGTGCGTTTGGGCGAGTCGGTGGCTATCTGTGAGCAGGTCGGTGATCCGGCCACCAGCAAAGGGCCGGTTGAGCGCAAGGTGATGCGGATTATCACCCCCGGTACGGTCAGTGATGAGGCGTTGCTGGAAGAGCGTACCGATAACTGGTTGATGGCGATCCACTACCATCCGGCGCCAAACTCTCCAAACTCTCCACACTCTCCAGACTCTCCAAACGCTCCAAACTCTTCAGACTCTCCACAAAATAACCGCTACGGGCTCGCATGGCTGGATATCACCAGCGGCCGGTTCCGGGTGATGGAGGTGAATAGCGAGGAGGCCGTTCTTGGTGAGGTGCAGCGGCTCAATCCCAGGGAGTTGCTGTTAAGTGAAGAGTTAAGTGAAGGGTTGAGTGGGGGGGGGAGTGGCGAGCGCCGCTGGCCCGATGCGATCAGCAAGCGCCGTGGTGTCAATCGCCAGCCGCCCTGGTGCTTTGAGTTTGATAGCGCCCGCAGTCTGCTGATTCGTCAGTTCGCCACTCAAGATCTGGCCGGTTTTGGCTGTGAGCATCTGACCGTGGCGCTGGAGGCGGCCGGTTGTCTGCTCCAGTATGTGCGCGATACTCAGCGTACTGAGCTGCCCCATATCCGCGCGCTCTCTGTTGAGCGCCGGGAAGATACCGTGGTGCTGGATGCCGCCAGCCGCAGTAATCTGGAAATCTCCCTCAATATGAACGGGGGCAGAGATAACACGCTGATGTCGGTGATGGATACCACCGCCACCGCGATGGGCAGCCGACTGCTGGGTCGGTGGCTGAACCGTCCGCTCTGCAACCGTGCCAAACTGGAACAGCGCCAACAGGCAATTGCGGAGCTGGTCGATCAGTACACTTTTGAGAGCCTCGCTCCGGTGCTCCGTAATATTGGCGACATTGAACGTATATTAGCGCGGGTCGCTCTGCGCTCGGCGCGTCCCCGTGATCTTGCCCGTCTGCGGGATGCTCTGGATTATCTGCCGGATGTTCAGAGCCATCTGAGCTCTGCCGCCTGTTTTCTGCTGGATGATCTGGCCGAACGTATCGGTGTGTTTCCCGATGAGGTGACACTGTTGCAGTCGGCGATTATTGAGAATCCGCCGGTGGTTATTCGCGATGGCGGGGTGATGGCCACCGGTTATGACCCTGAGCTGGATGAACTCCGCGCTTTGAGCGAGAACGCCGGAGGCTTTCTGCTGGCACTGGAGCAGCGCGAGCGCGCGCGCACCAGACTCAACTCTTTGAAGGTGGGTTACAACCGGGTACATGGTTACTTTATCGAGCTGAGCCGTCGGGAGTCGGAGCAGGCGCCGGTAGACTACATTCGTCGTCAAACCCTGAAAAATACCGAACGCTTTATCACCCCTGAGCTGAAGGAGTTTGAAGATAAGGCGCTCTCCAGCAAGAGCCGCGCCCTGGCGCGGGAGAAGTACCTCTATGAACAGCTGCTGGAACAACTGAATGAGAACCTTGGTCGTCTTCAGGCGTGTTCGGCCGCTGTTGCTGAGCTGGATGTGCTCACCTGTCTGTCCGAACGCAGCCTGACGCTGAACCTCTGCTGTCCGACGCTGACTGAAGAGCCGGGTATCCATATTGATGAGGGTCGCCATTCGGTCGTTGAGCAGGTGCTGGAGGTGCCTTTTGTTGCCAACGGTCTGATTCTGAACAACGATCGTCGTATGCTGGTGATTACCGGCCCTAATATGGGGGGTAAATCGACCTATATGCGACAGGCGGCACTCATCGTATTGCTGGCCCATGTCGGCAGCTATGTGCCTGCGACTAACGCCCGTATCGGTCTGGTGGATCGTATTTTCACCCGGATCGGCTCTTCCGATGATCTGGCCGGTGGTCGCTCAACCTTCATGGTGGAGATGACCGAAACCGCCAGCATTCTGCACAATGCCACCGAGCGCAGTCTGGTGCTGATGGATGAGGTGGGTCGCGGGACCAGCACCTTTGATGGTCTGTCCCTGGCCTGGGCCTGTGCACGACATCTGGCGGATAAAGTGCGCGCCTTCACTCTGTTTGCGACCCACTACTTTGAGTTGACTCATCTTCCGGATGAGACGACGGGTGTCGCCAACGTCCATCTGAATGCGACCGAGCATGGGGACAGTATCGTCTTTCTGCATGCGGTGCAGGATGGGCCTGCCAGTCAGAGTTATGGTTTGCAGGTGGCACAGCTGGCCGGAGTGCCCAGAGAGGTGATCAGCCTGGCCAAAGAGCGGCTGGAACTACTGGAAAGCGGAGAGGACTCTTCTGGCAAAGGCTTTTCTAGCAAGAGCTCTGGTGAGAGCTCTGTTGATATTCCCGCGCCGCCCGAGAAGAGACCGGTTTCAAGAAAAACGGTTCAGGTGATCAGCCCTCAGTCGGACTTTTTCAGTCATATTCCGCACCCGATTGTTGAACAGCTGGAAGCGCTCTCTCCGGATGATCTCTCGCCCAGGGAGGCGCTGAACCTGCTTTACCGGCTCAAGGAGATGGTATAACCCGTATCATTGCGCTAACTGTGCTGTTAGCCGGTGAGGTGAACTGGTAAGATATCGCCGCAAAATCGGGGGGATTATCAAGGTATACACCTTAATCCTTCCGATCGCCGTGGAACGGCGCAAAATGACAACACCTGAAACCCTGATCAATTAAGCCTGATCAATTAAGATGGAGTAGCTGCCATGGCTTTCATAGTGGGTGAGAACTGCATCAAGTGCAAATACACGGATTGTGTGGAAGTCTGCCCTGTTGACTGTTTTTATGAAGGGCCGAACTTCCTGGTTATCCATCCCGATGAGTGTATCGATTGCGCTTTGTGTGAGCCTGAATGTCCGGCGAATGCTATTTTCTCCGAAGACGAAATGCCGGAAGACCAGCAGGAATTTATCGCCTTGAATGCGGAATTGGCTGAAGTCTGGCCCAATATTACCGAGAAAAAAGAGTCCCCTCCTGATGCCGTGGAGTGGGATGGCAAACCCGGTAAGCGGGAACTGCTGGAACGCTAAGATTTTTCTGCGCGATCATTTTTTTGTAAACAGGCTCCCCGGAATCCATAAAAAAAGCCATGATCTTGCGACCATGGCTTTTTATTGTTGCCGGTTTCGGATGTTAAATATCAACCACCGCTGAACAGCGAGTCACTGGTTAATCCCTGCTTCTCCAGAATCAGACGTAACCGCTTTAATGCCTCCACCTGTATCTGGCGAACCCGCTCACGGGTGAGGCCGATCTCTTTGCCGACCTCTTCCAGAGTGCTGGTTTCATAACCCCGCAATCCGAAACGACGCGCCACCACTTCCCGCTGCTTCTCAGACAGCTCACTCAACCACTTATCGATACTGGTGTTCAGGTCGCTATCCTGCAGCAGAACGGCCGGATCGCTTTCGCGGATATCGGAAATGGTGTCGAGAATGGATTTATCGGAGTCGTGGCCCAGAGGGGTATCCACGGAGGTGACCCGTTCATTGAGGCCGAGCATGCGCTTAACATCATCGACCGGCCTATCAAGCAGCTCGGCGATCTCTTCCGGGGTCGGGTCGTGATCCAGCTTCTGGGTCAGCTCCCGGGCGGCTCGCAGATAGACATTCAACTCCTTAACGACATGAATAGGCAGACGAATGGTGCGGGTCTGATTCATGATGGCCCGTTCAATAGTCTGACGGATCCACCAGGTTGCATAGGTTGAAAAACGGAAACCACGTTCGGGATCGAATTTCTCTACGGCTCTGATCAGGCCAAGATTGCCCTCTTCGATCAGATCCAGCAGGGAAAGACCGCGATTGACGTAGCGGCGGGAGATTTTCACAACGAGCCGCAGATTACTTTCAATCATACGACGACGACCAGCTTCCACCCCTTTCCGGGCCAGACGTGAAAAGTGCACCTCTTCATCCGGAGTCAATAAAGGTGAGAAGCCAATCTCGTTGAGATACATCTGGGTTGCATCGAGCGATTTGTAGAAAACGTCCTCTTCACGCCCCCGTGCGGGAGCAGCTGAAGAAGCTTTTTTCTGCACTGTATTTTTTTGAGACAACGTCGAATCTTTACTACCACTACTGTCATCAGGTTCGGCATCAAGCTCCGTTTCATGCTCGAAATTCTGATCTAAAGCGGTTAATTCAGTCTCTTCCTTTTTTAGTGCCATAAGTGCCAGCCCTTTCTGTTTGGTCCCACTCACAGCCGAAAACAGCTCCTGGCTGTATCGACGCCCCTTTAAACAGGTCCGTCTTTTATACGCCTCACCGCAACTTCTTTACTGACTACCTCAACGATTCGGCAAGAAAAGCAGAGGATCAACAGGCTCACCATTTTGCCGTATTTCAAAGTGCAGTTTCGGCTCGTTAGTCCCTGTAGAACCTAATTCGGCTATCTGTTGACCCGCTTTAACCACCTCCCCTTCACCAACAAGAAGGGTTCGATTATGTGCGTAAGCACTCAGATAGCGACTGTTATGTTTAATAATTACCAGGTTTCCATACCCAGTTAGCCCAGCGCCGGAATACACAACTTCACCACCAGCCGTTGCTACTACAGGTTCACCGATCTGACCACCAATAGCAATACCCTTGTATGAACGACCCCCTGGGGAAAACTGGGCAATCAACTTTCCATCGGTCGGCCACTGCCAACTGACATTTCCAGCAATCTGCTTTTGATTACCTTTGTTTACCTTTGTTCGTTTCCTGTTCGGCGCGGACTTTACTCCTGTCTTGACCGGATGTGAAGTACTAACGACGGTTTTATTCTTTAGTGATTTTGTAACTTTTTTTGATACGACCACACCACCCTCAAGGCGCAGCCTCTGGCCAGGATAAATAACATAGGGCGAACTAATTTTGTTATTCGAAGCTAACTTCTTGAAATTTTTTCGATATTTACGCGCAATGGCATAAAGAGTTTCGCCAGATTTCACCACGTGTACACCCTTGGCTGACGCAACAGATTGAGTGCGATTAGCCACAGGTATTAAGGAGGGGGGAATTGCGCAACCAGTAAGTATCACTACGCTGAGCAAGCAAAGGCTGGGTAAGCAAGACGATATTTTTGAGCGTATTTTTGAGCGTATTTTTGAGCAAATACTCAAATGAAAAGTGCATCCACCAATAGTCATTATTCACTTCCTGTCTATCAGCAATACACTCTCGATAGATCTACGACAAAATTTTTGGGCATATAAAAAATGAATTATATATATCAAAAAAGTATAAAAATATGAGTCGACCATACCTAGCTTCCATTATTTCTATTATATCGGCACAGTTTTTTAATGCGGAAGTACAAACGCACTTCCGCTATTAGAGGATCACCGATCAATCTTTTCGAGTGGCTACAAAATCCAGAGACAACACCAGCACAATGGCAAGCACCATACAGGCGATGGCTGGACCGACGTGGGCGGGCATCCCGGAGAGTTGTTCATAAGTACCGGGCAGAATATTGCTCTGCAGCAAGGGCTCAACCTCACCGGCGCTATTAATGCGGGTCGTGAGGATCTCTTTCCAGGGCCAGAGCTTATTCAGGGAGCCCAGCATCAAACCGATCAGAAAGGCCATCGTGGGCAATCGAGCCTTCTGCAGCAACCAGGACAGCAGATGGGAGAAAGAGAGCAAACCGGCCACACAGCCCATAGCAAATACCGCCAGCACCGGAATATCAAAGCCCTTGACTGCGCTAATCACCGGCCCATAAAAACCCAGCAGCAGCAGGATAAAACTACCGGAAATACCGGGCAGAATCATCGCACAGATAGCCAGCGCACCGACAAAAAAGAAGACCGGCAGGCCGATATCATGCGCCGCCACCGGCACACCCGCTGATATCGCCCAGGCCAGACTGGCACCCACCAACAGTGCGAGACATGCCACTGGCGACCACTGCCTGCCGGTCTGCTTGCCCATATGCCAGGCCGAAACCAGCACCAGACCAAAAAAGAATGACCAGACCTGTATCGGATAAGTGGCCAGCAGCCAGGTAATCAGCTGCGCCAGCGAGAAAATACTGGTCAGCACACCGGCAAACAAGGTCAGCAGAAACTGACCATTAATATGCTTCCAGAACGGAACCGGTCCCTCTTTAACAAGCACGGCGAGCGCAGAAGGGCCGCACCGCCTGAGGCTACCCAGCAACTCATCATAGATCCCGGTAATGAAGGCAATCGTACCACCGGACACACCCGGCACAACATCGGCTGCCCCCATGGCAAGCCCTTTACTGAACAGCAAAAATTTTGATTTGAGTGCCATAAAATACTCAGCTGAGAGCTCTATTTACCATGAAAATACAGCCCCGATTTCCATCGTTCGAGGTGGGCGGTATCTCCCGCCCACGGCTGCTTAAAAAAGCGAAGGGTTACTCCCCTTCCACCGGATTGCGAATATCCATCAACTCGTACAGTACCGCCGTCGCATAGCAGCCTTTTTGCAACGAGAAGCCAAGCACCAGATCATCCCCCTGCCACTCCCACGTAAAATTGCGCACCTGGGAGACCAGCGTCCGACGCTCCTGCTTGAGATCCCTAGCCTCCAGACCTCTGGCAAAGACTGCGTAGCGATCGGCAACAGCCTGTTCCAGTTCGGCCACACAACCTTCGGAAGCGAGATCACCCTTACCCCAGAGCGAGCCGGTATTAATCAAATCGCCACGGGCGAAACGTTCGGGAACAGTATCATCCCGACGATTCGGATAGATCAAAGAGGCGGCATTGGGAAAAGTGAGCACATCACCATCGGTCAGCTGACACCAGTTACCGGCCTGAACACGCTCGGCCAACCCCTGATTAAACAGCAACGAACGGGCTGCGGAAAGAGCAAACCCCCGTCGTTCACGGGCAAGCTTAATCTCACCGGAGAACAGTTTTTGGGCAAGAATCAGGTTATGGCCATCACGACCAAAACGCTGATCGCCAAAATAGTTGGGGACACCCTGCAGTCTAACCCGCTCCAGCAGCGTCTCCAGCGCCGCTTTATCGCCTTGATAATCGCGCAAACGAATGACGAAATCATTGCCCGACAGCGAGCCGATACGCAATTTGCGATCATGGCGAACAGCCTGCAGCAGGCGGACACCGTCGAGTTCGGCAAGACGTTGCAGCCACTGCTCCTGCTCCCCTTCCGGAGGCAGACCGGGAATACGCAAACAAAACCACTGCACGGTCACACCCTGACGATCCTTCAGACCGGCATAGCTGACATCCATTGCCGGAACCTCTGCCATCCTGGCCAACTGACGGGCCAGCCAGGCCGTATTCTGCCCGATCTTCTCGATCTGCAGGAAAAGATGCTCCCCTTGACCGATGGGAGCGAAGGGCAGCTGTTCAAACACCCGGAAATCCTCCGGACCCTGTTTAAAAATGGCGGACCCGATGGAACCACCAAACGCTTTTGGCCAATCAAGAGACCACTCAGCGGGCTTACTATCTGGAAAGGACATACTTCCTGCGATGGACATAATTTAGTCCGGCATATAGAAAAACGTTTCGCCCTTACGGATCATTCCCAACTCAAGGCGCGCCATACCCTCAACCTCACGAGATGCATCACTACCCTCATTCTGCTGAAGAGCAACAACCTCGGCAGCCAAAGCCACATTCCGGTTTTTCAGCACCCGGTTCGCCTGCCGTTGCTCAGCAATCTGGCCTGAAACCTTCTCGTATTGGGCAAAGCTTCCCTCACCGGACCAAAGACTGAACTGCAGCCAGATCAGAAGCAACAGGAGGAACAGGTAATCGAGACGAAAGATCATGGCAGCCATAAGAAATAAACTCGGGAGACCGAAAAGAGCACAACAGAAATTCCAAAATTATTGTCGCCCATGATGTCTGAAACAGACTCTGGAATCGTTCCAGAAATTGCTTCAGAAATCAGGGTATCTGCTTTATTTTGGATGATATCACACCCATCGATCAATACTCTTTGTTAAAAGCGGGTAAAAGCGGGGACATTCAGGGGGGGAAATCGAGAAAAAATCGAGAAAAAAATCGAGGACATCCAGTGCGCCGAGCTAAATAAAAATCGAGGACATCCATTAAAAATCGAGAAAAATCGAGGACATCCATAGATTAAAAATTGCAAAATTGAGGACATCCATGAAAAATCGGGGCAGACGGGATGGAAAGGAAATCCAGGACATCCATAGATTTGCCAGCAGAACATTGACATAAGGAAATCCAGGACATCCATAGATTTGCCAGCAGAACATTGAGGACATCCATGAAAAAAATCGGGGCAAACGGGATCAGCAAATTTTATGGATGTCCTCAACCATCTTTTTTGCCAGCAGAAAATTAAGGACATCCATGAAAAAAATCGGGGCAAACGAAAATTGAGGATGGAAAGGAAATCCAGGACATCCATAGATTTGCCAGCAGAAAATTGAGGACATCCATGAAAAAAATCGGGCCAAACGGGATCAGCAAATTTTATGGATGTCCTCAACCATCTTTATGAGCAACCATCTTTATTGAGGACATCCATATACTTCAGCGGAGAAAATTGAGAAAATTGAGGACATCCATGAAAAAAATCGGGGCAAACGGGATCAGCAAATTTTATGGATGTCCTCAACCATCTTATAAACCGATAATGTCACATTCGAATCTTTAATATCCTGGAAAGTCTCTACAAAAGGGGATTCTCAAAAAGCGCGACCAGACCATCACTCCACAAACAAACAGCGACTCGCCACCACACCCTGCAACCAGCATCGTCCCGTTTTCGCTGCAAATGCCTGAATGTTTTTTAACCGGCCAATGCACAATGCAAAGCGATTACCATGAGGCTGCATGATCTTTAACCATTCATTCGAACTCATACCCAACCGCTGAAAAATAGGCGGTAACTGGTTGGCGATAGCGCCACGCTTGTCATCTCGAATGGCTCTGCCCGTCCAATCGACCAGTTCGAAATAGTCCTCCCGCGCAAAGGGTATAACGCCCGACTTTCCCTTTTGTGTCTGGGTCTGCAGAGGCTTTAACCAGCTATTACGCCGACCTTCTCGCCACTGCTCAATCCGTTCCTGGATAGCGGTGAAGTCCGAGGTTTCTGGCATAGTTGCTATACCGGCCCGGACAGGGTTGAGATCGACATAGGCCATACACGACAATAGTGCAGCATCATCCAATAACGCCTGACTTTTAAAGCGACCCTCCCAGAATCGTCCTCTGCACTCGTCTTCTCCGTTGGCTCTGCGGGCAAGGTGCTCATTAAGACAGCGCATAAACCAGCTGATACTCATCAGACGCTGGCGGTATTGATCAGCAAATTCGATCACTCTTGCCATTTCAGCCTTTCCCAGAGGGTCTCCTGCCAGGAAGCGTTGAACCAGAAGTGGGCCGTCAAAAAGCTGTGTCCAGCGTTGTAAGACTTCACGATGACTCCAGTTGTTTCCGCACTCAGCATCAATGTGCAACACCACATGGTAGTGGTTGGACATTACCGCATAGGCACACACTTCGATGGCAAATATGGCGGCTAGTTCTTTCAGGCGATCGACCACCCAAAGCTTGCGGTGCTCGTAGCTTTTTCCGGTGAAATGATCTTCACCGCAGAGAAAAGCACGTCGTACACAGCGAGCTACGCAGTGATAGTAGGGGGTGCTACCTGGATCGATCAGAGCACTGCGGGCTTGGGTCATGCTTTCTCCCAGCGAATAATTGGACGTGGGAGGAAAATAGATCAGTTGGAGGGGGTGTCAAATTTTATGGATGTCCGAATCTTTATCTCAATCGGGGACATCCATATATTTGGCAGACGAGATCAGACATTTTTGTGGATGTCCTTAAACATCTTGTGGATGTCCTTAAACATCTTGTGGATGTCCTCAAACATCTTTTTTTTGTGGATGTCCTCAAAGATCTTTCGCGAAATTGGTTTAGTGCTTTAAGGTTGCCGGGGACAGCAAAATAGTTGTTGTGC
>SAMEA5043665__coassemble_308_pt1 | contig 10871 bp, 11 predicted proteins | sample SAMEA5043665__metabat2_low_PE_004 | metagenome-assembled genome bin SAMEA5043665 (sample SAMEA5043665) | Gadus morhua | reverse complement strand
AAAATATGGTGCCGGCACCAAGAGTCGAACTCGGGACCTACTGATTACAAGTCAGTTGCTCTACCAACTGAGCTATGCCGGCAACGAGGCGAATAATATTGATGAGAGCGTTTCTTGTCAACACTCTTATGCGATAAAAAAGGTAGAAAATAATCCCTGGTGCAGACAGCTGTATAAAAACGAGATGCATCGTTAGCAAAATCGTCATAAACCCTCACCCAATCGGGGAGTGATAGGAGGGTGTCATGTTCTTTATGTGTTCTTTATGTTCTTTGTTTTCTTTGAGGAAATTCAGAGGCTGTAGCAGCCTGGCTTTGCGGCTCTACCGATCGGCCTGAGTGGGGGGGGAACGGGGGAGAAATAGTAAAAAACAGAAACGAAAAAAGCCAGCATCAAAGATGCTGGCTTTCTTTCGGAATTTGGTGCCCAGAAGAAGACTCGAACTTCCACGCCCTTGCGGACACTAGCACCTGAAGCTAGCGCGTCTACCAATTCCGCCATCTGGGCAAATGCTGTTTTATGCTTTCAGCCTAAGCGTTCCTGAAAAGATGATTGGTGCCCAGAAGAAGACTCGAACTTCCACGCCCTTACGGACACTAGCACCTGAAGCTAGCGCGTCTACCAATTCCGCCATCTGGGCATCTTTTCAGTACTCTCTGGAGAAGACGTTGTGTCGTCCTCAGCGAGCGAGGCGAATATTAGAGAGATTCTGTTTTAGTGTCAACAGTTTAGTGCGCCTTCTATTTATGCGTATTGTGCATAGTTACCAAAGCCGCGCTCCCTTTTGCGTTAGCCATTCAGGGTATCGCTTAAAAAAAAATGCCTGACGATTCATTTTCTGCTGAACTAATCCAAAAATAGACTGTCTGTCTTTGTGGATGCCGGTAGAGAGGGGACAAAAATACGGTTTTCTCTATTCCCTCTCTTTTTTTATAACCATTATGATCATCCTTTCGACACAGCAACCAATTTCGGGTAAAAGATTTTAGGTGCCCATCTTGTGGAGTCAGTGGCGCATGACCCGTTTGGAGTAAAGAATGAATAAACTGCGAAATCTGGCTTTTCTGTTTTTTTCCGGCCTCTCTTTTTTGGCAACGGCGGAAGATCTTAAGGAGAACATCAATTATAAAGTCCTCGAACAACCTATAGCCACGGTATCTGCAGGCAACACCATTAACATCAGCAGCATCTTTTCGTACGGCTGCCCTCACTGCTACAGCCTGGCTAAAATACAAGCGCCTTGGGAAAAGGGGCTGGCCAAAGATGTTGAGCTGAAGGAAGTTCCTGTCGTTTTTGGTAAGGCGTATCAGGCTCACGCCCAGCTGTTCTACGCATTGGAAGAGCTGAACCTGCTGGAGAAAGCGCATTTCCCGATTTTTGAAGCTGTACAGAAGCAAAACCGCCGTCTGGACGACGAAAAAGAGATAGCCGACTTCATGAGCAGCAGCTTCGGTGTTGATAAAGAAGACTTCAAGCGTGCTTACAGTCAGTTCAACATCAGAAAGCAGACCCAGAAGGCGAGTACTATGACCCGTGGTGCCAAACTTATGGGTGTTCCCGCTATTATCGTTGACGGTAAATATGTTGTTGATCCAATGACTGCCGGCGGACTGGAAAATATGCTGAAAGTAACTGACCTTCTGGTTCAGAAAGTACGGGATGAGCGAGCAGCACGCGCTGCCAGCACAAAATAACCCCATTAACAGCCCCCCCTGCTTCTACACTTTTAGAACGTGTCGTGCTGGTTTCGGCCAGCACGCTTTCTGTAGCATAAGGTTCTGTAACATAAGATTCTTTAGCATGAGATTCTGTAGCACAAGGTTCTGGAACAGAAGGCAGGAGCGTTCATGCCGCTAAAAAAAGTTCAAAATATGATTTTCCGTCGTGCTCGGGAGCTTAGCTTCAATAATGCAGCACGCCACTCCCGTAAAGGTGCCATATCCTCCTCCCACCGGGAATTTCTGGGTACAGAGGAGTTGCGAACTCTGCGTCTGCTTAGTTTCAACATTCAGGTCGGTATCACGACCCAACAGTATCGACACTACCTGACCCGGAGTTGGCAGCACTTTCTTCCCTGTCCTGCACGCCAGCAAAACCTTGATCGCATTGCCCGGCTTATTCGTGAATATGATGTGGTCGCATTGCAGGAAGTCGATGGTGGCAGTCTGCGCAGCAACTTTATCAACCAGATCGAATATCTTGCGGATAGGGCCGGATTTCCCTGGTGGTATCAACAGCTCAACCGTAATCTGGGTCAGTTTGCCCAGCACAGCAACGGTTTATTGACACGCTGCCATCCGGAGATGCTTGAGGATCATAAGCTGCCAGGGTTAATTCCCGGTAGGGGTGCCATCGTTGCCGAGCTGGGGGATAACAACCCGCTATTGGTCGTCATTATGCATCTGTCTCTCAGCCGCCGCGGGCGTGAAATGCAGCTGGAATATGTGCGCCGACTGATAGACAACCACGAACATGTAGTACTGATGGGGGATATGAACACCCATGCCGATCAACTGCTCAAGGATTCGCCTCTGGCAGGGGCCGGTTTGCGCAGCGCCTCTATGGATTTCAAAACCTTTCCCAGCTGGAAGCCGAAAAAGTCACTGGATCACATCCTGATCAGCGATGGGCTGAAGGCCAACAGTTATGAGGTTGTTGATTTCCCGCAGTCCGACCATCTTCCGATAGCCGTAGAGATCGAACTGCCGAAGAATCTTCACCTTATGAGCAGAAGTGTTCCAATAATTCATTGAGAAACAGGCTGCCACGCTCTGTTGGCTGAATCCGTCCACTGTCGTTGATCAGCAGCTCAAGTGTACGGACACGCTGCAAAACAGAGGCGATATCATCCAGAGGTAGCCCGGTTCTCTGTTCATAGAGCTCTGCCGCTACGCCGTTGTTCAGGCGCAGGGCATTCATCATAAATTCCAGCGGCAGCTCATCGGCGACCAGTGTTCGCTCTCCCGCCTCAAAAGGTTTCGCTTTGATCAAGCGGGCCGCTTCCAGATAGGCTCCGGGCTGACGGGTTTTCCAGTTACGACGGATAACACCACTTTGCAAATCGGTCAGCTTGCCATGGGCTCCGGCACCGATACCGATAAAATCCCCGAACTGCCAATAATTCAGATTGTGCCTGGCCTGACAACCTGACTGCGCGTAGGCCGAAATTTCATACTGTCGCAAGCCGTTGCTGGCCAGCAATTGCTGACCCTGCTCCTGAATTGTCCAGAGAGTGTCGTCTTCCGGCAGCTCCGGTGGTTTGCTCCAGAATACGGTGTTGGGTTCGATGGTGAGCTGGTACCAGGAGAGATGATTGGGAGCGAGGTCGATAGCCTGTTGCAGATCGGCCATCGCCATCGCTTCGCTCTGACCCGGCAGACCGTGCATAATATCGAGGTTGATATTGTCGAAACCGGCACTGCGCGCCATCGCCATCGCTTTCACCGCCTCTGAGCCGGAATGAATACGTCCCAGATTTTTCAGACAGCTGTCGTGAAAGCTTTGTACGCCGATGGACAAACGATTGATACCAACGGCCCGAAAACCGTTAAAACGTTCCTGCTCAAAAGTGCCCGGATTGGCTTCCATGGTGATTTCAATATCACGGGCGAAGGTGAGCTGCTGTTTGAGTCCGGCAAACAGCTGTTGATAAGCGGCCGGGCTAAGCAGGCTGGGTGTGCCGCCACCAATAAAAATCGAGTGCAGTTCCCGCCCCTGGACGATGGACAATTCACTCTCAAGATCTTTTAGAAGAGCGTCGACGTACTGCAGCTCCGGCAGCACCGCTTCCGCTTTATGGGAGTTGAAGTCACAGTACGGGCACTTGCGGACGCACCAGGGAACATGAATATAAAGACTCAAGGGCGGCAATATGAGCCGCTCCTGAGTGTTGGCATTAAGAAAGGTCACAGATTTTTCAGCTCTTCCAACAGCTTTTCCATAGCGATAGCCCGGTGGCTCATGCTGTTTTTCTGGGCTGATTCCAGCTCTGCCGCAGAACAGTGCATATCAGGTACGCAGAAAATGGGGTCATAACCATGACCGTGATCCCCTATCGCCTCTTCCAGAATATAACCTTCCCAGGCTCCCTGACAGATCACCGGAATGGGATCTTCCGCATGACGCATATAGACCAGCACGCATTGGAACCGAGCCTTGCGTTGTTCTGTGGGCACGCCTTCAAGAACGTGGAGCAGTTTTTCGATATTGTCTGTATCGGAAGCATGCTCACCAGAGAAACGGCTTGAATAGATACCCGGTGCACCTTTCAGATACTCCACCTCCAGACCAGAATCATCAGCAATCGCCGGCAAGCCGGAGATACGTGCGGCATGGCGTGCCTTGAGAATGGCGTTCTCAACGAAGGTAAGCCCGGTCTCTTCAGCACTCTCAGCACCGAATTCACTCTGCACGTGCAGGGTCATATTCAGCGGAGCCAGCATCTGACGAAATTCAGCGAGCTTTCCCATATTGCCGGTGGCGATAACAACTTCCATGGATTTGATGCCCATGCCCATTAATCCTCGTAGAACTTCTGACTGAAACGAATAGTATGGCGGGCTGCACTGCCTTCCGGCTTGACCATAATGGTGATGTGCAGAACCTCATCATTGGTGATTTTAAACGATGCCAGATAATATTTGGCACTCCCTTCATCGATCAACCATGGTTTCAGCTTGTTTTTCTGCCCCAGCAGGTTGGCTGCTTCCACCTGCAGATCAGCCTTCACCGCCTTGCCCTGTTTTAAAATCGTAATGTTGAGCAGAGCCTGGTCCGGTGCGCGCTCTATCCCATAACTTCGGGCGATGTCCGGTATCAGAAAGGTGCTGTTGAACGCATTAAAATGAACCACATACTCGCCGAAATGTTGTTCTCGCGAAAATGTACTGTCTGCGGATTGCGCCGTGCCACTGACCAACAAAAGTGCTGACATAAACAGGTTTCTCAGGAGTCTGCATGACATAGGAACTATCCGCTCATGGCTGTTTGTTCACGTTATTCTGGCAGGAGGGGCCGGAATGGTAAATCACCATTCCAGCCAAAAATCTTAGTGTAAAATCAGACTTTTCTATGAAATAACGTTATAGGGGGTAGAGCATAGCTTCGTTTTTGAGTGTTCTCTTGGTGGCATACATTTTTTGGCCAGCCTCTTTGAGGCTCTTGCTGATATTTTCACTATCAATTATCGACAGGCCAAAAGAGAATGACGGCATCATTATCTCTCAACGTCGATTTGATAATCGACACCAATATTATCGTTTACAGCCTTAAAGCCATTCGGATCGATAAAGGCCAATAGCTATTCCTCAAATTTTCAATGGTTTTATTAATTGTTAACGCATCCTAATCTTCACTGTGGGCGATTTGATCGTAGATCAAGAAATCAAGATTATCGAAGGATCTCGGCTCATCAGCGGAGATGTCATTCTATTTGTCACACAGCGTCAGTTTTTCTTCTACCAGGTCGCGTATGCACACCGGTCGATAAAAATAATACCTTGCGCCAATAAAAGCCTGCACTTAATCAATACAGGTGCAGGCCTTTTGTCAGGGGTACTTTTTGGCAGAGGTCAGAGCGGTTAACCGGAGTATCAGAGGCCGGGAAGACCACTATAGAGTACGGTTGCCAGTAACTCCTTCAGAAAGAATATGCCGAACATCACCGCCATAATAGAAAAATCCAGCCCGCCCATCGGAGGGATGATGCGGCGTACACGGCTGCACAGGGGTTCCGTTAACTGTTGCAGAAGAAGCAGACCGGGATTGTAGCTACCCGGTGCAACCCAGCTGGCGATGACCATAATAATCAAGGCGAAGGTATAAAAGTCCAACAGCGTTTTGATCAACATGTACAGAGTAATCATGCCGATCGTACCGATATGAAGGGAAATTATATAACCAATAACCTTCATCTTCAGCAGAATGAAGCCCGCCTGCACAACAAAAGCCAGCACCAGCGCAGCAACATCAAAGCCTCCAAATCCGGGAATGATTTTTCGCAAAGGATTCAGCAGTGGGCTGGTCACTTTGACGATAGCCTGGGAGATCGGGTTATAAAAATCGGCTTTGACCAGTTGCAACAGAAAACGCAGCAGTATCGCCAACACCAACAGACTGCCAAGTGTGTCGATCAGAAGTGTCAGTAGGTTAGACATTCAGAATGAGTCTCATTTTGTGCACATGAGCCATGCCGGCGATTGTCCACACCCGCTCTTCTCGTAGGAGACATGAACGTAGATGGGTTACCAGCATGGTGTATTTTTGGAAATATGAGGGATATCGGCTTGTATTACAATCCGGCAGACTCCCATATATTGTGTCCCGCTCACGGGTTGTTAAATGTCTCTGCCATCTCCTGAGCGCGGTACCGGCAGGCGTTCATGGCTCTGTCCACAAGCTCGCGCATGCCACCTTTTTCAAAGGCAAGAATAGCCTGCTCTGTCGTTCCCCCCGGAGAGGTTACCCTGCGTCGCAAATCGGCAACACCGACCTCACTCTCTTTCGCCATCATGGCGGCACCGAGCGCGGTCTGAGTGACCAGATTTGTGGCATCCTCTCTGGAAACCCCCATCTTCTCCCCTGCCTCAATCATAGCTTCCATCATCAGGAAGAAGTAGGCGGGTCCACTGCCGGAGAGGGCGATCACATTATCAAGCCCCCCCTCATCGTCGACCCATAGCGAGATCCCCACCGCATTCATAATGCGATTCGTCAACGTTTTCTGCTCATCGGTCACGAGCGCGTTGGCGTAAAGGCCTGATGCGCCCAGCTGCATCAATGAGGGTGTATTGGGCATACAGCGAACGATAGCCATATTGCCACCGGCCCAGGTATTCAGGCTTTGCTCCGGAACACCGGCAGCCACAGAGATAATCAGAGGCTGGTGTTGCTGCAAAGTATCGGCAAGCGCTTCCACGACCGATTGCATAACCTGTGGTTTCACGGCCAGGATAACAACATCGGCCCTGGCCACAGCTTCAGCGCTGTTATTGGTCGTACAAATATCAAAGGTGTCTGCCAGAAACTTCAACTTTTTCTCACCGGGTTGAGCGGCGATAATCTGTTTAGCAGGCCAGCCATCATGAACCAGCCCGCCAATAATACTTCCTGCCATATTGCCGGCACCAATAAAGGCTAGCGTTGTTGAGGCTGCTTTAGAGGTTGAGGCTGCTTTAGAAACTGCGCTGCTCATTGCTGTCCGTCCGTTCATTTTCCGCTCATGACGATTTTCCGCTCATGGCTGTTTACCGCTCATGGCTGTTTACCGCTCATGGCTGTTTACCGCTCATGGCTGTTTACCGCTCATGGCTGTTTACTTCTAAAATAGTCCCGAGAACCGAAAATCGCAGTACCAACCCGCACAATGGTAGAACCCTCGGCAATGGCGGTACTCATATCATCACTCATACCCATAGAAAGGGTATCCAGCTGGCTATCAGGGTAACGTGTTTGCAGGTCGGTCAGAAGAGTTTTCAAAGCCCGCAGAGGAATAGATTGTTGTTCTTTGGTAGCGCTGGGTGCCGGAATGGCCATTAGCCCGCGCAGGGTGATATTGGGCAGTTCGATCACCTGTGCGGCAACATCCATCACCTCCTCGGGCTTGAGGCCTGATTTGCTCGCTTCATTATCGATATTCACCTGCAAACAGATGTTCAGCGGCGGCAGATGCTCCGGACGTTGCTCACTCAATCGGCGAGCAATTTTCAGGCGATCAACACTGTGGACCCAATGAAAGCTTTCAGCAACAGGACGGCTTTTATTCGACTGCAGAGGGCCAATAAAGTGCCATTCAATCCCTACAAGATCATTGAGTGCGTGAATTTTATCAACACCCTCTTGCACATAATTCTCACCGAAGGCTTTTTGACCACAGTGCCAGGCCTCTCTTACCGCGTCGGCGGGCTTGGTTTTGCTGACCGCAAGCAGTAGTACCTGATCCTTACGATCAGAATCTTTGAGAGCTTTGCTAATGCTGGCATGGGTCTTCCCTAGGCGCGTTTTGATTGATGTCATAGCTGTGTAAAATCTCACTGAATGGTACTCCAAACAGAATCTGTCAACTTGAGTTATAGTTAGCAAGATCACAGACGCTTTTCGGATGTTTTTAAAGTCAAAATTGTAAAACAAATGGCACGCGCAATTCGAAAGAATTGTGTATCCGGGCTTTTCGGGGAAATGATATGGAAATTACCGAACTTCTGGCATTCAGTGTGAAGCAAGGTGCGTCCGATTTGCATCTGTCTGCCGGACTGCCGCCGATGATTCGTATTGATGGCGATGTTCGCAGAATCAACCTGCCGGCACTGAACCACAAAGAGGTTCACTCGCTGATATACGACATTATGAATGACCGGCAGCGTAAGGATTTTGAAGAGTGTCTGGAAACTGACTTCTCTTTTGAGATTCCCGGTGTGGCTCGCTTTCGTGTTAATGCCTTCAATCAGGCCCGGGGAGCCGGCGCGGTATTCCGAACCATTCCTTCCAAGGTGCTGACCATGGAAGATCTCAGCATGGGGCAGGTCTTCAAGGATATCGCCAACACCCCCAGAGGCTTGTGTGTGGTGACCGGTCCAACGGGCTCCGGTAAATCCACAACACTGGCGACCATGATCGATTACATCAATGAGAATCATTTTGGTCACATCCTCACCATCGAGGATCCTATCGAATTTGTTCACGAACCCAAGAAGTGTCTGATCAACCAGCGGGAAGTGCATCGTGATACCCATGGCTTTAACGAAGCTTTGCGCTCCGCCCTTCGTGAAGATCCGGACATCATTATGGTCGGTGAGATGCGAGATCTGGAAACTATCCGGCTGGCGCTGACAGCTGCGGAAACCGGTCACATGGTATTTGGTACCCTGCATACCACTTCCGCCGCCAAAACCATTGACCGTATCGTCGACGTGTTCCCCGCTGCAGAGAAGCCTATGGTTCGTTCCATGCTGTCCGAGTCCCTGCAGGCGGTTATTGCACAGACCCTGCTCAAAAAGAAAGCCGGTGGTCGTGTTGCCGCCCATGAAATTATGTTGGGAACTCCGGCGATCCGCAATTTGATCCGGGAAGACAAAATTGCCCAGATGTACTCAGCCATCCAGACCGGTGGCTCATTGGGTATGCAAACGTTGGATGCTGCTCTGAAAGACTTGGTTGAAAAGGGACTTATCACTCGTCAGGCTGCCAAGGCGAAAGCCAAGAATCCGGATATTTTTTAGTAACTAAGGATAGATCATATGGATCTGACACCAATCCTGAAGCTGATGGTTGAAAAAAAAGCGTCAGACATGTTCATTACAACCGGAACCCCGCCGAGTATTAAGCTCAACGGGCGGCTTGTTCCTGTTTCCAAGACACCTCTTTGCCCAGAGGTGACCAGAGAGACGGTCTTTGGCATTATGAATGCGGGTCAGCGTCAGGAGTTTGAGGAAAAGCATGAACTCAACTTCGCGATCAGCGTCTCAGGTATTGGCCGATTTCGAGTAAGCGCCTTTTATCAACGTGGCCTTGCTGGCATGGTGCTACGGAGAATTGAAACCAATATTCCTAATATTGACGAGCTTGATCTCCCTCCGGTACTCAAAGATCTCTCCATGACCAAACGCGGCCTGATCATTTTTGCCGGAGGAACCGGTACCGGTAAATCGACCTCTCTTGCCGCAATGGTAGGTCATCGTAATCGCAATGGATCCGGCCATATCGTCTCTATCGAAGACCCTATCGAATTCATCCACAAGCATCAGGGCTGTATTGTTACCCAGCGGGAAGTGGGGCTGGATACAGAGAGCTTTGAAGTTGCCCTGAAAAACACCCTGCGGCAGGCTCCGGATGTGATTATGATCGGCGAAATACGCTCTCGGGAGACCATGGAGCACGCCGTCGTGTTTGCTGAAACCGGCCACCTCTGTCTGGCCACTCTGCATGCCAACAACGCCAACCAGGCACTTGACCGGATCATCAACTTCTTCCCGTCTGACCGCTACCAGCAGGTATGGATGGATCTCTCCCTGAACCTGAGAGGGATTATCGGACAGCAGCTGATACCAAAAATCGATGGCAATGGACGATGCCCTGCTATTGAGGTTCTGATTAATACGCCACTGGTCTCCGACCTCATCCGCAAGGGAGACATACATGAGATAAAAGCATTGATGACCCGTTCAAACGAGCAAGGGATGCAAACCTTTGACCAATCTCTTATGTCGCTCTTCAATCAAGGTCTCATCTCATACGAGGAGGCGCTGGCTCACGCAGACTCTGGCAATGATCTCCGCCTGATGATCAAGCTCAATTCCGACACCCTTGCCGACAACCTCAACAAACAGACAAACAATCTGAAAATTGAACCTGACGATAGCGACTTCATGTAACCAAAGCCATTAAATGTCATCGGACAATAGCTCGGCTCCCTGATCATTCATCCAGCTTTCCAGAAGGAGTTGGGCGGCCATTGCATCCACAGGATCGCTGCCGTAGTGGCCTTTGTGTCCGAGCTTTTTGGCCCATTCCTTGGCCTCAAACGAAGTGAGCCGTTCATCAACGGGGTGCCAGGCTCTGTCAAAACGGGCCATAAGACGATTGCCAAACTTGCGGGCCCTGCGTGACATTTCTGACTCAGTGCCATCCATATTCAGCGGAATACCCACGACGAAAGCATCAGGGTTCCATTCATCAACAATGCGCGCCAATGTCTCCCAATCAGGAATACCATCACGGGCCTTGATGGGTGTAATTGCATTCGCAGTCCGGGTCACCGCCTGCCCCATGGCAATGCCGATATTGCGGGTTCCGAAGTCAAAACCCATCACCGATGTATAAGGTGGTTTTTTCATAGACTTTCTTTTGTGAATTGCTTTTGTGAATTGCTTTTGTGA
>SAMEA5043665__coassemble_307_pt1 | contig 10882 bp, 13 predicted proteins | sample SAMEA5043665__metabat2_low_PE_004 | metagenome-assembled genome bin SAMEA5043665 (sample SAMEA5043665) | Gadus morhua | reverse complement strand
GGCAGAGAATATCGGACACCCATATTTTTCTCCCATATTTTTCTCCCATATATGTTTCATATTTAGGGATGTCCTTTTTTATCTTCCGTTTTTATCTTTCTTTCGAAAATTGAACAAATTCGGCAAAAGATGATCAAATAAGTACTTGGCTACTCGTTTTTATCTCCGAATGTTCCCTGAAACTGGGGGCTGGAGCCGTAAATATTCGATTACGATTGTCCGAGTACTTAGTCATGGTTAAAAGCCGAACATATAGGATTTTTGGTAACAAGCTGGTTAGGCATGAGCGATTTGAGGGGTTCAATAAGGTTGAGAAGTCCATGAACCGCCTCTATTGCAAGCCGCCTGACGAATACGAAGCGGCCGTTTAGCTGTAGAAGGGCGTCCATTTTATTGGGGAGCTCAAATGCTTACGGTGTTCCGGGTTCGGGCGCTAGCCGACAAAAAATTTCAGCATTTGAATAAATTAATAGGTGATAGGAATGAATAAGACGATTCTTGAAATATATGCACTCTCAGTTTGTTTTTTTACTGTGGCCTGCTTTGTAATAACACTCGGATTGGTCACTTGGAATGTGGTGGAGTTAAATTCTCCAGAATTCACTATCAGCAATACGCAGTATGAGTGCCACCAAACAGATTCCGAGTTTAAAAAGTGTCTTTCACAACAATTCGAGTATAAAAGAGAAGATAAACCTGAAAAGTTGCCTGCAGGCAATAAACTCACAGAAAAACGTATCTCAGAATATAAGCAGATAATAAATGCAGAGCAACGGCAGGCACTTCAAGGTATAGCTCAAAAACTCATTATTTTGCTTATTGGCCTATTGTTGTTTCTTGCACATTGGGTGCTTGCTAAAAGGGCAAGATAAAGATCGATGGCAAGTCATTAGCACTAATCCAGCCTACAGCGTCAGATAGCGCTGGCGTGCGGCACTTATTGCTTGAATCCAGCGAGAAGGGAGAGGTTCTCTTACCAGATATTCCCAGATCTGAAGGTTAACGAAAAGACAGCAAAAGTAGGTGCCTTAAGCGAGGAGAGCAGGGCTGATGGGGGAGAGAGGCGACAACTGTCCTGTCACAGGGCGCTGGCACCTGAAGTTTCTGTGATCTTTTTTTTAGATAATTCTGCCCATGGAGAGCCTGAATCTGGTATCGTTGGCCGGAGTCAGCTGCATGTATTATCGTACGGGGCTGGGTTCAGGCAATAAGTGGAATCTACTGCTGTTGGATAGTCAAAAGTGTCACGCCTTTTGTTCAAAAATCCGCGCCTCTTAATGATCGCCAAAGAGCCGAGCATTACGGAAATAGACGAAAGCTTATCCTTAATGAATAATTCCCGATCGGAATATCTATGAAATTATTAATACGTAACTTGGATCGATTAACTACAGAAGAAGAGCTGAAAAATTTGTTTCAGCAATTCGGTGCAGTTCAATCTTGCGATTTGGTTATCGACCAAGAGAGTGGCGCATCTAAAGGCTTTGGTTTTGTTGAGATGCCAAAGTCAGGAGAGGCGAAAGCCGCCATCAAAAATCTAAATAACAAAACTATCGGTAGCAGTAAAATACGGGTTAAAAAGGCTGAAGATACGAATACATAACAAGTTTATCAGCCAACGCCAGTTTGTGGCTGGATAATCGAAAATGCGTTTTGCGTATGATTGTCGGTTATTATGATTGTTGGTTATCATGTTTGTTGGTTATAAAGGCATGTAGAAGTCTGGGCCTGAGCTGATACTTGCCAGTATTCAGATGTATGTAGCGTCAGATCAGGTCCTGACTTCTATGCGTGAGTGTTGAAGCCCACATCAAGTTATTGTTGTGTTAATCGAGTAGACGTTTGTTATCCTGTAGTCAGCATTAAGGCTCAAGATGATATCCCATTTCCCTGTTGCCGTTAACTTTGAGGAATAGAATGTCCCATGTTTAAACAAAACATCATTCAGCTATTTCTTGTGACATGTCTTTTTTTTTCACACTCAGTTTTTGCCGATATAGAAAAGGGTCGAGAGATAATCGGTCAGCTGCAAAATGCTATTTATAAAAAAGTGGCACTTAATGCAGAAGAGCTAGACAGCTATAGCCAAGAGTTCAAAGAATACTACCAGACGGACGTTCTTCCGCGATTAGAAAATATATCAAAAAACATAAGTGATGATGCCATTCGCTGGGTAGATATCGATTTTGATCAAAAGCCCGAGCTTGTATTTTGGACTGAAGGTTTATCGCCCTCCGCCTGGGGTGGAAAAGAGTATCTCTTTATAGTGAACACAAGCACAAGCACAAGCAACCAGGACAGGCCTAACCAGGACAGGCCTAACCAAAACAGGCCTGCCATTATTGAGTCTATTGATTTGGGCGATGTTTCCCGTGGTATCAAAGGGTATCAATATGTTAATTTCTGGGCTGAACCTAATAGAAATCGCGGCTACAACGACTTCTTAAGGGTTGTATTTAGCTATGCTATCTTCGGGGCAAGTGGCAGCACATTTAAAAATATTGAAATTGGATGGAATCGCTATGAAAACAAAGTATTCACAAAGCTTTTCACCACCGCCTTCCCATTCTCTCCGCTCCCCCCACCCTCTCCGCCTGCCATAGAGAAAGAGCATTAATGGATTCATTAGCCCCCGCAACGCCCTGAGTAGAGACATTTTACCCCGGTTGCTACCAAATTCAGTCTGACGCAATCGGCACAAGGGCAATTCCGTTACCGGCATTTAATGGTATATTGCGAAAATTATTTATCAGGAATGGCTAGCGATGAAAAGATGTCTATTCGTCCCATTTATGTTGTTTTTGGCGGGTTGTACTGTGAGTGAGAGGGAGACCAGCAGCGATGATGCCGTTGATGCCAAAGAGGTGATGGAGGTCACGGTAGCGCCACAGAAAGTGGATTGTCATGGCGTGGCTCCGATGAAGTGTCTGGTGGTTGATGGCTCGTTATTTTATAACACCATCCAGGGTTTCGACTTTGTTGAGGGCTATGAATACACGCTGAAAATCAAACGGACACAACGGTTTACCGAGAGCAATGCCCCGGCAGATGCCAGTTTGTACGAGTATGAGCTGCTGGAGATACAAGATAAGAAGAAGGTGGATCTCTAACCCCTGCCAACGGCTGAAATGACCGGACTCCAGAGGGTTCGGTAGTAGGTAACGCCTGCTTGCAATCCTGTCAGAGCGAAATGCAAAACGTTCTGGTATGATGTCGCTCCCCCAACTGTGGCACTCACTGTTATAGCAACTGTAAAGTGCCCTCAGGATAGGGTCAGGCAAGCTATTCTGAAGGACGATTTCCGGAATATGTCTCAACATAAAATCACTCAGGCCCTGATACCCATGCGGTTAGTGGGTCCCGTCCGAATCGTCGGCGATAGTGTCGATGATAATGTCATGCTGCCTCTGGCAACATATGAAACACCGCTGTGGCCCTCGGTGGGGCGCGGTGCGCGTGTTACGTCTCTGGCGGGAGGCATCAAAGCGACACTCATTGATGAGCGTATGACCCGATCCATTCTATTGGAGGCGGAGGATGCTACTCAGGCTTTGACGGCCTGGCGGAGTATTTCCGGCCGTATCGATGAAATGAACAGGGTGGTGCGAGAGTCCAGCCGTTTTGCCACCTTGATCAACCTGCACAACCAGATTGTCGGCAATATGCTCTATATTCGGTTGGAGTTCACCACCGGTGATGCCTCCGGCCATAATATGGTGACGCTGGCCTCCGAGAACCTGCAGAACTGGATTCTGGGGCAGTATCCCCAGCTCAAGTACACCTCAATCTCTGCCAACTACTGCACCGACAAAAAGGCCTCCGCGGTCAACGGTATTCTCGGTCGTGGCAAGAATGTGGTCTGTGAGGTCACCATTCCCCGTGCCCTGTGCAAGCGTCGCTTGAACACCACGCCGGAAGCAGTGGTCGATCTTAACATCAAAAAGAACCTGATTGGCACGATGCTGGCCGGTGGTCTGCGCAGTGCCAATGCCCACTTTGCCAATATGTTGCTGGCGTTCTATCTGGCCACTGGTCAGGATGCGGCCAATATTGTCGAGGGTTCCCAGGGCATCGTGCACGCGGAAGTGCGTGATGGCGATCTTTACTTCTCGGTCAGCCTGCCCAACCTGATTGTCGGCACCGTCGGTAACGGCAAAGGCGGCAGTGAAGGGCTGGACTTTGTGGATGACAATCTCAGATTGATGGGCTGTCGGGAAGAGCGCGCTCCCGGTGAGAATGCTCGCCGTCTGGCGATTATCTGTGCGGCCTGTGTACTGTGCGGTGAACTTTCACTGCTGGCCGCCCAAACCAATCCGGGCGAACTGATGGCCGCTCATCTCAAGTTTGAGCGTTGAAGCCATGCAGACCAACAGTCGCAAGGTTGAACATATTCGCATGATTGAGCAAGATAGCGGCACCGATCGTGATGGCCGCTATTTTGACCAAATACAGCTAACCCACAGGGCGCTGCCGGAGCTGGATCTTGCCAGCATAGACCCTTCGGTGGAGGTTCTTGGTCGAAAGCTCTCTTTTCCGCTGCTGATCTCCTCGATGACGGGGGGTGATCATGAGCTGGTGCGAACCATTAACCAGAACCTGGCGATGGCTGCTCAACAGACGGGAGTCGCCCTGGCGGTTGGCTCCCAGCGGGTCATGTTTGAGCATGCCGCAGCCAGACGCAGTTTTGAACTGCGCCGGTTTGCGCCGGATGTGCTGCTACTTGCCAATATTGGTGCGGTGCAGTTGAATTACGGTTTCGGGATTGACCAGTGTCGTGCAGCGGTGGAGCAGCTTGATGCGGATGGCCTCTATTTGCATCTGAATGCTTTGCAGGAAGCTGTGCAGCCAGAAGGGGATACCAATTTCTCCGGTTTGCTTGCTAAAATTGGCGACATTCGTCGTCAACTGGAGTATCCACTGCTTATCAAAGAGGTAGGTTGCGGATTCTCCGAACAGGATATTGTCGGGCTTGTAGCGCAGGGTATTGAGTTTATCGATGTCGCCGGTCAGGGAGGAACCTCCTGGAGCCGGATTGAACACCTGCGCTCACAGGACAGACACAACCTCGGCATGCTGTTTCAGGATTGGGGTATCCCAACGCCGATGGCTTTAAGACAGGCCGCTCCCTATCGGGATAAAGTGCAGATAATTGCCAGCGGCGGTCTGAGAAACGGTGTCGATATGGCCAAGTCTGTTATACTCGGCGCCCGTTTTTGCGGGATGGCTGCCCCGTTGCTCAAGCCAGCCATGGAGTCTGCAGACCGGGTGGTGGAAACCATAGAAGCCCTCAGGCGTGAGTTTATTACAGCCATGTTCCTGTTGGGTGTGCCGGATATTGCCCATTTATACGGCAATGAAAGACTAATTCTGGGCGATTGTACCTGAAGAGTATTATGTCCGTCGGTATTGATGACATCAGTTTTTACTCCTCCGGCATGTACCTGCCGCTTACTTCATTGGCAGCGCATAATGGGGAGAATCCGGATAAGTACCGGATAGGCCTTGGGCAGGATCGCATGAGTGTTCCTGCGCAGGATGAAGATATCGTAACGCTGGCAGCCAACGCTGCCCATCCGTTAATCACAGAGGCTAACAGGGATCAAATCTCTACCGTACTGTTTGCCACCGAGTCCGGTATTGACCAGTCCAAGGCGGCGGGTGTCTACGTACATCGTCTTCTAAAGCTGGGTTCAAACTGCCGGGTCGTGGAGTTGAAACAGGCCTGTTACAGTGCCACGGCCGCTTTGCAGCTTGCCTGCGGAATGGTCGCGCGCAAACCGAACGACCAGGTGCTGGTGATCGCTTCTGATATCGCCCGTTACGGCTTGGGGACGCCCGGTGAGGCAACCCAGGGCTGTGGCGCGGTGGCCTGTATCATCAAGCGTGATCCGCGGCTGCTGGATGTGCATCCGGAAAGTGGCTGCTACAGCGAAGATGTGATGGATTTCTGGCGTCCGAACTATATGGACACCGCCCTGGTGGATGGCAAGTACTCCACCATGATCTATCTCAAGGCGCTGCGGCAGAGCTGGAAGAACTATCGGGAGGACGGGGGTCTGGCCTTCGATCAGTTTGCCCGTTTCTGTTACCACCTGCCGTTTACCAAGATGGCGGAAAAAGCGCATCGCAAGCTGGCCGTGACCAACGGGGTTCCCATGCCCGAAGAGTTGCTGGAGCGGCAGATCGGTGCCGGTCTGCTCTATAGCCGTCAGATTGGTAACAGCTACAGTGCAGCCCTCTATATCGGTATTGCTTCTTTGCTGGAGCACGATGGTGAGGATCTGTCTGGTCAGCATATCGGACTGTTCAGTTATGGCTCGGGATGTGTGGGAGAGTTTTTCTCAGGGACCGTTCGGCCAGGCTACCGTGAGTACTCCCGCCGTGAGGATCATCTGGCGATGCTGGAAGCGCGACAGGAACTTGATTACCAGGCCTACACGACACACTTTGGCCGCTCCTGTCCTCAGGATGGCGGTACCCATGACTTCGCAGAAGAGGCGGCAGGTCGCTACCGTCTTGCCGGGGTTCATGACCATAAGCGTGTTTACACGGAAGTGGGCGAGTAAAGATAGGACGGGTAACGGATGAGAGCGATCGCTCCGGGTAAAATTATCATCTCTGGTGAACACTCTGTCGTCTATGGTACGCCGGCACTGGCCATTGCCGTCAATATCCATGCCCATTGTCATGTGCGAGGGATGACAGAATCATCTGTACGACTTTGCCTTGGTAATGGTCGCTGTCTGGCAGAGAGCCCCCTTGCCGGGCTGGAAGCGCTGCGTCTGACCACAGACGACCGCTATCAGAACTATCTGGCCGGGGCTAAACAGATCACCGATGTTTTGCCTGGAGCGGGGCAGCTCTATCTCTATGCTGTCGCCATGCTGTTCAGCCATTATGGCCGTGCGCATGGTGGCGGCATCGAGATTATTTTGACCTCCGATATCCCCATAGGCTCCGGTATGGGCTCGTCAGCAGCCACAGTGGCCGCTGTGCTGATGGCGGTGTCTGCTTATTACGGTGTCACGCTGGATAAAATGGCTCTGTTCCAGCTGGTCAGCCAGAGTGAGAGGCTGCAGCATGGCTGTAACAGCACCATCGATCCGATGGTGACCGTTCACGGCGGTCTGATTCGTATCGAGCAGGGTCAGGTCGAGCCTCTCGACAAACTGCCGGAGCTGAACTGGTATCTGGTCAACTCCGGTGCCCCCGAAGTCAGCACCGGTCAGTGTGTCACGGAAGTACGTCGCCGGTTCGGTACAAGTACCATCTGGAACGAATTTCACAGCGTTATTACCGGTCTGGAGCAGGCGCTCTTGTGCCGGGATAACGCTGCTCTCAAAGAGTATCTGTTCCGTAACCATCAGCTATTAGTGGACATTGGTGTTGTACCTGCCACGGTACAACGTTTCATTGATGATCTGCGTTCCCGTTATAATGCGGTAGGCAAAGTCAGTGGTGCCGGTGCGGTGCTTGGGGAGAAAGCCGGTTTTCTGTTGGTGCAGAGTGATCAGCCGGTTGACGACCTCTGTCGTGAGTACGGTTTTCCAGTGACCCGTTTACAGTGTGATCCTCTCGGTGTGCGGCTGTGCTGACACACGCAACTTTAGACCTTGTGCCATGTCTGTTTTTTTCTGAAACACAACGCATCGTGATGTTCGGACAGGCACGCTGAAAGGCACCCTGTCAGATCGCTTCTGAAGAGCAGTCCTGACACTTTATTCCACGTACGGGATGAAAAGGGAGGCTTTTGTGTGTATGTTGGGCATGGTAGGTTCTGGTCGGTTTTTTCTGGCGCATTTTCTGCCGCAAAAATGCCATCCCCCCATTGCCATTAGCTGGGGTAAGCAGCATTTCTCGCTCATGACTGCTGGGGGGCTGTCTTGTTTTGTGAAATTTCCCCGCTAATAAGAATGTGAACAACACAGTGAAAAAAGTCATTGTCTCGGCTCCGGGCAGCACAATGTTGTTTGGAGAGCATGCGGTTCTTTCCGGTGGTGCAGCCATAGCCTGTGCGGTTGAAGCACGCTTGAAGGTTGAGGTGGTGTTGCGGGAAGATCGTGACGTTTTTATCTACTCGGCACTGGGTGATCTGCACACCCGGCTTGATCATCTGACCAAAAATTCCGTGCACCGCTTTGTGCTGGCACTGCTTGAACGCTGGACTAACCGGTTGCCGTCGGGTGTTGATATTACCATTACTTCAGATTTCTCCCATGAGGTCGGCTTAGGCTCTTCAGCGGCCCTGACGGTTGCCGTTGCGGCGGCTTTTCGTGCCATCTGCGGATTGCCGATGAAAGAGCGCACGCTGATGGATGAGTGTCTCGCCGTTGTACAAAGTGTGCAGGGCGGCGGCTCCGGAACGGATCTGGTCGCCAGTATTTATGGGGGTACGATTCTGTACCGGCCGGATACGCGCACGGTCACCTCCCTGGCCGAAGATCTACCCATCGCCCTCTATTTTTCTGGTTACAAAACACCGACCTCTGAGGTTATTGCCCGGGTGCGTAAAGAGCGCTCTGTGCTGCCCTCTCTGTATGACCATCTTTACCGTGTGATGAACGAGTGCACTCAGCAGGCGACCGGGGCTATTCGTGAACGGAATCTTTCCCGTCTTGGTCGCTGTATGAACCTGTACCACGGTCTTCTGGATAGTTTGGGCGTCAGTGATAAAACGCTGGCCTCCCTGGTTTACCAGTTGCGGGATAAGGGGGCGCTGGGGGTCAAGATATCCGGTTCCGGTCTGGGTGACTGTGTGGTCGCCCTGTTCAGAGATGAGGCTGAAATCGTCGAGCTGGAAGGTTACGAACGTTTGCCGGTGACGGTAAGCAAATGTGGAGTCTATGTTGAATCTGACCCAAAATGATGTAGCGGCGCAGCTGCTGGCTGAGTGTATGCCGGACCCGGTGGCGACTTTTGAAGCTTTTGCGCCGGTCAATATTGCCCTGTGCAAGTATTGGGGCAAGCGCAACGCCACCCTGAACCTGCCGGTGAATGATTCACTGTCGGTCGCATTGGCTGGCAAGGGTTCGACCACTCGCCTGACCCGCTTGCCGAATGCCGGGGGCGATGAGGTTTTTCTGAATGGCACTGCTGTTGATGCGGGCTCCCGCTTCCATAAGAAGGTGGTTACCCATATTGATCTGTTCCGCGCGACCGTGCCGGGCTTTTTGCGGGTAGAAACCCGCAACGATGTGGCGACCGGTGCCGGGCTGGCCTCATCGGCTTCTGGTTTTGCAGCACTGACCAGGGCGCTTTCTGGTCTCTATGGTCTGCAGCTGGATGATGAGCAACTCTCTATACTGGCTCGCCTCGGCAGCGGCAGCGCCTGTCGCTCTATTTATAACGGTTTTGTCCGCTGGCACAAAGGTGTGCGTGGGGATGGTATGGATAGCTTTGCCCGCCCCTTGCCAGAGTCCTGGCCGGAGTTGCGGCTGGGATTGTTGACTTTAACCGGCGAAGCGAAAAAGACCGGCTCCCGCGAAGGCATGCAGCGCACGGTAGACAGTGCCATTCTCTACGGCAGCTGGCCGGAACAGGCCCGGCGGGATATTGCCCGGTTGGAACACGCTATTGTTCAGAGGGATTTCACCCTGCTGGGCTCAACGGCCGAACAGAACGCCATGGCCATGCATGCCACCATGCTCGCCTCCTGGCCGCCACTCTTGTACTGGCAGCCGGAGTCGGTGCAGGCGTTGCAGAAGGTCTGGCAGTTGCGCGAAGATGGTGTGCAGGTTTACGCCACTATGGATGCCGGGCCCAACGTGAAACTTCTGTTTGAAAGAGCTTCTGCGGGGGATGTGTACGCCGCCTTTCCCGAGCTTGAACTGATTATACCGTTTGAGTAGATCTTTCCTGAACGCTATCGCACTGCCCCACTGCCGGACAAATTGTGCGGCCTGATGTAACGAAGAAGGGCTTTCTGTCTGACCGGGCGACATGACAAAACGTTAACAGCCCCTAGCGACGCTGCCCTCTTTATGGTATAAAACCGCGCTGTGCATGGGAATCATGCACAGATAAAACTGTAATTTACAAAAATCGCACATATACCGACACGTGATCCGGGGTGCCCCATGGCCTGTTTTGAGGCTATAGAGGGTCGGATTATGGGGTGTATGGAGGCATAACCCCTCAGGAGTTAAAGTCATGGCACACGTAACCATGCGCGAGATGCTGAAGGCTGGTGTACATTTCGGTCACCAGACCCGTTACTGGAATCCAAAGATGGGTAAGTACATCTTTGGCGCTCGTAACAAAATCCATATCATCAACCTTGAACACACTCTTCCTGCGTTCAACAGCGCTCTGGATTTCATCCAGAAGCTGGCTGAAGGCAAGAACAAGATCATGTTCGTTGGCACCAAGCGTGCTGCCGGCAAGCACATCCGTGAGCAATCTCAGCGTTGTGGCATGCCTTACGTTGATCACCGCTGGCTGGGCGGCATGCTGACCAACTACAAGACTATTCGTCAGTCTGTACGTCGTCTGCGTGACCTGGAAGTTCAGCGTGAAGACGGTACCTTCGAAAAGCTGACCAAGAAAGAAGCGCTGATGCGCAGCCGTCAGCTGGAGAAGCTGGAACGCTCTCTGGGCGGTATCAAGGAAATGGGCGGCCTGCCTGACGCACTGTTCGTGATCGACGTTGATCACGAAAAGATCGCTATCCAGGAAGCCAACAAGCTGGGTATCCCCGTTATTGGTATCGTTGATACCAACAGCAACCCAGACGGCGTTAATATGGTTATCCCAGGTAACGATGACGCCATCCGCGCCATCCAGCTGTACCTGACCAGCGCTGCTGATACCATTCTGGAAACACGTGGCCAGCAGGTTGAGTTCGCAGAAGCTGAAGTGGCTGCTGAAGAAGTTGTTGCTGAAG
>SAMEA5043665__coassemble_304_pt1 | contig 10988 bp, 10 predicted proteins | sample SAMEA5043665__metabat2_low_PE_004 | metagenome-assembled genome bin SAMEA5043665 (sample SAMEA5043665) | Gadus morhua | reverse complement strand
AGGCTGGAGATAAGGCTGGAGATAAGGCTGGAGATAAGGCTGGAGATAAGGCTGGTGATGAGTGCTTGATCCAGCGGGCGGAGCTGATTTTACGGCGCAAATATCTTGAACAACAGATCGAAGAGCTAATGACCGGTGCTATAGGTACGTTTTATCAGGAAACTATTCGTGGTGAGTGGTTGTACCGAAAAATGCTGGAGGACAAAGAACAGGGTCTGGGATAATCATGACCAAACCCTTTTGTTAGGTACGCACGTTCGGTATAGGTCATCGGTTACAACACTTTGAGAAACATTTTGGAATTTCTCGGACGGTTATAAACCAGCTGTTTCTCTTCGGGCAAGTTGACAATCTCCTCAGTGGAAAATCCCCGTTCGACAAACCAATGGGCGGTGCGGGTGGTGAGTACAAATAGAGTCTTTAACCCCTGTCGTAGAGCTTCCTGCTCAATATGCTCCAGCAGCAGATTACCTCTATTGCCGCCACGATAGTCGGGATGAACGACAAAACAGGCCAGCTCGGCACAGCGCTCCTTCTGGTAGGGATGGAGCGAGGCGCACCCGATAATCATGCCGTCTCTGACAATGACCTTGAAGGTATTGATATTTTGTTCCAGCTGCCCACGGGAACGGCGTAACAGAACGCCTGTCTCTTCCAAAGGCTCAATCAGATTGAGTATGCCGCCAATATCATCAAGAGTGCCGGGTCGCAGCTGTTCGAAAGCATTCATATCCTGTGTGATAAGGGTGCCGCAACCCTGACGGGTAAACAGCTCCTGCAGCAGGGTTCCGTCAAGGGTGTGGCTGATTATATGGATGCGTAGAATGCCGCCATCGTAGGCTTTTAGAGAGGCCTTCATCAGGCGTAGCTCTTCTGCAGAACACTCGTCATGCCTTTTATGTAGCAGGCTGCGTACCTCAGAGGGACGCATTGTTCGGATCAGCTCACCGTTGTCGTTTTTCAAACCGATATCGGAGGCAAGCATAATCAGCTTTCCGGCCTCAAGCGAGATGGCCGTGTGGGTCGCAACATCCTCGGCTAAAAGGTTGAATACCTCTCCGGTGGGCGAATAGCCCAGACAGGACAACAACACAAGGTAACCGTCGTCCAGCAGTTTGTTGATTGCTGTACGGTCTATACGACGAACCTCACCGGTATGCTGGAAGTCGGTACCGTTAATGACTCCTATGGGTCGTGCGGTCACGAAATTACCACTGATAACCCGAACCTGTGCACTGTGCATGGGAGAGTTGATCAGCCCCATGGAGAGCTGCCCTTCCAGCTTCACTCGCTGGCTGGCAACCGCATCGATGACTGAGGTAAGGCTCTCCCGGTCCGTGATGCGGTAGCCCTGGCAAAACGCGGTTTTTATTTTCCGCGCGATAAGACGCTCGTCGATCTGGCTGCGGGCACCATGAATCAGCACCAATCGTATTCCCAGGCTGTTAAGCAGGGCAATGTCGCTGACAATATGGGAGAAGTGGTCGCTATCCAGCGACTCCCCCGGCAGCATGATGACAAATGTTATCCCCCTGTGTGCATGGATATAGGGAGAGGATTGGCGAAAAAAATGGATGTAGTCTTCGTTAGTGCTGTCCATTGAACGCTTCTTTTTGAGGAGCTTTTTGCGTCTCTTCTTGTGGGGCATCCTGCAAGCAGAATGTCTGAATAAGATTGCGCAGCAAATGTAGCGTCGGATTCAGAGAATCCAGCGTTAGAAATTCATCGGGCTGGTGGGCTTGATCAATGCTGCCGGGGCCGAGCACGACCGTATCCATTCCCATGGCACTGAGGAACGGCGCCTCTGTGGCAAAGGCGGCACTGGTGCTGATGTGACCGGTCAGGCGTTCACAGGTTTTGACCAGCTCACTGTCGGCATGGCTGAAAAATGATTCTATGGATTGGGTGATGGGTACAAACTCAAAAACAACCTCCGCAGCACTGGCGATAGGGTTGATCCGTTGGTAAATGGCGTGACGGATGGTTTCTGAATCCATACCTGGCAGCATGCGGACATCAAAATCCAGAGTGCAGGTCCCGCAGATGCGGTTAGGGTTATCACCCCCATGAATGCAGCCGAGATTAAGGGTTGGCGTGGGAACTGTGAAGCCGGGGTTGTGATACTGCGTCTTCCACTCTTCCCGCAGTAGCATTAACTCGCACATCACCTTGTGCATGGCATCCATAGCGTTGCGTCCCAGAGCCGGGTTGCTGGAGTGACCCGATTTGCCGGTCAGGGTGATGCGCTCCATCATGATGCCTTTGTGCATGCTCAGCGGCGTCAGGCCGGTAGGTTCGCCGATCACGGCATAACGTGCTTTGGGTTTCTGGATACGGGTCAGCTCCCGGGCTCCCGCCATGGAGGACTCTTCGTCAGCGGTGGCCAGGATTATCAAAGGTTGCTTCATATCTTCAGGTTTCAATCCACGAGCCGCCTCGATGGCCAGAGCCAGAAAACTTTTCATATCACAGGTGCCCAGGCCGTAGAAACGGTTGTCCCGTTCGGTCAGCGTCCAGGGGTCCTGACTCCAGAGCGATTCGTCACAAGGGACAGTGTCGGTATGTCCGGAAAGCACTAGTCCGCCAGCGCCTTTGCCCAGCGTTGCGATCAGGTTGGCCTTGTGGGGAGCATAGGGCAAAGGCAGGATTTCGCAGACGAACCCCATGTCTTCCAGCCAGCCAGCCAGCAGATCAATCACTGCCCGGTTGCCCTGATCATATTCGGGGCGAGTGCTGCTGATGGATGAGGTGGCGATCAGCTGGCGAAGCGCGGGAATGAGTCGTTGTGCCATAAGTAAGTAAGCCTATTAGGTCTATCGTGTCTTGGGTCAGGGTGGGAGACCGTCAGCTGAATATACTCCGAAACAGGGAAAAGTAGGCGATGGAGAGCAGAGCCCCAGCGGGAAGGGTGACCAGCCACGAGAGAAACACGGTGCCTATGACCTGAAGGTTCAGCGCCCCTATCCCCCGTGCCAGGCCGACCCCGAGCACGGCACCGACCAGAATGTGGGTGGTAGAAACGGGCAGGCCGATGCCCGATGCCAACACCACGGTTGTGGCCGCAGAGACTTCTGCGGCAAAGCCACGGCTGGGGGTCAGCTCGGTCAGATGCTGGCCTATGGTGGCCATGACCCGGTAACCATAGGTTGCCAGACCACAGACAATGCCCGACGCCCCAAGTAGGAGTACCCAGCTGGGAAGGGAGGTATTGGCGGCGATATTACCCCCGGACCGAACAACCTGAGCCACGGCAGCCAGAGGCCCCACCGCATTGGCCACATCATTGGAGCCATGGGCAAAAGCCATGGTGCAGGCGGTGAATATCATCATGGTGGCGAAAATACGTTCGACACTGGAGTAGTGAAACTGTTGGTCAGCCTGTTCGTCTTTCTTGATGCGCTGCAATGCTATGACGGCTATGGCGGTGAGCAGGAGACCTATCAATGTTGCCAGTGCTAATGCCTGTGGCGTATTGAGATTGAGCCCCAAATGTCCCATACCCTTGGTCAGGGTCACCATGGAGATCATGAAACCGACCAGAAAGGTGTAAACGGGAATATAACGCTTGGCACTGCGGAACGGACTCTCTGTGTCCAGAATCAGTTTCTGGACAGAAGAAAATACCAGTAGAGCCAGCATTCCGGAAAATAGTGGGGATAAAATCCAGCTTCCGGCAATAGAAAGTACGTTATGCCAATGCACCACGGAGGCATCTACACCTGCGACGGCAAAGCCAACAATGGCTCCAATGATAGAGTGGGTCGTGGAGACGGGCCAGCCGTAGTGCGTAGCAATCAGCAACCATGTGGCCGACGCCAGCAGCGAGGCCAGCATGCCGTAGATGAGGAGCTCGGGGTTGGCGAGCAGCTCCGGCATACGGAGGTCGATAATATCATTACGAATGGTTGAGGTGACTGAGCCACCGGCCAAAAAGGCACCGGCAGACTCCAGTAGAATGGCAATGACAATGGCCTGACGAACGGTTAGCGCCCTAGAGCCTACCGATGTTCCCATGGCGTTGGCGACATCATTGGCACCCACGCCCCAAGCCATGAAAAAGCCAAAAATGCACGCCATCCACAGAAATATTGTGCCGTGATCCGCAATAACTGACATAGGTGATCTGTACCTGCAGAACGATTAACGAGCCAACAACATGTGCAGATAGCCGCCAACTCTGGAGGCTCGGTCTGCCAGATCGCCAATCCATTCTATGACCTGATACATAAACATCACGTCGATGGGGGGGAGATCTTGTTCTTTGGTAAAAAGTATTCGACGCACCTGAATCTGCAGATCATCAGAGTTGCTTTCCAGGGCATCAAGTTCTTCAATCATTTGCTCAACATGAGCCGCCTCTCGCCCGCGGAATCCGGTTTCCAGCAGATCATCCAGTTCGTTGATGGCATTGAGCGCCTGGGCTGAGGTTTCAATGGAACGCTGTAAATAGCGCAGCAGCATCTCGTGCATCTCTTCCGGAAACACCATTCTTCGACCGGCAACTATACCGGCAATATCTCTGGCGCGATTGGCAACTTTGTCCTGAACGGCAACAAGCGCCAGCAGATCGGTACGGGGAACAGGCAGAAACAGACTTTTGGGCAGGGATAGCCGAACCTGCTTTTTGATCAGATCCGCCTCCTCCTCTAAAGCAATAATGTTTTGCTTGATGAGTGTTGCTTCGTCCCAGTCTCCGATCAAAACGGCCCGGAAAAATGGCGCAAGCTCGGTAGCCGCACTGTGAGCGGTGGCGATATGCCGTTTTATCGGACCAATCGGGGAGCGTCCGAAGATATTGGAAAACAGAGAATTTGGTGGCATTGCTCATATACATTGTATTTTGATCGGTGAGTATAGAGGGCATCTTGCACTTTTTTACAATGATGCAGCATAAAGACTGTTAATTAGTCTTTCTGGCTGGTAATAATTCGATAGAAAACAATTTGTTATGAGCGCTGTTAAGGGTGAATAGCTATGAACAATGAAACCGAACTGAAATTATTGCTGGCACCGCAAGATCACAGTCGTATTCTGATCGCGCCCTGTCTGGCCGGTTACCCCAGAAGCACACTGCATTTGGTCAATACCTATTTTGATACCCCCGAACGGGTCTTGAACAGCGCCCGGGTGGCTCTGCGTATTCGAGAGAAAAATGGCCGCTATATCCAGACCCTGAAGACAAAGGGTGAGAGTGTTTGCGGACTAAGTCATCGCGGCGAGTGGGAGTGGAACCTTCCTTCACCGGCGCTGGATATCGAAAGGCTGAGCGTTGTCCTGCCTGAAGTGCTGTCCGGTGTTGATCTCACCACCCTGCAGCCGGTATTCCGGACAGACTTCAAGCGTCAAGTCATCGATATTGTTTGGCAGGGTGCTGAGATTGAGCTGGCTCTTGATTTGGGTGAGGTTATCGCCGGAGAGAGAACACTGCCTATTTCAGAGTTGGAGCTGGAGCTGAAGAGTGGCGACGAGTCTTCCCTGTACAGTTTGGCGGATGCGTTGCGTCAAGACGTAAAATTGACATCAGGTGACATCAGTAAGGCGGAGCAAGGGTATCGCCTTGCTCAGGGAGATTACGTGACATAGTCTGTCATAGAGACAAAGGATGACTGTGACCATGAATAAAAAGACCAACAAGACTTTGGCAGCCCGTAAAGCAAAGGCTGTTAAGGAAGGTGAAAATTCTATTCTCAGGAGCAGTGGTCGATTTGTTGATCTTGGTCACATGGTTCGTGGGTTGGTTAGCAGTAAGCTGCTTGCGCCCGAACAGGAGCAGATCATTCTTTCCCGCTCCCGGGCGCCCCGGCAGGTTCGCCTGCATCCACTGGAATATCTTGCGGAACTGGAGTTGCCCGATCATCGGAATAGTGGCCAGCAATTGGATCTGGAAACCATGACCCGCTGGTTGGCTGAGGAGGCAGGGCAGCCCTATTTTCATATCGATCAGCTGAAGATTGATGCCTCCACGGTCACGCCTATCATGTCCATTGCCTATGCGGAACGCCATCAGATTCTGGCGGTTGAGGTCAGTGAACAGGAGATTGTTGTTGCCAGTGCCCAGCCCTGGCATACCGGCTGGGAAGATAATCTTCGCCATATCAATCGCCGGGATATTCGCCGAGTGGTGAGTAATCCGGCAGATATTCGACGTTATACGGCAGAGTTGTACAGACTGGCTCGCTCGATAACCGGTGCGAGTCGGGAAGATGGCGTAGTCGCCATTAAAAACGGGAATCTTGAGCAGTTACTTCATCTGGGGGGAAATCATTCACCAGATGCTAACGATGAGCACATCATCAATATTGTGGACTGGTTGCTGCAGTATGCTTTTGATCAGCGTGCCAGTGATATTCACATCGAACCTCGTGCTGAGGAAGGCTGTATTCGGTTCCGGATAGATGGTGTTCTGCATACGGTCTATGAGATGCCGGCACAGGTTCTTACTGCGGTTACCAGTCGTCTCAAGATTCTTGCCCGCATGAATGTGGCAGAAAAACGCAAGCCCCAGGATGGCCGTCTTAAAACCCGCTCGGTGGAAGGAAACGAAGTGGAGTTGCGTCTCTCCACCCTGCCGACGGCTTTTGGGGAAAAGCTGGTTATGCGCGTATTTGATCCAGACGTGCTGGTGAAGGATTTTCAGTCTCTGGGATTCTCTCGAGACGACGATGAACGCTGGGAGCGATTGATCAGTCAGCATGGGGGGATTGTATTGGTGACCGGTCCGACCGGCTCCGGTAAAACCACAACACTTTATTCCACCCTGAAAATGCTGGCGACCCCAGAGGTGAATGTCTGCACGATCGAAGACCCTATCGAGATGGTTGAGCCCGCTTTTAACCAGATGCAGATTCAGCACAATATAGGGCTCTCTTTTACCGACGGGGTAAGGGCTTTGCTGCGACAGGACCCGGATATCATTATGATGGGTGAGATTCGGGATCTGGAAACTGCCGAGATCGCCATTCAAGCGGCTCTGACCGGTCACCTTGTGTTCTCAACCCTGCATACCAATGATGCGCCTTCTGCGATTATTCGTCTGCTAGAGCTGGGGGTTCCGGACTATCTGATCCGTGCCACCGTTCTGGGCATCATGGGGCAGCGGTTAGTGCGCACCTTATGTACGAACTGCAAGAAAAAAGTGGCTGTTGACGAAACCGTCTGGAAAGACATGGTTTTTCCATGGAAAACGCGGATGCCGGAAGTTTGCGCCGCTCCTGTAGGTTGCCAGCGCTGTCGTGAAACCGGCTACAAAGGGCGTGCCGGGATTTATGAAATAATGCTTCTTGATGGCGCAGTAAAGGATCTTGTTACCGCCAACTGCGATGCTGATCAATTGCGACTAACGGCCATTCAGGCCGGTATGCATTCCATGAGACTCAGTGGCGCGTTTAAAGTGGCCACAGGGCTCACTACGATTGAGGAAGTGCTGAGGGTAACCCCAGCAACGGTGGTGCCCAGAAATCCTAAGCCATCATCATCCTAAGTACTACCAATCAACGCAATGAAAGAGGCAATCATCACGGTCAGGGCCGTTACCAGAAGGGCTTGTTCAGACTTGGTTAGCTGGTCTTTTTGATCATCCATGAGTACTACTCCGTGTACAACAAACTTCTCACGTATTTTCAGTATAGGGCTGGGTGCAAATTCGAACAGACCCTATTTACACAAGTTAGCGCCATAAAAAGTCGTGTAAGTGGTGGTATAGAGGGTATTTTTTGACGTTGCTGTGAGAATCACCTGCTTTTCTGATATTGGAACGCTTGCAGTTTGGACAGTGGATTTCTACGAAACAGGCCATGGCACAAAGCGACGCATACTACCCTTGCGGACACATTGCGGACACATTGCGGTACAGGAAGGGTGATTTTGCACTTTGGTATGGAAAATGACCGGAATAAAATAGACCGGTCAGTTCGCGCCTTATTTTATGGTCTTTACACCTTCACTGGTGCCAAGAAGCAGAACATCGGCAGGACGATTGGCGAACAGGCCGTTGGTAACCACACCAATAATTTGATTGATGGCGGTCTCTAACCCTTTCGGATCAGTCATCGACATATTCCACACATCAATAATGATATTGCCATTATCAGTCACCACGCCTTCACGATAAGCCGGATCACCGCCTAGCTTAACGATCTCACGGGCAACATAGCTGCGAGCCATGGGAATCACTTCCACCGGTAGCGGGAACTGACCCAGCACGTCAACCAGTTTGGATTCATCAGCAATGCAGACGAACTCTTGAGCAACAGCAGCGACAATCTTCTCGCGAGTCAGCGCCGCACCACCGCCTTTGATTAGATGCAGGTGGTGATTACTCTCATCAGCGCCATCAATATAAAAGCGCAGATCGCTGACGCTATTCAGGTCGTAAACCGGAATGCCGTGCTTTTTCAGACGATCAGCACTGGCTTCGGAACTGGCAACAGCCCCGTCAAAGCGGTCTTTGACCTCTGCCAGAGCATCAATAAAGAAGTTCGCTGTCGAACCAGTTCCGATGCCGATAATCATATCCCGTTCCAGATGGGGAAGGATGTAATCCAGAGCAGCTTTGGCGACGGTCTGTTTCAGTTCGTCCTGGGTCATGGGTATGTCCTGAATAGGTGATGGTGAGAAATCAACGGCAGGATTATACGAAATCCTGTCTCGGATTAAGATATTTTATTATCAGTCATCTGTCGTATAGCGTGCAGGAATAGGTGATCGCTCACTCGCTATGACGGATCAAATAATTTACGGATAGCCGCGAAGGTCAGAATAAATGGCCGATAGCTGTATGTCCTTATCGGTTACAGGAATCATCTCTACCCGCTGACATTCATGGGCAATACCAGCCAGAAATGGTTGCTGATCTGCTTGCGGCTGCTTCACAAAGGCAAAAGTATAATCGTAAAAGCCTCCCCCCATTCCGAGACGGTTACCATTATCATCAAATCCGGTCAGTGGTAGCAGTACAAGATCAAGACTCTGTGCAGCAAAGGGTCGGTGTTCAGAATAGTTTTGTTGCACAGCTGGTTCGGTAATGCCAAAACGGTTTATGGTCATGACCGTATCCAGTCGCCATGGAATAAACAACAACTGTCTTGTTCTTGCAGGATCAATAACAGGAAGAAAGATCGATTTTCCCTGCTGCCATCCCAACTGCACCAGTGGCATAAGGTCAACCTCGCCATCGTTTGCCATATAAACGGCAATATTCTGACTTTGTTGCCAAATTGGCTCGCGGGAGACTCTCTGTTTCAGGCGGTCTGCCGCCTGCTGCTGTTGAGCAGGGTTCAGACTGTTTCTCAGCTGTCTGAGATGTTGCCGAAGTTGTTTTTTTTTGGTTTCGGTCACTGACATGATTATTAGCTTTTCTTGTGGAAAATTTTTCTCTCACACCCGAGTACGAATATACTGGCCCATCCCATATTACTACACCCCCACAGGTTGCAACGGTGACTAATCGATCTATGCCTTCCCCTGCATCTCCCCACGCTCTGATGATACAGGGCACCACCTCCGACGCCGGTAAAAGTGTACTTTGTGCCGGCTTATGCCGAGTACTGACCCGCCGAGGATTCAGAATCTCCCCGTTCAAGCCCCAGAATATGGCGCTGAATAGTGCCGTTACCGTGGATGGTGGCGAGATTGGCCGAGCCCAGGCGGTGCAGGCTCAGGCCTGTGGTCTGGAACCCCATTCCGATATGAATCCGGTGTTGCTCAAACCCAGTACCGATACCGGCGCACAGGTGATACTCAATGGTCGTGTACTAAGGGATATGGATGCCCGCAGCTATCACGAATACAAACCGATGGTTTTGAAGGCGATTATTGCTTCATTTGAACGCCTATTGTCGTCCAGTGATGCAGTGGTTGTAGAAGGCGCGGGCAGCCCGGCAGAGATCAATCTGCGTGAAGGTGATGTTGCCAATATGGGCTTTGCCGAGGAGGCGGACTGTCCGGTGGTGATTGTTGCGGATATCGACCGTGGTGGTGTGTTCGCCCATCTCTATGGCACTCTGGCGCTGCTCTCCCCTTCCGAGCAGGCGCGGGTGAAAGGCTTTATTATTAACCGGTTCCGTGGGGATATCTCCCTGCTCACCTCCGGTCTTGATTGGCTGGAGGAGACCACCGGCAAGCCGGTGCTGGGGGTTTTGCCCTATTTGCATGGTCTGCATCTGGAGGCCGAAGATGCGGTAGTGGATCAGCAGTTATCAAGTTCGCATGAGAACCTTTTGAAAGTGGCGGTACCGGTTCTTTCCCGCATGAGCAACCATACAGATTTTGATCCTTTGCGGTTAAATCCGAATATCGACGTATGTTTTGTCTGGAAAGGTCAGGATATTCCGCCCTGTGATTTGATCATCCTGCCGGGCAGCAAAAATACCCGTTCAGATCTTGAATTTGTTCGCGCCAATGGCTGGGATAAGGCTCTCTATCGCCACTTGCGCTTTGGCGGCAAGGTGATGGGCATCTGCGGTGGCTTCCAGATGCTGGGGGAGATGCTGCACGATCCGGAAGGTATCGAGAGCGCACCCGGAAGCAGCAAAGGACTTGGGCTGCTGGCACTGGAAACACGTATGCTGCAGGACAAACAGCTGCACAGGGTATCCGGTACTTTGCAGCTACCTGGTCAACAACCGGTCACAGTAACCGGCTATGAAATCCATGCGGGCAGAACTACGGGTGAGGCGCTGGAAAATCCGCTGATTCAGTTGAGCGATGGCCGCTTTGATGGGGTAATGTCAGACGATGGTCTTATATTGGGTACCTATCTGCACGGTGTGTTTGAACACTCAGATGCCTGTCGTGCAATTTTTGAATGGGCCGGTCTGAGAGATATTGAGATTCCCGACTATAACCAGATAAGGGAAGATGGCATCAATCGTATCGCAGATGCCATGGAAGAACATTTGGATATGGAGAAAATTATGGCACTGATCGCTTTGTAACAGCTGATAGCAATGACTGCAATGAAAAGGGATACCCATAGATTGCTCCCATAG
>SAMEA5043665__coassemble_296_pt1 | contig 11265 bp, 8 predicted proteins | sample SAMEA5043665__metabat2_low_PE_004 | metagenome-assembled genome bin SAMEA5043665 (sample SAMEA5043665) | Gadus morhua | reverse complement strand
ATACGACAAAGTATAGGCAGCAAGGCGTCGCCGGCATCATATTTATAGTCATGCTGCCTTTTCTGGCTGGATTCATGTGTTTTGTTTTGGAAAGTGGTCGCTATCTGCGTGCCAAAGCTGCCCTTGGCGATGCCGCTGAGGCGGCAGTACTGATGACAACAGCTCTCGATGATAGCGCGAATGTTGAGAAGGAGGCGTTGATAAAGTACTGGCTGACAGCGCAGGTCAAGGAGGGACACCATTTTGATGCCAATCTGGACAGGATAAGTTGTAATAACAATCCCGTCTGCCACGTTTATAAGGATACCAATACCTATACAGAGTATCGACTTAAGGTCGACAGTGAGTACGCGCAATGGTTTGGCAATGAAAACATATCTTTATTCCCGGAGAAGCAGCCGCTGGGGCATCGGGTGGTGGCCAGAAAATTTATGGGGGATGGCTCTGTCGATGTCTATTTTGTAGCCGATTTTTCGTTCTCAATGATGGGAACCTGGGAGGGTGAGATAAGGATCGACATGTTGAAAAATATGATTATGAAGGTGGCTGATAGCCTTGAGCACAGTACCGCAGGCAGACCGGAGGGAAGCGGAAAAAATACCATTGCATTTATTCCATTCAGTAGTGTTACTACCGACATGCTCGATGGTATGAAAATGTGTGTGCGGAAGGGGGTATTAGAGTGTTTTGGACGGCTGCCAGCTTTCGAGGTGGAGAACGAACTCGCCGATCTCTTTGAAGACCAGAGTTGTGTAAATTCCCCTGAGACGAGTGGGGAAACCTCTTTTTATACGTTGGAATCGACCTATTGGTCCCGTGTTATCAAGGACAAGTTGAGTCGTATGAAACCAGGGGGAGGGACGGCATCCTATCAAGGTATTATCCGCGCGGCACAAATGGCTTTGACGGGTAAAAACGCACGACGTCTGATTATTGTGCTGTCCGATGGCGAGGATAATGACCTCGAACTACACGCAAAAATGGTAAATAAAGGTTATTGTGACCAAATTCGGCAGACAATTGGCGCTCAGATCAGCGCGGATGGTCATGCTGTAAAGGCGGAAATTATTGTTATCGGATTCAGTTATCGTATGGATTTTAAATCCGGGCTGTGTCGGTGTGCAGACCAGAGTTATCAGGCCAGTGATGTGGCAGAGCTGTATCGTATCCTTCGCTCTGTTATCTGGGAAAATATCGGACACATCCACCGTGAGCCTCCTCGGTAAAGCGCTGTATGTGAATGGGCTGGAACAGGAATACGGGAGATACCATCATGGCATGAACCGGTGCAGCCATGTAGAATGTGCGACCCTCATTTGACCATCCCCCCGATCCCGTTATGACCACAACCAGCCGATCAGCACCAGCCAAAGCCGAAAAAGGCTTTGCGCGTAAACTCAAGCAGGCACCAGAGCTTTTCTCTTATCCCAAATACTGGGCCGAATGTTATGGAATCGCCCCCTATCTACCCATGTCCCGCGAGGAGATGGATGCTCTGGGCTGGGATTCCTGCGACATTATCATAGTAACCGGTGACGCCTATGTGGATCACCCCAGCTTCGGTATGGCGGTGGTTGGTCGGTTTATGGAGTCGCTGGGTTACCGGGTCGGCATCATCTCTCAACCAGACTGGACCCGCCCCGATGACTTTATGAAGCTGGGTAAACCCAATCTGTTCTTTGGGGTCGCTGCCGGTAATATGGACAGCATGATCAACCATTATACCGCGGATCTGAAAATTCGTAGTGATGATGTCTATACCCCTAATGGTGAGCCGGGTAAACGTCCGGATCGTGCGGTAACTGTCTATACCCAGCGCTGTCGTCAGGCTTATAAGAATGTGCCCGTCTATATCGGTGGTATCGAGGCGAGCCTGCGTCGTATAGCCCAGTACGATCATTGGACCAGTGAAGTTCGCCGCTCTGTGCTGGTGGATTCAGGCGCGGATATCCTGATCTACGGTAATGCTGAACGTGCCATGGCGGAGCTTGCCTATCGCGTTTCCTCCGGTGAGTCGGTAGACAATATCGATGATATTCGCGGCACCGTGGTGATCAAAAAATCGGTACCGGGTGGTTGGACAGAGATTGACTCTTCCCGCATCGACTGGCCCAGAGATATCAGCTCTCTGGAAGAGGCCTACGGTGGCAACCCCTACGAGTGCAAGGATGAGAGTACTTGTCAGAAGGACGGAGAAGATGACGATGTTCAGCCTGTGCGTATCATTCCATTACCGCTGCATCGCAAAGCTGATATTGATGAGAGCAAAACCTGTATACGTTTGCCGTCGTTCGAAAAGGTCAATAAAGATCCGGTGTTGTATGCCCATGCTTCCAGGGTTTTGCATCAGGAGTCAAATCCCCAGAATGCAAGGGTGTTGATACAAAAGCACGGCAATCATGAGGTGTGGGTCAACCCTCCGCCCATTCCGCTGACGACGCCGGAAATTGATGGTGTATTCGGACTGTTCTACCAGCGTCGTCCCCATCCTGCCTATGGGGCTGCCAAGATTCCTGCCTACGATATGATCAAGACCTCGGTCAATATCATGCGTGGCTGTTTTGGTGGCTGCAGCTTCTGCAGTATCACCGAACACGAGGGCCGAGTGATCCAGAGTCGCTCCCAGGAGTCCATTCTGCAGGAGCTGGAAGATATTCGTGACAAGGTCGATGGCTTTACCGGCCAGATCTCCGATCTTGGCGGCCCAACCGCCAATATGTACTTTCTGAACTGCAAGTCTCCAGCTGTTCACGCTAACTGTCGTCGGTTGTCGTGTGTATTTCCGAGCATCTGCAAAAATCTGGAAACCTCCCATGAGAAGACTACGGAGCTCTATCGGGCCGCCCGTAATGTGAGGGGGATCAAAAAAATTGCTATCGCTTCCGGTCTGCGTTACGACCTGGCGGTGCTGGATCCTGAGTATGTGCGTGAGCTGGTGACCTACCATGTCGGTGGTTATCTGAAAATTGCGCCGGAGCACACTGAAAAGAACACGCTTGATCTGATGATGAAGCCGGGTATGGGAACCTACGATGCTTTCAGAAAAATGTTTGAAAAATTCTCTAAAGAGGCAGGCAAAAAGCAGTACCTGATACCTTATTTTATTGCTGCTCACCCTGGCTGTACGGACGAGGATATGATGAACCTCGGCCTGTGGCTGAAGAAAAATGGCTTTCGGGTCGATCAGGTGCAGACCTTCTATCCGTCGCCTATGTCTCTGGCCACGGCGATGTACCACTCTGGTCGTAACCCTCTCAAACGGGTGACCTACAAAGATGGTCGTCTTTATATTCCAAGGCAATTCGATCAGCGTCGTCTGCACAAGGCATTTCTGCGGAACCATGACGAAAAAAACTACGATCTGCTGCGCAAGGCTTTAACCGAGATGGGGCGTACCGATTTGATCGGCAACGGTGAACATCAACTGGTACCGCCATTGGAGCGTAGAGGCTCACGAGCTGACCAAAGGTACAGGCCCCAGGGTGGCAGACCACCGGCGCGCACAGCGGCAGGAAAACCTGTCCAGAAAGCCCGGGGTGGGCAGTGGGATAACCGGTCTTCGGATAGACCATCGAACACTTCCGGTCAGCGGAAAAGGCCTGCGGGCAAGCGTTGACAAAGAATCCCCCGCAGGATGCTGTGGGGGGACTTTATTAATTCAAATTGATTTCCCGCTTCGCCCCCCGTAATCTGGTTTCCCCATACACTTATCAAAAAGAAGTACATGACTGATTACAAAAAGATTCTGGAGTCTCTGCCTGAAGCAGTGGCTCCTTACCTTGGACAAGGAAAGAAAGCGGATTACATCCCGGCTTTGGCCAGTGTTCCAGCTGATAAATTCGGTATGGCTCTCAGTACAGCCGACGGATGTGATTACGTTGTTGGTGATGCAAATGAAGGCTTTTCCATCCAGAGTATTTCCAAGGTTTTCACTCTTAGCCTGGCCATGCACTATGCCGGTGAGAAGGTTTTTGAGAGGGTAGGTGTTGAGCCGTCTGGTAACCCATTCAACTCTTTGTTACAGCTTGAGCATGAACGGGGTGTTCCCCGTAATCCGTTTATAAACGCCGGTGCTCTGGTGATTACTGACGTACTGTTGAGCTGTCTGCGTTCACCAAGGAATGATTTTCTCGATTTTGTTCGGACACTGTCGGGTAATATGGATATCCATTACGATGAGCAGGTCTTCCACTCAGAGTATGATAATTGTCACCGTAATGCGGCACTGGCCAATTACCTGAAAAGTTTCAATAATCTTGAACACTCTGTCTCCGAGGTACTGGACTTCTATTTTTACCAGTGCTCCCTCAAAATGAGTTGTCAGGATATCGCCAGAGCTAGCCGCTTTCTGGCAACGGATGGCAAACATCCGTTCCGTGATGAACGGGTGGTTTCACCGTTGCAGGCTCGACGGATCAACACGCTTATGATGACCTGCGGCACCTATGATGAAGCGGGCGAGTTTGCCTTTCATGTGGGATTGCCCTGCAAGAGCGGCGTTGGTGGTGGTATTGTCGCTACGATTCCCGGCGAGATGTCGATCTGTGTCTGGAGTCCTGAGTTGGGTAAAAAAGGGAATTCCCTGCCCGGCATGCATGCCTTGAAGGCGTTTGTTGAAAAGACGGATCTTGCTGTTTTTTAAAGAGCTGTACCTTTTGTCTGTGTGGTAGCCTTTGTATTGAAACTACAGTAGTTAAAAGCGATAGTTAAAAGCGATAGTTAAAAGCGGTAGTTAAAAACTGTAGCTAAAAACGACACCGGTCTTTTTTCGTTATTGCGACACGTAATCCGGTGACTCAGTCAGGTACCTTTCCACTATCTGCCCTGAGAAAGAAGATCAATGTCGCACAGTTACAGGCACTGCAGGTACAGGGGCTACGGGCCAGTGATCGGTTACTGGAATATGTATATTGAGCTGGCTGGGAAAGCCCGTCAGGTTACGGTGCTTTACATCCGCTTGACTTACGGTCGGGCTGAAGAGGGTGATTTAAAGCGGCCCAAACAGCCGTGTTAATCACAGGGGGTTGGTAAAACCGCCCGTTATAGCTCTCTCCGTGGGGATCGGTGCGATGGTCTGTACCTATCTATTAATTTGAAAATCTTATTGAAATGTAGTCTTTCTGCTACGTTGCGCGGGGTAAGGTTGGCCGTGGTGATGTCGTCGGGGTTGGCACCATATTCCGGCAATTATGGCGAAACCACATAAAGGCACCTTAGCTGTCCAGGTGACAGTAATCTAAGCCTTCTCGGGAAACTGTGTTAGGTTGACGTCAGCTTTGTGATCATCCTTTGGAATTGTTAACCCGATGACCTTTCAGCTTCGCCCCTACCAACGAGATTCCGTACAGGCGGTTGTTCGCCATTTTCGTAAAAGCGATGATCCGGCACTGATCGTCCTGCCGACGGCAGCCGGTAAAAGCATGGTTATCGCAGAACTTGGGCGTATTGCCCGAGGGCGAGTCCTGGTATTGGCGCACGTTAAGGAGTTGGTGGAGCAGAACCATGGCAAGTACGCAAGCTATGGGCTGAAAGCCTCTATCTTTAGCGCCGGTCTTGGGCGAAAAGAGGCTTGTCATCAGGTGGTTTTTGGCAGCGTGCAGTCGGTGGTACGGAACCTGTCGTCGTTTGATTCCCGGGAGGATAATCAGTTTACCCTTCTGGTGATTGATGAGTGTCACCGGGTCTCCCTTGAGAAAGAGAGCAGCTACCACAAGGTGATAGACCATTTGCGTCGCCAAAATCCCAGCCTGAAAATCCTTGGTTTAACGGCTACTCCCTACCGGCTGGGGCTGGGTTGGCTCTATAACCATTTTGTTCCCGGGGGTGAGCGGGGCAAGGTGCGTACGGAAGAAGAGCGTTTCTTTAAAAGCTGCCTGTTTGAATTACCCGTCAGCTATATGGTGGATAATGGTTACCTGACGCCACCTGTGATAGTAGATGCGGCAGTGGCCTGGTATGACTTTTCCAGCCTGCCTGTTTCCCGTTTGGGTACTTTTAGAGAGACCGATCTCAATGAGTTGCTGAAAGGTGAAGGGCGGGCGACCAAAGCGATTATTGAACAGGTTATCCATCTCTCGGAAACACGACAAGGGGTGATGGTTTTTGCCGCTACCGTTGATCATGCCAGAGAGATTATTGGCTATCTGCCAGAAGGTGAAGCGGCCTTGATTATTGGCGATACCCCCGGCCCTGAACGGGATGCCCTGATTCAGGCGTTTAAGGATCTCTCATTCAAGTATCTGGTCAATGTCTCGGTATTGACTACCGGCTTTGATGCGCCCCATGTGGATGTGATCGCCATCTTGCGACCTACAGAGTCAGTCTCTCTCTACCAGCAAATCGTAGGGCGGGGGTTGCGGCTATGTGAGGGCAAGAGTGATTGTCTGGTGATAGATTTTGCCGGTAATAATTACAATATTTTTTCCCCGGAAATTGGCGAGCCCCGACCTGACTCCAAAGCCGTTCAGGTCGTTATTGACTGTCCGGTCTGCGGTTGTCACAACGACTTCTGGGGACTGGTGGACGATGATGGCCATCTGGTAGAGCACTATGGTCGTCGGTGTCAGGGCTACCTGGAAGAGGATGGTGAGCGGGAGCGTTGTGAGTTTCGTTTTCGTTTCAAAGAGTGCGACAGCTGCAATGCCGAGAATGATATTGCCGCTCGTCGCTGCCACGCCTGTGGCAAGGTACTGGCAGATCCGGATGATAAATTGCGAGAGGCACTTAACCTGAAGCATACCACCGTGCTGCGCTGCTCCTGGATGGAGATGAAGCTGGATAAAGATCGTAAAGGAGCTTCCCGCATCAAGGTCTGTTACTTCGATGAAGAGGGGTTGGAGATCAATGAGTATTTCCGGCTGGAAACCCCTGCCCAGCAAGGTTTTTTCTACCACCGTTTCGGCAAGTTGCACCAGATTAACCGGGGTGAGGTGTTCCGGGCTCGGTCACCGGAGGAGGTGGTTGCGCAACAGGTCAAGTTTCGCAAGCCGGATTTCGTGATTGCCTCAAAGGAGAAGCTGGGCTGGAAGATTCGTGAGAAGCTCTTTGACTATCAGGGGGTTTTCCGAAAGGCTGCCGAGGCGGGCTGAGTAATATACGATGTCGATTGACAGTTATTGCTGATAGAAGTGCAGGGGGTGGGTGAGTAATCTTGCCACTGTCGTATGCCACGACACAATTCCTCAAATCCCTCAAATCCCTCAAATCCCTCAGCCTTGCGGGCTATGCCCGGGGCCGGGGTTCTGGTGGGACAGAACCCCGGCTTGCTATACCACCTTCCCCCGCATCGATTTTGTAGTGCTGCGTTTGGCCTTACTCTGCAGGCGTCGCTCCCGTGCACCTTTCCCCGGTTTGGTTGGAATGCGCTTTTTGGCAACGGCTTTCACCGAACAGATCAACTCCTGCAGCCGCTCAAGGGCATCTTCCCGATTCTTCTCCTGGGTCCGATAACGCTGGGCCTTGATGATAATCACCCCGTCTTTGGTGATACGGCTGTCGTTCAGTTTCAGTAACCGGGTCTTGTAAAATTCGGGCAGTGACGAAGCGTTAATGTCAAAGCGCAAATGAATAGCGCTGGACACCTTATTCACATTCTGGCCGCCAGCCCCTTGCGCACGAATGGCAGTCATCTCCAGCTCTTCAGCCGGTATTGTGACGTTGTTGGATATTTGTAACATGGTCTCTTCCCTGATAGTGATATGAGATAATTCGCCAAAATCATAACCGGAAACATTATGACAAAAAAACAGGGGGAGTGGTTCGTCTATCTGGTGCGTTGCGCTGATAACAGCCTCTATTGTGGTGTCAGTACCGATGTTGCACGACGGTTTGCGGAGCACCAGTCAGGTTCAGTGAAATCCGCCCGCTATCTGAGGGGCAAGGGACCCTTGATGCTGGTTTTTCAAACCCCAGCCGGGTGTCGTTCAGAGGCCCTGAAGCTGGAATACAGAATTAAAAAACTCAGCAAATTGACCAAGGAGGGGTTGGTGGCAGGCTGTCTCTCTCTGGATGAAATCTAAATTTATCAGGCAGAGCCTTTCGGTAGGTTACCGGAAGGCCTGTTGGAGATTTATCTGACAGAAATGTCGTCGTTCAATGAATCCTGATTCAGACACAACAGAAAGATTTATCATGCCCGGTAACGTTACCTGACTGCAGAGGACGCGAGACTGAAGGCTGTGACTCGTAGACCTTTGAGTGGGCCGGATCCAGATCCCAGCCAGTATGATTAATGGTTTGCTGCCCGGAGTTATCGTCATTTTACCCCCGAATTCCAAGGGAATTCGGGGGTGCTGCGGTTCAATACCTATCAATAAGCGTCTCAACACTGCTTTTCAGGGCTGAAGCCAGGAATTCGGATTATCCTCCTCTGACGCTTTCAAAGAAGGCTGTGGACCAAATTTGCCTTTCATCGCCTCATAGTAGGCGATATACAGGTCATGAACCTTTAAGAGATTGCTGTTTTTATATTTGTACCGGTAAGCGTTATTCTCACAGAACTGGGTGTATCCCCAAATGTCAGGCGCTTTCGGTACCGGGTCCTGGTCAACCACCACCCGCATTGTGGAATCACAGCCAAGCACTTCCTCGAACATCGCTTTGAAGCGTTTGTCTGCCACTAACGGATTGGCAAAGAGAATCACCGCATCCGGTGGGTAGCCCCATTGGTGGAAGTAGGGAGCGGCCACCGCCGCCACCGCCGCACCAAGACTATGGCCGGTAATGATAATCTTGTGGTTTTCCGGGGTCGCCTTCAGCTCTTTCTCGATATCATCGGAGACATTTCTGAAACGGCGATGGAAACCACTGTGTACCCAGACTTTCCTGTCGTTAATGGTCACTTCGTTGGGGGTGAAATCCAGATCCCGCAGCCAGTCCAGAGTGCTGGTAGGCTCGGTTCCCCGGAAGGCGAATATGGTAATGGCCTGCTCCTCATTACGCAGGACAATGTATTCCTGCTCATTGGCGTAACTCTTGCCGGTCCAGCCCCCGGTGGGGTTGGAATCCTTATCGTATACCGACTCATAAGCACTGATAATGATTGGCTTGCCAGCGCCACGGCCATAGCTGCTCTTGGCATAAACTTTGACCTTGTCCTGACAGAAAGCGCCAGTATCCGTAAATGAGCTCTCACAATCCTGCCAGCAGACCGGGCCCACACCTCGATAGCTTTCCTTGCATTTTGGATAGCAGAGCAGGCCATCCTTCTCAAGCCCTTTGTCGCAGTTGTTGGTCAGTTTTCGACCGGCACCACGCCCACGGCTTTTTTTGAAAAACCAGTTGGTGATCGATTTGTAACAGCTGGCCCCATGGTCCCGAAAGCCGCCGGGGCAGGCTTCCCAGCAGACTGGCCCTACCCCGTAAAAACCTTTGGAGCATTTGGGATAGCAAAGCAGGCCATTCCGTTCTTCACCCTGGCGACAACCCAGAGGAGCCCCGGCCCCCCTGCCGTAGCTTTTTTTGGCGTAGGTTCTGTCCCTGCGACAGAGCGCGCCATCATCGTTGTACCCTTCCTGACAGGGTTTCCAGCAGACCGGTCCAACACCGTAAAAACCCTCTTTACAGGGCACGTAACATAACTCTCCACTTTTTTCCCGACCATAAGCGCAGCGACCGGGAACATTGACTCGGATGGAAGACCAGTTTTCCTGAATTTTGCCATCCTTCAGGTAGCGAGGGCCGGCGTCTTCATGGTCAAGGGGCAGGTAAGCGGCAGCGGATGCCGAATAAGCCAGCCAGGCCAGGTCATCCGATATTATTTCCTGACTATGGTCATGTTCGCCGTCAGACCAGGCGACAGCGGGAATACAGACCGATAGGGATACCATCAGAAAAAACAGCAGAAAAACTATCGACCCGGAATGTTTAGTGGTTAAACAGCAACGCAGCCTTTTCAAGCAAAATTGCAGACTATTGTCATTTGCTGACATGGAGGGGGACCTCATTATCAGAGCGGAGAAAATAATTAATTCAAAGGTAGTCGTTGATTTACAAAACCGTAGAAATCATCAATAAAGTAAGAATCAGGTGAGATAACTATTGATAATCGCAGGAGTAACAAACTAGTGTCCAAAAAAAGAATAGAAAGAATAGGACACCCAGAAAGAATAGGAAAAGAATAGAAAAGAATAGAAAAAGAATAGGACACCCATAAACTTGACTATCAGAAGACTATCTGAACAACCAACCTACTTTTTCCCTGAGCCCATTTTATGCCGGCCAGGAGAACCCATGACCAGCCCCCCAAGAACTCTGATCTGGATATACGGCGAGTACGCGTTACTACCACTGCATCGCTCGCTGTGTTCGCCGGGCGTGGCTTTGTGGTCAGGATGATTTTTCAGGAAATAACTACGAACATCTGGCCCGTGAAGCCAACAGGGGAAGATGAGTGCAAAGGTCGATTTTGGGAAGGTCGCTTTAAAAGCCAGGCATTGCTGGATGAAGCAGACCTGCTCACTGGTATGGCTTATGTAGACTTTAACCCGATTAGGGCAAAGATGGCCGACACGCCGGAAGCCTCTGACTATACCTCCATTCAGCAGCGAATAACGCCCTCTGAAGAGGGTCTCGCGGATAAGAAAACCGGTCTGCCCCTCAAACCGCTGCGATTATCAGGGCAGAATCCCGATAAGGCCATTCCGTTTAGTCGGCAACACTATTTTGAGTGAGTGGACTGGAGCGGGCGAATTTTAAAACCCGGCAAGCGGGGAGCCATTTCCGGGGATACACCTCCCATTCTGTCCCGGCTGGGAATAGACGAAAAAGAATGGCTAAAAACCATAAGCTGGAATAATCGCTTCCGACGTGCGATTGGTAAATTAGCGGCAATGTAAACCTTCGCTGAAAAGCAAGGGTAAAACTGGTTTCAGGTGATTGAAAATGGTTTCCGGTAATGTAAAGGAAAACTGCCCCCCACTAACCGTATTCCGGTAAGTAGGATTCCTAGTACGAATTGCGATAAATAGCGAGGACAGCAAGACTTCTCAGTAAGTAAAAAACAGGATTCCCCCTGACCTGATATCTATATATCCTCCATCCCAATCAATCTATTATTAGGCTTGTGAACGTAACGGAGACCGCCCTGCTAATAGTTTACTTTGAGCTACCGAAGCCCGATGTTCCCTATAGTCAATGGAAGTTCTACGTAAAATTTCATTGCCATAACGTGTTTTCCTCAAAGACAGAAGTCAGGGTGCAAAAAAATGAAAGGTGCATAGAGAAGTAACACGAAAGATCAGACTCTAAATTACCTGAGTAAATTAC
>SAMEA5043665__coassemble_295_pt1 | contig 11293 bp, 9 predicted proteins | sample SAMEA5043665__metabat2_low_PE_004 | metagenome-assembled genome bin SAMEA5043665 (sample SAMEA5043665) | Gadus morhua | reverse complement strand
AGTGCACAAAAGACATCAGTACATGCACCAGGTCTACGACTCCGAAGAACCGACAAGGTGCTCGCATAGCGCACCTGTGTCGTATTGCCTTCCCCCTCATCCAACAAGGTCGGCGTTCTCGATGATGGTTTCGGAGCTCACTCTCTAATAAAGAGCAGAGCCTGTACGTTCCCCTGTCAACGCTTAACCATTGCCATTACTGACAACCGCCTATGACTCGGGGTTCCGGCGGTTTGCTAGACCTTACCGGATGAAGGGCTTTCACCTTCAATCTTTTGCCGATTTAGCTCGGCGCACTGGATGTCCTCAAATATCTTCACTCAAACATCACTGGTCAGGCACAAGGAGGGGGAAATCGTCGAGGTTTGAACTTTTTCCACTTTTCTGTCCCTCCTCTCTTTCAGGGCAAGGGAGAGGAGGGGTAGCTTCACCCGCGCCCACCCGCTTTCGGTAAAACTCACGTCCCAGACCATGAACCTCTTGCCGTGCAGAATAATATTCATGCAGCCTCTCACCATGAGCCTTCAATGCAATAGAACGCTTATTGGAAGTTGGACAAGGAGAGAGAGCAGAGTAAATTCCATTGAATATATCTCCCGAATTTTCGAAAACAACGGATTCCCTTTTCCAAACTCTGGAGCATTCTTATGGGTCATACCCCGCCAATGCTGTCAGATAGATACCAATCTCATCGGCCTGACTCACCCGAGCCCTAAGTAGAGGCAGGATAGCTAATAAGGAAAAGGAAAAGGGAATGGGAAAGAACGCGTCACTCACACTTTGTCCTTTATGCTTTGCCAATACAGTTCCCATTTCATGCCCCAAAACACAGGCCAGACCAGCCTGATTTTTAGCCAAAGGGAACATGTGGTGATAAATGCCAACATTGTAACCACCAGACGCAGACGCAAACGTATCGGCCACCCCTGCATCTCTGGTAGTTATACTCCAATAATCGGCTGGAATATCAAAGACCCGCTGAACCACAGCTTTCAGCTGCTCAGCAACAGGTTTCAGCACCTCAAAGTGCTTCCGCTTTAATTCAGGAGATGCTTTATTGTAAAAAATCGAGTTCTTAAACTGAAGAACCCCGTCATATCCCCAGAACAAATACCTGGATGGAATATCTAGAGGTCCCTTTAGATGGGTTCGGGACAAAACAGCAAGCTTATTAAAGACGAATCCCACAGCCACTGCTGCTATCACATTAGGGATTTCAAAGTTTCTTTTCTCATACACAATACTAAGCGGGAGAAACACATCAAAAAGAAGATCCGAAATCCCACTATTCATGGTTTTGTCAACAGTCTTATGGAGATGACTGATAATCACACTCTCTTCTGGACCCAATGAATCTTCTGGACCCAATGAATCATTCTTTTTCGCAAATAAGTAAGTAGAAATAAGAAATAAGAAATAAAAAATAAAAAAAAGATACTGGAAATAACTAACGGTCTGTCGTTTCTGGAAAAACGCATTTCCTTCATTCTTATCTTAAGATGTTGAACGGATCAGGCAAAGCAAATAAAAACTCCGCTTATATCCCCGCCCGTTTGGGCGAGGGTTTACGGCTATTTTGCTAATTCCACCCGAAATATCATTCCACCGCAGTCATGACATAAGCCAAGCCGGCGCTGTTCTCGCCAATAATAGTAGAAAGTTCAGTTTTGGCGGCTTTTGCGGGGGACGATGAAGCGCGGGAACTGTCAGAAGCGGGCCGTTTTCGAGATTTTTCCGTATTTCCACTATTATTCGAAACAGCACCAGCCGAGCCTTTTTAACTTTGGATATCCTGCATTACAGATGCAGATGCAGATGCAGATGCAGATGCAGATGCTGCATTGCAAGGCAGAATGCCAACCACATCTATGCGGGACTCTGCTGGCAAGCCAAAAACCCGCCAGCTGGCGGGTTGGGATAGATAAGTACTTAATGTCAGGCGACTTCTGTTTCTACAGGCAACTGCTGACTTTCAAGTTCCGTAATACGCTCCTGAGCACTCTCAAGCTCTTTTTTGAGAGTGTCCACTTCAGACTTGCGGGTGCGAGCCAAACGACCAGAATCGGCCAGCTGTTTTTTCAGCTCTTTGGTCTCTTTTTGAGCCGCCGCCGCCTGTTTGATCTTTTTATCCGGCTCCAGATGACGCAGACGCTTCAGTTCGGACTGGTCTTTTTTGCCCGCCAGCATCTGCTCCTGAAGACTCTTCTCCAAACCTTCTATTTTGCGAGCCTGACGGCTGTCCTCTTTCTCCAGAGAGCCTATCAAGGTTCTGGCCTCGTCGTACTGACCCGACAGACGGCTGGTCTCTGTCTGGCTTTTGTTGGTAATGGCTTTCTGGTCAGAGTTTTCAGAGACCATCACCTGAATCTGCTTTTGCGCCCGCTTCAAGTCATCCTGAAGGCTCTCTATTCGCTGTTGATAGATGGCCCGAATCTTTTCTTCACAGGTTTGGAAAAACTCCACACGGTACTCAATGACGGCGTTCAGATCCGCCTCAAGTTCCTTTTCTTTACTAAGCACTGACAATAACACTCCCCCTACGTTATAAATTCGTTATTTTCGGTATGTGTATGTATATGAAACGCGTTCTGATTATGGTTGCCTATTGTATCAAATACAGACGCAAATTCGCACCCTGTGAATCAATAAGTAACAAGCCAAAGAAAGCATGATGATATCCTTCGCCAGTGACAACTATGCCAGTGCACTTCCAGAAGTGCTCGACAGTCTCATCGCAGCCAACAGCGGTCATGCTCCCGCCTACGGCAGCGATCCAGTGACTGAGCAGGCAATCATCCTGATCCAGCAGGCTCTTAACATCCACGCGCCGGTCTACTTCGTCGGCACGGGGACGGCTGCCAATGTACTCGCCCTGAAAGCCATGCTGCTCGACTACCAGAGCATTATCGCTCCAGACAGTGCCCATATCGTCACCCACGAAACCGGAGCCGCCGCCCACCTGACCGGCTCAAAAATACTGACCGCTATCAACCAGCAGGGCAAAATCACCGCCGGGGCGATTCGGGAACAGTTCCTGAAAGAGACGTTCTGGGGGCGTCACGCCACAGAACCAAAGGTCGTTAGTATCAGCCAGCCTACCGAATTCGGCACGGTTTACAGCCTTGATGAGCTGGCTACCATCCGCACAGTCTGTGATGAACTGGATCTCACTCTCCATATTGATGGCTGTCGCCTCTATAATGCTGCTGTCGCTCTTGATTGCTCACTGGCTGAACTGGCCGGATTTGCCGATATTCTCTGCCTCGGAGGTACCAAGGCGGGGTTGATGTTTGGTGAGGCGCTGGTTTTTATCAATGAGACATTGGCACATAATTTTGATCGCCGCCAGAAATTAGGGCTGCAATTGCATTCAAAAATGCGATTTATCTCCGCACAGTTCCAGGCTTTGTTCACTCATGAGCTGGGGATAAAGGCCGCCCGCCACGCTAATACCATGGCCCAGAGGCTGTGGAGCGGGCTCAGTGAGCTGGGCGCAACCGCCCTTTATCCTGTGGAGAGTAACCAGCTTTTTGTCACCCTGCCGGCCCATGTGATTGCACCATTGCAGGAGGTCTATCCGTTTTATCTCTTTGATAGCGAACAGAACCTTGTGCGCCTGATCACCAGCCACGACACTCAGCCAGAGCATGTAGACCACTTTCTAGACCACTTTCTTACTATTATGAAGGATGCACTGTAGACCATGATGACGGATAGCCTCCACCAAACTCTGCAGACTGTTTTCGGTTTGACCGCCTTTCGTCCCGGACAGGAGGCTGTCATTCAGGCGGTGACCGAAGGGCGCTCTGCGGCGGCGATCTTCCCGACCGGTTCCGGTAAGTCACTTTGCTATCAACTCTCCGCCCTGCATCTGCCCCATCTGACTCTGGTAGTCTCTCCCCTGCTGTCACTGATTCAGGATCAGTTGAGCTATCTGCACAGCCTGAATATCCGGGCGGCGGCCATCGACTCCACCAATACCCCGGAGCAAAGTCGTCAGATTATGCAGGAGGTTCGCAACGGCACCCTGAAGATTCTGATGGTCTCGGTGGAACGGCTGAAAAACGAACGTTTTCGTCAATTTCTTTCAGGGGTAAAGATTTCGCTACTGGTGATTGATGAGGCCCACTGCATCTCCGAATGGGGTCATAACTTCCGCCCCGATTACCTGAAACTGCCAGGCTACGCTCAGGCGTTCGGTATCACTCAGGCTCTGCTGCTCACTGCCACTGCGACGCCGAAGGTGATCGCCGATATGCAGTCCCGTTTCACTATCGCTGACGCTGATGTGATTACCACCGGCTTTTACCGCTCCAATCTTGACCTTTCGGTGATCGCTGTGGCGCCAGAGGAGCGGGACCAACAATTGGTAAGTTGGCTTCATCCTCGCCGTAGTGAGTCGTCGGTTGTCTATGTCACTCAGCAGAAAACCACCGAAACTGTAGCCGCTATGTTGCGGGATCGGGGGACTAATGCCGTCGCCTACCATGCAGGGATGAACAGCGAGGAGCGCGTTGCCGTGCAGCAGGCATTTATGGATGGTCGCTACCGCTGCATTGTCGCCACCATCGCCTTTGGCATGGGGATCGACAAACGGGATGTTCGTTCTGTGGTTCATTACGATCTGCCAAAATCGGTGGAGAACTACTCCCAGGAGATCGGCAGAGCGGGGCGAGATGGTCTGCCTGCAAACTGTCTGGTACTGGGCAGCAGGGATAATATTCAGGTGCTGGAGAATTTTGTTTATGGGGATACCCCCAGCATCGACAGTATACGACAGGTGTTACAGGCTATACGGGAAGCGGGTAATCAGTGGGAACTACTACTCACCCCCCTCTCCAACGACACCGATATTCGCCTGCTGCCGTTAAAAACCCTGTTGGTCTATCTGGAGCTGGAAGGGGTTATCAAGCCACAGTACAGTTACTTTGCCGAGTACCGTCTGCAGTACATTATCCAACCCACTGAGCTGGCGGAAAAATTCACTGGCGAACGGCAGCAGTTTATCAAAGCACTGCTACGCAATGTGCGCATGGCACGAACCTGGGGCACTCTGGATATCGATACCTTCTGTCGCAGCTATCCATCAGCAGACCGCAGTCGGGTGGTGCGGGCGCTGGACTATTTTCAGGAACAGCACTGGATTGTGCTGGAGAGTCGGCAGATGACCGAGGTTTATCAGGTCATCAATAACCATTTTGTTTTGAATGAACTGGCGGAACGGTTGCATAAACTGTTCGTCCATAAAGAGCAGACTGAAATTCAGCGCATACACGACATGATCGCCCTGTTTGAAAGCGAGGAGTGCCTCAGCCACCAGCTCGCCGAATGGTTTGGCGATCATCATGCTCCCCGGCACTGCGGTCACTGCTCCGCCTGTCGTGGGACAGCTGTCGCCTTTTCCGTTCTGCCTCTGATGCCGGCTCCCGATACGGTCAATTTGCCGGAGTTACTGGCCCCGCTTCTCGATCGCCTGCCAACCCGTCCGGACAACAGCACGCTGACCCGCTTTCTTTGCGGCATTCCCACACCATTGCTGAATAAGGCAAGGGCACGATCATTGCCGGGGTGGGGGGCTTTGACGCAGTGGCCTTATCAAGGTGTACGGCGACACATCGAACAAATTACTCGCCCGCTTGATTGATGCTGATCTGGCTCATGTCAGATGCAACTCATCGGCGTTACTTTTTACCCGTTGGCGCTATCAGAGGTATCTGATCAGCACGTTTTATTATTAAATCCTGAAAGTGTTTGACGATGTAGCTGTTGACGATGCCCTTTTTGACGATGGAACAACGTTTTTTAACCCTGTCTGATTTTGGTAACTTTTTGTGTCGCTTAAAATCTACTGTCGAATATGAATTTCCAGAACTCTGATCCTCGGAAACAAGGGGCTGAGGAGAAATTGACTCTATATCTCCCGGTGATTGTTGAACAGTTACCTTTTCGTGTAACTGCTCATCACATTTCTCTGGCAACGCTGCGTTTTCAGAATCATCTCTCCCGGAAACACTGGCCTCCTGAGGAGTCTGTTCCTTATATGTCATAGAAAAACCAGCAGTTACAATTGACTTTCCATGCTGCAGCAGCAGACTCTGTATGTTATATGCTCCCTTTTTGATAGCAATATCACAAGGAGTATCCCCATTACTATCACACAAGTCGCAACGTGCTCCAGCCATGAGTAATATCGTCACCATATTTGCATCATCATCCAAAACGGCCGCATGCAGAGGGGTTATAGCACTAGACTTAGCTGCATTAACATCCGCATTTTTTGAGAGTAAAAAATTCACCACTTCCTGCTCTTTATTGACGACCGCATTATACAGGGGTGTTTGCCCATATTCATCGGCCTTGTTAATACAATCCCCCCCCTCAAGTAACCGCTCCACCACAGCAAGGTGACCATACTTGGAAGCAATATGCAGAGGAGTCAGACCTTTATGTTTCTTGTTAAGATTAGCCTTGGCATCAACCAGAAGTTTTGTAAGGTTTTCAAACCCTTTTTCAGCAGCTATACACAATGGAGAAATATAGAACCCTCCTGCATCTACGCCTTTTTCAATATCAAGATCTATAAGGCCTTCATCTAATGCCTTCAGCAACACCTCCACTGTATCAGTGTGTCCGTTCGTAACGGCAATAGCGAGTGATGTCATTCTCGTTTTATGCCATATTTCATTGAAATTGACTCTATCCTTTTTGATTCCATCACAAGCATTAACAAAGAGCTGTACCACACTAGAATTATTTTTCTGAGCTGCCAGATAAAGTCCGGATGCGTTTGAGTAACTACTCGTGATCTCATTAGGCTTAAACTCGTCCTGTTCAAAATAATGTAAAGCAACCTCATAATACCCACCCCGGCAGGCCGCAATAAATAGGTGTTCTGCATGTTCATTAACTATACGATAACCTGTCCACTCATCCAAATCCGCTCGGGCAGACAAACACATTAACAACAGGGAAAATACTACACAACGGAATACCACTAATATAATCACACCCATAGCAACATCCTCCCCTCAAGCGATGTAAAGACAAGATCGGGAGTTATGGCACTCAACAGAAAAAAAATCAAGGTGGAACCGCTGACCGGAGTTTATACGCCGGTCAGGGTGATTTGGCCTCTCTGCCACAGCAGAGGAAAAACAGGCAGGTAATAAACCCTACATGACTCGATAATTCAGTAGATCATAGAAATAGATACGCCCCATTAGCTCACCGGCAACGATCAGCACCAGACCAACAAAAATGCAGATACGGCTATCGCGGCTATACAGAGCCGGTACAATCCAGAACAGCATGCCTGTCAGTGACAGAGCAATAGCCCGATAGAGGCCGATCAGATGGCTATCGGTAACAGAGCTGATCAGACCCAGCGCATCCAGATGCTGGAAGGTAAATACCGTCTTAACCACCAGCATCACAATTACCACCAATCCCGTCCAGCCAACGACTCTGCGCGCCCGGTTCACAAAGGCCGGTTCAGGTTTTCTGCTGGTCAGAAACAACTGGGCTGCCAGTATGCTGCCCAGCGCCAGCGCACTCTGGAAGAATTGCAGTGGGGTTAGCCAGGTATTCCACACCGCCACAGCCTGCAGGGTGTAAACATGCGCGATGGCCTGTACCAGCACCACGGCCAGCACCATTGCCAACAGCACAAAAGCCTTAAGCAGCAGCAGACCGTTACCGAAAAGCCAAAGTACCGCAACGATAAACAAGGCCCCGCCAAAAGCACTCGCAGCAACAATTTCAAGGCTCAGGGCCGACATATGCTCCAGGCCATAAACGACATTGAACGCACGTAGTGGATGACCAAGGTGGCTCGTGGAAGCGAGCATGCCCAGAATAAACACAAACAGTGCTGCGATATACCCCCAGCCAACAGCAGGATGGTTCCGCATAGGAGCAGGTAATACCAGTTGGGTCATACCTGTCATCAACATCAGACCGGCAGCCGCCTGAGCCAGCAGGGTGAAAAACACCAGAGAGAGATGGTCCATCACTTTACCTCACGCACATTAAGCAGACGACCAGTTCTATCCCCACTGGGGCGAGCGTCCACATGGGGTGTAATCACCAGATTGGGTTTGGTCATCTGCGCTGTCGGCAGCGGGGCGATACTGGCTTCGTTGCCATACTTTTTGCGGAGCTCATCAACAGGGCCGAAATCAAGAACCCGCAGCGGACAAGCCTCAACACAGACCGGTTGCCGACCCTGTTCGACCCGTTCAAAACAGCCATGACACTTGGACATCACCTTCTTTTCAGCGTCAAACTGAGGGGCACCGTAAGGACAGGCCATAGAGCAATACTGGCAGCCGATGCAACGATCCTCATTCACGGCCACCAGACCATCCTGCTCACGCTTATGCATAGCTCCGGTCGGGCAGGCTTTGGCACAGGCAGGCTCATCACAATGGTTGCAACTGATCGACAGGTAGTAGCTGAATACATCCTGATTCCAGCTACCATCGTCGTTTGGCTGCCACTCGCCACCACCGTACTCATATATACGACGCCAATCCCGGTCGGTACCGAGATCGTAATAGTCCTTGCAAGCCATCGCACAGGTTTTGCACCCGGTACAACGACTGCCGTCAAAATAAAATCCGTATTGCATAATGATTGTCCTTAAGCCTTGCTGATCTCAACCAGGTTACTGTGCTGAGGGTTACCCTTGGCCAGAGAGCTTGGACGCTGGGAGGTCAGGGTGTTCATACAGGCTCCGATATCAACACCGTCTTTGTTAGCCTTGTACCAGGCACCCTGCCCCATAGCGACCACACCCGGCATAATGCGAGGCGTTACTTTGGCGGTGACCCGGACTTCGCCCCGGTCGTTCCATACCTTTAACAGGTCGCCGTCGTTGATCTCCCGAGCGGCAGCATCAACCGGATTGACCCAGATTTCCTGCCGATTGGCATCCTGAAGTACAGCAACACTGCCGTAAGTAGAATGAGTACGCGCCTTATAGTGGAAGCCAAACATCTGCAATGGATATGTTTTCGCCAGCCCGGCCTCATGTCCTTCCCACATAGCGACATATTCAGGCAGCGGCTTGATAAACTCGTCGTCTTTCAGCGTCCATGCCCGGGACAGCTCTGCCAGACGTTCTGAATAGATTTCGATTTTTCCAGAAGGTGTCGCCAGCGGATTGGCCTCTGGATTCTGACGAAACTTTTCATAGGCAATAAACGGCTGACCGGGGTTAGTCTCGGTCACAATACCCTGTTCAACAAAGGTATTAAAATCTGGAAGATTGGGATTATTTTTACGAGCGTTGTCGTAGATAAACGCCAGCCACTGCTTCTGGTTGCGCCCTTCGGTAAATTGCGCCTTCACCCCCAGACGTTCAGCCAGATCAGTACACATATCGTAAATGGGGCGACACTCAAACATCGGCTCAATCGCCTGACTGCAGCCGATAGCGTACCCCATATTACCGGCACTGCCTTGAGTGGCAAAATCCATCTGTTCCGCAATGGTGATATCCGGCAACAGAATATCGGCTGCACGGGCGCTGGAAGTCATATGGTTATCTATGACCACAATCATTTCGCACTGACTCTCATCCTGCAAAATCTCCAGAGTGCGATTGATCTGGCTATGCTGGTTGATCAAACAGTTACTGGCGTAGTTCCAGACAAACTTGATAGGCGCATTCAGTCGTTCAACTCCACGTATGCCATCGGTCTTATCGGTCATCTCATGGTGACGCCAGATGGCATCGGTCCACAGAAACATGGGGATAGAGGTCTTGACCGGATTGCTGAGCTGAGGAAATGCGGCAAAGGGCATGTTATAACCCCCCTCACGGGCACCGGTATTCCCTCCCGCAATACCAACATTACCGGTCATGACCGCCAGCATAGAGATGGCACGACAGGCATGCTCACCATTAATGTGGCGCTGAACACCCCACCCCTGACTTATATAACACGGTTTGGTGGTGCCAATCTCCCGCGCCAGGGCAATAATCTTCTGCGCCGGAAGACCGGTAATTTTAGCGGCCCACTCCGGTGTTTTAGCGGTTTTATCAAGACCCTTCCCTTGTATATAGGCCTTCCAGGAGGAGCCGGCGGGAGCGGATTGGGGTAGAGAGTTTTCATCATAGCCGACGGTGTAACGCTGAATAAACGCCTCATCGACCAGCTTCTCAGCCATCATCACCCAGGCAATACCAGCGACCAGTGCCGCATCGGTACCCGGACGAATGGGAACCCACTCATCATTTTTACCGACCAGATTGCTATCGTTCAGACGGGGATCGATGCTGATCATCCGGGCACCGCTGCGCTTGCGGGCCTCCTGCAGATGATAAACGACACCGCCACCGCTCATACGGGTTTCGGCAGGATTATTACCAAAAAAGACGACAAGCTTTGAGTTTTGAATATCGGTGATGCAGTTTCCGCCCACCCAGCCACCGCCAAACATATAGGGATGACCGACAGCGATCTGGGCAGTGGAGTAATCGCCATAATGGTTCAGATAACCACCGTAGCAGTTCATCAGGCGAGCCAGCATAGTCGATGCTGGCGGCCAGGACTTGGTGACCGTCCCACCGAGGGTTCCGGTACCGTAATTCAGATAGATCGCCTCGTTACCGTATTCGCTGCGAATATGCTTGAGACTGGCGGCAATTGTGTCCAGCGCCTCTTCCCAGCTAATACGTTCAAACCGGCCTTCGCCCCGTTTACCAACCCGTTTCATCGGGTATTTCAGACGATCCGGATTATAGATACGCTGACGTATGGAGCGACCCCGCAGACAGGCGCGCACCTGGTGTTTTCCCCACTCTTTATCATCACCGGTACTGTCAGTCTCTACCCACTTGATCACACCATTAGAGACATGCAACTTGAGTGGGCAGCGACTACCGCAGTTAACGGTACAGGAAGACCAGACTGTTTGTTCTTTTTTGGCAAGAGTCTCTTTATTATTGCTGTCAGCAACAGCCTTGAAGGGAAGGCCTGTACCGAGCAGCGTCATGGCACCTGTGGCTATAGAACCCAATTTCATAAAAGCACGGCGACCCAGCCCAGAGGTGAGCGCCTGCTTGATAGTGTGCGGCATATGGTTAATTCACAGGAAGGTAAAAGGACGTCTGCACCGTATACCAGATTTACCTTCTGAGGAATAGCATCTGCATCACAAAACATAGCATTAAGGAATGATGCAAATGTCCTTAATCGGGGACATCCATATATTTGGCAGACAAGATCAGAAATTTTGTGGATGTCCTCAAAGAAAATTGGAAGAAAATCGGGACATCCATATATTT
>SAMEA5043665__coassemble_294_pt1 | contig 11311 bp, 12 predicted proteins | sample SAMEA5043665__metabat2_low_PE_004 | metagenome-assembled genome bin SAMEA5043665 (sample SAMEA5043665) | Gadus morhua | reverse complement strand
CGGCGGCTGCGCCTGAACCGGCGGCTGCGCCTGAACCGGCGGCTGCGCCTGAACCGGCGGCTGCGCCTGAACCATAGCCCCGACTGATAATACCAGGGCGGAATCCTCGCTGCTGAAGACGCTCTACCAGCGTTGCCACCAGCGGCGTTTTACCGGTACCACCCGCGGTGATATTACCAACAACGATCACAGGAACAGCGGGGAGAGCAGGCGGGTTGCGGCGAAATGCCCGCCAGCGCCGACGAGCTTCAAAAGCCACCAACGCTGACAAAGGAAGAAGGGGAACAAAAAAAGCGTTCAAACCCGGCTGGTACCAGGCTCGAACGACTTTTTCTGAGAGCCTGAAGTACCGGCTACGGGCTTGTGTCATCAGTCGGCATCCCGCTCCTGAGTCGCAATGCTCAACTTGGAAAAGCCCAGCTTGCCTGCGGCTTCCATCACCACCACCACGGCTTCATGGGGCGCCCTGGCATCCGCGGAGATCACCAGCGGGCGGCTGGTATCATTGTTTGAGACTCGAGACAACGCGCCCTTAATCACCTCCAGACTGGTGCCTGGCAGTGCCTTGCCACCAATCGCATAGACTCCGGCATGGCTCACCTCGATGATAATTTCACGGGTCTCCTGCACCGCGGCGGTAGCGGAGGCTTCGGGAAGATTCACCTCCAGCCGGGTCTCCTTGTTGAAGGTTGTGGACACCATGAAAAAAATCAACAGCAGAAAGACCACATCGATCAGGGGCGTCAGATTGACCGAGACCTCCTGTGTAGACTGGCGGCGAAACTTCATGCGTGGCCTTCCTCGACGAACTCAGCCTGACGCTCGCCCTGAACAGCTTCTACCAGACGAGTCGCATCCTGCTCCATAGTGACCACCAGCTCATCGACGCGACGCACCAGAAAACGGTGGAAGATAACCGCAGGAATGGCCACACTCAAACCGGATGCTGTGGTAATCAGCGCCTTGGAAATACCACCTGCCAATATCGCAGCATTGCCGCTGCCTTCCAGCATGATCATGGTAAACACATCGATCATACCGATGACGGTACCCAACAGACCCAGCAGAGGAGTCACGGCAGCAATAGTACCCAGAGCATTCAGGTTGCGTTCCAGATCATGGATAACCTTGCTGGCGGCTTCGCCGATGCTCTCCTTCATAATGTCACGGCCATGACGGGCGTTAACCAATCCTGTTGCCAGGACTTCACCGAGGGAAGACTGCTGGCGAAGCTCCTTGAGCCGGGCATTATTCAGCTGCCCCCCCCTGTACCACTTCCACACCCGTGGCAGAAGGCGGGCGGGAGCGACACGTTCCCGACGCAGAATCCACATCCGTTCAATAATAATGGCGGTTGCCACGACGGAACACAGTACGATCGGCAGCATCAACCAGCCACCCGCCTTAATCAGCTCAAACACCTGTGATGATACCCCCAATTAAACCTGTAAAAATAACAAACATCCATGAGCAGAAAATGCCGCCATTCTGGACAAGAAAAGGGGCTGCATTTCCATGGTAAAGTCTGATTGTGCACTTTACCACAACCTTTCGATGAGTCTATCGATTGCCACATCCCTAAGCCCCCTGTCTTTGAAGCAGCCATGGGCGGGCAATCCTGTGCCATTTTGAATGCCCCACCTGTGGCAGAGGTGGAAGATTCTCCCGGGTGAGTGTTTTCATGGAACAACCTGCGTCTTAAACCATTAGCGCCGCCACCACACCCCCTGCGCTCTAACGACAGATGGCTCCTGATCTCGCCCCAGAGTGAACACCTGCGTTCCGGTTCGTGCGGTGAGCCATACCCGACACCGGTCGTTCAGACGCTCTACAACCTCTGCGGAAGGGTGACCAAACCTGCTGGCATAACCGGCAGACAAACTCGCCCACTCCGGTTGAACTTTATCAAGAAACTCCCGGCATGATGATGTTCGACTACCGTGATGCGGCACAACCAGCAGCCGACTTTGTAGCTGCTCACTATAATCAGCCACCAGCTGTCGTTCCCTTTTGCGGGTGATATCACCCGTCAACAGTGCACAATCCTCACCACCCTCTTCAGCGCCCTCTTCAGCGCTGGCACACACCCTCAATACACATGATCTGTCGTTTTTACTGCTGCGGCCGCCTTTTCCTCCTGAATCCAGGTCTGATGCATCATCTCCTGCCCCCAAAAAGGTAAACCGAACACCATCCCACTCCCATGTCAGGTCTTTTTGGCAATAGCTATGATTTTGGCCGTCGCTCTGAAAACCGGCGGGTAAATCCAACGATGCCAGTAATGATGGCGGCACATCAATTAACGCCTTCGGATAACGGGCATTAAGATCCTCCAGACCACCGTAGTGATCACGATCCCCATGGGAGATCACAATCCGGTCTGGCGTCATACGGAGTTTCTGCAAATAGGGGATCACTACCGCCTTTGCGGCCGTAAAAGAGGGTGAGAACCGATCACCGGTATCATAAACCAGCAGATGATGTCGTGTCCGAATCACCACCGCCAGACCCTGCCCAACATCCAGAACCGTCACTTCCGCCATGCCTGGTGCTGGTCGAGTGTCCTGGGGCCAAAACCACGGCAACAGCAAAGGAAGGGTTAACCAACGCAAACCAAGGGCCGCCGGTGACAGCAGTACCACCAACCCCAAACCGGCAAACACCAGAGCCACGCCTTCGGGTGGGGGCAGACTGACCGGTAACGTCCCAAAAGCCATCATCTTTCCCAGCAGAGATTGCCAAACCGCAAGGGCATCGGCACAGAGCTGCAGTATTGCCAGCCCCGCGGAGTGCCAGATCATCTTGATACCCAGAGCCGCCAACATAACCGGAACCAGTACACCGCCCACCAGCGGAATGGAAATCAGATTGACCAGCGGCGATAACAGACTGACCGGCTGCTGCATATCCGCCATCAGCGGTGCCAGGGCCAGCATCACCACAACCTGGGAGGCAGAGAGCTTTACCCGGCGAGAGACGCCCTGACGGTGACCGAACACATAAAGCAGTGCCGCAACCGCTATAAACGAGAGCCAGCACCCTACTGCCGTCACCGCCAGCGGGTTGATGGTCAGCACCGCGCACAGGGCTAGCAGAAAAACAGTATGAACCGGCAGGCGAAAACCCAACAGCAGGCTCACACCTCCCACAAAGAGCATAATCAGCGCTCGCTGCACCGGCAGTCCGAAACCGGCCACGGCACCATAGCCAAAGGCACAGATCAGCCCGGCGATAATCGTCAATACCGGCACAGGGATACGGGAGAGCGGTATCATTCCACACCACGCCAGCGCTCGCATCAATCCTCCGCAGCACAGGGCCACCAATCCGATATGAAGCCCGGAGATAATCAGCAGATGCACCGTGCCACTCTCCCGGAACAACTGCCACTGCCGATCAGAGAGCCCCTGACTGTCCCCCAGCAGCAAACAGCGCACCAGCGACTCCCCCTCACCGTCCAGATTGCGCTGTAGCCAGCGGGAGAGTTTGTACCTCAGCCGGTCGATGATTCTGCCTGAAGCGGGCTCTAACAATCGATTGGGATACTCCTCACCAACACGCACATAACCGGTGGCCACAATACCCTGCCGCAACAGCGAAGCCTCGTAGTCGCTCGCTCCAGGGCTGGCAAAACCGTGGGGACGCTTCAGCCTTACACAGAGCTGCCATCTCTGACCTGGAACAAGCTCTGGTGCCTCCTTCCAATCCAGCCGAAGAGTCCCTGACACCCCCGTTTCGGTCTCAGCCTCAGTCTCAGTCTCAGCCTCAAAAATAAAACGCGTCTGCTCACCACGCACCACAGGCAGGCCAATAACCACACCAACAACCGGCTGTGACACCCTGTTCATGGCTTCTGGCAGCCAGCGTTCATAACGTGCCGAGGAAAAATGATAGGCGTGGAACGCACCAGGCCCCATAAAGAAAACGGCCATTAATGTTCCTGTCAGCAGCCGAGAGGACAGCAGCTGAGAGAACGGCGGCCGAAAAAGAAGCCATCGAGAGGGGAACCATCTCTTATGATAGAGAGTCCAAGCCGATACAATTAGAACGGGGCAGGTCGCCAGCACGACGCCCCATACCCACGGAGGTGGCGGTTCAGCCAGCGCAGAAACCAGTAACACACCGGAACAATACCCTGCAAGTGCTGACCACATAAAAAAAAATCACTCTACTCAGGGTATACTGCCCTGCCGATTAAAAGGTCAAACAGCGTAGACCAACAATCACCCGGGCATGGCGGAAGGCTTGAAAATAGACAGCAAGATGATCAGCCGACCAAAATTACTTAATGGCATATCCACAAACTGAACCTAATATATCGGCATGGCCAAAAAACTGTTTCAGCGGTACCTACCGACACCAGAAAAGATCAGAAACAACCCCAACCTGAAGATGTTGGGCAGGCGGCTTCTGGACCCGAATCTTTGGCACCTCAACCGAAGATCGGTGGCTCAGGCCTTTTTTGTCGGTATTTTTGTTGCCTTTATTCCGATGCCGTTCCAGATGGCGGCGGCGGCATTTCTGGCGCTGCTGGTGCGGTGTAATCTCCCGATCGCCGTCAGCCTGGTCTGGATTACCAATCCAGTGACCATGCCGGTTATCTGGTTTGCCACCTATAAAATTGGCTGTTTTATTCTGCAGATTCCCGTCACACAGAATCATCAGTTTGAGGCCAGCCTGGGGTGGCTGATGAATGAGTTGGGGCGAATCTGGCTGCCTCTTTACCTTGGCTCAATACTGACCGGACTGTTAGTGGGCAGCCTGAGCTATATCAGCATCCGTCTCTTCTGGCGCTGGCATATCGTCCGGGTATGGAAGCAGAGACAGCAACAGAAGCGATGAGCGAGTGCTAACCCGCACACTGCACCCTCCTCTCTGTTGGTGTAGCCCTTCTTACCTTTGCCCGTTCCTGTTAATCTCCGCAGTCAAGGACATGTCGTACATCCATTTTATTCAAGAGCGCATTATGAATAGAAGTAATCGCGGCTTCAGTCGCCGCAAGCCCAAACTGCAAGGCCGTGGAAAACTCGAAAATATCGCTACAGATGGCCCCCATAGCGACTGGCTGGGTATGCCGGATTACTACATCCATACTCTCACGGTCGAAGGTGAAGAGTACAAATATCTGGCAGGGGCAGGAAAGCTGGATGTGACCGTAGGTGATCTGGTCTGCTTTCGCTATCAGGAGATGGGCACTGAGAAGCGCATTGATAAACGCTCACTGGGAATTGCTATTGATCCGGCGACGCTGAATCTGTAAACACACATAGCGGTGGAATCTGCTGACTGGCACTGATTTTAGAAAAAGTGCCCGTCAGATGGATTCAACTCCCACTTTATCGTGATTACTCGAAATTCACTATTAGTCGGTCTTTGCCCAGCCTAATGTTTCTGGCCCACGTTCTTTTAACTCGTTAACCCATTGATTGTCTTGACTAAATCTATTAAATATTTCATTTCTAACGTGTTCTGCATAGTTGAATAGTGCCTCCGATACGCATAAACATACAACATCAGCAACAAAAACAGACTGTGCAATCCAGCTGGATCCAGACAATGCAGACAATGCAATGGCTATGTTGCCTTTAGTGGTTGAAGCTACAGAATTCCAAGAGTCGTCAAGAAGTTCTCCCTTGTTTTTAAGGGCCTCACAGGATGACCAACCATTAAAGGCAACAGAGCCCAATGCAATTGCGGCATTTATAATTTTAAATAAACAAATATAAGACATTGTATTATTGTCAACATACTCCATTATATAACGGTAAACAAAACGACTATCAGTTAACACTTGTAGTGCAACGTTACAAGCAGCATAAGAAAATATAAGACCAAATGAAAGATTTAAAGCATCATCCTTTTTTAAATAAATGGCACTCATGTACACTACACCAATATATGCTGCAACTCTGATTGCCGGAAGAACTATCTTCACGAAACTCCTATCGAACAATGTTTTATAATTATGGGAATAATTATACTCAAGATTATTAATATTTAAGATATTACCCGCATCACAAAAAGAGATTCTAAGGGCGTTATGTTTCCAATATATGAGGTGACAAATTCTCTCTTTAGCCGTTATTCTTCTATCTTCGCAATATGCCCTTTGACAAGGGCGGCTAGTTACATTTAGTAAATTAATCAAACGTTGCACAACCACCCCCACAGAAATCATTTAAAAAACATTAGCAGCGAGCCTGACCCACCTGCCAACCCTCGGTTTTAATTTATCTATTAGACAACCTCAATCCGCAATAGTTACATCAAAGCACAAAAAATAAATCAGTGAATACTATCAAGCCCGCAGTTGCGGGCTTGATTAGATAGAAAACAAGAGAATTATCGCTCCAGCAACTGACCATCGGTCAGATGCAGAATCCGGTTCATACGACCGGCCAATTCTGAATCATGGGTCACCACCACGAAGGCAGTATCCACTTTTTCCGCCAGTTCCAGCATCAATTGATGAATACGCTCGGCCGTCTGGTTATCAAGATTGCCGGTCGGCTCATCCATTAGCACCAGAGAGGGCCTGGCCACCAGCGCCCTGGCGATAGCAACCCGTTGGCGCTCACCTCCGGATAACTCACCCGGCTTGTGTTTCAGACGGTGCTCCAGCCCCACCAGCGTCAGTAACTCTTCCGCTCTCTGCCTCGCTTCAGCGATAGAACAGCGCTTACGCAACAGCAGCGGCATCGCGGTATTTTCCAAAGCAGTAAACTCTGACAACAGATGGTGAAACTGATAAACAAAGCCCAAAGACTGGTTTCGCAGCTCACCCCGCTGACTGTCGCTCAGAGTGGCCATATCGGTACCGCAGATAGAGACCACACCGGAGGTCACCGTATCCAGCCCCGCCAGCATATTAAGCAGCGTGGTTTTTCCAGAGCCGGAGCTGCCAACAATAGCGACCCGCTCCCCTTTCCGAATCTCCACATTCACGCCACTGAGAACCACCAGCTTCTCGGGCCCTTCCTCGTAGGACTTGACCAGATCCCGGCAAGAGAGGACAACACGGTTGTTAGCATTACCGTTAACATTGCTGCCAGTCACATTATCCATAACATCACTCATAACGCAGAGCCTCCGCCGGCTGGGTCTTGGAGGCTCTCCAGGATGGGTAAAGGGTGGCCATAAAACTCAGGATCAAGCTACCACAGGCAATCATAATCACATCGGACCAGAGCAACTGAGAGGGCAAATCGCTGATAAAATAGACGCCGGGATCAAGGAAGGTCACCCCGAGAATCGTCTCCAGAAACTGCACCACAGCCGAGACATTCAGTGCCAGCACAATACCCAGCACTGTACCGACCACCGTGCCGATCACCCCGATCACCGAGCCCTGCACCATAAAAATCGCCATAATCGTGCCCGGTTTGGCACCGAAAGTACGCAGGATAGCAATATCCGCCTGCTTGTCGGTCACGACCATGACCAGCGTGGAGACGATATTGAACGCCGCCACCACCACAATCAGGGTCAACAGCAGACCCACCATGGTCTTCTCCATCTGGATCGCCTGAAACAGGCGCCCCTGAGTACGAGTCCAGTCGCTGACATAGTACTGACCAGGCAACTTCATGGCCGCCTCCCAGGCCAGGCGCGGCGCATCAAACAGATCATGCATACGCAGGCGCAAGCCTTCCACACCGTCTTTGTAACGCATAAAACGGGCGGCATCATCGATATGGATATAGGCCAGGGAAGCATCCAGATCAGCCCCGACAGCAAACAATCCCGAGACCCGGAAACGCTTCATACGCGGGAAGATACCGGCAAGATTGACCGAAGCCTCCGGCAGCACGATGGTGACCTTATCGCCCACCGAAACCCCCAGCATCTGGGCCAGAATTTCACCCAGCACAATATCAAAGGAACCGGCCTTCAAATCATCCAGAGTGCCGGCAGTCATATGGTTGGGCAGAATGGAGACCTTGTTTTCCAGAGCCGGATTGATGCCATAGAGCATCAAGCCCTGCACCTGACCATTACCGGTTACCATGCCCTGCCCTTCGATAAACGGTGCTGTCGCCTCTATACCGGGGATAGTTTCGACCGTTGCACTCAGTTCCTGCCAGTCAGACAGCTCCCCTCTGGCCGCTGTAATAGTGGCATGGGGGACCATACCCAAAATGCGCTGGCGTAATTCCCGGTCAAACCCGTTCATCACCGACAACACCACAATCAGCGCCATCACCCCCAGTACCAGCCCTCCCATAGAGATGGCCGAGATAAATGAAATAAAATGATTACGCCTCTTGGCCCGGGTATAACGCAGGCCAATAAAAAACGGCAAGGGTCTGAACATTCAGGGCTCCTGTTGCCTGTCCACAGAACAAAGAAGCCATTATGCCAGAGAGTGGCCTGCAAGAAATGACATAGATACCAAAGGGCTTCAAAAGCTCTTTGACGTTGCGGAAAATATTATCTCCTCTCCGGCCAAAACCGGAGGGCGCACAGTAAAAGACTTTTTCTGCGCCAATGGAGAGCACAACCGGTGGCTAACGACAGCAGAATCATAATGCGATTGTTTGTCAAACCCGCTGACAGAAGCACCAACGGGATTGCCGAAAGACTATGCCGAAACATCACGGATGCAGGAAATGACGCAACCAGGAGTCTGTTACCATGGCACCACCGGACGAGTAACGTAAGGGCCTGCACAGGAGTATGCGCCCTTCCCGCTGCTCACGGCCTCAGCCTTCGTATTTGGGTACAGTGCGATAATTTTTGAATCGTCCGAACTTGCAAACTGTACGCTCTCGAGAATAAAGCTCAGGGGCGCATGCTCGTTTTTCTCTGTGAGCAGTTGAGTACACCTCGAGCCTCCTGTCACCATACCCTGATTGGACGATCTTTCTACAAAGCGTCTTCCATCAGCAGTCCTTTTCGTTTGACCGAGATCGAAGTATATTTTCAGTTTATCCTCATAAACAATACTATCAGGTTTCACCACAAACCAGGACTTGCCCACATCAGCACCACCGAGCTCCTCTTTCACTCTGAGCAGAAACGCTGGGGGAAAGGTCAACCTGACCTTACTTCCCCGCCAGTCAAACCCCACACAATTAGCCCAACAGTGAGGTGCAAGAGATGTTCTGATCATAGCAATGGACACCTCGACCCTGGACCAGTCCAGAGGTAACTGTTTATCTGCGTTTTCGGAACCATCATCCCTGGAAATACTGAGCGATGTGAAATCTGACATCCAATCTGGCAGAGAACTTTGAGCAGTTATGTCCCGGTAGCGCGCGTTCGTTCGGGCCGACATAACCAGCGACAACAGAAAACCAGCCAGAACAACGTTCAGAAAAGAAAATTCTTTTTTGACATACATACTTCAACCCTCTATATGACGGGAGTATCCAACGGCGAACGCCTGCTCAGGAGTCGAATGGCGATTTCTTGTCAAACCCGCGGTCAGAAACACCCGCGGGATTGCCGAAAGGCTATACCGAAACATCACGGAAGCAGGAAATGACGCAACCAGAAGTCTGTTACCATGGCACCACGGGGAGGGTAACGTAAGGGCCCGCACAGGAGTAGTAGCGATCCCCGCTGCTCACGGCCTCAGCCTTCGTATTTGGGTACAGTGCGACCGATTCTGAAGCGTTCGTATTTTCAAAATGTACGCTCTCGAGAATAAAGCTCAAGGGCGTAGTATCGCCCGACTCCGTACGCAGACTAGAACATCTCTCGCCATCCACCAAACCATAATTGGACGATCTTTCTACAAAGTATCTTCCATCAGAAGTCGCTTTTATTTTTTCGGGATGACTGAAATCATCGAAGTATATTTTCAGCCTATCTTGAAAAATAGTACTCTCAGGTTTCACCAAAAACCAACCCTTGCCCACACCAGCACCGAGCTCCTTTCTCACTCGGGCCACAAACCCCTGGGGGAAGGTCAACCTGACCTTACTGCCCCGCCATACATGCCCCACACAATTAGCCCAACAGTGGGGTGCAAAAGATGTTCTGATCATAGCAATGGACACCTCGACTTTGGACCAGTCCAGATGTAACTGCTCATCTGCATTTTCGCAATCATCATCCTCGTAAATACTGAGCGATGTGAAATCTGGTATCCCATCTGACAGAGAACTTTGGGCAGTTATGTCCCCGTAGCTCACGTTCGCTCGAACCGACATAACCAGCGACAACAGAAAACCAGCCAGAATAACATTCAGAAAAGACATAAAAGGAAATTTCGTTTTGACATACATACTTCAACCCTCTACATGACGGGAGTTATCAACGGCGAAGCCCTGTTCAGGAGCCGAGCTGAGTTCGCAGTAGCAGTAAAAATAGCAGTAAGAAGAGTAAGAAGCACAATAAGAAGGACAGATAAAAACAGATAAAAAGGACACCCACAGATTGATATTCACAAAAAGAAAAAATCGGACACCCATTAATTCTGAGAAAGAATATCGGACACCCATTGATTCTTGCCTCTGGTAACTGCCCATACTTGGGGTCATAATGCGCCCCCCTTTCCAACAGTCCAATAACCGCCCATGCGCCTAGACCGTTTCCTGAGTGAGTGTACCGACCTCTCCCGCGCCAATGCCAAAAAAGCCCTGCACCGTGGCGATGTCACTTGCGATGGCGTCGTAGTAAAAAATCCCGGCTTCAAGATGAGTGATCACTGCGAGGTACGGCTATTGGGTGAGCGTTTGCAGCATTTGGGCGAGCGTTACATCATGCTGAACAAACCGGTGGATGTGGTCTGCTCCAATGTGGGCGAAGGCAACTACCCTTCGGTATTGACTCTGCTCGATATACCCAAAGCACAAACCCTGAATATTGCCGGACGACTGGATGCAGACACCACCGGTCTGATACTGATTACCAGCAATGGTCCGTGGTGTCACAGAGTCACCTCGCCCAACAAGGAGTGCGGTAAACGTTACCGGATCACCCTGGCAGAACCCCTGATCGCCGATGCCGAACAACAGCTGGCTGAAGGTGTCCAGCTCCACAACGAGAAAAAGCCTACCCGACCGGCACAACTGGAGCGTATCTCCGATACTGAAGTCCTGCTGACCATCAGCGAGGGTAAGTACCACCAGGTCAAACGCATGTTTGCAGCATTGAACAATCGGGTGATAACACTGCATCGGGAGCAGGTTGGCGGGATTACTCTGGGTGAAAATCTCGCACCCGGCGAGTGGCGGGAATTAACGGCCGAGGAAATTGCATCGGTTTAAGGCGGCGGGATTAACAAATATCCGTCTGTTCAGGTTCACCCGCCTTTGTGAGAAAGGGCAAAGTGGGAAAGTGAGAAAGTGAGAAAGTGAGAAAG
>SAMEA5043665__coassemble_291_pt1 | contig 11383 bp, 13 predicted proteins | sample SAMEA5043665__metabat2_low_PE_004 | metagenome-assembled genome bin SAMEA5043665 (sample SAMEA5043665) | Gadus morhua | reverse complement strand
GGGAAACTATACAGGGAAACTATACAGGGAAACTATACAGGGAAACTATAGGGAAACTATACAGGGAAACTATAGGGAAACCATGCAGGGAAACTATAGGGAAACCATGCAGGGAAACTATAGGAAAACCATACAGGGAAACTATACTGAGAAACCAGAGCAAAACAGCGGCTGGCAGCGAGATAACCGTAGGTGGATTCGGCTTTTTTTCAAAGCTCTTTTAAAAGCTCTGGTTTTTGTGGTGTATTCGGTTTTTGTCGTTTGTTTCCTGCCGCTATTGAATATAAGGTTGCAAATACAGGTGGCTTCACGCCCTCTCTGCGCGGTAAACTGAAGAGTACTGCTCTGTGTTTCTTGTTCTTTTGTAATGCTCTTTTGTAGTGTTCTTTTGCGTTGTTTTTTTGTTTGTGTGGTGCATGCCGGGAATGTTTATGGGTGACCGAAGTTCTGACAATTTGACCCGCCGAATGTATCGGGAAGATAAAGCCCTGTGGGAACTGGGGCTGGAATCCGAACGGGTGCAGACAACCGGGATAGAACCGATGGTGACTGAATCAGCGCTTGCGCTCCCAGGGCAGGCTCAGGTCGGCCACGGGATTTCGAACCCGCCGCCTGCCCTCTACCCTCACCAGAGCACTGCTGCGCTTCCGGATGTGAATGCAACCCGTAGCCGGATTGCGCGTCTGGCAGAAGAGAGTGCGGCGCTGGATGATTCTGTTGAGGCCATGACTCAGGATGTGGAACACATGACGGCTCTGGTGCTGGAGCAGGAGCGCCAGTTGCAGATGCTGAAAGAGAGCGTACGGGAGCAGCAGGAGCAGTTGAGCCTGAAGCGGATGGAACAGCAGAATCAACATCAGACGCTGGCTGATGCCAGCCATCAATTAGAGAGCGAGATTCAGCAGCTTCAGCGCTACGAACAGGCACGTATTCGGCAATTGCAGGTACCTCCCGTTCCCGCACAGGGGCATCAGCCTTCCCAAAACCATCAGCAGGTGTCAGCACAACCAGATATTCTTATGCGACACCGTGAACGTTCAGGGGGAGGGACGCCTCAGGCACGGGTAACACCACTACCGGAAGATTATCAGCCAGCGGGCTGGTGTTACCAGAAGCTGCTACAACATGAGGGCATTCCTCAAGAGTATGCCCAGCGGCAACTGGAAGACTTTAAAATGTATTGGCTGAGTACCGGCGAAGCCAGGAAGGCCTGGGATTATCGCTTTGTAAAACACGTTATCTACCAGTGGCAGAGGGAGAAAGGTCAGGGTGAAGACAGGACAGTACGTCGCCAGCCAACAACTGAAGAACTTACAGACCGCAGCTGGGTCGGTAAGTACGACTTCGACCTCGACCTCTAGGGAGGGGCGCACCAAAACGCAGCACTCGCAAGCTGATGTTTACGATGCAGTAAACTACGCCTTCACATTGATGCGTGATGCTTTTCCCCAGCATTTCCTGAAGGCTTTTCCTGATGAAGAGTCACGGACAAGGGCAAGAAACCTTTGGTCACAGTCCATGATTGATGTGCATCCCGTAAAAATTAAAAGGGCAGCTGGTAAATTAATCAGGGAAAGTAAATTCCTTCCTACGCTCAGTGCACTGCGCAGCCTCGCAACCTCTTCCACGTACAACGATCTTGGTCTCCGTGCTCCCCAGCAGGCCTACTACGAAGCCTGCCGGGCCACCAACAGAACCCACACCGGCCCATGGAGTCATATCGTCGTTTATCTGGCCGCTCGGGAGACCGGCTGGATGCTGTTGGAAAGCGAGCCGCAAACGGTTGCTTACCCTGTTTTTGAACGCAACTATGAGATTCTCTGCAACCGACTGATGGCCGGAGAAAAGCTCGATGCCGACATCAGCAAAGGGCTGGAAAATCATACCAGTCGCGATGCCTTGCGCCGCAGCAACGTAGCGGCAGAGCAGAGGTTGCGTCAGGAGATGGTTGAACATGGGATCGACCCGGACGGGGGCAGAAAAGAGTTCCTGCGAACCATGGCTGACCTGAAACATAGCTGACTGCTCACATAGCCGGTAACATAGCCAGCCTGTAAAATCGATTTGTCGCCGGATTTTCCGGCAGAAAGTGTCAGATCAGGATGTAAAATGACGATGACCATTTGTTCCCGAGACACCATTGAAACAGCTCTCCGTGAACTTCAGGATCCATGGCTGCAAGACTCCCTGCTTAAGGTGGCGGAGATTGAAGAGCTCAAGGTATCCGATGACAGTATCAATCTGACTCTGGCGTTGCATTACGCCTGCTCCGGGGGGCAGAAGCAACTATTGAAACTGGTCCAGAACCAGCTACGCTCTCTGGCCAGAGGTGCGACCGTATCGGTACGTTTTGTGACCCGTATTGACGGTGCGCCCCGTCGCAGCGAAGAGCCAGGCCTGAAAGATGTAAAAAACATCGTGGCCGTGGCCTCCGGCAAGGGGGGGGTTGGTAAATCTACCACAGCGGTCAACCTGGCGCTGGCCCTGGCCGCAGAGGGTGCCAGGGTGGGTATTCTGGATGCCGACATCTATGGCCCGAGCATCGGCAAGATGCTGGGTGTTGACGATGAAGAGCGTCCTGGCGTTGATGAAGCCAATGGCCAGCAATTCTTCCGCCCGATCGAGGCTCTTGGGCTGAAGGCCAACAGCATGGCATTTTTGGTGACGGAACATACGCCAGTGGTCTGGCGTGGTCCGATGGCCAGCGGTGCGCTGCTGCAACTGCTCAACCAGACCCTGTGGGGTGAACTGGATTATCTGGTGGTGGATATGCCTCCTGGTACCGGTGATATTCAGCTGACTCTGTCCCAGAAAGTGCCGGTGGCCGGCAGCGTGATTGTCACCACGCCCCAGGATCTGGCACTGCTGGATGCGCGCAAGGGCATCGAAATGTTCAAAAAGGTGGATGTCCCGGTACTGGGTGTGGTTGAGAACATGGCTGTCCATGTGTGCAGCAACTGCGGTCATACGGAATATCTGTTTGGTGAAGGCGGCGGTAGCCGTATGGCCGACGAATACAAAACGCCACTGCTGGGCACCCTGCCCCTGTCCATGTCGATCCGTCAGCACGCCGATGCCGGGCTGCCAACAGTAGCGGCTTTCCGGGGCGAATCTGCAAAAGACTCCTCTGAAACCCAGCTCTATCTGGATATGGCTCGTCGCACGGCGGCGCAACTGGCCGCACGCAACCGTCAGGCCGCGCCGGCACCCACTATAACGATTGCTGACGACTGATCAAAGATTCAGGACTGGGGGGATAACCATGCGACTGAGTGACCGAGATATCAGGGCTGCACTAGACAGCGGGAAGATTATCGTCGAGCCGCGTCCGACCGATGAGCACATTTCCGGAGTCAGTCTTGATCTGACCCTGGGCAACAGCTTTCGGGTATTTAACGACCATGTAGCACCTTATGTGGATCTTTCCGGCAACCGTGAAACCATTGACCGCACCCTGAACTCCATTATGAGTACCGAAATTGTGCTGGAAAAGGGTAATGCCTTTTTCCTGCATCCGGGGGAGCTGGCTCTGGCGGTGACCCATGAATCCATCACTCTGCCGGATGATCTGGTCGGTTGGCTGGATGGCCGCTCTTCTCTGGCAAGACTGGGGTTGATGGTTCATGTGACGGCTCACCGAATCGATCCGGGCTGGAGTGGACAAATTGTGCTGGAGTTCTTCAATGGTGGCAAACTGCCGCTGGCGCTGCGCCCTGGCATGCAGATTGGTGCCATCAATTTTGAAACCCTGTCCAGCCCGGCAGAGAGACCCTATAACAAACGGGTCAATGCCAAGTACAAAGGTCAGAACGGCGCGGTTGCCAGCCGTATAGGCGAAGATTCTTCTATTTGATTCAACCCCTTTGCAAGAGGCCCGGCAGATAATAGCCTGCCGGGCTTGTTGTGGGTTATGCGCACGACTCGCCGCTAAAGGAGCAAGATTGCGTATACACTGCGTTCCGGATGAGTGCTAATAAAATCATCAATAATCTGTTTTTTTCGAATACTTCCCAATACCAGCGACATCTCCTTTTTAATTGATCAAGAAGCTTGGCGTCTAAGTCATTTTGAATCAGGCTTTACCTGCCAGTGTGTCGTCTCCCCCCTTTGAATGGCGGTTAAATATCACTAAACTGGCAGACATTAGAAAAATAGTTGTGTGGGTTATTCGTGCTCGGAAAGTATGGTTTTTTGGGCTTTTGTACAATACAAAAAATATGAGTTTACTCACTATGAAAATAGGAATTTTGCAATGTGACGATGTCAGACCGGAACTGTTACCGGCTTATGGCAACTACCCGGTCATGTTTGAAACATTGTTCAGCAAGGTCGATGCAGATTTTGAGTATCAAACATGGCGGGTTCTGGATGGTAAACTACCAGAGTCAACAGAGCTTTGTGATGGCTGGTTGATTACCGGTAGTCGTCATGCGGCGTATGAATCCCATGACTGGATGCTCCCCCTCTTTGATTTTATCCGCACTCTGCACCAGCAGGATAAAAAACTGATCGGCATCTGTTTCGGTCATCAGGCGGTTGCGGAAGCACTTGGGGGTACGGTTGTTAATTCCGACAAGGGTTGGGGGCTGGGCGTTGCCGAGAACCAGGTTGTACAGAAGAAAAGTTGGATGCAGCCCGGGACCGAGACATTCGCTCTGCTGGTCAGCCACCAGGATCAGGTTGTTGAGCCAGGAAATGGCGGTGTCACTCTGATCGAGAGTGACTTCTGCCCTCACTTTATGGTGCAGTACAATGAAAATATGCTCACTATTCAGGGGCATCCGGAATTCAGCTGCAGTTTGGCCCGGGATCTGATGGAATTGCGCAGGGAGTCTGTCGAGAAAGATGTGGTTGATGAGGCCATTGCATCATTGCTTCAGCCTGTAGACGACATTATCTGCGCCCGTTGGATGGTACATTTTTTTAAGGGGTTGTAGACCCCGGTTGTCATTCCCGCTTTTGCGGGAATGACATCGCTGTCAATTATGAGCGTGCAGCTCTTCGTTCAGTTCGAAAGCGGTTTTTTTGGCCAGACACTCGATAGCGCCACTCTGGGAGTTGCGCCAGAACATCAGGTCTGATTGATTCGCCAACGTGATGGCCTTGACCGTTCCCACAGGCTTTTTGTCCTTGTCCAGTACCGTCACCTTGGAGCCAGCGGTCAGGTAAAGACCTGCCTCAATGGTGCAGCGATCCCCCAGAGGAATATTGATTCCGGCATTGGCACCGATCAGACAGTTGTTGCCAATAGAAACCACGATATTGTTGCCGCCGGAGAGGGTGCCCATGGTGCTGCAGCCACCGCCCAGATCCGAACCTTCACCGACCCAGATACCGGCAGAGATACGACCTTCCACCATATTCTTGCCTTCGGTACCGGCATTGAAGTTAACAAAACCTTCGTGCATCACCGTCGTCCCTTTACCAATATACGCACCCAGTCGTACACGGGCGGTGTCGGCGATCCGCACACCTTTTGGCACGACATAGTTGGTCATGCGCGGGAACTTATCGACGCTCTGCACATCCAGAACCCGCCCCTGAGAACGAGCCTGTAACTGGCGGTGGGGGAGTTCTTCCAGATCAATAGCACCTTCGCTGGTCCAGGCGACATTGGGCAGCAGCGGGAAGATACCCTCCAGATTGATGCTGTGAGGCTTGACCAACCGATGGGAGAGCAGATGGAGTTTAAGATACGCTTCCGGCGTGTTGTTGAGTGTGGCATCGGTTTCCAGAATCACCAGCACCCGTGGGTTACTACTGGTTTCCAGAGAGCTGAGCACCAATGTCTGTTCCAACAGATTGCGCTGCAAAAACAGCTCTTCAAGGGCGTGGCAGGTGGCACTATCCAGCTCAATCACTTGATTGCCACCGGCATAGCCGGTCACCGCGGCAACGGCTTCAACCAGTTCGGGATTTGGCTTGTGCTGAGGTGCCGGATAGAACACTTCCAACCACTCACCTTTGTTGTTTTTAGTGCCGATACCGGCTGCTATGCTAAAAAATTCTTTGCTCATGGGGAGAAACAAGATCCTTGTCTTTTTTCGCTTAGGCTGATCGATGATTGTAGTGGGGTTGTTAGTGGTCTGTCATTAGCCGCCGTTATTATCCAAAGCCTGCTGCCACTGTTCCGTCGCAAAGCCGAGCAGATAACCTCCCTCTGCCAGTGAACCCAACAGTGGTCGTTTAATCATACCGGGCTGTTCCAAAAGAGCGTCCAGGGCACGCTCTGCGTTCATGGCATGACGTTGCTGTTCCGGCAGTTTGCGCCAGGTGGTGCCTTTGCGGTTGACCACATTTTCCCAGCCGAACTCATCAATCCGGGCCTTCAGCCAGTCCCGGTCAAGCCCCTCTTTGCGGTAGTTGTGGAAACGGTATGCGAGACCCTGTCCATCCAGCCATTTGCGGGCTTTTTTTAGGGTATCGCAGTTGGGAATGCCGTAGATGGTCAGCACGATTCTGCCTCGTATTTGATACGGTTATTGGGCTGAATCATACCATATAGACCAGACCGGCAAAAAATATTGCCGTCGCTCCTATTTCCCTGATGTGGGAGAAAGGATTGAGGAGAAAGTATACCTGGTTTTTATGAGGCTCGTATTGGTGCCTATTAGCTGCAGAACATCCTCATGAGTTTCTCTTTTCCGGTGACTACAGCACGACATTCTAACAACAGACTGGCAAAATTTCTCGACCACACTTTTACCCGCTACCGTCCCTTCATCCGCTACTAAGTCGACGATCTTGCCCGAATCATATGTGTATTCAATGCCAATAAGCGTGTAAGAATTGTTATCTGCCTCACTGCTTAACGGCTCACTGATTCGTGCATAGACGTTTTGTTCATATGGCAAATAGGAGACGACAGCTTCTTTTGGCTCTACCGGGTTGGTCGACGTAGTGCCAATCAGCACATTTATAGTGTTTGGCTTTTTGCCCTCACAATCTAAATCATTAGTAATACTGGTGGCTTTATTCAGTAAATTCTCGATGCTGCTAGTCAGGTCTTTCGTGGTTATCGAACCGATTTCTCCTCTTTTGACTATATTGAACAATTTTTCGATGATCTCACTGAGCTTTTCTCCTCTTGGGTCACCCCATTTGATGTTAGATTTTTTTTCACTAGAAAAGATAGTGACTTTTGTTATTTTTTTAAAAAAATCCACTGATATATTATCGGCTTCTATCTCTGCGGGAATAAACTCAACATTTGAGGGTGTTATAGTAACAGCTTCTTGATGGCTTAGTTCCGCCGCCCCTTGATCTTCACTAATGACTTTGTACCTTTTAAAAACGATTTTTCCCGCGTAAACCATCTGGGAGAAACTGAAAAATAGCAATATAAGAGCAAGAAAAAAAGAGCCTGATCTGACAGTCTTGGAATACATCGTACGCCCCTTAAATGTACAAAACTGTTTTTTTATAGACCACTGAGGCTATTTTTTCTTTTTTTTCATTGTCTGCGCCCTGTCTCCTAAAAAAAGACAGAACACAGATAAAGCAAAAATATAACGTATTCGTCGTTTAGTCTGCCAGTCTGGTCAGCACACGCTGCAACAGACGGATGCGGGGTTCGATGGAGTCCAGCACCAGGTATTCGTCGGCTGTGTGCAGACCACCACCGATCGGGCCGAAACCATCCAGAACCGCATCGCAGACCAGAGCGGTTGTGTTGCCATCGGAACCACCGCCGACCGCCATCCACTCGATATTGATACCTTCTTCTTTGCCGCACTCCTCCACCAGAACCATCAGCTCTTCGGTTTTGGAAGAAGTGGTCATGGCCGGCTTGTAGGCATTGCGGGTGAGGGTGACGGTTACACCATCAATGAATGGCTTTTCAACCATGGCCGCCAGTTTCTCTTCAACCTGAGCGTACTCTTCATTGCTCCAGAAGCGGATATCCAGGTCAGCTGTCGCTTTTTCGGCAACCACGTTACTCGCAGTACCACCGGAAACTACACCCATGTTAAAGGTGGTGCCGGTTTCAAAGTTAGTCATGGCACTCAGGGTTGTTATCCAGTGGGCCATTTCGTGGATAGCACTGCGACCTTTCTCAGGCTCGTTACCGGCGTGAGCGGCCTTACCTTTAAATTCGATATCGTAGCCAGCAAGACCTTTGCGCGCTTTCACCAGGGCACCGTTGGCACGGGCAGGCTCGGCAACCAGCACGGTTTTGGCGTTTTTGGCGACACTCTTCAGCCACTCGGCGGAGAAGTTGGAGCCGGTCTCTTCATCGGGGTTCATGCAGATGCAGAGGGAGAGTTTGTCGAGAACGGTTTTGTCCAGACCACGCAGGGCGTAAACCACATTCAACAGACCGGATTTCATATCAGAAACACCGGGGCCGTAAGCGTTGGTTTCATCAAACGTCATGGGACGTTCAGCAACCGTGCCCACAGGAAATACGGTATCCATATGGCCGATCAGCATCACATCGATATGATCGGCTTCCGGCTTGTTGCGCACTTCCAGACCGCAACCGGCTTTATCCAGCGCGACACGCTTAACATTCCAGCCCATGTGCTGGTATTTTTCGGTCAGGATATCGGCCACCTGTTCAATACCGGGGAGGGTAAAGGTGCCACAGTCAACGTCGATCAGGGGGCGCAGTTCATTCAGGTAGGCTTCAACAGAAAAGCTCATGTCGGTTCTTCATTCCGTGAATTGTTGTAATAAAAAACAGGACAGGGAGCCGAAGCTCCCTGTTGAAAAGTCAATCAGACCAGAATGTTCATAATAAACATGGCGACAAAGGCGTTAATGATGCAGATCACAAACATCGGCGGGATCAGACGACCTTCCGTACCGACCACACCCAAAATACGACCCATGTACTGGACGATGGAGCCCATCAGATAGATTGCAGGCGCGAGGATGGCGATATGTTCACCACCCAGAATACCGCCTTCGTACAGACCCATGACTACACCGACAGCGCCGCCCATGGACATCATGGCGCTCATCAGTACCGCCGCGGCTTCACCGGGCAGACCAACCAGACCCATAATCGGGGCGAACACCTTGCCAATCCCCGCCAGAGCACCGGTAATCATCAGCGCCTTGATGATGATAAATGCCATCATCACGTTGGGGATGGTACTGGTCGTGGCGATGGTCCAGCCTTTGCGGGCACCGGTCACAAAAATATCGGTGATCATTGGTTTAGCGTTTTCAGCGGACATCAGGCTTCGCCTCCAGCAACAGTCATTTCGGTTTCTGTGGTTTTACGGGAGGTGACTTTCAGGTAGATGCGCATCAGGTTGGCACCGAAGATTTTGGTGACAAACATCACCGCCACGCACAGGCCGATAGAGGCAGGCACCGCCGGCGTCGTACCGTCGGCTGCCATCAGGGTGAACAGGACCGCACCGGAGGAGAAGAAGTTGACGATCATGGCGCCAGCAGAGAACTGGAACATGGTGAACACATCACCTTCTTCCTTGGTCATCTTGCCTTCATCGATCAGACCACGGGTCATGGAAGAGCCCGCGTCGGTGGACTGCAGAGAGGCGATCATCGCCAGGCCGGAGTCACCGGAGATACCCAGCAGTGGGCGCAACAGAGGGGTCAGCAGTTTACGGGCCGCTTCCAGAGCGCCGAAGTGCTGCAGCACTTCAATCATGCCCATGGCGAACATAACGGTCGGCACCAGGGTCAGGGCAAAGATAAAGCCATCTTTGGCACCGCTGCCGCCCTTGCCACGGAAGTCGGACATGGCCGTTCTAATACCTTCTGCGCCATCAGCCACAGAGGCGGCCACCTTGCCGAAGCCACCATTCAGCGTGGTGAAATCGAAAACACCGTACCATTCATTGGTTTGCAGCAGTCCGGAGAAGAATACAACGGCAAACGCCAGTGCAATCAGACTGCCAATAGTGACCTTCTGGTCCTGTTGGGCATTCATGGGGGGGATAACCTTGGTCAATCAGAAAGCGGCTAATCATACTGAGCTGGCGTGTTCGGATTTTGACCAAGGTCATGGAAGGTTTGTAAAAAGTGAAAAAACTAAGGAGGAGGGATCTGATATTGACGTTTAAGCGCAATGGCACTGGGCTCAAACTCTTTACTCAGCTAAAAAAGAGGCAAGGATTCCCTGCCGAGTCTGACTCGGAATTAAACGAGACGCATGGTAAGGAGATCTTCCAGGCACAATGCGCCCTCAATAATGCCCAAAGCCACTGCCGGAACTTTGCCTGTGGTCCAATGGGGCCGGACGAAGTTGTGGGTGATTTGGTGAACGTCGAGAGTGCGCTGCAGTCCTGCCTTGCACTTGGCGCAGGGCACTTGGCGTAAATGTTGGTACGTCGCCGAAAGGCGCTGTTACGTCGGTGCAGGGCAGCATTTTGCGCTTCGACATGATTGGCGTGGATGATGAAGCGGCTGGCTCGCTCCATCACCACGACCGTCCAGCCTTCGGATTGGCTCGCCTCGCCCCGTTCTCCCACGACTGTGCGCCAACAACTGTGCGCCAACAACTGTGCGCCAACAACTGTGCGCCAACAACTGTGTAGAGATCGTCGCCTTCGAAGGTCAGACTGATGAACTCATGACAAACCGCATACAGCATCAAAGGGGCTTTCTGTTCAGCAAAGCGTTTTTCCCAGCGGCTGACAGTGTTCTTATGCATACCGAAGACCCGTGCGGTCGCACGCAGGCCAAGCCCCTCGCTGCGTACACGCAGCACACCGGCCACTTTGCTCAGCGGCGACTTGATCTGCTCCATAGGTGTGCCGTGGGTCTCGGAGAAAATCGCCGCACAGCCCTGACAACGAAACCAGCTTAAAAGTGTGGGAACCAGAAAAAAAGATCGGCGCTCCAGCCCTTATATAAGGGAGTCCATAAAGAGCGGGGATCCCTCCACATCCTCCTCCTCCACATCCTCCCCCAACGGTAAGCCGTCTTCCTCGGGGGGGGTGCACCGAAATACGTCAAGTGCGCCTAGACCTGCGGATTTTATGACATTGAACGCAGAAGTTGCTATTGAGGAACAAGAATTCCAACTCTTTGGCCGCGGGTAATTACGGAAGCGTGTGCGTGCATTATTATACCATTTATAGAAGAATACTACCCCTGCCGCAACGCCTATGAGACCTCCTCCTCCTGCTGCCGCAGTGGCGGCGTAAATAGCATTATTATTCCCGCTTGTATTGGATTGATAAGCCGAAGGGGAGTTGGAAAAACCTATAGTGGTGTTACCCGGAGACATGTATCCAAATAATGTGGCCTCAGTGCCATTAACCAAACCCCGCAGGCTCGTGTTGTTAGATAATCTGGGTGACCCGGTGACATTAACCAAACCCCACTGGCTCGTGTTGTTAGGTAATGTGGGTGACCCGGTGACATTAACCAAACCCCACTGGCTCGTGTTGTTAGGTAATGT
>SAMEA5043665__coassemble_288_pt1 | contig 11473 bp, 9 predicted proteins | sample SAMEA5043665__metabat2_low_PE_004 | metagenome-assembled genome bin SAMEA5043665 (sample SAMEA5043665) | Gadus morhua | reverse complement strand
TAAGATATTTTTACCATGGAAATGCAGCCCTTATTCCGATTATTCAGGGTGGCGCGGTTTTCCGCTCATGGCTGTTTTCCGCTCATGGCTGTTTGATTTATCTTCACCGGACAGGTTCCCATTTTCACCATGCTGGATACAGAGATCACCAGAAATATGCCCACCGATGAGGCGCTTGCTGCGCTGAAAGCTCCGCCCCACTCCATAGAAGCGGAGCAATCTGTGCTTGGTGGCCTGATGCTGGACAATGAGTCCTGGGATAAGGTCGGCCATGTGCTGACCGCAGAGGATTTTTATAACCCGTCGCACCGTAAACTCTACCTCTGTATTCAGGGCCTGGCCCAGGATTCCAAGCCTTTTGACCCGATAACGGTGTCAGAGGAACTCGATAGAAAAGGCGAGCTGCAAGAGTCTGGTGGTGTCTCTTATCTTGCCGATCTGGTCGAAAGCATTCCCAGCGTAGCCAATATGGAGGCTTACGCTGTCATTGTCCGTGAACGGGCCGTTCTTCGTCGTCTGATCAGTGCGGCCCAGCGTATAGCGGACTCCGCTTACAAACCGGAAGGTCGGAAGGCGGACGATATTGTCGAGATGGCCGAGCGGGAGATGTTCAATATCTCCGAATCCCGCGATAAAGAGGGTGGCCCTATCGGTGTTCGGGAGCTGTTGAAAAAAGCGGTCGAGAAGATTGATGAGCTGCACAGAACCACCGGCACGATTACCGGTCTAACCACGGGCTTCAAAGATCTGGATGAGATGACATCCGGCTTCCAGAAGTCCGATATGATTGTTGTGGCGGCACGTCCTTCGATGGGCAAGACTACCTTTGCCATGAACCTGGTCGAAAACGCCTTGATGAATTCCGACGATTGTGTGGTCGTGTTCAGTCTGGAGATGCCGGCGGATCAGCTGATGATGCGTACGCTGTCTTCCCTTGGACGCATTGATCAGGGCAAGGTGCGGACCGGTAAACTGGACGAAGATGATTGGCCCAAACTGTCCAACGTTGTGCAAAGTCTGAAAGAGAAGAAGCTGTTTATCGATGACACTGCCGGTATCAGCCCTCAGGAGGTGCGTACTCGCCTGCGCCGTATTCGTCGGGAACATGGCAACATCGCTCTGGTAATGATCGATTACCTTCAGTTGATGCAGATTCCCGGTTTCAGTGAAGGGCGTACCAACGAGATCTCAGAGATTTCCCGTTCTATCAAAGCGATGGCGAAAGAGTTTGAGTGTCCGGTTATTGCTCTCTCCCAGCTCAACCGAGCCCTCGAGCAGCGCCCTAACAAGCGTCCTGTTAACTCGGATCTGCGTGAATCCGGAGCGATCGAGCAGGATGCGGATGTCATCACGTTTATCTACCGGGACGAGGTCTATAACCCTGACTCTGAGCACAAAGGCATGGCTGAGATCATTATTGGCAAGCAGCGGAACGGTCCGATCGGGTCTGTGCGGCTCGCCTTTATTGGCCGCTTTACCCGCTTTGATAATCTGGCGGCTGATGCGTACAGCAGCTTTGATAATTGAGGAGGAGCGTCTCTATCGGGCTCAGCGGGATAGGTGGACCTGCCAAAGCGCATCCTCGTAAGCACCGCCGAAGTCAACACGAGTGATGCGTTCGGTGTCGTAGAGATCATAACCCTGTTCGAGCACGGCATCCTGGGTCATGCACTGGAGACTGACCAGTTCGTTGTCCACCTTGTGTATCCGTCCGATCCAGCAGAATCCTGGATCGGTAATCTCCTGGTGAATGGTCGCCAGAGGGCTGAGCCGGGCGATGGACTTCAGTGCGGTCTCCATTGAGTGCAGGTTGATCGCTCCTGGGTGAGATGGGTTCTGGTTGCGCAGTGTCAGCGCCTTGAACAGGAACTCCTGCTGGGGCGCCGGGCGCTCAATATGGCTGACATCGCGTCGCAGGATAATCCGGTAACCATCAAGGGTGATCTGGTTACTGACGACCTGCAGCAAGAGTAGCTCTCTGCTGGCATCTACCAGAATGCCACTAGTCCACGCGGACTCCCCCTCAACTTTTTGGCGAAAGAAACGGATACAGGATCCTAGTGGCAACAGCATATCCTGACTAGGTTGCTGGCCGGCTCTAATGGCTTGTTCTGATATACATTCAGGCATCGTCTGCTCTCGGTGAACGCAGGAAAATATCTTGCTTGGGGTAAGCAATTGTGACCCCGTGTTGTTGGAAAAGTTCCTGAACTCGTATATTCAGCTGATCTTGTGCTCGGAGACGATCGCTGGTGTGAGCGACAAATGTTCTCAGCTGGTAATTCAAGGCACTGTTGCCGTATTCCATCAGCAGTACTAGGGTTTCCGGGGTGTCCACCACCCGTGGATTCTCCTTGGCAGCCTGTTGCAGAATCTGGTGCACCAGTTTTGGATCTGTGTCGTGGGAGACCTGAAAGGGTATCGTGAGCCGCACAACCGTATTGGAGAGAGACCAGTTGATCAGTTTCTCACCCATCAGGATTTTGTTAGGAATGATGATCTCTTTGTTATCCCAGTCGGTGACAGTGGTCGCACGGATCCGAATGCGGGTGACTTCCCCATTCATCTCTCCGAGGGTGATGGTATCGCCGATGCGAATAGGTCGCTCGAAGAGAATAATCAGCCCCGCAACAAAGTTGGCGACAACCTCCTGCAGACCGATACCGATACCGATACCAAGTGCGGCAATCAGCCACTGGAGTTTGCCCCAGCTGGCTCCCAGAAGCGCGAGCGTCAGAACCACCCCGGTACAGGTAATGGTGTAGCTCAGTAACGTGGTGATAGCATAGCTGCTGCCGGCCCGTAGCTTCAACCGTGACAGGACGGTCACTTCCAGCAGACCAGGCAAATTGCGGGCAAGGATAACACTGGTTACCAGAGTCACCAGGCTAAGCAGAAGGTCACTCAACCGGACGACAAATGGCAGAGTCTTCCCCTGAGCGGGCGACAGCTCCCAGAGAGTAATGTTGTCAAGCACATTCAGTAGACTGAACAGTTCCCGCCAGAACCAGTACAGGCCGATAAATAGCCCAACGATCATAAATGCATTCAGCAGTCTCAGGGACTGCTGGTTCACGGTTGCCAGATCGAGATTAGGTTCTTCGATATTCTCGCCATCCTTACTTGCTGCCCGTTTTTTCAAAGCCCGGGTGAAGGCCAGTCGTCTTTCCGCAACACTCAGGCTGCGAATCACCAGCGCTTGTAGTAGCACGGCCATACCCACCATATAGAGCGTGCCAGTCAGTTGAAACTGCAGTTGTAACCCTGTGTAGTAATAACCGGAAGCGGTCAGCAGCAGCTGGGCTAAGGCGATCAATACCAGCGCCAAGGTTAGCAGAACGTGAAGAAAACGAGAGCCAAACAGGAAGCTGCTTTCGCGCATCAGGTTGAACAGAATCCAGCCTTGCAGCAATGAACCCACCATCAGCAAGGTCATACCGAGAATATCCTGATTCAGATCGGTTGGCTGATCATTGGCAAGGCTCACGGCCAGCAGCAGAGGCACCATGACATAGCGCAGCCTTATCAACAGCTGGTGAATCTTTCGGCACAGTGCCGGTGGCCAGCGAAAGTGCGTGACGGCAATATCGTGGGGACGGTGAATTTTGATCGCAAGGGAGAGCAGCATCCAGGCGATGGATGTGATAACCATGGTTTTTCCGAGGTTGGATACCCCGATTGGCACATTGGAAGCCAGACGCAAAGCCAGCCCGGAAAAGCCCATCAGCATAGGTAACGGCATAATCTGAAGAGCACCCAGCATAATAACCAGAGGTGTCAGGGTCTGGGTGTCGTGACGGACATTGCCCATCTTGCGGGTGAGTGCACGTTGCACCGCCATAAATGTTCTTCGGCGAGTACGCAGCAGCAGGGTCAGGATGAGAACGCTACTTGCGATCAGTCGGTTATCCTGGGCGGATTTGAGCAGGGTCGGAAAAATATCATGCCAGGGAATGGATGCGAACTGATCCCAGAGTGCCGTGGGCAGTTGCAGCAGCCAATCTATGCCGAGTGACTGGTTGCTTGCCATCCAGAACAGACGCTCTTCGAGAGTGTCCGATAATTCCTGACTCTGGGTTAGCAGGTTTTTCTGGTCGAGATCGAGGCTGGTGGCGGTACGGAGCAGTGTGCCGAAGATCTCGGACAGATCCTCCAGCAGCGTCTGGCGATTCGTTATCAAGCGCAGGAGTTCGGCTGAATCCTGAGTGGTATAAGATTCCCCTGTTTTCACGCCGTCGATGAGCTCCTTTACCAGCGCTTCCGGGCTGGCAAGGCTCTGTCGCTGTTGATCGTACTGAAATTTCTGCAGACGAACCTGGGCAATGAGTTCATGAGTGTTCGGATCGTTTTTTATATGGGGTAGAGTCCTCAGGTTTTCGCGAAGTATTTTCGCCAGCACCTGATTTTCCCCCAGTAGCACCGATTGCTGTCTGACACTCTGGCTGATATTACTCAGATTATTGAGCTGGTTGCGGACTTTTGCGCTTTTTCCCGTGATCAGGCTGAGCTGGTCTGAGTTTGTTAACAGTTGCTGGCTGAGCTCCATATTGAGAGCGGCCTGGTTTTGCAGAATGGTTTTTCCTGACGTTGTGCGGTTGAGGCGGGAGGCGGTGGCTACCGCCTGTTCGCTGGCAGCACGGCGTTTGAAGTCAATAATGGTCTGCAGAGATAGTGCCTCCAGTTCCACCAGTTTCAAGCGCTGGCTTTGCAGACGCTGTTGCGTTGTCTCCAGATCAAGAAGTGTGAGGCTGGAGCGGATTTCAAGGGTCAACCGTGCCGCCTGTTGCTGAAGGGCATTGACTTCAGTATGCAGCATGACTTTTCGCTGATCGTTGAATTCGGAAGAGCCGTCCTCGTCCTCTTCTGGTGGGCTGATTTCGGAGTTGATCTCTTTCAGTCGTTCCAGATTTTTGCTCAGGATGGCCTGATTTTTCTCGGGGCGAGCACGGCTCAAGGTGATTTGATTGGTAATACGTGCCAACTGGTTCTGCAGCTCGATGATTTTTTCGAGACGAGCATCCAGTGCTTTGTGCAGCTCTTCTAACGGGAGATGTCGAAATTTTTCCAAAAGTACGGTATCAGATGGAATCTTCAGGTTTTCTAGCTGTTTTTGCAGTTTGGCAATGTCGGTTGGTGCGTTATCGGTCTGTTTTTGAAGGCTCTTCAGCTGCTCCTGTTCTGCCGAAGCGAGCCGCAGGAAGCTGAGTGTTTTTTCGTAAATTTCGGAGAGTTCGGAATCCTTCTCTCCCGGATCTTTCTCAGATGATTGCATCTGCTCAATAGCTTTGGCGATCGCCTCCTGAGTAGGCAGACGGGGCAGGCCGTCGGCCGCTGATACCAAGTTACTGAACAGGGTAAGGGTAAACAGTAAAGCCAGAGTAAGCATGGCAGAGCAACGTCCTTAAGTTCTTATGCTTCTGTTATCGGCTTTCAAAGTAGTTGCTCAACAATACTTGTATTACGGGATTCGAGTTTATGGCCTTATTGTGTGATGGACTGTGTGATGGACTGTGATGGACTGTGTGATGGACTGTGTGATGAATGGTGCCACAAGTGCTATAAACTCGATTTAACCAGTCCTGAGAAAGTTAGAAAAGCGTAAGGGGTTCCTCCTCTAGAGCCGCCATCTGTTCCCGAAGTTCCAGGATATGGTCAGCCCAGTAACGCTCGGTGTTGAACCAGGGGAAGGCCATCGGGAACGCCGGGTCACTCCAGCGACGGGCCAGCCAGGTGCTGTAATTTATTAGCCGCAGAGTGCGGAGATATTCGATCAGGTTCAGTTCTGCCGGGTTAAATTCGTGGAATTCGTTGTAGCCTTCGATCAATTCGGCCAGTTGCGCCATCTGGTTCTGACGATCACCGTTCAGGAACATCCACAAGTCCTGAATCGCGGGGCCGTTGATGCAGTCATCGAAATCGACAAAGTGAAATATATCGTCCCGGCAGAGAATATTGCCTGGATGGCAGTCCCCGTGCAGACGGATAATCTCCGGTGAAACGGTAGTCTCAATGGCTATCAGCCGGTCAATAATGTCTCTGGATAGAGTCTCATAAGCCGGTCGCAGACTCTTCGGGATAATATCGTTTTCCAGAAGATAGGCGGCATTATCGATGCCGAAATGCTGTAGGGACATCTCATTGCGGAAGCTAAAAGTGTGGATTGAGCCAACTTTGTGGATACGCCCCATTAGCTGACCAAGGCGGAATAGATGGTCGAGGTTATCCAGCTCCGGTGCACGTCCGCCCTTGCGGATGAAAATGCTGAAGTGAAAGCCGGCGAAGGTGTGCAGGGTATTGCCGTGAGAATTCCTCATCGGTGGCACAACGGAAATATCCAGCTCCGCCAGCTCCTGGGCAAAGGCGTGTTCTTCCAGAATCTGCTCTCGACTCCAGCGCTCCGGACGGTAGAACTTCACGATAACGGGCTGTTCATCCTCGATGCCGACCTGGTAAACACGGTTTTCATAGCTGTTAAGCGCAAGGATACGGGCATCGCTCAGATAACCCAGCGACTCCACAGCATCAATCACAGTATCAGGAGTCAGAGACTCATAGGCATGCTGGGCAGACATTTTGGACTCCGTAAGTTTCTGGAGTCTTATTGTAGGGAAGGGTGGGAAGGGATGAAAGTTGATGCGTTTTACACGGCCCCGCAGAAGACTCTGCAAAAGCAGTGCAAAACGCAATCAGATCACGCTAATCAGGCGGCTTGTTGCAGCTCCTGAGGGAGAACGGGAGAGCCGGCAACGCTCCGCTTGCGCAGATCCTGAATGATAAAGACCACCACGACTGCCGCAAGGAAGATATTAGAGATCGGCATGGCAATCCAGATTCCGGTGACGCCCAGCCATTTCGGAAGAAGCCAGAGCAGAGGCAGCTGAACCAGCATATTTCCTATGGATATGAATGTCGCCAGTCGCGCTATGGCCAGTGACTGGAAGTAAGCGGCACTGACCACGATAAAGCCGTCCAGGAACATGGTGAACAGATGCAGGCGCAGACCGGTAATAGTCACTTCATTAAGGGCGACCTTGCCTCCGGTAAAGATATTGGCGATCAGCTGCGGAAACAGATTAATAAAGAGCAGTGCGGCCAGTCCGGAACCGATAACAACCTTGAACGCCATCAGCAGGGCTTCGCGAATATTCTGGTTGTTATTGGCGCCTTTGTTGAAGCTGACCAGAGGTTGAATGCCATGGCCCACACCTTCAGCAAACATGTAATAAAATGCCTGCACATAACCCACTATGGCGAAAGCTGCGACGACCATAACGTTGCCATATTCCATGAACAGACGGTTGTGGATTATCAGTACGAAGCTTAAATAGAGAAACATCATCAGGCTGGAGAATCCGGTTATCAGAGTCTCCCTCGATATTTTGAAGTTGAGCGACAGATCTTTCAGGCTCAGGCGATCATTGGCTCTGTAGCTGAAGAAGTGGGCGACACCAAGAACGGTAATCAACGATTGAGAGAGAACGGTAGCGATTGCGGCACCGCCCACACCTTGTTTGAGCATAACAACAAAGACCCAATCCAGTACCACATTGGCACAGGCGCCCAGGCACATAAGACCGGTAGCCAGTTTAGGATGTTCGTCGTTACGAATCAGCATCGGCAGAGCAGCCCCGGCCATAGCGGGTAGAGCACCCAGAGCGAGATAGTGGAGATAATCGCTGCCATGCATCAGCACCTCGCCCTCTGCCCCCTGCAGCAGCAGACCTTTCTGGCCAAAGTTGTACATCAGCAGAATCAGGGGAATGCTTAGCAACGGCATCAGCACAAAGGCATTGCCCAGGATTTGACGAACCACTGTTTTTTCACCGGCACCTTTGGCAATGGAATAAAGGGCTGCTGTACCGGTACCCACCATCAGGCCGATGCCGACGATGATCGCAAAGACCGGCCAGGCAATATTAATGGCTGCCAAACCAGCGGCTCCCACAGACTGACCGATGAATATGCCATCAATCAGGGAGTAAAGGCCCTGAACCACCATACCCATAACTGCCGGCAGGGTGTAGCGCCAAAACAGTTTTCCGATGGGCTCCGATTGCATGCCTGTTCCTGACAAGGCTGTTCCTGACGAAGCTGAAATGTCGTTTGTCTGCATAAAATATCAATTGGTTAGTTAAGCTAATTATTAGGATAAAAAATTTTCAGGTCTATTTCACGACCTGTTCACGACCTGGCTCAGTAGCCGCTCTAATTCCAGAGCTTCAACATCGCTCAGTTTGTTTCGTATCGTTGATGCCAGACTTGAATAGAACATTTCGTCGTAGCTCATCAGCTTCTCGCCCTTTTCCGTCAGACTGACCCGAGTGGCCCGGCCATCGGTCGGGCAGGGGGAGCGTCGAACAAAACCTTTGCTCTCCAGTCGGGTGATCATATTGCTGGCGGAAGGCTTTTGCACAGCAAGATCTTTGGCTACTTCAGAGAGCCTTGGGTTGCCCAAATGCTGAATGGATTTCAGATAGTCATACTCATTCCAGCTGAGCTGCCCAATCTCCTTGGGAAGGTCCATGGTTCGCCAGAGTTTGTTCATCTGGCGATCAAGGGAAGCGAAGGCGTGTTCGAGTTTCATTACGCACCGGGCAAATACAGAATTTGACTATTGCGAATAGTATAATGGTTAGCCTGACTAACTATCAATAGGTATTGCCCGCCAGAGAGACGGAGGAATTATCAGGGATTATTCTCTAGATTTCTGACGAATTCTTCATCGCTGGCAATTTGTTGTTGTAGTTGTAGTTGTATTTGTATTCTGGCAGCAGCGTCTTCATTATGTACCCTCTGCCGTTCTCTTTTAGACGCGCGCTGAGTACGTTCATTTGAACACTTTTGTTCTTTTTCAGTGCGTTGGCGCTTTCTCACGGAAGAACCTGCTGACGAAGTTGACGGGCCAGCTTCATTGGTGGAGCAACCAGTTTCGCCTTGAATAGAGCTCGAAGACGTTGAGGGTTGTTGCCTATTTGTCTCTTCTTTTTCCTGTTTTTGTTTCATCAGATTTTTATAGGTGTCCTTGGCGACTCTTCCCCGCTGGTAGCTGTCTTCCTCACCGGAAGAGGCGCAGACGGCTGTTCCTGTGACAGCACTACATACCAGTTCAACAAAGCGGGCAGTGATTGGTATAGAACATATCGGGCATTGGATGGGGTTATTGACATCATTCAACCTCGGTTCCATATAGCTGCAAAAGCAGTCGGTGTGCATGACATGAAGGCGGGAAACATCGGCTTTAGTTTTTGGCATTTCCTTTTGGCACGGGAGCCAGATGTTGGTGCGCGCCTCTCCTTTTTTAGATAAAGTCTCCAAGCATAGAAAGCATTCTGTTTTATCAAATGTATCTATATAACCAAACGGGGATATGTGCATATGTAATTCCTTTGATTTGTTGAACTCGAAAGAGAAGTATTGGACAAGAGATATCGGTTCAGGTTTCGTTTTAACCTAACCGGACAGCTAGTATTGTTTACCTGAATTTAGCGATTATGAGTTGTTGGTGTGCGGGCAATACACCAGATATCAATAGTCTGAACGCCATTTTTAATAAGCAACCGACACAACTCCTCCACAGTCGCACCCGTAGTCATAACATCATCCACAACTGCAACGTGTTTAAAGGTAACCGGCTTGTGAAGAATGTAAGTGTGGCGGACATTGCTTTGACGTTTATCAGCCCTGAGGCCTGATTGTGGGGAAGAGGAACGGTGTTTCCGGACATGGCGATGGAGTACCGGAATATCAAAAGTGCATGAGAGCTGCCGGGCAATCAAATCAGCCTGGTTAAACCCCCGCTTTCGCATCTTCCACCAGTGCATGGGAACCGGAATCATGGCTTCGGGCCACGGTTTCTCGATGTAGTGTTGTTCCAGCTCCCGGACGAGATGGCGGGTCAGCGGCTTGAGGTAGATGAGTCTGCCACTGTATTTCAGGCGCTGCAGCATATCGGAAACCGGCGGGGCGTAGGTCAGACTGATCACACAATCCTGAAAATACCTTTTTCCCTTCTGACAGCGTGGACAGAGCAAACTCTCCCCACTACGGGCTGTTAGCGGTTCACGACACTTCTGACAGGCAAACTTCAGTTCGGGAAGATTCACAAGGCAACAATGACAGATCCCGTCAGCCATAGCACAGCGATCCAGACATAAGAGACAGCTCGCAATCTTTAGTTGTTTAAGTTTTGACCAGATGTAAACCTTGTGGTTCCTGTCTGGTTGACTGGCTAATGGCATGGGGTATCATCGCAAGTGTTTAAAGTTTTTAATGTTCACTCTTTTGCGCACTCCCCGCGCAGTGTCGGAAAGCGAGACATGACCATAGCAGCTAACGCCAGAGACGATTATCCCGTTACCACCAAAAATGTCGCCAGTACTATCCGGCACGATTGGACAGTGACAGAAGTGGAAGCGCTGTTTGCCTTGCCATTCAATGACTTGCTGTTCAAAGCGCAAACAATTCACCGTGAACACTTTGACCCGAACGAAGTGCAGATCAGCACACTGCTCTCCATCAAAACCGGTGCCTGCCCAGAAGATTGCAAGTATTGCCCTCAAAGTGGTCGCTACAACACCGGGCTCAAGAAAGAGAAGTTGATGGAAGTGCAGCGGGTGCTGGACAAAGCGCAACAGGCGCAAGCAAGTGGTGCTACCCGTTTCTGTATGGGAGCCGCATGGAAGAATCCGCCTGCCAAAGACTTTCCCTATGTGCTGGCGATGGTCAAAGGTGTGAAGGCGCTGGGGCTGGAAACCTGCATGACTCTGGGTATGCTGACCCGCGCGCAGAGCGCACAGCTGGCCGAAGCGGGGCTGGATTACTACAACCATAATCTCGACTCCTCGCGCGAGTTTTACGACACCATCATTACTACCCGCAGCTATTCTGATCGTCTGCAAACGCTCTCTTACGTGCGTGATTCCGGCATGAAAGTCTGCAGTGGTGGTATTGTCGGTATGGGTGAAAGCGTGCGTGACCGGGCGGGTCTGTTAGTGAATCTGTCCAACCTGCCGGTACAGCCGGAAAGTGTGCCAATCAACATGTTGGTCAAGGTTGACGGCACGCCGCTGGATAATGTGGATGACCTTGATCATTTCGAGTTTATCCGCTGTATCGCTGTTGCCCGCATCATGATGCCGAAATCCCATGTGCGACTCTCCGCTGGCCGTGAGGCGATGAACGAGCAGACCCAGGCGCTCTCCTTTATGGCGGGTGCCAACTCTATTTTCTACGGCGAGTGCCTGCTGACTACGCCTAATCCCGCCGCCCACAAAGACCGCCTTCTGTTCGACAAACTGGGCATTCGTCCAGAGCGTGGCGTGGTAAAACACGACGATGAAGCGCAAGCAATCGAACTGCTGAAACAGGTTCAAAATAGACAGGACGAGGCTCTGTTTGTTGATGCGACTCTTGAGATGGCTCTTGATACAACTCTTGATACAAGAGCGGAATAACCATGGGGTTCGATCTGAAA